>Ga0209517_10002467_pt1 | contig 25990 bp, 17 predicted proteins | sample PeaSoiMetSII2010_FD_187695 | JGI IMG/M metagenome (GOLD analysis project Ga0209517, IMG submission 187695) | Peat soil microbial communities from Weissenstadt, Germany - SII-2010 (SPAdes) (version 2) | ecosystem: Environmental > Terrestrial > Soil > Wetlands > Peat | place: Germany... | reverse complement strand
CAGATCGGCAGGTCGGAGGAAGTCTATGCCCTCGCCCCCTTGGGGGAGAGGGTGTCCGTCAGCCGACGGACGGGTGAGGGGCTCGGTCCCTCACGATGTTATGTGGCCACCGGCAGGCAGCAGGAATAAGGCGACAATGATAACGGGACGTTCTAACACACAGACCGCGAGCAAGGCTAATGCCACTGCCCACCTGCCGATCTGCCGATCTGCCGACCTGCCGATCTGCCCATCTGTCTACCTGCCCACCTGCCCATCTGCCCATCTGCCCGCCGTTCTTCTGGCCATCTGCCTATCTGCCTACCTGCCCACTGCCCTTCTCCCCCAGCAGAAGCCTTCCACTCCCACTTCTCGAAGCCCGCAACAGGCCTTCATCCTGCGCTCGCAGACCAATGAAGTGCTGGTCGACGTGCGTGTGTATGACAAAGCCGGCAAAGCGGTGACGGATTTGAAGCAATCGGATTTTCGCGTCTTCGAAGACGGAGTTGCGCAAACCATTTCTGATTTCAGCTTGGAAGACGTGGAGAAATTGGCGCAGGTTACCGGCGGTGAGGAGCGCGCGCAGGTGATTGACCTTGCGAAGCTCCCGCCCGAGGTTAACGCCGACCGGGTGCTCCAGGATCATCGCCTGCTGGTTTTCTTATTTGACTTGAGTTCGATGCAACCGGACGAGCTGATGCGCGCCCTGAAGGCCTCGGGCGATTTTGTTGCCCACCGCATGACACCCGCAGACCTGATCGCGGTGGTCACCTATTCCTCCAACCTTCGCGTCGTGCAGGATTTCACCAACAATCGCGACTCGCTCACCAAGGTCCTGCGCGCCATCCTGGTCGGCGAACAGTCCTCCAACCTGGCCACGCAGGGCGCGATCGGCGAAGCCGGCGGGACGGACGCCAACGGCATGGAAGTCGTCACTCAGGACGTTTCCGACGCGTTTACTCCGGATGAAACCGAGTTCAACATCTTCAACACGGACCAGAAGTTGGCGGCCATCGAATCCCTGGCCACCATGCTTCACCAGGTGCCTGGGCGCAAAAACGTGATCCACTTCTCCAGCGGCATCTCGCGCACCGGCCAGGAAAACCAGGCTCAGTTGCGGGCCACCATCGACGCTGCGAATCAGGCCGATGTGTCGCTTTACACTATGGACGCGCGCGGCCTGCTGGCCCTGCCGCCGGGCGGCGACGCCTCGTCATCCAGCCCCTCCGGCACAGCCATCTACTCGGGCTCGGCCCACGCCTCGCAGGTTTCCTCCTTGCAGGGAAGCCGTGAAACACTGGCCTCGCTCTCTACCGACACGGGTGGTAAGTTCTTCTACGACCTCAACGATTTCAGCCCCGCCTTCCAGGAGGTCCAAAGAGACAATTCCAGCTACTATCTGATTGGCTATTCGCCCACCAACCAGCGCTCGGACGGCCGCTTCCGGCACATTCGCGTGGTAGTGTCGCGGCCCGGCCTGAAGTTGCAGGCGCGGCCCGGCTACTTTGCTCCCAAGAATTTTCGGCAATTGACACGCGAGGATAAGGAAGTCCAGCTCCAGCAGGTGATGGATCTCGATGTGCCCTTCGTGGATCTTCCCTTTGCGATTGACACTGCCTACTTCCGCCGGCCGGATAAGAAATACACGGTTGTTCTGGCCGCCAAAATTCCGGGCGCGGAAGTTTCCTTCCTCAAGAAGTCCGGCAAACATGAGACTGAATTTGACTTTGCCTGGAGGTTCACCGACGCGCAGAATCATATCGCGGGCGGTTTGCATGACACCCTGCCCGTGAAGATGACGGACGAGACCTTCGAAGAAGTCACCGGCGGCAACCTTCTCTATGAGGGCGAAATCACCTTGGCGCCGGGAAAGTACAACCTGAAAGTCGTAGCCCGAGAGAATGAAGGCGGCAAGATCGGTACCTTCGAAACTTCCGTCGTCTTGCCGGATGTCTCCGATCAAGGGTTGAGCTTGAGTACGGTGGTGTTCTCCAATGAAGTGCGGCCCGCCGATCAACTTCCGCGCACGCGATTTGATCGCGACCGCAACGCGCCGCTCCAGGTGGGGAATCGCACCGTGCTGCCCAGCGTTACCCGCGTGTTTCGAACTAACCAGACCCTTTCGGTCTACCTGGAGTCATACGCCGGGAAGCCACCCGCGACGCCCCAGAGTGCCGCGCCAGCGCCCTCCGTGGCGTTCGTCTTCCTCCGGCACGGAAGGAAGTTTGCCGAAGCCGGGCCGTTCAACGCCAAGGCCGAAAAGGGCTCAGCGCTGAAGACCACGTATTTCGCGCAGATCCCGCTGGAGAAGTTTCCAGTGGGACGCTACACCGTGCAGGTGAACGTGCTCGATCCGGCGGCGGCGCGCGTGGCCTTCACGCGCTTGCCCATGGCGGTCGTTAAGCCGCCCCCGCGCACTCCGCACGGCGGCTAGATATGTTGTCTTGGCGTCTCGCCCGCTGTTGAGGGCAGAGCCTGTCCCGCCGCGGGCGGGACGCCCGCGCCACAACGCCGTACAACCAGCACCCGTTGCCCTGAATCGAAGGAGTAGGGATAAGGACATTCACCGTTGGGAGGTAAGCAAGCCATGCAAAGGACCAATAACGTTGTGCTATTCGGCCTGATTTCTGCCGCAGCGATCTTACTCGCGATTTCACAGCCGCGTGTGGCCCGCGCGGGCGACAGCCAGTCGAAACTGGGCGGCCGCTGGCAATTCAATAAAGACCAAAGCGACGATGCACAGCAGAAGATCACCGATGCGCAGAGCAACCAGCGCACATCCGCCAACAGCGGTGGCGGTTATCCCGGCGGCGGGACCGGGGGCGGCTATCCCGGGGGCGGCACCGGAGGCGGATACCCGGGCGGCGGAGGCGGATACCCGGGCGGCGGGGGCGGTTGGCCGGGAGGCGGCGGGATGGGCCGTGGCGGCATGGGCCGCCGTGGAGGACAACAGGCCAATCGCGGAAGCACCGTGAGCGGCGAGGACTGGGACCGTCTTGGGCAGACTCCGAAGCTCTTGCAAATCGACCAAAAATCCGGCCAAGTGGTGGTGACCGACGACTCCGCTCATGCTCAAACCTTTTACTTGGACGGCAAGAAGCACGACGATAAGGATGACAACGGAAAGAAGATCTCCTCAACCAAAACCGATTGGCAGGGCGATACCCTGGTGGCCGAAACAAAGCTGGAGCACGGCACCAAACTTACACAATCATTCCGCGTCAGTGACGACGGCAAGGAACTGACTGTAGTTTCCCGCCTCGAGAACTCTTCCCTGCAAGGACCCGTCACGATCCGGCGTGTTTACAACGTCATGGGCCAGGGCCCGACCGATACACCGCCCGTGCCGCAAAAATAGATCGTAGGGGCGGTTCGCGGACCGCCCCTGCTTCCCTCAATGCCTCTCCGACGCAGAAAAGGCACGGCTCCGTGCTAAGATACCGTTCATATGAACAAATTGTCCGGCGTCATCGTCGCAATGCTGGCGTTCGCGCTCAGCCTATCGGCGCAAGGGGTACGCGTCATCATGCCGGCGGAGATCGGAATTAGCGAACTGAGAGGAAAACCCTTCACGGCCACGGCCCGAACTACTCTCACCGAGGCCCTTCCGGACGGAACGAAGAAGAGCCGCACCGTGGAGGACCACATCGCACGCGACCGCAAGGGCCGCATCTATCAAGAGCAACACCTGCCCTGGACAGAGGACGTCAACAATCCAATCTACTACGTGAACATTTACGATCCGGTGGGAAAGCAAAGGATCCACATCGACCCGCAGAACCACAACGTCATCGTCAGGCCTATTGAGCGACCAATCCATTACGATGCATTGGAGTATCTGACGCTCAAGGCGACTCGGCCCGGAGAACACATCAAGAACGAGAAACTCGGCACGAGAGAGTTTGCGGGCGTGTATGCGTGGGGAAGACGAACCCTACACACCTTTCCCCCAGGAACGTTCGGCAACGCGCAGAGTTTTGAATCGGTCGATGAGTGCTGGTTTGAGGAGCGATTGGGAGTCGACGTGTTGCGGCGGAGAAGCGACCCGCGCAGCGGCGACCAGGTAACTGAACTCATCAATCTGACCGGCGGGGAGCCTGATCCCACAATGTTCCAACCGCCGCCAGGGTATTCGCGAGAGGCTGCGCCAACGCGGCATTAGAAGAACCGCGGACGATGACAAGATGCGCCTGCCTCCGCCCTACGCCAGCAACAGCTTCTAGTGTGTGGTCTTTGCCTTAGGCGGTGTCTTTTGCGGTGGGCTTTGAGTACCTAAAATGATCTTCTCTGCCTTAACCAGAGTGGTGGTAGCGGCCAATTCCTGTTCCTCGGGATGGTCGGCTACGTATTTGATAAACGTATCGACAAGGGTTCTCCGATAAGTCAGGCTGGCCGGAACGGGATGATAGTGCTGGCCGTGGGCAGCTTCCAGTCGCGCGTCATACATGCCGTCAATGTAGGATTGACAACGGACAACCCCTGAGATTTGCTCTAACGAGAGTGAATAGGTCTTGTCATTCTCGAGCGGTTCGCCGTTGTTGACGGTTAGGGCGGTTTGGCAGTCCTTGGCAAGCTCACCCGCTGAGTAGAAAACCGGCCGGTCACCGTGTTTGAGTTGTACCTGTGATTTTGCCAGAAACGGAAGGCTGAATAGCAGAACGAGAGTTAAAGCGCGGAATCGCATTTTTATTACCCCCGGAGTGACTCGCCGGGATTATACAACCCCCCTCGCCGGTTTTCCATTACACACTTAGGAGATCGGCTACAATTGCGGGTAGCTGGTAGCGCAAAGTATCGAACAAGCAATCACGCATTCTCGAGCGTCAGGGGGATCGGCTGCTTGCCATCGATGTCCTTTATACGATATTCGGAAGCAACTGTGGCTGCGACAAACACTCTGCCGGTCCGTTCCAACACCGTTGTCTCGTGAGCCAGTGCAGCAATCACCCGCCCGACAAACTCCGGGCTTTCACTGTTAGACACGTCGAGCCACCCACCCTTAGCTGCCTCCATCACGGCCTCCGTCCTGACCAAGCCGGGGTACAGCGAAAGCACGGCAATCCCGTGTGGCCGAAGTTCGTACGCCATATCGGCTGTCATCTTGTCAGTTGCGGCCTTGGCAACACCGTACATCACATTGCCGACGTGCTTCCGAGCGGCCCAGTAGCTGATATTCACGATGAGGCCTTTGCGGGCAGGCAACATCATCTTCACGGCCTGTGAAGAGGTAATGAACGCAGCACGCACGCCAGCGTCCATCATGCTGGTCCACCGGTGAGCAGGCTGCTCCCAAAACGGAAGCTGCCAAGTGAAAGCGCCGTTTTCAACCATCCTCTCGTAACCGCCCCACGCAGAGTTTACGAGTACATCCAGGCGACCGGTCTCCCTTGCAATCTGCGCAAACACAGAAGCTGTTTGCTCATCTTGCAAATGATCACAGGCAATCCGAACAATCGCGTCGTGCAGGTGTGCGGCACCGATGTTGCGGCCTGTTGCAAACACTTTGAATCCGGCCTCGTGCAGGCTTGTCGCGACCCCTCTACCCACTCCGCGGCTGGCTCCGGTCACCAGTGCGACCTGCATCTTCGCGCCTCCCGACTGTTCGCTATTTCTTCGCCCACCATTATATAGGGATTCCGCTGGAGATTACTAGCAGCTAGCGCAGCCAATTCTCAAGCGCAAGGTCGCGAACGCGGGCAAATTCCTTTTCGTTGTCGGTCACGATTGTCGAACCAAGTGCCAGCGCGTGAGCCGCGATCAGCATGTCATTGGCGCCAATGGGCCTGCCCGCGTCCTCAAGACCGGCGCGTAAGGATGCATAGATGGCGTCTGCCGGGGGCTCAAAGGGCAGAACTTCAAGGACGCTGAGCACTGCCTCAAGCTGTGCCGAGAGCCGCGCGGAACCTTTCTTTGCGGCTCCGTAACGCAATTCCGCGGCAACCATGATGCTGGTGCAGACTCGCGCTTCGCCCACCTTGCGGATGCGCTGGGCCACCTTTCCCTGAGGATTGCGGACGAGATCGGAAACGACGTTCGTGTCCAGCAGGTAGCGCATCAGAGATCGACCGGATCGGAAGGCAGGTCGCGGAGGGGAGGAAAATCCTCGCTGAGCGGCGCCAGGGTCGCCAGCAGCGCCAATAGCGACTTCGGGGGAGCAGGCTCAACAATCAGCCGGCTGCCCTCTTTTCGCATGATGGCATCCTTACCGGGCAGTTCGAACTCGCGGGGGATCCGCACCGCCTGATTGCGTCCATTCTTAAAGACCCTGACGCGTCGTTCCGCAACTGGCGCAGTTCTCTTTGGCATATGTCTAAGCATAGGGCAACCGCGCCCCGTAGGTCAACCCCTTGCCAAGCAACCCGTCGGCGCGTGTGTGGCCTTCGGGTAACAGGGTCGGCATCCCGCTTTGCGGTTTTCGCAGCTCCATGCCCTGCCCACGGGTACCTCTGTCTACGCTTCGACGGCAGCCTCACGACTGCCTCCGCAAGACTCGAGGCCAGGCGGTTCGCTACTTCTTTCCTCTCTTTCATCCTCGACTGCATGCCGGTTTATCCCGGCGCACTGTCAGGTGCCTTTTTGTCCCCCCGCGGTACCCGCCCACTAGGGGCGAGGCATTCGGAGTACGGCACTCGGCAACCCGCGGCCGTCCATGATGTTATCTGGTGCGGGGGTTGCCGGCCGAACGTAAGCGGGCGGTCCTGCTGGCGCTTGCCCAGGAAGCACAAGCGGGCCGGGAGGATCGGCTGCGCTGGGCCGAGGCGCAACTGCGACGGGCGTCCGCCCAACGAGGGCTGGAGTGGGACCGCTTGTCGGAAGATGAACGCGAGTCCTTCGTCGACACCTTACTGCACGAGAAATAGCCTTGCCACTGACTGCCGTTTTCGACACCAACATCCTGTTTTCCGCGAAGGACTGGCGGGGAAATCCCTTCCAATGCGTCGAGCGGGCGCGGGCCGGCGAGTTCCCGGTCTTCACTTGCTCGGATTTGATGGAGGGACTGACCCCTTGTTGCAGGTTGGCCGAGCCGGGCGACGGTGTTCGAAAGAGTCCGCCCGCTTTTCTTGCATTTTTCGCTTGACAAACCCTGAGACCTATGATAGCCTACAATGATGGTTATTTTATGGACACATTGTCGTAGGCGAGGGATGGTTAGGCACGCGGCGCGAGGGATGGCGGCAAGGTCGCCGCACTCGGGGAAAGTGGGAGCTGGAAATAAATAAAAAATGATACGATCGAAGCCAGTATGTCATTGAAAACACAGAAGGCGTTCGAAACGAAGCGAAGAAGTAGCTGAAAACAAAGCAGTTACACGTTAACGAAGAGGAAAAAGCTAAGAAGTACTTGAAAACAAATGACATAGTTTCTTAATACGCCGCGGATTAGGCGCGTTTTGCGCGCCAATTCGCGCAAATCGGACCCGAAATGGAGCAAAAAACAGCGCATTTTGCGAAAACGAAGTGAAGCTCGGGAGCCGGCTACACCAGCCTCGCACGACCCCGTCGAAGCCCAGCCGGTCGGGTTGCTGCACGCCGTTCTCGAGGGATTAACGCTACCCGTCCATTTCTTGACTTGTGTTGACGGGGTACCTAGAATTGAGCGTCTGTGACCATGACCGGAAGGCTGACTGTATGTCGCTACGCATTCACAACACCTTGAGCGGGCAACTGGAAGAGTTCAAGCCCCTCCACGACAATCAGGTGGGCATGTATACGTGTGGGCCTACGGTATACGACTTCGCCCACATCGGGAACTACCGGACTTTCGTCTTCCAGGACATCCTGCGGCGCTGGTTGAAATACCGGGGATACGAGCTCCGCCACGTCATGAACCTGACGGACGTGGACGACAACACCATCCGCAAATCCAAGGCCGCCGGCCTGTCGTTGCGCGACTACACGGCGAAATACATCGAGGCTTTCCAAGTCGATCGTCAACTTCTCAGCCTGGAAGATCCTGAAATTGTGGTGCGCGCCACCGACTCGATCGACGACATGGTGAAGATGATCCAGACGCTCATGGAGAAAGGCTACGCCTACGCGAGCGAGGGATCGATTTACTTCCGTGTGGCGGCTTTCCCACACTATGGCCAGTTGACCAAGATCGACCTGACGGGAATCCGTGACGGAGCGCGGATTGATTCGGATAAGTACGACAAGAACAACGCCCGCGACTTTGCGCTCTGGAAAGCGCCCAAGGAGGGCGAACCCTTCTGGGAAACGCCGATCGGGCCCGGCCGCCCCGGCTGGCACATCGAGTGCTCCGTGATGTCGATGAAGTACCTGGGCGAGACTTTTGACATTCACTCCGGGGGCGTCGATCTGATCTTCCCGCATCACGAGAATGAGATCGCGCAGACTGAGGCGGCCACGGGCAAACCCTTCGTGCGCTACTGGCTGCACGCCGAGCATCTGATCGTGAACGGCGAGAAGATGTCGAAGTCGCTGGGGAACTTTTACACGCTGCGCGACCTGTTAACTCAAGGCCACAGACCTTCGGCCATACGCTATCTGCTGGCGGCCGTCCCCTACCTCCGGCATTTGAACTTCACTTTTGACGGTCTGCACCAGGCGCAGCAGTCCATCGAAAGGCTGAGGAATTTCCGGCTGCGGCTGACCCAGGAGTCCTTTCCGGCGGGGGAAAATACGGCTCTCGAAGATCGCGCCCGCGCGGCCCGCCAAGCATTTGAAGATGCCCTGGACGATAACCTCAACACCGCCGAAGCCCTCGGCGCGATTTTCGCTATGGTGCGGGATGCCAACACCGCCATCGACCGCGGCGAGTTTCGGGCGGGAGATCGTGCCGCCTTCCTGGACACGCTCGAGCGCTGGGACCGGATTTTCGCTGTCCTCGAAGATAATGACAACGCCAAGCTGCGGCAATTCGGCCTGGGGTTAGAGGCTCCGGTGGCTGCCGGGATCCCGGCAAGCGCAACGGCGCCCGCCGGCGCTGAAGCCGCGATCGCCGGCAATGGCCACGGAAGTGCCCCGATGCCGGGCCTGCTGAGCGACGAATCGATCAGCCAAGCGATTGCCGAACGCGATGAGATGCGCCGCAAGGGCAATTACGCTCGCGCTGATGAGATCCGCCAGAATCTTCAGAAGGCCGGTGTTATACTCGAAGACAGCAAGGCCGGAACTCGCTGGAAACGGAAGTAACCATGGATCGAAATCCTTATAGCCTTCGGCTCAGGCTTCCCCATTTCGCCCGCCCCAACCTGTTTGGCGGGGATTAATACCACTTCGAATAATATACCATATATAAACACATCGCGCGCAGAAACCCGCTGGCCCCGGGGCCAAGCGCCGGCCAGCCCTGCAAGATTCGCCAAGGAGGATTCACATGGAAAGCAAAGTCCCTTCGATCAAGACACAGCTTCCCGGTCCGGAGGCCCGCAAAATCCTGGCTCTCGACCAGGAATTCGTCTCGCCCTCCTACACGCGGGACTACCCTCTGGTCGCCCAGCGGGGGCAAGGCGCGAGCGTTGAAGATGTGGATGGAAATGTATTTCTGGATTTCGCGGCGGGCATCGCGGTGGTATCGACAGGCCATTGCCACCCCGAGGTCGTACGCGCCATCCAGCGCCAGGCGGAAACGTTGATTCACATGTCGGGCACCGATTTCTACTACCCCTTGCTGGCTCAGCTGGCGCAGAAACTGGCGGTGATCACTCCCGGCGAATTCCCGAAGCGTGTGGTGTTCGGGAATTCCGGCGCCGAAGCCATCGAAGCCGCCATCAAAATCGCGCGTTATCACACCCGGCGCAACCGCTTGATTGCGTTCCTTGGCTGCTTCCACGGCCGGACTTTGGGAGCGCTCTCTCTCACCGCGAGCAAAGCCGTCCAGCGGCGCGGTTTCGGCCCCTTGTTGTCGGGAGTGACGCACCTTCCCTACCCCAATCCCTATCGCTGTTCGGCCGGCCATCAGGCTCAGGAATGCGATTGCGACTGCACAGACTTTCTCGAGAGACAGCTCTTTAGAACCGCCGTGCCTGCGGATGAGGTCGCGGCGATCATCGTCGAGCCAATCCAGGGCGAAGGAGGGTACATCGTGCCCCCGCAGGGCTTTCTGGGCAGGCTGCGGCAGCTCGCCGATCGCCACGGGATTCTTCTGATCTTCGACGAAGTCCAGTGCGGAATGGGGCGCACAGGCAAAATGTTCGCCTGTGAACACACCGGCGTTGTACCGGACATCCTCGTCACCGCCAAGGGAATTGCCTCAGGGTTGCCGCTCGGTGTGGCGGTGGCGCGAGCGGACGTGATGACTTGGGGCCCTGGTGCGCATGCTTCCACTTTCGGGGGAAACCCCGTAGCATGCGCGGCAGCGATGGAAACCATTCGGCTGCTGGAAGAAAAATATGTCGCGAACGCAGCGCGCATGGGAGAATACATTCTGGCGCGGTTGGCTGATTGGCCAGGCCGGCATCCGTCGGTCGGGCACGTGCGAGGCCGCGGCCTGATGATCGGGATGGAGTTGGTCAAGAGCCGGCAAACCCGCGAGCCCAACCCGGAGGCGCGCAACAAGCTCATCGAGGAAGCGTTCCAGAAGGGTTTGCTCGTTCTGGGCTGCGGGGAAAGCACGCTGCGCCTGATGCCACCTTTGGTCATCGAACAGGAACACGCGGATACGGCGCTCGAGATCCTCGAGCATTGCCTTTCTGAAGTCGAGCAGTGAGCTTGAAACGGCATTTGTCATTCTGAGGCCGCGTTCTTTGGGCCGAAGAATCTCTGCAGTTTCACGGGGTCGTCACAAAGTGCGCCGGTGTTGTTATAATGAGTCTGTTAGCCCGATGGATGTATCGCGCGCTGGTTTGGAAAGAGCGGCGACGTTCCTCCAGGGTAGCTTCCTTTCAATCGCCACCGCGAGGCGAATCGGAAAATCTGGACCTTGGCGCCCGCGGCGAAACTCTGGCCTATTGGTATCTGCGCCAGGCAGGATATACTGTAGTAGCGCGAAACTGGCGCGCCCGTTCGGGAGGAGGGGAACTCGACTTGGTGGGGTGGGAAGGGCCCACCCTGGCCTTTGTGGAAGTCAAGACAAGAACTTCCCAGGTTGCAGGCCCACCCGAAGAAGCGGTTACTCCGAACAAACAGAAGCGGGTCATCAAAGGGGCTAAACAGTACTTGCGGCAGCTCAGGCGGCAACCCTTGAGTTGCCGGTTTGATGTCGTGAGCGTCTCGCTGCACCCGGCGAAGGGCCTCGAGGTCAAGCTGATTAAGGACGCTTTCAAAGCCTGAATCGGCGCCTCTCGACCGCGTGCAGCCTTTAAAAGGAGTCTAACTTTGCCCGAACTAAGAAAAGACCCCATCACCGGGCGGTGGGTGATCATTGCAACCGGCCGAGCCACTCGGCCAACGGATTTCGTCCGGGATAAAGTTCAGATCCGCGGCTCAGGTTTTTGTCCATTCTGCTACGGCAACGAAAGCAAGACGCCGCCGGAAATTCATGCTTACCGCAGCGACGGCAGCGCCCGCAACACCCCTGGCTGGACGGTGCGCATTGTACCCAACAAATTTCCCGCGCTGGGCATCGAAGGAACACTCAACCGGCAGGGTGAAGGTCTTTACGACAAGATGAATGGCATCGGTGCGCATGAGGTCATCATTGAAACGCCGCAGCACAATCTGACCTTGGCCACGATGCCGACCTCCCGCGTCGAGGATGTGCTCTGGGCCTACCGGGACCGCATTCTGGACCTCGAGAAAGACAAGCGCTTCAAATACATCCTGATCTTCAAGAACCATGGCGAGGCTGCCGGCGCCTCGCTCGAGCATACCCACTCCCAACTCATCGCGCTGCCCGTGGTGCCAAAGCGCGTGCGCGAGGAGGTGGATGGGGCACGGGAGCACTACAATTTCAAAGAGCGCTGCATCTTTTGCGACATTCTACGCCAGGAAAAAGAAAAGAGTGTGCGCCTGATCGCGGAGAATGACGCCTTCGTGGTGATTGCGCCATTTGCTCCTCGTTTCCCATTCGAGATTTGGATTATCCCCAAGACACACCAATGCGCCTTCGAGCAATCCCATAAAGCGGAGTTCGAGCAGCTCGCTCCGATTTTGCAGGATATGCTTTCGCGCCTCGATCGCGTACTGGAATTCCCTGCTTACAACTACATCATCCACACCGCACCGATCGGGGAAGCCGCGGAGGATTATTACCACTGGCACCTCGAGATCATGCCCAAATTGACGAAGGTCGCCGGATTTGAATGGGGTACGGGCTTCTACATCAATCCCACCTCGCCCGAGGAGTCCGCGAAATTCCTTCGCGAAGCCGCCCGGCCAGTGGAAACTCCCGCCGCTGCGCACCAGGGGAGTGGCTAGTGGCGAGTGATTAGTGGCTAGTCGCATGTAGTCAAAGTGCAGTGGCTTAGTAGTGGTTAGTGCCAATCGGAGTTGTCCGTCACTAGCCACTCCCCACTAGCCACTGACCACTCTTTGGCTTGACTTCGCCAATCTCCGCTTTCTATAATCTCGTGAGGAGCAAGCTAGGTGATCGAGCGGGAATAACTCAGTGGTAGAGTGCGACCTTGCCAAGGTCGAAGTCGCGGGTTCGAATCCCGTTTCCCGCTCCAAAGTTCAGTGATGAGTGACAAGTGACGAGCAAGAAACCCCTTGTCCGGCTGCTCGTCACTTGTCACTCACCACTCGTCACTGCTTTTCGGCGCGGTACCCAAGTGGCAAGGGAGAGGTCTGCAAAACCTTTATGCGTGAGTTCGATTCTCACCCGCGCCTCCACTTATTCTGATCCCATCATCTCCACCAGGCCGTTCACAATTCCCTTCTCCGCACAGCCAGGCTTGAGGTGGGAAGCCGTGTTTTCATAGCTGATTGGCTCGAACGCGTCGTCGCTGGGGATATAGCCGCTGGATCCGTTAGCGTGGGTGACCATGATGGTGGCGTTGAAGGGCGAGTCTTTCTTCAGATGCAGAAAGATGCGTGTGAAGACTTCACCGGATACTCCCGCCAAGGCCACGCTATTCAGCTTCACCAGGCTGAGTCGGATGCTCACAGGGTCTGTGTCCTCAAAGGTGTACTCGGTGCGCGGCGTAGGTCCCGGCGCCACTCGGCGCCCGGGACAGTCGATGACTCGTTGAGAGGCTTCGATGCGAGCCTGTGACGACATCATCGTAATGCTATTCGCTACGCGTACGGACTCTTCTCCGAGAATTCTCCCCAAACCGTCAACCATGGTGAAATCTTCTCCACGGTCCTCCGTAATTGGGTTTTGATCTCCTGCCGCGCCGCTCGTCCAGACGGCCACAGGACCTTCGCCGCCAACCTTCTCTTCCGCTCCAGCCTCCAACTCCCATCCTGCGTCGCTGCGTGTCGGGATTTTGCCCTGGTAGTACTGCTCGACGTAGCGTGACGTCGCCCCGGCCAGATCTCCTGTAATGGCCAGATTGTCGGGCCCCATCACCACCGCATGTACGGGGTAGTTTATGAAGAACGCGATAGGCCTGCCGGCCATGTCCGTGAATTTGAGGACCGCAACCGTCTTGTCGGAAGGCCCGTCGGGATTGTAGCCGAGCCACCACCACCCATTCTTAGGAAAGTATTCGCGGCGATTGATGTTCACGTAGGCCTTGCCGGTCCCGAATCCAAACTGCGCCGGCTGGAGACTCGCCTTGGCTTGGCGCACGGCCTCGAATGCGTCATTCTCCAGTTTGGAAGTGTAGGCAATTGTCGCGGCAGGAGGGGAAGTTCTTCCGTACATGCCTGACGGCGAAGGCGCACTGTGGTCATGAACCGCTGCAAGCATAAGGTGATCTGCCGGGATGGCCAATTCTCTCGCAACTCGCTGCGAAAGCTCTTCCCAGACAAGATTGGGCACGCCGATCAACTCCCAAGCCACCAGGGCGGCCTGGCTCGAGCCATCGCTAAGCACGATGGCTCGCACATAAATATGGTCATGAATTCGCTGGAATCCCTGCGTGCGGCCCCCATATCCGGACATCGGGAGTGCGGCGTCAGGGGCCGGGGTAATGTCTACGCGCGCGGCACCTACCTGAAGGGCTCCGCGTGGCGCGCCAAATGACGCCAAGGAAAAAGTCGCTAGCAAAAGCACCAGACAAAAGCAAAAGCGTCGTGGGTTACCCATCATGGTCTCCTTCAGCCGGTTTTCCGATCCCAAAGGGTATCACACTATTTGCGAAACAGGCGCGCTGGGGCAACCCCGGCAGGCATCTGAGGGCAGCCCAAGGCCCGCCCCCGACGCGCCCCAAAAGGGGAGCAAAATCTCCCCTTGACTATTGACAGGAGAGCGTTTCATAATTACCTGTCGATAGTTGAGGGGAGAAAATGAAGTCGTCAGTCTTCAGTTGTCAGTTCTCAGTCGACGACTTGTCAACCGTGCGCACTGCCTTTGCCCGCGCTTCGTATGGAACTCTTGAACACTGAGGACAGACGGATGATTGCGGGTGACTGATAACTGATGACTGAGAACTAGAACTTAACATGCGCTGGTTTCACAAACTGCCGCTTCGGTTCCGGTCCGTGTTCAGGCGGGGATCTGTCGAGGAGGAGCTCAACGCCGAACTCCGCTTCCACTTGGAGCGAATGATTGAAGCGAAGGTCGCGGCTGGAATGCCCGCCGAGGAAGCCCGCTATGCGGCGCTGCGCGAATTGGGGGGAGTGGAACAGATCAAGGAGGAATGTCGAGACATGCGAAGGACCACTCTCCTCGAGGACTTCATCCAGGACGCGCGGTACGGCCTGCGAGTTCTGGCCAAGTCGCCAGGCTTCACGGCTGTCGCGATCCTTACGCTGGCATTGGGCATCGGCGCCAACACCGCGGTGTTTACGCTCCTGGATGCAATTCTTCTCCGCCTCCTTCCTGTGCACAAGGCGGAGGAGTTGTACCAGGTGCGGAGGGTGAGCGCAATTGTGCCCGAAAGGCTGTCGGGAGACTTCACCAACCCGTTATGGGAGAACCTCCGCTCACGGCAGGACGCATTCTCCGGCATGGCGGCCTGGGGAAACACGGATTTCAATTTGGCGCGCGGCGGCGCGGTGCAGCGCGCCGAAGGCCTATGGGTGAGCGGCGATTACTTCGGCACGCTCGGTATTCCTCCGGCAATTGGCCGGCTCGTCACTCCCGCCGACGATTTTCGCGGATGCCCAGCCATCGCGGTGCTGAGCTATAGCTTCTGGCAGGACCGTTACGCCGGCGCCACAAGCGTGATCGGGACGTCAATCAACCTTGACTCACACCCGTTTGAGGTGATCGGCGTGGCTGAACCTGGATTCTACGGCTTGGACGTCGGAATGAAATTCGACGTAGCCGCGCCGAACTGCGCCACGGCCCTACTGGACGGGCCGACCAAGTCACGTTTGGACGATCGCGCGTCGTGGTGGCTGTCGGTCGTGGGCCGCGTCAAGCCTGGGCTCTCGCCTCAGCAGTTGAACGCTCGCTTGGCTGCTGTGGCGCCGGCGGTGTCAGCAACTTCCCTTCCCGAAGACTGGGACGCGGAAACCAAGAAGAGCTTCCTGAAAACCAGCTTGGATGCCGTGCCGGCGGGCAGCGGCACCGCTTTTGATCTGCGCGAGCATTTCCGCCAGCCCTTGACAGTTCTGATGGCGGTGGTCGGTCTTGTTTTGCTGATTGCGTGCGCCAATATCGCCGCGCTCATGCTGGCGCGGGCCGCCGCCCAGAGCAGAGAAATCGCCGTGCGGTTAGCGCTGGGCGCCACGCGGATGCGCCTGATCCGCCAATTGCTCACTCATTCGGTGATGCTCTCGATCGCCGGCGCCGCCGCCGGAGTGTTACTGGCGCACTGGGGTACAATTCTGCTGGTGCGATGCATCTCCACTCATAACGAAAGCTTATTTTTCGTTCTTGCGCCCGACGTGAAAGTCTTGGGCTTTACGGCAGCCGTCGCCCTACTGACCGGCGCACTGTTCGGAATACTACCGGCGCTTCGGTTCGCGCGGGTTCCACTTGGGGATCCCCTTCGCGGCAGCGCGGTATCGCAGACCGAGCGGCGCAGCAACTGGAACCGATGGATTGTCGCCTCGCAAATAGCGCTCTCGCTGGCGCTGCTGATAACGGCAGGACTGTTCCTTCGCAGTTTTGTCAACTTAGCATTGACCGATACCGGCCTGACAAGAAAAAAAGTGCTGCTCGTTACTGCCAATCTATGGTCCACGCCCATCAAGGCCGAGGACCGCCCGGCAATCTTGAATGCGATCCAAGCCCGGCTGGGCGCGCTTTCAGGCGTCATCTCGGTAGGCCGAAGCGAGGATGTCCCACTGAGCGGCCGGCGCTCCGCCTATTACATTTATGCGGACAGGCCGAATGCGCCCAGCGGCGACGATTCCGTGTCGCTGACGATGTTCATGTCGCCCGGGTATTTCTCGAGCATGGGAATGGCGATGCTCTCCGGCCGCGATTTTACCGACTCCGACAGCCAAACGGCGCCCAGGGTGGCAGTAGTGAACCAGGCGTTTGCGCGCAAATTCTTTGGGCCGGTCAACCCCATCGCCCACGTGATTCACATCGCGCCAAACCTAAGGCCGGGCCCGCCCATTGAGGTTGTGGGGATCGTGGCGGATGCGGATTATCGGTCACTGCGTGAGAAGAAGCCCCCAACCGCCTTTTTCCCCATCCAGCAGTACCCGGAGCGGGAAGGTAAGGTCATCTTCGAAGTGCGAACCGCAGGCCACCTTGCCGGCCTGGAAAACGCCGTGGAACGTGCCGTGGCGAGCGTGAATCGTGAGATTCCCCTCGAATTCAATACGCTTGAGCGGCTAGTGGACGACTCCATGGTCCAGGAGCGATTGCTCGCCATGCTGTCCGTGTTTTTTGGAGCAGTAGCGTTGCTGTTGGCGATGATCGGGCTGTACGGCACGATGAATTACCGCGTCACGCTGCGCCGGTCAGAGTTCGGCATCCGCATGGCGCTGGGCGCGCAAGCCTCGAGCATTCTGCGCCTGGTGATTCGCGACGTCGCGATCATCCTGCTGGCGGGTGAAGCAGCCGGCATCGTCATTTCCCTCTCCGCTGCGACGGCGTTAAGGAGTTTGTTGTTCGGCCTTGGGCCCCGCGACCCAACCACCGTTGCAGCGGCGGCATTGCTCTTGGGAGGTGTGGCGCTTCTGGCGGGCTACTTGCCGGCCCGTCGTGCCGCACACGTCGACCCGATGGTGGCGCTCAAATTCGAATGAAGTTTTCAGTCGTCAGTTCTCAGTTTTCAGTAGCACCCCACATGGGCCATCGATGCAGGCGGTTCGCGGCGTCAGTGGGAGACCGGCGGTGACTGAGAACTGATAACTGACGACCGACAACTAACATGCGCTGGGTTTATAAACTCACGTTGCGTTTCCGTTCGTTGCTCGCTCGCAGGCGTGTCGAGCGGGAACTGAACGACGAAGTCCGCTTTCACCTGGAAAAGCTGATCGAGGTAAAGGTAGCGCGAGGGATGACAACGGAAGAAGCCCGCTATGCGGCGCTGCGCGAATTGGGCGGCGTCGAGCAAATCAAAGAGGAGTGCCGTGACATGCGCCGAATGAGCTACATCGAAAACTTCGTGCAAGACGTCCGGTACGGCTTGCGCCAGTTACGCCGCAGTCCCGGCTTTGCTGCGGTGGCGATGCTTTCTCTTGCGCTGGGCATTGGGGCCAACACGGCGATCTTCCAACTGCTGGATGCAGTCCGCTTGCGCCTGCTCCCTGTGGAAAACCCTCAGAAGCTTGCCGAGGTGCGTCTAACAAACCGTCGCGGGCGCCAGGGAAGTTTCTTCAACTGGCACGCCATGCTCACCTATGCAATTTGGGAAGAGCTCCGCGCGAATCACGAACCCTTTTCCGGCGTTGTCGCCTTTGCGCCCGACGACTTGAATCTTGCCCCTCGCGGAGAAGTCCATCTGGTCAGGGGCCTTTGGGTGAGTGGCGATTTCTTTAACGTGTTGGGCGTTCAGCCCCTCCTTGGACGAGTGTTTAACACGGCGGACGATCAGCGAGGCTGCGGCTCGGGCGCAGGCGCAGTGATCAGTTATTCCGTCTGGCAGCGCGATCTGGGTGGAGACGCCTCGGCCATCGGCAGAAAGCTGACGATTGACTATCACCCCGTCGAAGTCCTCGGTATTACGCCCGCAAGTTTCTTCGGCCTCGACGTCGGCCACACCTTCGATGTGGCCCTTCCCATCTGCTCGCAGCCGGTTCTAGGGGGCGAGGACAACTACCTCGACACCAAATATGATTGGTGGCTCACGGTAATCGGCCGCCTGAAACCGGGTTGGACTCTCGAGAAAGCCACGGCCTACCTGGGCTCGATTTCGCCGGGGATCTTTGAGGCCACGGTGCCGCCGGCCTACGATGCCGAGCACGCCAAGAAGTATCTCGGCTTCAAATTGGCGGCCTACCCGGCAGGGAGTGGTATCTCCTCTCTGCGCGAAAGCGCGTCCGATCCTCTATGGCTGCTCCTGGCTATCACCAGCCTCGTCCTGCTGATTGCTTGCGTCAACCTCGCCAACCTCATGTTGGCGCGCGCCAGCGCACGCGAACGGGAAGTCGCGGTGCGGTTGGCGCTGGGAGCGTTACGCCGCCGACTGGTTCGGCAAATGCTGGCCGAAAGCGTGCTTCTGGCCGTGGCGGGCGGGGGAGCCGGTTTGCTTTTGGCCGGGACGCTAGCTAAGCTCCTCGCCACCTTCCTGAGCACCCGGCAGGATCAAGTGTTCCTGGCTCTAAGCCCTGATTGGCGAGTGTTCGCCTTTGCGGCCTCAGTAGCAATGCTAGCCACAGTTTTGTTTGGGTTGATTCCGGCCTTGCGCGCCACGCGCCTCGCCCCCGGTGAGGCGATGAAGGCAGGAGGCCGTGGGCTTACGGCAGACCGGCAGCGCTTCGGGCTTCGCCGCGTGCTGGTGATCTCGCAAGTTGCCTTCTCGCTGGTGCTGATCGTCTGCGCGCTGCTCTTCACTCGCAGCCTGCGCAACCTGCTCACCGTGGACCTGGGATTTCAGCGCACCGGCATTCTGGTCACCAATCTCGATTTCACGCAACTCCATCTGGCGGCTCGCCACCTGACTTTCAAGCAAGAACTGCTCGGGCGGATTCGTTCCACGCCAGGAGTGGATTCCGCCGCGGAAGCAGCTATTGTCCCCACCAGCGGAAGCTCGTCGAATCCCACCGTATGGATGGAGGGCTCGGATCAATCACAAGCCAAGAGCACCTGGTTCAACTGGGTGAGCCCGGAATACTTCCGAACGATGGGAACCCCGCTGCTCGCGGGGCGCGACTTCAGTGATCACGATACTCCCAAGTCACCCAAGGTCGCGATTGTGAATGAGGCCTTTGTTCGGCAGTTCGCAGCCGGGGCGAACCCGCTGGGCAAAAGGATATGGCAAAAGGCGGAGCTTGGGCAGCCGCAAGTCGGGCACGAAATCGTCGGACTGGTGGCGAACACGAAGTATGAGGATCTGCGCGAGGACTACCCGCCCGTGGTCTACGTCCCAATGTCCCAACTCGATGACTGCCGTGGCGGATGCGCGGATTCGGACACGATCCTGATTCGTTCGAGTAGCCCCTTTGCCGGCCTCACCCCACGCGTCAAGCAGACTATTGCGCACGTGAACCCGGATATCTCGATTGAGTTCAAATCGTTGCAGGGCATGATTCATGACGAGCTAGTCGGAGAGCGCCTGATGGCGACGCTTTCGGGCTTCTTCGGCGTCCTGGCTGCCCTGCTGGCCACGGTCGGCCTCTATGGCGTGATGTCCTACATGGTGGCCCGGCGAACGAATGAGATTGGAATTCGCATGACGTTAGGCGCTGGACGGGGCGAGATCACGCGCATGATCCTTCGCGAAGCGGGAGTGCTGCTGAGTGTTGGGCTTGCTGTTGGCCTGGTGCTGGCGCTTGCCGGGGCCAGAGCGGTAGGTTCCGTGCTCTTTGGCCTCAAACCCTATGATCCCTTGACGTTCGTTGCGGCCACCGCATTGCTCGCTGTGGTCGCCGTGGCAGCAAGCTATCTGCCCGCGCGCCGCGCAACCAGGGTCGATCCCATGATCGCTCTGCGGTATGAATGAATCACGCTACCAATTCAACCGCAGCGAGAACTGTATCTGGCGGGAGTTCTCCGCGGAACTAATGTTCCCAAAGTTCGAAGTTCCGTAGATGAGCCCGGGCCGGTCGAAGTTAGGATGGTTGGTCAGATTGAAGAAATCGGATCGAAACACTATTCCCAACCGCTCATTCCATCGCATCTGCCGTTCGAGGCTCGTATCCCAAGCTGCCAGTCCGGGTCCGGTAATGACGTTCCGGCCTTCATTTCCGGGGATGCTGAACGCTCCGAGGCTATCGTCGTAAATGGGAGGAGGCGCAAAGGCGTTGGTACTGAACCAGCGTGCAGGGGTACGCTGGCCTGCCGGCAAATTGGGATTGGCGACCAGGTCAGGCCTGTCTGTGCCGTTCGAGTCAGTGCCGCTCAACGCGGTGGCGAGCGTGGCGGTGAGGGGCTGCCCGGACTGAAGCGTGAGAATGTTCGACAAGTCCCAGTTGCCGAGCACGCGCGCTCCCGTCCCGCCGCGCAGCCACTGGCGGCCCGGGCCGAAAGGCAGTTGCCAGTTGCTCGAGAAAACGAAGCGCTGCCGTACGTCGAAATCTGAGAGACCACGCTCGGCCTTCAGATCGTAGACGTTCTGAGCCTGATTGGTGCCGTTGAGCCCGGAAGCCGTGTCGATTGACTTGCCGAAAGTATAGCCACTTACAAAAGAGAGACCGTGGGAGAATCGCCGTTCCAGGCGCGCGATCAAGGCGTTGTAATTCGAGTTGACATCCGTGGCCCGGATGAACTGATTCGAGCCCGGCTGCGGATGATAGCCGAGCCTTTCGTCAAGCAGATTCGGGATGCCCTGGTTCTGCAACGAGCGGCGGGGAAGTTTGTGCCCGTCGGAGCCGGCAACGCTGATGGAGAGAACTGTATTGGGCGCAATTTGGCGATCGGCTGACAAACTCCATTCGTAGACGTAGCCGTTGCGAAGGTTAGGTGGCGAGGAAATGGCTGTGGGCTCAGAATTACCAAGCGTGTAGGCAAGCGGATAAGTGAGGATGGGCGGAGCAAAAGACTGCCCACACGCACCAGCACCGTAGAACCGGCAGGTGTCGAGGCCGAAAAGGAATTCGGTGATGGGGGCACTTAGGCGCGTTTCGGAAGCATAGTCGAGTTCGCCAAGAGAATTGAAGACGCCAAATCCGCCGCGCAAGGAAGTTGTGTGACGCTGGCTGAGATCGTAAGCGAAACCAAAACGCGGAGCCCAGCCCGCCCAATCCGGACGGATCAACGAGGGTGGCAGGCCGGCTTGCTGAGAAGTGATGAACGATAACCCATAAAGGCTTTGAAGGCGCTGAATCAGTGGGTTTTCAATTAATGCCGATGCCTGTTCGTGATCATTTCGCACAATGAAGCGCGTCGCGTCACTAGGGTCGAGAATCGAGGCGCGTCCGTCGGCATTAGTTGGGGGCGAATAAAACTCCTCGCGCAGGCCGTACGTGAGGGTTAAGCGGCGGGTCACGTGGAATTCGTCGGAAAAGTAAGCGCCGAAGTAGTCCACGCGGTCGTTTCCGCCGGAATTTCCTGCCTGAGCGTAAGAGAGGAAGGGACGGCCCAGAAGAAAGTCCGAGAAGGCTGTGCCGGAAACCGAGCTTGCGCCGTCGCTGAAGGAGAAGACACCCTGCCCAAAATCCTCGACCAGGTAGAAGAGGCGATAGCGCCGCACGTCGGCGCCGAACTTAAAGGTGTGCCGTCCGCTGACCCACGCCACATTATCGGTGAACTGGAAAGTGTTGTCCTTTCGGATTTGGGGTTGGAAGATGTCGCTGTCGCCCATGTCCGCGTAGCCGGGAACATCGATGGCAGGAATGCCGTCGTTGGTGGACCCCGGCGCGCGGGTGATTCCCAGCGATTCAAGAAACCCACTGTGAATGTTCTGGGCTTCCTTGATCCCGAAATAGTAGGCGTAGCCGAACCGGAAATCGTTGATGAGGGTGGGCCGAAAAACCGACGTGAGGCCGAGTGCGAGGTTTCTTCCCGTGTCATCGTGGTTGGTGCCGAAGCCGGGCGGGGCGGAGGGGTTATTTGCGAAGGAGTCCGGCACGAAGGGAAACAGTTGTCCTTGATTGAACAGGAGAAATCGCGCGAAGAGTTGGTGCCGCGGTGTCAGTTCTTCGTCAACCCGAGCCATGGCCTGGTCCGCCGTAACGCTATGAAGCCCCACGTTGATGTCATTATTGCCGCCTAGCGGGGCATTGGGCTGGTTCGGCAAAGGGATCCGATTCAATATCGCGCGCGTTACCGGGTCGATCCGTGATGCCGGGACCGTGTTTCCCTGGAACGGCTGGCCCGTGCTCGGGTCGATAATTGCAGGAAAGGGACTGCCCGTTTCAGGATTAATACCGCTGAAATCCCCCGTGCGGAGGGCGGCGGTCGGCAGCAAGGTGGTGTTGGTAACGCTCTGGCGAGTGCGCAAGCCTTCGTAATTCGCAAAGAAGAATGTACGGTCATGCCGGATCGGCCCGCCCAAGCTCGCGCCAAACTGGTTCTGGTGATAAGGAGGAATGGGAAGCGCCGGATCGTCGAAAAAGTTCTTTGCATCGAGCGCGCTATTCCGCACGAACTCGTACGCCGTGCCTGAAAAGCGATTGCTGCCCGAGCGAGTTGCAATGTTGACTTGCGCGCCCGAAGTAACGCCCTGGTCGGTCCCGTAAGAATCCTCGACGACGCGGAACTCTCGGATCGCATCGATGGAGGGGTTCACCGTCAGGCTGTAAGCGAAGGGCTCCATCAACGTGACGCCGTCGAGCGAGAAATTGTTGCGCTCGGAGCGCTGCCCATTGACCGAAAAACCCAGACCCATCGCCGGAGTGTTGAACTGCTGCGTCGAGCCATTCGGATAGGGAGGAGTTGCACCTGCCGCCAGTAACGCGAGCTGTGAGAACTCCCGGCCGTTTAGAGGAAGAAGGGCTACCCGCCGATTCTCAATTTCATCGCCGATGGCAGGCGAAGCCGCTTCGACCAGTGGCGGCCGGGCGTCCACATGGATTTCAGATCGGGCTGGGGCGATTTCCAGCCGAATGTTGAGGCGGGCCGACTCTCCCACTCGCAGCACCAACCCGCGCACCACCTTGGAAGCAAAACCTGCCTTGGCAATTTCCATGTCGTAGCTTCCCACGGGCAAGAAAGCAAAGGTGTAAAAGCCGTTCTCGTCCGTCTGATTCCGCCGAATTTGGCCTGTGGCGGGATTGCGAAGCTCGAGCGAGGCCGCTGGAATCGCCGCTCCGCTCTGGTCGAGCACCATTCCCTCCAGGTGACTGTTCCAGGTCTGTGCGTGGAGATTGGTAGCTAGTGTGACAGCAAAGAGTACTAGAGCCGCCACGAAGAGGCCGGCGAACGCGGCCACAGGCGCTCTGGAGTGCGGCAGCTTGCTGCCGCTTTCCTCGCGCGAGCTTGCTCGCGCTTCACCGCCTCGAGTACCGCCCTCCTGTGCACGGCCAGCAAGCTGGCCTGACCGAAAGCGGCAGCAAGCTGCCGCACTCCAAAGCGTTGCCTTCTCTGCGAACTCTGTGGCCTCTGTGGTGAGTCTTTTCAGGGTTCGGTTCCACATCGAAGTTTCCGGTTGGGGCAAACAGGAGGGGGCAGGGGTAGGCGCCTGAAGGCGTACTCGCGCACCCACCTCGGAAGGTGAGTACACACGCACGTATCAGGTCACATCCGTCCTGACCTTCTCCCATCCGGACTGTACCGTCGGCCCCGGAGTTTCACCGGATCCTGGGGCTTGCAGGCCTTCCGCGCTCGGCCCGGGTTCTTTCCCGGACGCCCTGCGCTGACGTGAGCGTTTCGGACCACCCCTCGCGGGCTTTACCGCCGATTGGGAATTGGGAAGGCGCGCAATCGATCTCTTCCCTCACCCTGCCCCGAAGGTCGGGTTCTTTCATCGAAATCTTAGCATTTCCGCGGCAGGTATTACAAGGGAATCTCGTCAGTTGAAGGGGCGGTTCGCGAATCGCCCCTACATGACTTATAATTACCGCTTGTCTTGTTAAGCATTCAGTGATGGCTCTGGAAACGAATGGCTGATCCACAAAATCAGGGTACTCGTCGTCGCGGTGAACCGTGGGCCGCAGGGTCGGTGCTGGGGTATGCCTCGGCCAACATTTTCGACCGTCTTGGCGTCATTCATGCCGATCCGCTGATCGGGCCCTTTCTCCGTGGCGTGCCGAGCTTGTTCTTAGGCATCTTCCTGGTCTGGAGACACCACACCCTGGACCAAATCAAGCCAGGTTCCCCGCGCTATATCGGCCGCCGCGCCATTCTACCTTTCATTTGGGCTGGTATTGTCTCGACGCTGGGATTGTTTCTCTTTTACTTTGCCATCCGCCTGGGCGGCGTCACCGTGACCATTCCGGTGCAAGATACCTACGTGATTTGGGGGACGCTGATCGCCTGGCGTTTCCTGCAAGAACGCATTCCTCGCTACGCGCTGGTGGGTGTGTTCCTGATTTTTGGCGGATTGGCAACGCTTTCCTGGGGGCAGTCCAAGGGGCATCCCGCATCCCCACTCTGGTATTGGGCAATCCCTCTGGCTTTCTGCACCGCGCTCAGTTACGGAATCTCCGGGGTCTTATGGCGTGACGGCCAACTCCGAGGCGCGCATCAATCGACCGCGATCTTCTTGCAGTTCACCACCAGCGTGCTGGTTGGATTGGTTGGATGGGCCGCCCTGGCTCGCGGGCCGGCGTTGCTCGATACCAACTGGCATTCGATCCTGGCCCTGCTTGCCAGCGGGGTCCTTTCCGGCATTTTCGCCGTCTACTGCTTGTTTACGGCTTTTCGCCTGATGGCCGTGGCGCGCGTCTCTGCTTTCTCCGCGCTCACGCCGCTGGTGGCCACGCTTTTCGCCCACTTCTTCCTCCACGAGTATTTGAGTGGGCTTGTGTTTGGGGGTGTAGTCCTGGTGTCCATCGGGGTCCTGCTCACTCAAGTCTTTCGGCCCGCCGAAGAGAAGCAAGCCTGAGCCGCCGAAGCGATCCCGACCCGTTGCGGAGCTGACCCCTCACCCGGTCCGCGGCGGCTGATGAAGGCGCCGTCGCGGACCACCCTCTCCCCAAGGGAGAGGGCTTTCATTCCGACACGGTCAGCGGCATCAACACCCAGGACGACAAGCGCGGCCGAGTGGCAAGAGGCGGATGGCCAGCAACTGACGACTGACTACTGACGACTTTTCTACAGCGCCGGCCAGAGCTGTTCCCAAATCTTGAACTCGTGGTGAAAGCCGGTCTCCTCCGCCCGTGTAAGCTTACGTCCAGAGGCTACTTCAAGGGTTTGCTGAAAGATCTTGCGGCCCACCTCTTCGGTAGTCTCCTGGCGTTCCAGGATGGTTCCGGCATTGATATCCAAATCCTCGTAGGTCCGGGCGAGTTGAGGATTCGAGCCGATCTTCATGACGGGCCCGAGAGCGCAGCCGATACCCGTACCGCGGCCGGTGGTGAACAGGCACACCTGCGCGCCGCTCAGGAAAAGCGCGGGCGTGCAGAGATGGTCGTATCCCGGGGTATAGAGAACGTAGAGGCCCTTGCGATCGCCGAGCCACTCTCCATAATCGATGAGGTCCTCAACGATCGAAGTGCCGCCCTTGGCCTTCACTCCACTCGATTTCAGGTAGATATTGTAGAGTCCACCCTTGATGTTGCCGGGCGAGGGATTATCGCGAAAATCCTCGCCGAACTTCTTCACATAGGCCTCGTAACGCTTCAGAGCCCCCATCAACTTCTTCCCCACGGCGCGCGTGCGCGCGCGGCGCACCAGGTCCACCATGGCGGCGCCCTGGAGTTCAGGAATCTCCGGAAGAAACACCGCAGCCCCGGCCCGTACGAACATATCGGAAGCAACTCCCACGGCGGGGTTGGCGGTCACCCCTGACCAACGATCCGAGCCACCGCATTCCGTTCCCACGATGAGTTCTGAGATGGGCGCCGGTTGGCGCCTAAACCCATTGGCGTAGTGAAGCAGTTTCTCAACGACT
>Ga0209517_10002464_pt1 | contig 25998 bp, 25 predicted proteins | sample PeaSoiMetSII2010_FD_187695 | JGI IMG/M metagenome (GOLD analysis project Ga0209517, IMG submission 187695) | Peat soil microbial communities from Weissenstadt, Germany - SII-2010 (SPAdes) (version 2) | ecosystem: Environmental > Terrestrial > Soil > Wetlands > Peat | place: Germany... | reverse complement strand
TTTGAGGCCTACCCGTTTGAGGTGCTGATGCAGGATCTGCTGCGCCTCGCGGACCATCTCGCGCGAGATGCTGGGTTGGTCGTCGATACGCTTTTGAAGCATGGACGGTTGCCCTTCTCAGACTGCGGGCAAACTGAATGATACTGGGCTTTGGGAAATGCCGCCAACCGCTCTTGCCGGGTGGCAGGTCAGTTCTGGTATTCAGACCCCGAACTGTCGCAGGTGATGATCAAAGTGGAGGTAGGCGTGGCGCATGCGCTCGGCCCTGGACATTTGCCCAAACATGGCATGAGGAGAGAATTCACCGTCCCCAGTACAGAAGCGCTGAAACAAACTGCGCAGTTCCTCCAGGTCAGATGCAAAGTTCACGGGTGACGTGCCACCCTGCTGTTGGTCCATTTCAGGGCGCGTCTTGAAGCCGTGCGGCCACCGAACTGGAACCCAGAGAGCCAGAGGCTTCAGGATTGTGCGCATGAACAGACTGTTGGCCGGGCTGACGTGCCTTTCTCCCAGCGCCGACCGCAAGGCATCGCTCAGATGACAGATCATTTGATGGGCCGACATTGTTCCCCACCTGCGGAGCGCGTCCGGACGTAGGTTGGCCAAGCGGTTCAGCACTTCAGTTCGGTCGCGAACATTGCGCAGGGTCTTCATCTTTGGATTTGTATTTTACAGGGTGTAAGTCGCGGCGTCTGTTCTTCCGTAGCCTGCTAGAATCAAGAATTCATGGTTAGCAGCGTCCTGATTGAGCCCCGTTCCCGTATCCGGATCTCTCGTGTCATGGCCTGGGTAGCCGGCGTTCTTGTGCTGGTTGCGTTGGGCATCGCAGGTTGGCTTTATTCGGTTGCGCTCTCCGCTTTACCTCGGTTGGATGGCAAGCTGCAAGTCCCTGGAATCGCCGCCTCGGTAACGGTGCTGCGCGATGATCACGGTATACCGACCATCGACGCCGCTAACCTGGACGACCTGTTCTTTGCGCAAGGTTACGTAACGGCGCAAGACCGCCTGTTTCAGATGGACGGAATACGGCGGTACGCAGCCGGAGAACTGGCTGAGGTGGTTGGCTCCAAGGTGCTCGAGCATGATCGCCAGCAGAGAATCCTGGGGATGAGAATCGCCGCCAGGAAAACGATTGCGACGATTTCGGCCGATGACCGCGCGCGTCTTGAAGCCTATGCTCGCGGAGTGAACGCTTTTGTCGAATCTCATCGCGGCCGTTTGCCGGTTGAGTTCCGCATTCTTGGTTGCTCCCCGGGGCCGTGGACCAGCGAAGACTCGGCGCTGATCGGCGCGTATATGGTGCAGGAGTTGAGCACAACTCCTGGACAAGCGCTGGTTCGCGAACAGGTTCTGGCCAAATTGGGGCCGGAACTGACCGCTGACCTTTATGTGAATTCCTCGTGGCGCGACCGGCGGCCCACAGCAACGCGTCCTTCGCTCGTGCAGGATACCGACGATGATGATTCCGATTCGGATAGTTCCGTAGCAAAGTTGACGGGTGAGCACGGCCCTGAGACCAGCCACCATGAGATTCTTGCCGAGCTTGACCAAAGTGAGACCGCGCAGAGCTGGTTGCGGGAGCAAGTGGCAGATTTCTTCGACGATCGGCCGCTGGTGTTGGGTTCGAACAACTGGGTGGTGTCGGGGACGCATACGGTTTCAGGCAAACCGCTTTTGTCGAACGATATGCACCTCGGCCACCAGATGCCTAATCTGTGGTACGAGGCCCATCTTCGTTGCAGCAGCCCGGCATGCGGGAATTTCGATGTAGCGGGAGTGACACTGCCCGGTTATCCCTACGTGCTTGTAGGACACAACCAGCGCGTCGCATGGGGATTCACCAACGTTGGCCCGACCATCGAAGACGTCTACATCGAAACCTTCAATGACGGGGGCCAGTACCTCACACCCGAAGGATGGAAATCGCCGGAGCGCCGTCACGAAGTCATTCATGTGAACGGCCAGCCGGACGTAGGTCTGGACGTGGCAGTCACGCGGCATGGACCGATCGTCACCGAACTCGTTCCTGGAGAAACCCGCAAGCTGGCGCTGCGCTGGACGCTGTACGACGGAGCCCGCAATCCCTTCTTCGCCGTGGACTCGGCGCAAAACTGGGAGCAGTTCGTGAAGGGTTTTTCAGAGTTCGACGCTCCCGGTCAGAACGTAGTGTACGCAGATGTGGACGGCAACATCGGATATCACGCCACCGGAAAAATTCCCATCCGCGCGTCCGGCGATGGCGGCCTGCCCGAAAACGGCAGTGACGACGCGCACGAGTGGACCGGCTACATCCCATTCGATGAGTTGCCCAGCATCTTCAATCCGCCCTCGGGAATCATTGCCACCGCCAATAGCCGGATTACGCCCGACAAATATCCTCATTCGATCAGCGCCGAGTGGGAAGCTCCCTGGCGCTCAGCTCGCATTTACCGAGTCCTGGAGTCAGGTAAGAAGTTTTCCGCCGCCGATATGCTGGCATTGCAGACGGACATTTACTCAGATCTGGATCGCATCATGGCGGAAAAGTTTGTCTATGCGGTGGATCACGCCCAGAAACCGTCGGTGCGGGCCAAAGCGGCGGCTGAAATCCTGCGGCAATGGGATGGCCGCATGACCGCGGATTCCGCGGCTCCGACCATTGCCGTCCGCGGGCGAGAACAGTTGGCGCGCTTACTGCTGGAACCGAAACTGGGTCCAGCGCCCGCGAATCCCGAGCAGATAGAGTCCACCTTGAGTTGGAAGAGTTATGACTGGCTGATGGAAACCGTCTGGCTGGAAACTGTGGCGCAGCACCAACCCAAACGGTGGCTGCCCAACAGCTATCCCAACTATGAGGAATTGCTAACCGCTGCGATCGAGAGCGCGGTCACGGCATCCGACGTTCCGGCCGACCTGAATGCCTGGAAATGGGGAGGCTTCAATCCGGTGGAGATCCAGCATCCCATTCTCGGCAGGATTCCCCTTCTGCGGCACTGGACCGGCCCCGGTTTGCGCGAGCAATCGGGCAGCGGATTCACGGTCAAAGCGGTGTCGCGAACTCACGGCCCTTCGGAGCGCATGACCGTGGACCTGGCTGATCTCGACCGCTCTACCTTGAACCTGGTGACTGGCGAGGCGGGAAACTTTCTCAGTCCTTACTACATGGATCAATGGCAGGCTTGGTATGAGAACTCGACTCTGACGTGGCCGTTTTCCCCTCCCGCGGTGCAGAAGGCGAGTGTTCATCGGTTGGTGCTGGAAGGGGCGAAGTAAAGCGTCTCTGGCGTCATCCCGCCGGAATCCATAAGCAATTCGGAATTTGGCTCAAGAGCTTTGGACGCCGCTCATCTTTCACGCCCGGCGCACTAAGGCGAACAATCTATAGAGCAGGTTGACGGCGGCGGGTCGACAACCTTCACGTCGACGGAATATCCCACGATATCGGTGGGGGTGGGGGTCACTTGTACCAGCAGTTTGTCGGTCGTGGTGTCGAAGATCTGGAACGCTCCCCCTTCGCAAACATAGACCACGTTGCGGCCGGCGATGGGTGCGATGCCGGTGGCATCTCCGATTTGCGGCGGAACCACTACCGCCGAGGTGCTGGTGTTGTAAATCGACAAGCAGCCGCGCACCTCACCCCCGAGCTGGTTGATGCTGGTGCAACTGCGCGCCCCGATGAACAACTGCCCGAGCGAACCCATTGCCATCCGATTGTGATAGCCGTCGGTGATGATGATAGGGCTGGGGTTTGTGACTTTCATCGAGTTCACATCGACGATGTTCAGCGTCCCGCAGGATGTGGCCGCTGTGCCTGCACCGCAAGCGGTGTGCAGCGGGGTACCAACAACATAAAGCGTGCCGTCACTCAGCAATCCGTAAGTTGCGCCGCTCAGGGCCACGGTCGGACCCGGCGCAGGACTGCCCACATCGAACGTAGTAATGCCCGCAGTAACGCCCCCTGGACATTCCGCTCCGCAATCGAAAATGTAGGCGGTGGCGCTGTCCGCGAAAATGCCCCACACCGGGCGATCAAAACAACAAATTCCTCCCGCCGGCTGCCGGGGGTCGCTGTTGGTGCCAATCAAACCTGTAGCAATGACGGTGACGTTATTTGAGTTGTCGCTGAATACTAGCAGGCGACTTCCGTCCGGGCTGAGCACCACGTAATGCGCCGCCGGCACCGGAACGGTTGCTGTCACCGCTCCCGTGGTCAAGTTCATCACTACCACAGCACCGGGGACCTCCCCGGACACCGCAGCGGTGGGTACGGCAGCGTAGGCAGTCACGCTGTCATTGGCGATGACGATGCTCTCGGTCAGGCCCGGCAGGCTGATGATGGGCGCACCGCTCAACGTGGCTTCAGTCGCGTTGTCGATCACGGCAAGGTTTCCCGGCGAACTAAACACCGCGGTAAATCGAAGGTCGGGGGAAACTACCATGAGCCCCGGCTGGGGCACCACTCCCAACAAACTGACCGTCGAAGGAGAAAGGAGGTCCCGCGTGGCATCTACGATGTTGATCACCGGGAGATTCGCAGACCCGCTGGGCGACAACGGATTGGAAACGAACGCCCGGAACTTGAGCCCGCTCATATGCTGGCTACTGGAGGGACTGGAGCCGCCGCACGAGACAATAGTCACACTGGCAGCCACCAGAACCGCCAAACTAATCAAGCTTTTCTTCAAACCCGGGACTCCAAGGAGCACGAGGGACAGAGATTTAGATGCAAGAAACGGGATTATAGCAGAGCACGGATGCGGGAGATTCCGGCGGTCAGCTCCGGCGGTGAGCGGCGAACCCGCCGGTTGCATCGCCCCCGGAAGGTGCAAAACCGGCAGTCATCTTGTATTCTCGACTGATACCTGAACTTTTGCTCTGAACCCCATGGCTACTGATCTGCTTGCGAGAATCAAACAATCGCCCGTCCTATGCGACGGGGCGATGGGGACGTTGCTCTACGCCAAGGGCATCTTCATCAATCGCTGCTACGACGAACTGAACCTGACCCAGCCGGAGTTGATTCGTGGGGTCCATCGCGAATACCTCCAGGCGGGCGCGGAGATCATTGAAACCAACACCTTCGGCGCAAACGCCTTCCGTTTGGGCCGCCATAGCCTTGCTGACCGTGTCCGCGACGTTAACCTTGCCGGCGCACACATTGCGCGGGAAGCTGCGAAGAGTTTTGACGTCTGGGTCGGCGGTTCGGTAGGGCCGCTGGGGATTCGCATCGAGCCCCTGGGAAAAACGTCCTTTGAAGAAGCGCGTGCAGCTTTTCGCGATCAGATTGCAGCGCTGGTGGAAGGCGGAGTTGATCTGCTGATTTTCGAAACCTTCGGTTACCTCGAAGAACTGCATCAAGCGATGCTTGCGGTGCGCGAGGTCAACCCCAAGATTCCAGTGGTTGCACAGGTCACGATTGACGAAGACGCCAACTGTCTTGATGGTTCCACTCCAGAAGCTTTCACTCCCCGGCTGGCGGAATGGGGCGCCGATGTCATCGGGTGCAACTGCAGCGTAGGGCCGGTGGCAATGTTGGACGGGATCGAGCGTATGCGAGCGGTCACTTCCCTGCCCCTGGCAGCGCAACCCAACGCCGGCATCCCGCGTTCGGTGGAAGGCCGCAACATTTATCTTTGTTCGCCGGAGTACATGGCAAGCTACGCCCGCAAGTTCGTTGCTGCGGGTGTTCGCCTGGTGGGAGGCTGCTGCGGAACCACCCCCGATCACATTCGGGTGATGAAGTCAGCGCTGCGTGTAGGAGAAGCACGCGCTCGGGTCGGTTCTTCGCCCGCGGCTAAGCCCGCCGGGCCGCCCGCCGCCCCTGCTGTACCCATAGTGCAACGCTCCCGCCTGGGTGCAAAGTTGGCCGGGGGCGAGTTCGTCACCATGGTCGAAATCGTTCCGCCCAAGGGTACGGATATTCACAAGGAAGTGGAAGGCGCCCGTTTCCTGAAGTCGGTAGGCGTGGACGCCATCAATATTCCAGACAGCCCGCGGGCTTCGGCGCGTATGAGTAATCAGGCGCTTTCATTGCTCATCCAGCAGGAAGTCGGCATCGAAGCCATCCTGCACTACACCTGCCGGGACCGCAATGTGTTGTGCATTCAGTCCGACCTGCTGGGCGCAGCCGCGACCGGCATTCGCAACCTGATCTGCATCACCGGGGATCCTCCGAAGATGGGCAACTATCCGGACGCCACGGCGGTGTTTGATGTGGATGCCATCGGGCTAGTGAACATTGTTCACAACCTGAACCGCGGTATGGATATTGGCAACAACCCGCTGGGCCGGGGTACGTCCTTTGTCATCGGAGTGGGAGCGAATCCCGGGCTGCCAAATATGGACGAGGAAATCCGCCGTTTCGAATACAAAGTCGAGGCCGGCGCCGAATACGCAGTCACCCAGCCCGTATTTGATCTGGGCCTGCTGGAGAACTTCCTGCGCCGCATCGAGCACTGCCGGATTCCGGTGGTGGCCGGCATCTGGCCGCTGGTGAGCGTGCGCAACGCCGAGTTCATGAAAAATGAGCTGCGGGTGTCGGTGCCGGATTCGATTCTGGAGCGGATGGCGCGCACTGCGACGCCCGAAGCGGCGCGGGAAGAGGGCATTGCCATTGCGCGCGAAATGGTGATGGCCATCCGTGAAATGACACAAGGGGCGCAGATCAGCGCGCCCCAGGGCCGGTACAACTCTGCCGTGGATGTGCTGGAAGCGCTGGGCACATCGCGTCCCACTTCGGTCTAGAGTTCAAGTCACTTTCGCCGAAACCGTTTTTTCTCTGGACACAGTTTGCTGTAAAGAGGATTAGAATGTGCTGAGGAGTTATCCCCGTGGCGAAGTTTGAGGAATCCATTCAGCGCCTGGAGAGAATAGTTCAGGAACTGGAAAAGGGAGAAGTTCCCCTGGAAAAATCTCTTACCCTGTTTGAAGAGGGGATGCAACTTTCCGCCACTTGTCGGAAAGATTTGGAACAAGCCGAAGGTAAAGTAGAAATTCTGCTGAGGCAAAACGGGAAGCTTCAGGCAGAATCGTTTGAGCCGACGACAATGACCGAGGCCCCGTCCAGCCGCAAATAGCCGCGCCCCGGTCCGACCGCGTGCAGTAAAAGACGCCGGAGAGAAGTATGCAGTCGCTTACCGTTGTTCTCCTCCAGGGCGATGCGGGAGTTGCGCAGTCTTTGGTCGCCGCGTTGTCCCAAGCTTTTTTTTCCGTACAGCAGGTCCAGTCGTTGGACGAATTGCGAAATCGCATCGCCAAACACCGCGCCGAGGTGGCCATTCTGGATATTGAAGCCGCGCCACTCCCGGAGGTCGAGCATCTGTCGCGGGATTTCTCTGGAGTCTGCATCGTCTGCACCCATCGTGTCGCCGACGAAGAAATGTGGGCCGCGGCCTTGCAGGCTGGCGCAGCGGATGTGTGCCCGGCGAATGACATACCGGCCATTCTGCGTGCAGCGCTGGGAAATGCCCGTGGGCAGCGGTCTGCGGTTGCCTAAGGCCAGATGGGTTTTCTCTGCGGCTTCTGTGTGCCTCTCGGCGCGTACTCTGCGATTCAACGCGTTGACCTGCCGTACGTAAATTTCTCTGACCCCTTGCTATACTCACCGTCATGCTCAAAGACACTCTGGAGGGCGGCCGCAAGCTGGCGGATGAAGCGCTGGAACGCTTGCTGCCCGCCGCCAGCCGGTATCCGGCTTCCATTCATTCGGCTATGCGCCACAGCGTTTTTGCCGGAGGTAAGCGCTTGCGGCCGATCTTGTGTATGGAAGCAGGACGCATGGTCGCCACTTCCCTTCCCGATGGAATCGAAGAATTGGGCGCGGCTCTGGAAATGTTGCACACCTACTCGTTGATCCACGACGATCTGCCCGCGCTGGACAACGACGACCTGCGCCGCGGCCGCCCCACTTGCCACAAAGCCTTCGGCGAGGCCATCGCGATTCTGGCAGGCGACGCGCTCCAAACTCAAGCCTACGAGGTGCTGGCGCGGTTGCAGTGTTTGGCGACGGCGCGGGTGCGGATTATTGAGGAGATTGCCCGTGGCACGGGCACAATTGACGGCATGATCGGCGGCCAGGTGGTGGACCTTGAGGCCGAGCATCAGAAGCCGAGTCTCGAAACCCTGGAGTACATTCATCGCTCCAAGACTGCGGCACTGATCACGGCTTCAGTGGTCAGCGGCGGTCTGTATGCTGGAGCGGACGAAGGCGCTGTGCGCAACCTGCGCGAGTTTGGCCAGTCTATCGGCCTAGCGTTTCAAATTGTTGACGACGTGCTCGACGTTACCCAGACTTCCGAACAACTGGGCAAGACGGCAGGCAAAGACACAGCCTCGGAAAAGGTCACGTATCCTGCGCTGTTTGGGGTGGAAGAATCGTTGAAGAAAGCAGATACGCTCGTGGCAACCGCGCTGGGTTCGCTGGACAGCTTTGGAAAACGTAGCGAAACCCTGAGATCGCTGGCGCATTTCCTGGTCGAGCGCAAGAAGTAAATGCGGCGTAGCGATGTTGCCTGCAACGTTTCCTTTCCTTTGGGCTTTCGTTGCCCTCTGTGGTAAAAATGATCAGGCGATGGAGTTCGCCGCAACCGCCCGGGTCGACTTGGTAAACGGCCCCGGCTGATAACTCCTACAAACTATGTAGGGGAGACTCCGTCGTGCTGAACTTGCTGAAGCCTGACTTTCTGAAGAACGAATTCCTACTGATTTCCCTGGGCGCAATCGTCGGTGCCAATGCCCGCTACCTGATTTCCCGTTTCGCCGCCAAAGCCCTGGGGCCGGTGTTTCCCTACGGGACGCTCTTCATCAATGTGAGTGGCAGCCTGATCGTGGGATTCTTCATGGTCTGGGCCAGCGAGCGCGTGCTCATTGACCCACGCTGGCGCTTGCTGATCGTGATCGGCTTCTGCGGCGCCTTTACCACGTTCTCCAGCTTTGCCTTTGAAACCATGGCCTACTTCGAGCAGGGACAATGGCTCCTGCTCTGCACCAATGTCCTGAGCAACAACGTTTTGTGCCTTCTGGGGGCGCTGGCCGGTATGGCGCTGGCGCGGGTGATATAAAATGCCAAACGCGATGGCTGTACAGGTCACCATCTACCTCAACGAAGCCGACAAGTGGCACAACCGGCCGCTGCACATGGAGATCCTCAACTACCTGCGCAAGGAAAACGTCTATGCGGCTACCGCCCTTCACGCCGTGGCCGGATTCCTGGGGCGGCATCGCGTCGAAACCGGCCACCTTGTGGATGCCGGCGGAAAACTGCCGGTGATTATCATTTTCGTAGACACCGATGAGCACGTCAGCCGCGTCCTGCCCACGCTAAAGGAAATGGCCGCGCATCGGCTGATTGTGCGCGAGAATGTGGTGCTCGAGCAGGGGAATCTGGATTGAGGCGTTTGGCGATCCTAACCTGCAAAATCTAATCTGCCATCGCCATGCGGGCTTCCGTCAGCTCGTAGGCAGACTGAAGATTCATCCAAAGCTCAGGCGAGGTCCGGAATCGGCGGGCCAGTCGAAGCGCTGTGTCAGCAGTTATGCCCCGCTTGCCTCGGACCAACTCATTTAGACGGTTGGTCGAGATATCGAGTTCCTTCGCGAGAGTCGCCTGCGTTAGCCCCAGCGGCCTAATGTATTCCTCCAAGAGCACCTCTCCCGGATGGGTTGCGATACGCTCTTTCGGAAGTCCCATACTATCTCCTCCTCCTCGCTCTTCGGTCAATGAGTGTCTCGGCAGCTGACATCCATCGCATTTCCGTCAACCAACCGGAAGGTAATTCTGTACTGATCGTTCACTCGGATGCTCCAATAGCCCACCAAGTCATCCCGGAGTTTTTCGAGTTGGTTCCCAGGACTCTTCAAATCGCTCAGACTGGTAGCAGCGTTGAGAAAGTCCAGTTTGCGAACTGCGATCGACCAAACTCGACGGTCGATCCTTCTAGCCGCTTTGGTATTCGCACCGTTGTAAATGTCCTCCGTTGCTGGATCAAGCAAAGGACTTGATCACCGACCCATTATACACGTGTACCGTGTACATATCAAGCGTTGCCAACATTGCTAGTTCCACCGTGATCCTCTGTACCCTCTGTGGTTAAGTTTGGTCGGGCTTGATTCAGACCCTACCCTCGGTTTGCCTTGCCTTCCCGCTTCTCTGTATTCTTGCTCGACTGACATGCCCACGCAGCCACTCGACATTCTAGCCATTGCCGCGCACCGCGACGACGTTGAGCAAACCTGCGGCGGCACGCTGCTGAAGATGGCGCAGCGCGGACATCGCACCGGCATTCTCGACCTCACCCGCGGCGAGAAGGGGACACGCGGCAGCGCAGAAGACCGGCGACGGGAAGCGGAAGAGGCTGCTCTCATTTTGCAGGTTGCGTGGCGGCTGGCCCTCGATATTCCCGACGGCCGAGTGGAGAACACCTGGGAGAATCGGCTGAAAGTCGCGCAGGTGATCCGCCAACAGCGGCCGCGAGTGGTGATTCTTCCCTACTGGCAGGGGCGGCATCCGGATCACTACACGGCGAGCATTTTGGGATACGAAGCCTGCTTCCTCGCGGGATTGGCGAAGCTGGATGTGAATCAAGCTCTCAGCACTCAGCCTTCAGCATTCAGCCAATCGAGTGCCGGGATTACGCAACTGCCTCCACACCGTCCATTCAAAATCATCTATGCGACGCTGTACTACGACACCCGTCCGACATTCGTCGTGGACATCACCGAGCAGTTCGAGACCCGCTTTCAGGCGCTGATGGCGTACAAGACCCAGTTCAGCGATCAGGAAGCCGGCAAAGACCTCTTCCCTGCCCAAGCCGAGATTCGTTCGCGCATCGAAGCCATGGCGCGCTTCTACGGAATGCTGGGCGGAGTAACTTATGCCGAGCCCTTTTTGCAGAAGGAAGTCAGCCTGGTTGAAGACCTGACCTTGATTCCGGTGAAGTCGATCTGAATGCCCCGTGACGGTTTCATCAAATCCGCTCCTGAACAAATTGCGCGGCGGCGACCGCCGTTCCATTGGTCAATCCAACACAGTCGTGGCACTCGTCCTTCGGCGTCCTGCGCTCTTCCCTCAACTGATTCAGGGACTGTGGAATTCAGACCCGCTGATCCGAATGCGCGCAGCCGATGCCGCAGAAAAAGTGTCGCTGCGCAGGCCCGGTCTTTTGCAACCTTTCAAAGCCAGGTTGCTACGACTGCTGGACGAAGCTACGCAGCAAGAGTTGCGCTGGCATTTAGCTCAGATGATTCCCAGGCTCCCTCTATCAAAGAGCGCTCGCGACCGCGCGACGACTGCCCTCGAGCGTTACCTGGACGATAAGAGTTCGATTGTAAAGACCAGCGCCATGCAAGCCCTGACTGATCTTGCAAGTACAGACGATGCGCGAGTCCCGAAAGTAAAACAAATGCTGACCACAATCGCAGAATCGGGCACCGCCGCCATGAAAGCGCGCAGCCGCAAGCTTCTGCGACAACTCGAACGGTAAGGTCGATCTGACTTTCCCCGCCGTGTTACCCTGCCTCTTCTAAGCCCACGAGGAGAGCCTCATCAATACCGCTCGATTCTTGAGATCTGACTGGTTCGCCGCCGCCGCCATCACCGCAGTGCTGGCGGTCCCGGCTTTGCTAATCATCACTTCCGGTACGGCCGTGACTGATCCTGACATCTGGTGGCACCTGCGCACCGGTCAGTGGATGGTCGAGCATCGCGCCTGGCCGCAGACCGATCCGTTTTCCTCTTGGGCGGCCGGCCATTCCTGGGCGGCTTACAGTTGGACTTTCGAACTGCTCATGCTGGCGCTGTACCGGCAGTGGGGATTGCCCGGGATCGTCTTCTACACTGCGGTTGCGGCCCTGCTGATTGCCTGGGCTCTGCTGCGCTTGCTGCGCCGCTATCTGCGCCCAGCCGAGGCCGCGGGCCTTACCGCTCTCGGCATGTATCTGCTCTACCCCATGATCTGGCCGCGGCCGGGAATGTTAACGATTGTATTTTTCATTTTTCAGCTCGGATTCGTTCTGCGGGCGCGGTTAGAGCACGACACCAGTCACGGCTGGTGGCTACCGGTTCTTTATCTGATCTGGGTCAACTTTCACATTCAGTTTGTTTACGGACTCTTCATTCTGGCAGTCGCGGCCATGGAACCGTTCCTCCGCAAATCGCTGGGCGCCACCGTGGACGCAAGGGACTGGTCCACTTCGCGAAGCTTGGGGAGAGTGTTCGGGATTTGCTTCCTGGTCACCTTGATCAATCCCTATTTCATTTCCATCTACGCTGTGGTTTGGGAGTACGCCCGTCAAACCAAAGCGTTCCAGTACATCATTGAACTCCAGGCTCTCGATTTTCGCCGCGTGAAGGACTATGTGGAGCTGTTCCTGGCAATGGCCACAGCTTTTGTGATGGGGTGGAAACGACAAGTGCGGCCGCTCCTGGTGATTCTTGTGATCGCCGCCGCATTCGCTGCTTTTCGCGCCGAGCGCGACGCCTGGTTTCTGGTTGCGGTCAGTTTGGCGGTGATCGCTTGTTCGTTGAGCGGGGAGACACAATCAGTCAGTTTGCCGCAACCGTACAAGGCATTCGTTGCGGCTGCGGTCAGCCTCATCCTGGTGGCGGGAGGCATCTTCAGCCACGGCTCCAGCGCGTCTAACCTCGCATCCGAGATGGCGGACGCTCTTCCGGTGCGCGCCTGCCAATTTCTCGAAGCAGGACGCTACACCGGCCCTTTGTTCAACGTTCTGGATTGGGGAGGATATTTGATTTGGCGATTGCCGCAAATGCAGGTGGCAATCGACGGGCGCACCAATCTTTACGGTGACAACTATCTAAGCTTGATGGAGGATAGTTGGGACGGCAAGCCGGTATGGGCATTCAACAAGGAATTGGACAATGCCAAAGTGATTCTCGCTCCCAGCGCCTTACCCTTGACTTCGATTCTGGAGAACCTCCCCAAATATCAAGTGGTTTACGACGACGGATTTGCAGTCGTGCTGGTGGCGAAATGACTCTTCAGTTCGGGCTGGTGTGACCGCTATTTCTTGAGGGCGACCGCAACCCCATCCCTCACCGGCAGGATCGTCGTAAACAAATCAGGCGAGCTGTACAGAAGACGATTGAATTCCAGAATCGCCTTGGTCGAAGGCTCGGTGTTCTTCTTATCAGCGACTTTGCCGCTCCATAAAACGTTGTCGGTCACAAACAGTCCGCCTTTGCGCAAGCGAGGACCAACTAATCGGAGAACGCGCGGGTAATCTTCTTTGTCCACATCGCAAAAAATTACATCGAACTCCCGCTTCTGCTCGGAGAGCAACTCCAGCGCATCACCGACCCCCACCGTGATCCGATCCGCGACCCCCGCTCGTTCGAAATACTTGCGGGCTTCGGTGGCGTTCTTGCGATCGCCATCGGTGTAGAACACCTGGCCGTCTTTGCCTACAGCGCGGGCCCACCAGATCGTGGAATAACCCACGGCTGATCCCATCTCAAATACTGTCTTAGCGCCGATCATGATCGCCAACTGATGCAGGATGCCGCCCACGACTGGGCCGACGATGGGAATGTCCCGCTTCGCCGCTTCGGACTCAATCTCCGACAAGACTTCGTCCCGCGGCGGGAGCAGGGAGTACAAGTATTCTTCGACCGGCCCGGCAGTGATGCCGCCCATCCGCCAGCCCGGGGTTTTCTCTTTTGATTGTGGCAAGTTTGCTCCTGAATCGCTTCAATGACGGGCGAGAACGCCCGTCTTCCATCGTCAAGAAATCGTTTCTCCCGGCTTCATCTCCCGCACTTCCACGTCAGGGACCAGCCTCCGCAGTTCGGCGGGAGTGCCGGTGAGTATCGGAAAGGTGCCGTAGTGCATGGGGATGACGGTTTGCGGCTTCAGCAGTTTGCACGCGTATGCGGCTTCCCTCGGCCCCATAGTGTAATGGTCGCCAATTGGCAACATGCAGATCTCAGGCGCGTAAATCTCGCGGATGATTGCCATATCGCCGAACACGCAGGTGTCGCCGGCATGGTAAATCTTCACCCCATTGGAGAACTCGATCACGTAGCCGGCAGCCTCGCCGGCGTAAATGACTTGGCCACCGTCTTCAATCCCGCTGGAGTGCTCGGCGTGCACCATTGTGACTTTGATGTCGCCAACGGTTTGCGTTCCGCCCTTGTTCATCCCTGACACTTGCTTGACGCCTTGGCTTTGTAGCCAGCTACACAGTTCATATATTCCCACCACCATCGGATCGTGCTTTTTGGCGATCTCAACCGCGTCGCCGATGTGGTCACCGTGTCCGTGGCTACAGAGCATGACATCCACTTTCGAAAAGCTCTTCTCTTTCTCCGGACATTTGGGATTGCCCGCGACCCAGGGGTCGATGAGGATGGTCCTGCCCTGAGGGGTCTCAATGCGAAAAGTAGCATGGCCCAACCAAGTGATTTTGATGCCGTTGAGTTTCATAAGATGGCCGCTGCTCCTAGGCGATAGCATTCAGCATTCAGCATTCAGCATTCAGCATTCAGCACTCAGCTGTCAGCATTCAGCCATTAATGAGCATTGCCAATTCCCCTTCGACCCTCGCCCGACTGGACGCTGGGTGCTGACGGCTGAGTGCTATTTGCCAACTGCTAGTTTAATATGAACCCCCATGCCGGAGCTGAAGGTTCTTATTTCGCGCGAGCGGATCGCTTCTCGTGTGGCTGAGATGGGCGCCGCCATCACCCGCGACTTCTCCGGCCAGCCGGTGATCCTTGTCGGCGTGCTCAAAGGCGCGGCCATTTTCCTGGCCGATTTGGCGCGCCAAGTGCAACTCGACTCCACTTTCGACTTCATCGGAGTCTCCAGCTACGGCAACCGCCCCAGCCCGGCACAGGAACTGCAGCACGGATGGGACTCGACTGGTGAAGTCCGGCTCTCCAAAGACGTTGATCAATCCATGCGAGACCGCAATGTAATTCTGGTCGAGGACATTCTGGACACCGGTCTCACGCTCAATTTTCTGAAGCGAGTCCTGCTGGGACATCAGCCCAAGTCGTTGCGTATTGCCGCGCTGCTCGACAAGCCTTCGCGAAGGAAGCAACCTATCCAGGGCGATTACGTGGGATTTGCCATTCCTGACGAATTCGTCGTGGGCTATGGCCTGGATTACGCGGAAAAATACCGTAACCTGCCTGATATCTGCATCGTGCCCAGAGGGGTCTGACCGCGGCGCGCCAAATTTCCTCCTCCGCCTCACCAGCGATTCCACAGGGGCGACTGATATCATAGATATGTGGAAATCGTTGTTGCAGACCCCGAACTTCAAACCAAAGTCGAGCCTCTGTTGCTTGAGGTAGCAGACGTAGTCAACACGACGCTCGACCTGGACACGACCCTGCGGCGGGTCGCAGAACTGGTCCGCAAAGTCATTGATTATGAGATCTTTGCGATCCTCCTGCTCAATGAAAAGACGCAGGAATTGCGCTTCCGCTTTCAGGTGGGATATTCGCGCGAGGTCGCGGAACGGATCAAAATCAAGGTGGGTGAGGGCGTGACCGGGATCGCCGCCCAGCGCCGTGAGCCGATTCTGGTCGCCGATGTCTCCCAGGATCCCCGCTACATTTCGGCCATCCCTAAAGTTCGTTCCGAGCTGGCGGTCCCGCTCATCGTCAAGAACCGTGTGATCGGGGTCATCGACCTCGAGTCGCCGTTTCCCAACCATTTCACGGAAGAGCACAAACGGCTGCTGACGCTGATCGCGTCCAGGATGGCCGTGGGCATCGAAAATGCGCGCCTGTACACCCGCACCACGCGCCAGGCTCGCACCTTGGTTTTGCTCAACGAGATTGCGCGCGAGCTCACTTCGATTCTGAATGTGGATGAACTGTTGAAGCGCATCGGCGAGCTGCTCAGCCGGCTGATTGATTACCAGATGTTCAGTATTCTGCTGCTCGATTCCACCGGCCAAAAGTTGGAACACCGGTTTTCGCTGCGCTTTCAGGAGAACATCCAGCTCAAGCATGAAGTCCCGCAAGGGCGAGGTGTGGTGGGTTACGCCGCCGAGCACAAGGAAGCAGTGTTGGTGCCCGACGTAAGCAAAGACCCGCGCTATATCAAACTTAATCCCGAGACCAGGTCGGAGCTGGCGGTACCGCTGATCTACAAAGACAAAGTCATCGGCGTGCTTGACCTGGAACATACGCGGCGCGGCTTTTTCACTGACGACCACAAGCGAACCGTCACCACGCTGGCTGCGCAAGTTGCCATCGCGCTGGAAAACGCCCGGCTCTACGAACAAGTTGCACGCCAGGAACAACGCCTGGAGCGCGATCTGGCGCTGGCCCGCGAGCTGCAATTCCGGTTGCTGCCCCACGCCTTGCCCAAGCTTGCGCATTTGGAAATTGCCGCCAAGTCCATGCCCGCGCGCGCGATCGGTGGAGACCTCTACGATTTTGTCAGCTATTCCCTTTCGCGCACCGCCATCATCGTCGGAGATGTCAGCGGGAAAGGCGCGCCGGCTGCGATCTATGCCGCGCTGGTCAGCGGCATTCTCCGCTCCCACGCGCCCATTGAGCCTTCGCCCGCCGAGATGCTGTCCGCTCTGAACTTCTCGCTGGGAGAACGGCGCATTGAAGCCCAGTTTGTATCGTTGATTTATGCCCTATGGGACGATCAGAATCGTACTTTACGAGTCGCCAACTCCGGGTTGCCTCGGCCGCTCTACTGCCATGATGGCAAGATCGAACCCATCGAGATTGCCGGATTGCCCTCAGGATTGTTCGACGACGCTGATTACGACGAATTGAGTTTCCGCGCCAAGCCTGGAGATATGTTCGTATTCTTCAGCGATGGCATTCTCGACGCCCGCAATCGCGCCGGTGCTATGTTCGGACGCGGGCGCCTGGATGAGGTGGTGAGTCAGAACGTCGGCGCTCCGCCCGATGCCGTGGTCAAAGCCATCTTCAAAGCGGTGGCTGAACACGCGGCGGGAGAAGAAGCTTTTGACGATGAAACCGTGGTGGTAATTCGCGTCAAAGGCCCTGCTGGAAAGCGCAAGTGACTCGGCCCATCCCCCAAGCCGGAGGGCGGCCTCCGGGATTCCTGTACCGTAAGGTGAATCGGGCACGCTCGGCAGACACCGTCCTTCACTGCGAGCACAGTCCGCTTACTCTATTGGCAGAGCGTTTCGGGACACCGCTCTACGTCTATTCGACGGCCGCGATTCGCGACCATGTACAGGCATTCGAACGAGTTTTTCACCAGGTTCCTCATACCCTGTGTTACTCGGTAAAAGCCAACTCGAACCTTGGGGTTTTGCGCCTCTTGGCGACGATGAATTGCGGGTTCGATGTGGTTTCTGGCGGAGAACTGAATCGCGTCCTGAAAGTAAGCCGCTCCGCAGCTCGGAAAACGGTCTTCTCGGGTGTGGGCAAGACAGAAACGGAGATGGAGGACGGCCTCGCCGCCAACATTCTGCTGTTTAACGTGGAGAGCGAATCGGAGCTATCCGCGCTGGCAAAGTGTGCGGGCCGCCTCAAGAAAACAGCCCGGATCGCTCTGCGGGTGAATCCGGACGTCTCCGCTGAAACTCATCCTTACATTTCCACTGGCCTGCGTGAGCACAAATTTGGAGTACCGATCGCAGATGCAGTGCGCCTGTATTCGAAAGCTGCCACCGACCACCGCCTGCGCGTCGCTGGCGTCAGTGTCCACATCGGTTCGCAAATTGTGGATGTGAAACCCTTCGCGCAGACGATGGAGCGCGTGGCGGACCTGATTCGGGAGTTGCGGGCCGAGGGTCACACCATCACTTATGTCGACGCCGGCGGAGGCCTGGGAATTGACTACGAGCACGGCGTTTCAGATTTCTCCACACGCGTCGCGGCTTACGCCCAGGCGGTATTGACGCCGCTGCGCGGCTTGAAGGTGCACCTCCTGCTTGAGCCCGGACGCTCGATCGTTGGCCCTGCGGGCATTTTGCTGATACGAGTGCTTTACAGGAAGACGAACCACGGAAAGAAGTTTCTGGTGGTAGACGCCGCCATGAACGACTTCCTACGTCCCGCTTTGTATGGTGCGTACCATCAGATCGTTCCGATCAAGGCGGGCTCCGACAGTACACAAGAAACCGTCGACATCGTTGGCCCGGTGTGTGAAACGGGAGACTTCCTGGCACGTGACCGCGAGTTACCCGTCATGCAGGAAGGTGACCTGCTGGCCGTGCTCGACGCCGGCGCTTATGGAATGGCTCTGGCTTCCAACTACAACACTCGCCCTCGACCGGCGGAAGTGCTGGTCAACGGGAAAAGGGTCAAACTCGTCAGACGGCGAGAGTCGATTGCCGATTTGCTTCGCCTCGAAAAAGCGAAGTAGCGCCGGCATCGTACCGGCTGTCTCAGGAGCGTCCCGCCCTCGGGGCCTAATCTCCTGTCGAGTACGCCGGCTTGCGCGATGTATCCCAAACTATTTTTCCGCCCACGATCGTCTTCAATACTTTCACATCGCGAATCTTTGCCGGGTCGATGGGTAAGATGTCGTCGCTCAGGATGACCATGTCCGCAAGTTTGCCGCGAGTGATCGAGCCTTTTTCTTTCTCCTGAAATTCCGCGTACGCCGAGCCCATGGTGTAGGCGCGAACTGACTCTTCCACCGTCAGCTTCTGCTCGGGAAACCAGCCGTTGGGATTCTTGCCGTCGAGCGTGGCGCGGGTCACGGCGGCATACAAGCCCAGCATCGGGTTCAGCGGTGCTACGTCCCAGTCAGTCCCAAATGCCAGATGTACTCCATGATTTAAGAATGTCCGGAACGCATACGTCCGGCTGGCCCGCTCGTGGCCGATGCGTGGCTCCGCCCAGCGTCCATCATCGATCGCATGATAAGGCTGCACGGAGGCGATCACATTCAACTGCGCGAAGCGGTCGAAGTCCTTGGCGGCCATATGCTGTGCGTGCTCAATCCGAAATCGCCGGTCGGCGTCACCGTGGGCCTTTACCATCTCGCTGTACAAATCCAGGATCATGGAGATCGCCTGGTCTCCGATGGCGTGGGTGCAAATCTGCAAGCCGGCGGCGTCGGCCTTCATCATGCGATCGCGCATCCGGGAAAGCGGCTGCATTTCATCGGAGAGCAGGCCGCGATTCCCCGGCTGATCTGACAACGGCTCGAAAAAATAAGCGGTACGCGATCCCAATGAGCCGTCGGCAAACGCCTTAACGGCTCCGATCCTCAGATAAGGCCCGCCGAAGGCGTGTCGAATTCCAATCTTTACCTGATCGTCCACCTGCGTAATCAAAGGCGCAGCGTAGATGCGCGTGGTGAGTTCGCCAGCCTGCAAGAGTTCGGCGTAGGCAGCGATCTCCGCGTACTCAGGGTCCATAGTCTGCACGCTGGTCACGCCCACCGAAGCAGCGTGTTCCAGTGCCCGCTTCGCCGCCCGCATAACCTGATCGTGCGAAAGAGGAGGAATCACATTCGCCACCAGGTCGGTGGCTGCATCTTTGAGATCGCCCGTCGGATTACCCTGGGCATCGCGCACAATCGTGCCGCCGGGAGGATCGGGTGTCTGGGCGGTCACACCCGCCAGTTTCAGCGCGGCGGAATTGGCCAAAGAAGAATGTCCGTCATAGCGGCTCAGGAGAACCGGATTATCGGGCGTCACCGGATCGATCAACTCCTTCGTGGGCAGGACCGATCCCGGCCACTTGGTCTCATCCCAATCGCCGCCTTGTATCCATTCTCCCTTCGGAGTTTTCTTGACCTGCTCGGCGATGCGCCGGACGAATTCGTCAATACGCGTGACATCGTTAAGCTGCACGCTGTCCAGTTGCAAGCCTCCGCTGACGAAGTGCAGGTGCGCGTCGTTGAAGCCGGGAAGCAGTAGCTTGCCGCCGGCGTCGATCACCTTGGTTCCCGGCCCACGAAGATTCTCGACTTCCGCATTCGAACCCACAGCGATGATGCGATCGCCAAGCACTGCTACGGCCTGGGCCCGCGGCTGCGTGTCGTCCACGGTCCAGACGTTGGCATGGGTGATGATCAGGTCGGCAACCAGCCTGGATTGAGCTGCGGCCGCAATTGTCCACCCACAAGCCAGAAGCGCAAGTGACAGCGAAATGATTTTCACGGTGACCGACTTCCCTGGAGCTATCGTTGTCCCCACTTCAGTTTGGCGCGCAGCACGTCAAAGAAGGTACCTTGCACGCGCAGCAGTTTGACCTGGTGCTCGGATTTGCGGCAGCGCACGCGGTCGCCATCGTACATGGGCATGCCGACCTGGCCGTCCACACTGAGGTACGCCTCTTCATTTCCCGTATTGACCACTAGTTCGATGTTGGAAGTGTCCGGCACCACCAAGGGCCGATGTGTCAACGCGTGGGCAGAAACCGGAGTAACGATGAAGGCATTGACCGTGGGCATCACAATCGGGCCGCCGGCAGAAAGCGAGTACGCTGTTGAACCGGTAGGCGTCGAAACGATCAGGCTATCGGCTTTGTAGGCGGAGACGAATTCTCCATCCACATACACGTCACAACTGTTCAAGCGTGAGATGGTCCCTTTGCCGACCACGATGTCGTTCAAAGCGTCGTAGCTGGACACCACCGTGCCTTTGCGCACCACTTCGCCGTGGACCATGGAACGAGTCTCGACATTGCAGCAACTGTTCTCGATTCCCTCTAACGTGGGATACAGCTGGTCCAGCGGGACTTCAGTCAGAAATCCCAGCGACCCCAGATTTACTCCCAACACCGGAATTCCCGCCTTCGACACCGCCCGCGCGGCGGAGAGCAGCGTGCCATCACCGCCCAGCACCACTACGAAATTCAGGGGCCGGGAAGCCAACTGCTCGCGGGGCACAACTTCAATCCCCGGCGCATGCAGCTTGGTTTCCTCGTCCACCACCACCTTGTACTGGTGTTCCCGAAACCATTGCAGGAGTTGAGGCACGACGGTCGCCAACTCCGGCTTCCCCGGCTTGGAGACAATGGCCACGGCTTTCGCTGTAGATGAGTCCTTGCTGACCATGAAGCTGCATTGTACCGAAAACCGAAGGGATGCTGACGACAGGTAACGGGGATGGCGTCATAAAGCGATAAACCACAAAGGACACAAAGTTCCACAAAGGATTCCCGTATCTCGGTTTTCCTTGGTGTACCGGAGCCTGCCCTGAGCGGAGTCGAAGGGTGTCCTTTGTGGTCAGATTGTTTCGACTCGCTAGGTCATCAGAGCACCGCGTACAGCAGAAACTCGCGATTACCTTCCGCTCCGAGAATGGGCGAGTCGATGACTTCAGTCGGTGTGCTGCCCAGCGCTAACAACGCCCGCCGCACTTTTTCCACCGCAGCGAGTTGCGCGGCTTGGTCGCGCACAATGCCGCCTTTCCCTACCAGATCGCGCCCGACTTCAAATTGCGGCTTAACCAACACCACCATTTGCCGTCCCGACGGAGGCGAGGGAAACGCAGCCGCAATCACTGCAGGAAGCACCAGAGTTGCCGAGATGAACGAAACGTCCATAGCGACGAAGTCGACGACTTCGCCCACTTGCTCGCGAGTCAGATAACGGGCATTGGTTTTTTCCAGCAGACGTACCCGCGGATCCTGTCGCAAACGAAAATCGATCTGGCCGTGGCCGGTGTCCACCGCAATCACCCGCACAGCCCCGTGTTGCAGCAGGCAATCGGTAAAGCCGCCGGTGGAAGTGCCAACGTCAAGACAGACCTTTCCGGTTACGTCGATCTGCCAATGTTCCAGCGCCTTTTCCAGCTTCAGACCGCCTCGGCTGACGTACTTCAAGTCTTCGCCCAGCAGGCGAATCTCCGCATCGACTTCGACCCCGGCCCCAGCCTTCTCGATCTTCTGTCCATCAACCAGGACTTTGCCGGCAAGAATCATGGCCTGCGCCCGCTCCCGCGACGCGGCCAGTCCGCGTTCGAAGATTAGTTTGTCGAGTCTGGTTTTCATGGTCGGCTGGTTCCGGCGGCAAAATGAAAGCCGCCCGTAGGCGGCTTGAGCTTCCTGATCCTGCGCAATCTGAGCACCGCTATCCCGCCACTTCCTCCAACAGCTTTTGATCGATATCGAAGTTGGCGTGCACGTTTTGCACGTCGTCGCTGTCTTCCAGCGCTTCCAGCAGTCGAATCATGGTGTTTGCATGTGCGCCTTCCAGCTTAATGTAATTCTGCGGAACCATAGCCACGCTGGACGAGGTTGGTTGAATGCCGGCTTTCTTCACCGCTTCGAGCACCGCCTCGTAGGCCGAGGGGTCGCTCAAGACCTCCCAGTTTTCGCCATCGTCCTTCAGATCCTCGGCGCCGGCGTCGAGCACCACCGCCATCAGATCATCTTCCTTGGCCGCCGTCTTCGGAATCACGATGTCGCCCTTCTTGTGGAACATCCAGGAGACCGCGCCGGCTTCCGCCATGTTGCCGCCGTTCTTGCCAAAGACGTGGCGAATTTCGCTGACCGTGCGATTGCGATTGTCGGTGTTGATGTCGAGCAGGATGGCGACGCCACCCGGGCCATAACCTTCCAGCGAGAATTCTTCATAGGTTGCACCCGGCAGTTCGCCAGTACCGCGCTGGATGGCCCGCTTGATGTTGTCGGCCGGCATGTTCTCCGCCTTGGCCGCGAGGATAGCTGTCCGCAGCCGCGGATTGGTATCGGGATCTCCGCCGCCGTTCTTGGCGGCAATTCCGATTTCCTTAATCAGACGGGTGAAAATCTTGCCGCGCTTGGCGTCGAGCGCGCCCTTCTTATGCTTGATTGTGGCCCATTTTGAATGGCCGGACATGGCTTTACCTCATCCCAATGACGTTGTTCGCGACCGATAGCAGTGCGCTGGATTCGCCCGTAGAGTAGATCACGGTTTGCCCCTGGATTGCATCGAACTCGACGCAGGCGAAGAGGTATTATAGCACGCATGGCTCCCGGGACTTCGGAACCCAGCCACGGAGTCGGAGCATCGAATTGGCATGAGTAGGAGAACCGAGCAATATCGAGGCCGGAACGTAATAGCGACGGCGCTGGCTGTAAAGACCGGTGACTACACTGTCCACGTAAACGTAGTCAAGAGCGGCCTTGCTCTTGCGGATGACTTTCTTCATGAGTCGGGTCAGGTTTTCGCTTCGGAGGAGGATGCGCTTGAAGCGGGCATGAAACTCGGAAGGTCCTACGTCGATGCGGAAATAGACGAGCGGAAGAAATAGAGACGCAAATTTGGCGTCGATCATGTCGGGTTATCTATGAGCCGTCGTGAGGCCGAGATTCGACGATATATCGAGAACCGATTCTCTCGCGGGACGAAGCTTTACTATTGTGAGCTCTGCGGGGAATCGTTCGCAGTGAGCGATTTGCTGCGCAAGCATCTGGACAACTGTGCGGCCGGAATAGAGCCGATCGTCGCTCTCGTCGAGTCTCGGAAGGCTAAGAATGCTCGTGGCAATCCGCCAGGAATGAGTCAGGCCTCCTCAGGTTCGACCGCCAAATCGGGCAGGAGAGGCAGGAGGCGTCGGTATCCTAAGACCGGGAGGGCCGCAAATGTGCCCTGCGTCTTCCAGACAGGCAGGGCGAAAATCGACAAGGTCCTCTCCAGCCAAAGACCGCTTCCTGGTGGGCAAGTCGACTCCAACCGGCGTCGTCATTGAACCCACTCGTGGTTCTCTTCGGCGGGCACGGGTGTTTCGTACACAACTGCGGAGCGGCGTCCCCCCATGCTAAACTCAACTTATGCCCTCAGCGAGGAAAATCAGATGAAATTTGGGGTCATCATCTTCCCCGGGTCGAACTGCGATCACGACGCTCATTGGACCATCGGCCATGTCGCCCACCAGCCGGTCACGTTCCTGTGGCACGACTCCCACGACTTGCAGGGTTGCGACGTCATTATCGTCCCGGGAGGCTTCGCCTATGGCGACTACCTGCGCACCGGCGCCATCGCCAAGTTTTCGCCGGTCATGGAATCGGTGCGCAAGTTTGCCGATGGCGGCGGCCTGGTGCTTGGCATCTGCAATGGTTTCCAGATTCTCTGTGAGGCGGGATTGCTGCCCGGCGCGCTGATCCGCAACGTCGGATTGAAATATGTCTGCAAGCCGGTTCACGTGCGGGTTGAGTCTACCAACACGCCCTTCACCAGCGCCTGCAGGGAGGGTGAAGTGCTCACCATTCCCATCGGCCACATGGAAGGCAATTACTTCTGCGACGAAGCCACGCTGGCCGAACTGCGCCGCGACCGCCGCGTAGTTTTTCGCTATACCGACCTCAACGGCAAAATCACGCCCGAGGCCAATCCCAACGGCTCGCTCGATAACATCGCCGGCATCTGTAGTCCCGGACGAAACGTTCTCGGGATGATGCCGCATCCGGAACGCTTCAGCGAAGCCGAGTTGGGAGGCACCGACGGTTTCAAGATCTTCGAATCGCTGGTCGGGGCCATGGCCGAGAAGTTAGCCTAGCCGGGTTCAAGCGATTGACTGCCTCTGCGTACTCTGCGGATGTTCTCAGCGGCCTCTGCGTTGTAGGGTTTTTGTTGAGTCCGCAGCACAAAGTCTTAGATCGCGGAGGTCGCAGAGAGAACCCGCAGAGTTCACAGAGAAGCCCGTGTCTTTGCATCCAACCCAATAAAGCCAGAGGCCTTGGCAACCTGCTATAGTAGCCTGTCCTCAAACTAAAGAGACCCTGGCGGACGTTTACACTCTCATACGAATGAATATCGAACGTGCAGTAAGCAAGACAGCGCTTTTCTTATTACTCTGGCTCGTCATCCTGGCGCCGGGGTTCGCCGCGGCGCAGAGTGGGGTGGCTCCACGATGGGAAGTCTTTGGAGGGTATTCCTATCTGCGGCTCGACAGTCCCACGTTCGGTTTTGCGAATTACTCCAATCTGAATGGCTGGAATGCCGCCGGCACCTTCAACCTGAACCTGAAATGGAGTGCAACCCTCGACCTGAGCGGCCATTACGGTTCGCAGCTGAGGGACTTCACCTACATGATTGGCCCGCAGTACACCTGGCGCCGCGACAAGTCGAAGTTCTTCGTACATGGTTTGTTCGGGAAAACGCAGGACCGGGTGGATATCAGCGTCGGAGCCAAGAGCGGATTCGAAGGTGTAGGCCGCGCCTTTGCAGGCGGAGGCGGCTATGATTGGGATTGGAGCCCGCGCATCACTTTTCGCGTCGTGCAGGCGGACTACTTGAACGGCAACTCGTTCGGCAAGACACAAAATAACATCCGGGTTTCCACCGGCGTGATCTTCCACTTCGGACAAATTGGTCATCATCCCAGGCTGTGAACGGAGACGGAACCGGTTGCACCATCCATTTTCTCGAAGGCCCTCAATGATGCCGCGTAAAGGAACGCCACCGTGGTTGCTGGTTTTGCTGCTGGCTGGGTTGGCCGGCTGCGGCGGCGGCCCCAGTTCCAGTTCTGGCGCCGGTACCAGCACCGGCACCAGTTCCAGTCATCTGCTCTATGTGAGTGTTCCCGCAGATAACACTATCTCTGGATTCCGGGTCAGCAACAGTTCAGGCAGCTTCACCAACGTCGTGGGCTCTCCCTTCCCGGCGGGAAACTCCCCCGGGGCCATGTTGGTTCATCCGTCTGATCAGTTCCTCTATGTGGTCAATCGAACTGAGGATACCGTTTCCCTCTTCAATATCGACAGCACAGTGGGTTCCCTGACCGAAGTCCTGCCTCGGGCCGCCACCGGTGTAACCCCAATTGCCATGACCATGACAAGCAACGGAAACATGCTGTTCGTGCTCAATCAGCTCTCCGGCAGCATTTCTGTGTATTCCATCAAATCCGGCGACGGCACCCTCGCCCAGGTTGCCGGATCTCCGTTTCCCACCGCTCCTAACCCGGTTGCATTCGCCGTCACTCCTTCGGGAAAATTTCTCTTCGTAGTCAATAGCAACCTGGCCCTAGTCTTCGCCTATACCGTCTCTGGGACTGGAGTTTTGCAGCAAGCTGGGCCTCCCGTTCCCGTCGGCACCGGGCCTTTCGCCGTCGCCGTCGATCCTGCCGAAAAATTCGTGTACGTCGCGAACTCGCAGGCAGACACGGTTT
>Ga0209517_10002461_pt1 | contig 26040 bp, 15 predicted proteins | sample PeaSoiMetSII2010_FD_187695 | JGI IMG/M metagenome (GOLD analysis project Ga0209517, IMG submission 187695) | Peat soil microbial communities from Weissenstadt, Germany - SII-2010 (SPAdes) (version 2) | ecosystem: Environmental > Terrestrial > Soil > Wetlands > Peat | place: Germany... | reverse complement strand
GCGCCGTTGAGGTGGAGCACAGCCTGCCCACCTCCTTGACCGGCGCCGGCGTGCATGCCCAATTCCGCCGTGCCCGCATAACGGCGCAGGGAACCTACCTGCTCCCTTGCCTCCAAACGGGCCGCGTGGTCGAGTATGACAAAGATTTCAATGAGATCTGGTCCTACTCCATCCGTTCGCCGTGGGCCGCGATCCGGCTGAAGAACGGCAACACTCTGATTTCCGACGAACAGGACGCCCTGGCTCGGGAAGTGGACCCCAAAGGCGGGACGGTTTGGGAGTTCAAGCTTTCGGAGTTGCCGCGGGAACTCGGGTTCTCCGGCAGCCAGAGCTGCGTTCGCTTGGCCAATGGCAACACCATTTTTTGTTCGCGCGCCGACGGCGGCAAGCGGCCTCAACTGGTGGAAGTGACGCCGGACAAGAAGGTCGTTTGGGCGCTGAAGGACTGGAAAGATCTCGGCCCCGCCACGGCCATCCAGGTCCTGGACGATCCCGGCGTTCCGGAAAAACCAGGCGACCTTCAGCGTTGAGAAACTGGCGCCAAGTCTCGCCAGCTTTCGCCTAAGGATCTGTGCAAAAATTAATTCCGAGTATCTCTTGGGAAGAGAGTGTAATTCCACTCGGGGAGAATCGTGTGCTTGAACAGGTCGAGGCCGCGCATCTGCGCAGCCGAGATTTTGATGGTGGTAGGGTAGTCCTTGGTGCACAAGAAACAGTTGGCTCGTAAGCCGGTTTGGGTTCGTGTTTCACGGATCAAGCGGACAACCGTGGGGTAGTCGCTCAGGGGCTGACCGGCCCAGTGTTTGCTAATCTCGCTAAAGAAGCGGTGCTCAATGGGATTCCACTTGGAGGCACCGGTGGGATAATGACAGACCGTGACGGCTAGTTGATAGGGGTCCACCAAGTGCGTTTGCAGGGCGTATTTCCAGAGGCGGCAGCGGGCGCCATTACTGCCGCCGCTATCGGCCAGAATGAGCAACTCGGGGGCGTCGGCGTAGCGGTGAGAACCTTCACGGCGCCACCAGTGGCAAATGGCCTCGACGGCGAAGAGCGGCGGGTCATGGGCGGTGCCCAAGATCACCATGCCGTGATTGGCTTGGAGGTCGTAAATCCCGTAAGGAATCGCCAGACCCCGCGCTTGGGAGCGGAAGTCGTGATCCTGCACCTGGATCGGTTTCACACTCCAGACCCGGCCGTTGTTCTTGAACTGCCCGACCAATTCCTTCTTCTTGCTGTCCACGCTGATAATCGGGTAGGCGGCTTGACTGAACTCCCGGCGCTGGAGGGTGAGATAGCGGAACTGCCGATCCCGCTCTGGATTGGCACTGCCGCAGAGACTCTTGCAGTTGGCATGGAGGCCGTAGCCCAACTCATCGAGCAAGCGACCGACCGTGTTGGGACAGACCCGCAGACCCAATTGTGCTAACTCCCTGCTCAGGCCCCGCAGGCGCTTGCCGGTCCACAGGCCCCGGCGGCCCATCGGGTCGCCGGCCGTCTGCTCCCGCAGCAACTGCCGAAGCCGGTTCAGGATTTCGGGCGTTTTTTTTCCACCGCCGCTCGACCCGCTCCGGTCTGACGCACCCGCCCGCGTAGCACTTGGCCGCTGAGCAACTCGGCTTGGCCGCGAGCGACGGTATCCACGTCCAACCCGAAGAACTCCGCCAGCCGCTTTTCCCCGCCATGACCCGCCTGCAAACTCTCCAGCCCGGCATAGAGACGGCGCTGTTGCTCGTCCAGCAGACTGTAAAAGAGCGCTTTGGCTGCCGCCACGTCGTCTCCTGCCAGCGCCCGCGCAGTCCGCGCCGCCCATTGTTCCTGCCGTCGCGCCCGCTCACTGGCACAATAGAGATAGCGTCCTTGCCACTCGCGCCGAGAGAGGCGCCCGGCTTCTACCAACCGACGCAAAGGGTCTTTGACCGCCACCTGCACGGTGGCCTCCAGTTCATCGACGAAATAGCCGGCGAGGGCCTCCGTCACCAAGGCGGCGGCGGTGTTCAGGAGCGTGCCGCGGCGCGAGAAGTGAATGCCTCGGTATGACCACAACCCCGACTCATCGTACTGGGCCAACGAGTCCAAGGTGTAGTAGGCCCCGCCATGCGAGTAACTGCTTCGATAGGGCAAGGTGGACAGCTTGCGGAACACGGTTACGACGACGGTGGTGCCCAAGGCAGCCTTCAGTTGGGGCATCGTGACGACTTTTTGATCTTCAAAGAGGCTCAGAAGCCTGCCGACCGGGAAGCGGACTATATTCATAATGTTATATTAACGCCTTATGAGCCCCTGTCGAGCGTTAATATAACATTTTGAGGTGGTGAGCCCGATTCGGCACAATATGTTTGATCGGGCCTATTTCCAGGTGGATTTGAAATTCAGGTGCACTTTCACGAAACGGGCATGGATCACGAAAATGTATGAGTCACGCCTGATGCTCGGAAGTTATTTTTGCACGAACCCTAAGCGAAAGAAAGGGTCGCTAGATTGGGACGGCACTTGCGACTCACCGCTGTACGCGCCCTACACCAGTGACCGGTGCGGTGCGACCTTCGCCGGGCTTTTGATTGACTATCGTTCTAGGCTTTGTTTCAATCTTCCTCGGCAGAGAAAAAGCCCGTCTGGTACAATGAAGAGATCACGTGTTAACCTGATCCTTGCCCCAGCGGTCGTGGCCGCAGCCGTGAATTCCTACGGTCAGAGCAACGTTTATTCGATTCCGTCGGAAGATTTCCGCCCCGGTCCACGAAAGCGGGCCGATATACAAGGCCAAAGGGATGAACCTAAAATCAGTTCGGCACGACCCGATAGTATCTTGCAGACATGGATTTGGGAGGAAGGCGGCCATTTTGGCCCGTGTCGAGGATCGTAACAGTCGTTTGGGTAGAGTTAGTGAAGCTTTGCACCAATTGCCAGGTTTGCGGGTTGGTCAGGTTATCGATGGACTGCACAACCCAGATCGAATTTCCTGGCGCCTGCACGACCAACTTAACACTGTTGGCGCTCGGCTCGACGGAAATGATTTGGGCGAAGCCGTTGGCAGCAGGAGCAGCAATGACTTTCAGGTCCAGATCAAAAGCTATGTCATTGTATCCTACTTCCGGAGTATTATAGAGCACGGCGGCAATAAGATTCTGGCCGGGTTGCAGAAAGCTAATAAATGGTGCCAAGTCGAAGTATAACACTTGATTTCCTTGGAGGGAAACGGCGGCGATGTCAGTGGCGGGCACAAGCTGGCCGTTGAGATAGATTTGCATCGATTGTCCCGCCGCATTTTGAGTGCAGGTCGCCGACAGAAGCAACTCGCCGAGGTTTGTTGTTGGGAGGTTGAAGGTCGTGCGAAAGTAGTAAGCGGGCAGCAGCGGTGGCAAAAGGGTCTGGATGTTTTGCGGGCCGCTGCCGGCGCCAAACTTCGCCTGACCTTGCGACCAGGACGCACCGCTGTAGCCGGGCGAATACCAATCTCCGAGCGGGGTTACAAAAGAGTATCTCCACGTTGACCCGAAGGGTAGAACTTCCGTCCACCCTCCCGTGGTTGGATCCGGCAACGGTCGAAAAAAAAGGTTGTCCAGAAAGATGGATCCGGAAACGGGATGATCGACGGTATAGCGATGCCAGAAATCAACGCACGAAAAGCCGGCAGGCATGGTGACAGTCTGATTGGCATAGACCCATCCGCTGGGAGCGGTGCCGGCGTCAAAATACGGGGTGTAGTAATATGGATAAGGCAGAGCAGGCGGCGGGTTGGTGTCGAGCGCGGTGGGAGACGACGCCCATTCGAACCATTGTTGCGTCGGTTCCGTTAATCCGCCGGTGCACATGAATCCGCCGAAGCTATACAACGTTCCAGGTGTCACAAAGAGCACACTATCTGGAATTCCATATTCGTTGAACTGACTGATGGTGCCATCGTCGCCATTGTTGTTGAGTAAAATTTCCATCGACTGGACACCTTGATAGAAGACATTGGTGCTGGCGATCATGTTGGTCCAATCGATGTCTCCTGTGAACCATTTGTCCCAATGGCTGTTGTCGTTTTCTTCCATCGCGCCGTTCGCGAGCAGGTTTTTGTTCAGCAGCGGGGTGAGAGCAAATGGCGACGACAGCACTTCCTGCCCGGATTGTAAGGCCGCAACTTCGTAGAAGTATTGCCAACCTTCAACCAGTCCGGTGTCAGTGTAAGAGGTGGATGTTTTCGGCAACGTCATCAAATGGAAAAACGGGCCGTTGGCGTTGGTCGCCCGGTAAATGCGATATTCCGTCGCCGTGTTCGTGGCGGTTCCTCCCCAGCTAAACATGGTCGTGGCATATCCGGAAGACTTGGCCGTAATCAGCGGTGTGCCGGGAGGAAAGAGCGACACGTAGCAATTGCCATCATGCCGCGCGTTTCCCCGATGGGTGGTCCAGGAAACGTTGGTAGCATTGGTGGCTCCAAAATTCTCCACGTAAACAACGCCCTCCGTGGAACGGAAAATAACATCCAGTGATCCGTCATTATTGACATCAGCGAGCGACGGGATTTGTTTGATTCCTCCCGGAATGGGAATGCTTTGTTTTAAAGTTCCATCCAGAGCGAATATGTTTAAGCTTCCGCTCGAAGGATAGACTGCGGGATCGTAGGTGCCGATAATGATTTCCTGTTGGCCGTCGCCGTCAACATCGCCAACGACTGGCGGCGTGGGGAGATAAGGGTAGAAGTTTATCGGCCAACCGGGATGGTCAACGAGATTCACGCCGTTCCAATAGCTGTAATCTATCTCAAACGAATGGGCAAAAGTCAGGACGTCAATATGATTATCGTGATCCGGGTTGACCGGAATCATGCAGGCGCTGTTGAGCCAGCCGTGGACGTTTGTAAGGTTTGAGCTTTGGCGCCACTCTCGCCACATGATGGCGCCGTTATGGTCGAGAATGGTATCGCCCGGTTGATGGAAACTTGGCACGCGAGTCATGGGGACCAGCACTTCAGAAAATCCGTCGCCGGCGATGTCCGCCGTGTAAACATCGACCGGCAATTCATACGAACCACTCATAAATTGCTGATTTTTACCAAACATTCCCTGGAGCGATCCACGGCCCCAAAGTCCGTGCGGCTTGGTCCGGTCAAAGCTGGCGATGCTATCGCTATCGTTGAGCGCGTAAACATCCCAGGGCGCGTTGGTGGTGGCATGGCCGAGCGCAAGGCCCGATTCTACAAGTTGCTCAACGTGATAAACGTAGTCCTGGGCGCCGTTAGTCGCATTGTGGAATACCACTCCGCCAGACCAAACTTCACCCATCGTTCCCCATTCGCCGGAACCCCAGATCGGGCTGATAAACGGATTGTAATCCTGCCCGTTGCCGGTGCTGTCGGGATTGATTTTCCAGGCGGTAATAACTTCTTTAAAACCCGTGCCGGCGATGTCCGCCACAATCGGCGGTGAAACTTCCGAATAAAAAATCGAGGTTGTAGGAAGGTTGCTCAGCCATTGCCCGGTTGGATACCAGTAAAAGCCATTCGTCACCACTTGAAATCCGCCAGTGGGAATATAGTCGAGCCGATTGAGATCGCTTGACCAAATCACTTGTCCAGTTCCATTGAGTGCGATGACCTTTGTGCCGCACGTAAATAGAATTTCGTTGGTACCGTCGCCATTGATATCGTAAAGCGTCGGCGAGGTGTTGATGACGCTGTTGCTCCCATCCGACCATGGAAAACCGGGTAAGCGCGTACCGTCCCACGTGAACGCATCAAGATACCATTGCCCGCTGGTCGTGCGGTACGGAACGATAATTTGCAAATTGGATGTGCCATTGACACTTCCAACGGTCAAGGTCCCCAACTGGAAATCACCTGTTCCCGCCTGAAAAGAGCTCAACAAATGTGCGACCGCATCCGCGCGTCGGCCGGCTAGAAAACCGATGGCACAAAGCAGCAGGACTACCCTGCCTGCGAGACTTCGACTCCAAACTTTCACAACGTACCCCCTCATAAGTATCTACTATAATCCATGTTGATGTAATTTGCTGAAGTTTTTTGGCTTGGCGGACTGGCGCGAACACTCTGCCAGATCGCCACTCTTGGGCGCGGAACACGCCCATCGCGCCAATTTTGGATGATAAATGGGCAAAAAAGTAGAGTCCGGGTCCGGGTCGGTCCTCGATGGCGATATTGCCCAGTTGTTTGCTGAATTTCTGGAAATTAAACCGGCTTCGATCTTGAGTTCCTTTTGCCCCAGGCCCGATGACGAAGCCGACCTCAAGAATTTACCCATTTATTTGTAAGTCTTGCAGCTTCAAGTAATTGCGCCGCAGGCCTGAAAAATAGGGGAATATTTACAAAGCCTACCTTTCGTCAGGGTACAGCGGAGCGAACCCGTCGCCGAGGTGGTCCAAACAATGGGGTCCACCCCACCCTTTGACACTGCCCGGAGGGCCAAGCCGAGAATGACGAGCCAGCGTTTCAACACTGTAGGCGTTGAGCCGCAATACCAGGCTGGCAGTCCCTCAATAAAAACGCAAAAGCATTCCACCAACGCAATCCGCAAGGGAGCAGGCCCCCGCGTGAGGGATCGCCCTCGCGTTTGTCTCATAGTGTGCCGGCGGACACGCCGCCGCCGCGCATACTGATGAGAAAATCGTCGTCGGTTTGTAGTAGGCAGAGGGCCGGTAGGCAGCGTATGCTGGCCAAAACGGTTTGACTATGAACGCTTTCTGGCGACAGCCCGACGCTTGGCCTTGGCGGCCGACTGGCCTATGAGCACGCCCTCTTTGGGAAAGGGCGACGGTAGCTCGGGTTCGGTCCTGGAATTGCGCGAGGTGAGCAAGAACTTCGGCGATTTCAAGGCGGTGGATGAGGTTAGCTTCAGCCTGTCACCGGGGTCGATCTGCGGATTCCTGGGTCCGAATGGCGCGGGCAAGACGACGACCATCCGCATGATCCTGGACATCATTAAGCCGACGACGGGGAGCATCAGGGTGCTCGGCCACGCGTCGGCGCTGGAGGTGCGACGGCGCCTGGGATACCTGCCCGAGGAAAAGGGGCTCTACAAGAAGATGAAGACCTGGGCAGTGGTCGCTTATTTTGCAACGTTGAAAGGACTGAGCCGGCGGGCGGCGCGGCAGCGGGCTTGCGAGCTACTCGAAAAGTATGGTTTGAAGGAGTTTGCGAAGAAACCCACCGAGGCGCTTTCCAAAGGAATGAGCCAGAAAGTGCAGGTGCTGGCTTCCCTGGTGCATGACCCGGAATTGGTGATTCTCGACGAGCCGTTTTCGGGGTTGGATCCCGTGAACCAGCAAGTGATGGAGGAAATCATCCACGACATCGCCGGGCGCGGGCGCACCGTGCTCTTCTCGACTCACGTAATGCAGCACGCGGAGCGGTTGTGCGATCGCATCGTGCTACTGGCCAAGGGGCGAAAGATTTTCGACGGCACGATCGCCGCGGCCAAGCGGACCTTCCCGCGGCGGGTGCGGATTGAGACCGAGGACAGCATCGCGCCGCTGGAGCAATTGGGCGAGGTGGCGGCGGTGCGCTTGCTAACGGTGCCCAACGGGGAGGCGCATCCGAACGGTTCGCAGCAATGGGAGCTGGAATTGCACGAGCAAGCCGATCCCCAGGCGGTGTTGCAGGCCTGCTTTGCGCAGCGCATCCGTCTCCACAGTTTTAATCAATCCGATCCTACGCTGCATGAAGTCTTCGTGCGTTTAGTGGGGACGCAAGCGAAGGAGGCGTCATGAGATACGCTTTGCTCGTGGCCTGGCGGGAGTATGCCGAGAGCGCGAAGGCCAAGGGGTTTTGGATCAGCGTTCTGCTCATGCCGGCCATTCTTTTCCTGAGCATCCAAGTACCGATTCTGTTGGAGCAAAAAGCTACGCCGATCCGTCATTTCGTGTTGGTCGATCAATCCGGTGCTATGGCTGGCGTGGTCAATAGCGCGCTGGAGAAAGCGCAGCAAAAGCGGGTCCTGGAGGCCCTCAACGCCTACGCGATGAAGAATGCCACGCCTCAGCCCGACTCGGCGGAGGCGCGCCGCGCGGCCTCATCGCTGGTCGAATTCAGCGAGGCCAATCCGCAGGCCTTGGCGGCTTTCATGAGCAAGGGGGGCAAGGACTATTACCTTAAACAACTCGCAGCCTGCTTGAAACCCGGCGCGCCGCCGTTCAAAGAACCGCGGCGCCCCTATCAGCAAGTTCCTTTGCCACGAGGGATTGATACCAACGCCAGCCTTTCTTCATTGGCCAGTCAACTTAAGCCTTATCTGCGCGGCGAGAAAACCTATGACGTGGATGGCGAAGCGGTCGGCCTCTATGTTGCTATTCTTATCCCGAGCGACTTGGAAAAGCAGATTGTTCGTCCCCGGCCCTCCGGCGGCAGCGAGTCTTCAGGCGAGCACCTTGGCGCCGATCACCAGATTCAATATTGGTCCACTGATGTGACGCCGCTCAAGGCCGGCTATGGTTTGTCCCAGGAAATCGAGGCGGCCATTAACGCGGAAATTCGCCGGCAAGAGTACCTAGCGCGGGGACTGGACAGCGCCGTCGTTCACGAAGTTGAGCGCACCTACGCCCCGTTCGTCAGCCTTAATCCGAAAAAGGAGGCAGGCCAGGAGGCAATCAACTCTACCGATGTCGTCAAGCAATGGGCCCCCAGCGGCTTTGTTTATCTGCTGTGGCTTTCGCTTTTTGTCATCATCCAGATGCTGCTCAACAATACGATTGAGGAGAAGTCCAACCGCATCATCGAGGTGCTGCTCTCCTCGGTGACGCCAGGCGAGTTAATGATGGGCAAGTTGATGGGCATCGCGGCCATCGGGCTGACGATGGTGGGCGCCTGGATGGTAGCGCTGTTCGGGATTCTAAGTTGGAAAGCGGGAGGAGCCTCGGAGATGGCAAGCCAGCTCCTGGTGATCCTGAAGGCAACGAATCTTATCCCGCTGTTTGCGTTGTACTTTCTCATGGGCTACTTGATGTATGCCGCATTCATTCTTTCAATTGGCAGCGTTTGCAACACCATTAAGGAGGCCCAGAGTTACATGGGCCTACTCACGGTGGTCCTGATGGTTCCGCTGATGACGATGACCTTCATTCCGCGGGACCCAAACGGGCCTTTGGCGCGCATCCTGTCCTGGATCCCCCTCTACACTCCTTTTATCATGATGAACCGCGCCGGGGCCGATCCTCCGCGGCTGGATATGATCGGCACGTTCATCCTGCTGTTGGCGACCACTGCCCTTGCCTTGTGGATGAGCGGCAAAATCTTTCGCATCGGAGTTCTGCGCACCGGGCAACCGCCAAGAATTGTGGAGATGCTGCGCTGGGCCCTGCGGAAGGCAAATTGAAAGGAACCTATGAAACGAAAAGAGCCTAGAACTCGAAGTCTGCGAACGATCCGATGGTTCGCGAACCCGCGCTGGATCGCGGCAGGGCTGGTGGCCTCAGGAACCTTGCTCTTGAGCGTCGTTCGCGGAGCCGCCGGAGATGCGGCCTCCTATTCAGGACTGAAGCCGGACGACTTCATGAAGAACTGGCTGATCTTGAAGCCCATTCCAGTAGCCAACCAGGAAAAGGGCGAACCTTCGGAGACAGAGCAGCAGAAGGCCTTTGCCCAGGACTGCCTTGCAGGAGAAGGCGGAGAGGCTAACGCCTCGCCGCATGCCGGGGCGAAGCAAAAAATCGGCGACAATGAGTTGGTCTGGGAGCCCGTGGAATCCAAGGCGGATATCGTCGATTTGAATGCCGGCGGGCCGGAGAAGGATTTTGCGATCGCCTATGCTTGGGCGGAGATCGACATGCCCGCCAAGGCCAAGGGGTTGCTCGGCGTCGGAAGCGATGATGCGGTAAAGGTTTGGCTCAACGGCAAGGTGGCGCTCGAAAAATGGACCACGCGCATTAGCCAACCCGATGACGACATCGTCCCGGTCGAATTCGAAAAAGGAAAAAATCGACTGCTGCTAAAGATCCAGAACGTTCGCGGCGGGTGGGGCTTCGTGTGCCGCTTGATGGGACAGGAGGCACAAGCCCAGAAGCTGGTCCCCATGGTATGGAACCAGCCGGACCCGGAATCGATCAAAGCGCTGCTCGACCTCGGCCTGGATGTCAATAGCCGTGGCCGGACCGGTCTGAGCGCCTGGCAGGTGGCGCGATTTTGCGGAGAGAAAGAAGTGGCGGACTTGCTGGCAAGCCGTGGAGCGGACACGAAGGCGCCCAAGCCATCGATCGAGCAGGTGGCCGCGGGCACGGCGAGCAGCCTGGTCAAAGAGGATTCCCCCGGCTTGGCGGTGCTCATCGCCCAGGACGGGAAGATTCTATTCGAGAAGGGCTACGGGTTGGCGGATGTTGCGCATCACGTACCCATCACGCCGGAGACCAAGTTCCGCATCGGCTCCATTACCAAGCAATTCACCGCGGCAGCAATTCTGAAGCTGCAAGAGCAGGGCAAACTCAGCGTGAAGGACAAATTGTCGAAGTACATTCCTGATTTCCCCCGGGGCGACGAGGTCACCTTGCATCATTTGCTTACCCACACCTCAGGGATTCACAGTTATACCAGCCACCCAGGCTTTCTGGAGAAGGTCACTAAACCGACGAAGACCGAGGAGATTATAGAGTCGATTAAGAAGGACCCGTATGATTTTGATCCCGGAAAGAAGTGGCTCTACGACAACTCGGGCTTTCTGCTGCTAGGTTACATCGTCGAGAAAGTGTCTGCGGAGAATTACGGCGATTTTCTGCGCGAGAACTTTTTCCAACCGCTGGGGATGACAAACACCGGCGTTTACCGAAACGGAACGCACCTGGACCATGAGGCCCTGGGGTACGAGTACGGCGACGGAAAATTCACCAACGGGCTGGACTGGGATATGTCCTGGGCAGGCGGCGCCGGCGCGCTGTATTCCACCGTCGAGGACTTGTATCGCTGGAACGAGGGGATGTTCAGCGGAAAGGTAATCAGCCAGGCGAGCCTCAAGGCTGCGTTCACGCCCGTCCAAACCGAGGAGAACAAAAGCGACCATCTCGAAGACGGTTATGGCTACGGCTTAAGCATCGCTATGTTTCGCGGGGCGCAGGAAATCTCGCATGGCGGCGGGCTCAATGGTTTCAGCAGCTTCCTGCTGCGTGTGCCACGCGAGCACCTCACTGTGGTCGTGCTGGCGAATGCTCTGCCAGGCCAACCCGGCCTGGAACCGGGCGGCATGGCGCAACGCGCCGTCGAGTTTTGCGTAGGGGAGCGCCTGGACCCTCGTCCTGTCTTCAAGCCCAACCAGACCGTTTCGGCTAAAAGCTTCGATGCGCTGGTGGGCCGCTACGATTACGGCGGACCGATAATGACCGTAACGAAGGAAGGGGACCACCTGTTTGCGCAACTCTCTGGCCAACCCCGATTCGAGATTTTTCCCCGATCCGAGACGGAGTTTTTCTGGAAGGTTGCGGACGCGCAGGTCACTTTCGTCAAAGACAATCAAGGCAAGGTGATCAAAGCGATCCACCATCAAAACGGGAACACCCTCAACGCGCCCCGGTTGGCGGATTTAAGAGAGACCAAGGTCGATGCGGCGAGCCTGGATGCGGTGACGGGCAAGTACGATTACGGCGAGGGCAAGGCGATTCTGGCGGTCACGCGAGAGGGCGACCAGGTGTTCGCCCAAATGACCGGCCAGCCCAAGTTCGAAATCTTCCCCAAATCGGACAACGAATTCTTTTGGAAGGTGGTCGAGGCGCAGGTCACCTTTGTGAAAGACGACAAAGGGAAGGTCATCAAGGCCGTCCATCATCAAGCTGGGCAGACGTTGGAAGCGCCAAAGATCGAATAAGCAGTTGGCCCTACCGTACCACGCGCGCCAACCGGAGCGCTTGCTCATAATCCTCAAAACGATCAATGTCCAAATCCAGTCCAGGATCATCCTGCTCAGCACGGGCGACCGGAGTGGGAAGGGATTCCAGAAACTCTTTGAAGGTCGATGCGACCGCCGCCGCCAAACGCTGGAAGACAGCCTTGGGCAGGACGACGGGGTGACGACCGCGCCCCGCCCTGCTCGGCTGGCACACGCTGCTTGGTTGGACAGCGCACAACTTGAGGACGGCCTCCAGAGTATTTGGGCGCAGATGCGGTTGGTCGCCAAGGACGATGGCCCAATGTGTCAACGAAGCATCCCATTCCGGCCATCGCGCCGCACACTGAATCGAACTGAACATGCCGCGTTCGGCGGCTGGATTGAAGATGCGACCGACAGCAGGAAATCCCAGGCGGTCCAATTCTGGCAGGAGCCCGGTGTCGTCAGCCGCGCACACGACTGCGATCTGTTGAGCCCCGAGCCGCTGCCATTGCGACAGGAGATGGCCCAGCACCGTGGTTTCGCCCCATGGCAGCAGCAGCTTGGGTTGCCCCATACGCCGGGAGCGCCCCGCCGCTAAAATAACGGCTCCGACACTTACAGAGGGGTCCATCGGATAGCTTACGGCGATCCGAGGATGCCCCGTCGCTCCGCTCCCCCCAAAGCGGTGTCGGCGCTACGCTCCCTCCTTCGCCTGGCTTCGGCAGGGCAGGCTGCCACCGCACTCCAAAAGGTTGGCGTGTTTCTGCGTTGTGGACCATCCCAGGGATTTCTCATTAGAGCGGTCATATCCGCACTTAACCACCTTCACATGGCGCGGTCAAGGCGGTGCACAGATCGGCGTAACCTCAGGATGGCCGAATCCGCCCTGTTGCGCCTCCAGCCCAAAACGCCTTGCGTTTTGAGACATGATGGTCTAAGCCGTCGTGAGCATGGATGGGACATTTCAGAGCAGGTTGCCATCGGGTATAATTGCGGGGGCGAAAACATCTCTGCCGGATACGTTGCGCTCGCGCGCTCCTAGAAGCGCTCGTGCGGCGTACCGGTCTTAGTAGGGGGGAGATGGCAGCGGTCCCAAGGACATTTGTGGGGTTCGGGTTTGGCGCGATCCAGGCAGGGCTGTTTGCTTATGAGGCTGGCCGGTCGGGGAACTTCGAGCGCCTGGTGGTGGCGGAGGTGGTGCCGGAAATTGTCCAGGCATTGCGGCGGGCGCGGGGGCGGTACCGCATCAATGTGGCGACGCGCACCGGCATTGAGGTTCGAGAAGTGAGCGGGGTGGAACTGCTCAACCCAGCGGTGCCGGACGAGGCGCTGGAGTTGGTGGCGGCCTTGGCGGAAGCCTCGGAGGTCGCGACGGCGCTGCCGAGCGTCGATTTCTACCAGCGCGGGGAACCGACGGTGGCGAAACTGATTGCCGAGGGGTTGCGGAGGAAGCTAACGGAGGACAGATTGCCCTGTTGCGTCGTCTATACAGCAGAGAACCACAACCATGCGGCGGAGATCCTGCAAAGGCGGTGCGAGGTTGAACTGGAGGGGGCCGCGCGGGCCGGAACGGGACGCGTTTGCCAATTCCTCAACACCGTCATTGGCAAAATGAGCGGGGTGGTTGCCGAGCCGGAGCCGATCGCCGCGGAGGGCTTGGCTGCCACAGCGGAAGGGCTTCCGCGCGCGTTCCTGGTGGAAGAGTTTAATCGCATCCTCATTACGCGCATTGAGCTGGCTGAGTTCCAGCGAGGGATCGAAGTTTTCATCGAGAAGCCCGACCTCCTGCCATTCGAGGAGGCCAAGCTCTACGGACATAACGCCGTCCATGCATTAATGGGGTACCTGGCGAACCGGAAGGGCTACCGATTCATCTCGGAGGCTGCCGCAGACAACGCATTAATGAGCTTGGCGCGGGAGGCGTTTTTGGAGGAATCTGGGACGGGGCTGATTGAACGGCACCGTGGTGTGGACCCGCTTTTCACGTGCACAGGTTTTGAGACGTATGCGGACGATTTGCTGGAACGGATGACCAATCCGTTCCTCAAGGACCGCACGGAGCGGGTCATCCGGGACACGCCGCGCAAGTTGGGTTGGGAAGATCGATTGATCGGGACGATGCGGCTGGCGTTGGATGCGGGTGTCAAGCCTTGGCGATTTGCTTTGGGGGCGGCAGCCGCATTGGAGTTGCTGGCCGCGAGTTCAGCGGAGAATGGGCTCAGCGACGGAAGGAGCGAAACAGCGCTGCTGGAGGGCCTTTGGCCAGACAGCGACAAGACGCCGGGAAGGAAGGCGGAGTTGATTGGGTTGGTCAGGGAAGCACAGGAGAAGCTTACCGCGTGGGAGAACAGTGGGGAATGACGAATGACGAATGACTAAGCACGAAAGAAATCCGAGGGACGAAGCACGAAGGAGCAAGGGCCTGGGCGCAAGAGAGGGAGGAGTTTAGCCCGACTTAGGTCGGGGGCTGCGTGGGTGCGTAACTAGTTAACGAAACCAAGAGTGGAGAAAACGAAACGTGGACAAATATGATGTAGTGGTAATCGGCGCGGGGCCGGGAGGATATCCGGCGGCCATTCGCGCGGCGCAACTGGGGGCCTCGGTGGCGATTGTGGAGAAGGAGCAACTAGGCGGCACGTGCCTCAATTGGGGATGCATCCCTAGCAAGGCGTTGATTGGCGCGGCCGACACGTTCGCGCGAATTCGTCACGCCGAGGCTTTCGGGATCAAAGTGAACGGCGCGTCGGTGGATTACGCGACGATGATCGGTCAGAAGGACAAGATTGTCGGCCAGCTCCGGGGAGGGGTGAAACAGTTGCTGGCAGCGAACGGCGTCAAGGTGTACCAGGGGCTGGCCTCGTTCAAGGACCCCCACAACATTGCGGTCGGAGAATCCGTCAGCCTGGGAGCCAAGACCGTTATCATCGCCACGGGTTCAACCTCCGCCGGGCCGAGTTTTCCCCCGCAGGACGAGCGGGTGGTCGAGAGCCGGGGTTTTCTTGCGCTCACTCAATTGCCCAAGCGCCTGGTAGTGGTGGGCGGAGGCTACATCGGATGCGAGCTGGCGTGCATGGCCGCGATGCTTGGCGCCCAGGTGACCATCGTGGAAATGCTGGAAGACATTCTACTTTTGCTGGATAAAGATGTGCGGCACGAGGTACGGAGTCATCTCGAGAAGAACCTTGGCATCCGGATCCTGACGGGGAAGACCCTGGAAACGCTCCAGACCGAGGGCGGCGGCGGCGGCGTGAAAGTGAAGGCAGGGGGAGAGGAGTTGCAAGGGGACGTGGTGCTGATGGCGGTAGGCCGCAAGCCGGTGACCGACGGCTTGCACTTGGAGAACGCGGGACTCGGGACGAGCGAGCGCGGGTTCATCGAGGCTGATGGGTATTGCCGGACGAAAGTGGCGCACGTTTTCGCGGTGGGAGATGTGACGGGGAAAATCCAGCTTGCCCATTATGCGACGGCCCAGGGCATCGCGGCGGCGGAGAATGCGGTTCGCCAGAAGCCGCGCCGGCACGACACGGTGGTGCCCAACGTGATCTTTACGTCGCCGGAAGTGGGCACCGCTGGCTTGAGCGAAGAGGATGCAGGCAAGGCGAACCGGACGGTGAAGACGGGGAAGTTCCGGTTTGCGGGCTTAGGGCGGGCGCTGGCGGCAGGGGAACCGATCGGGTTTGTGAAATGGATCGCGGACCCCGCAACCGGGCAACTGTTAGGAGCTGCGGCAGTGGGGGCGCACGCGACGGAGCTAATCGCGGAGGCCACCGCGGCCATTCGTGCGGAGCTGACGCTCGAGGAACTCGGGCGCACGATTCACGCGCACCCAACCTTCAGCGAAGCCTGGATGGAGGCGGCGCATGCGGCTCTCGGCGAGGCCATTCACGCGCCGCCACGAAGAAAGTAGTTAATAAACCAGCACGCGATAGAAGACCTTAGTCGCGCCCGGGTAATAGTTTTGGTCAACAATAGTGACGTTCTTATTCGTACCCGGAGTGCCGACACCCGGAATATTGTCCTGGACAATTTGCCAGTACTGGAGGTCGGTAGAGGATTGCAGGCGATAAGTTCGCTCCTGGGAGGTACTGAAAGTAACCTGGTACCGGACGTTATCCGGGGAGAGCGACACATCGGTAATATAGAATTTTGAGAGCTTGTTCGTCGGGTCGGTATTGGCCCGGTATTCCTGCCAATTAAGCATGCCGTCGCCATCCGAGTCGCTGATCTCGTTGTTGGTCCAATTATTGGGGTTGGTAAAGCCGTAATGGATGAGCCAGGGGACGGGGGTGCCGTAGGGCAACAACGGGTAGAGGGTCACATAGGGGTTCAGGTTGGTAATCAGCAAGACCTGACCCCCGGTGTTGGTGTAAATGGTATTATCCACGGCCAATACACTGAAGGCGCCATTGGTGGAGGGGATTTGATCCAGGAAGGTGAACGTGAGCAGGTCACCAAACGAGGCAAACGGAATACCGGTGTTGGGAGGATTGGGGTTGCTGAGAGTGATCCAGAAGCCGTTGGTTCCGTCATTGGTTACGGTCATGCTCCAGTTGTAAAGTAACTGGCCGCTGTTGGTAGCGGGGCTGACGCTGCAAGCCCAGTTGGGGTGGTAATGAACATGGATTTGGTAGATGTCCCGCGGTACATAGAAGGCGTTCAACGTAATGGTGGATTCCACGCCGTTGAAAACCGGTCTCAAGTCAAACTCGCCGACGGTGACATTGGTGACGAAAGAGTTGGAACTGTGGTTCGGCGGCACATACGGGGCGATAATATAGTTGGTGATAAGGTTGTAGTTGGTGGTTGGGGGCGTGCTGTTAGTATCGATGATCGGGTTATTGGTGTCCTGCATTACCGGATTGGTGGGCGAGTTGGCAGTGAGACCCTGATAATTAATCTGGAACGAAGGCATAAAGGAAGGCTTGGCTCGCTTGAGGGTGGCCCAACGCAGAATATATTGGCCGTTGAGATCTTTGCTGATCAGGTCGAAATCAACCTGCATGGTCGGCAGAGCGGTAGCGGCATAGTACCGACCGGAAGTCTGCGAAGCCAATTGAATCAGATTGTTGGATCCTGCGAGGTCGCCAAACCCCAGGCAGTAAATCTGCACGTCGGCATTCGTAGCTGCGCCGATGACGGAGTCGAGCGTGGCAATGCTTGATTCATCCACACCGTCCGAGGCGACGATGACATAGTTTTGCTGGTTGGTGCGGTTGAACCCTGGCGAGCCGACCAGGTTGGTGATGGCGGCGGTCACGGCGTCAAACAACCGAGACCCGGAGGAGAACCCCTGGACGAAATTGGTGGGAATCCCTTCGATCGCGGTCTCTAAAGCGACTGGGTTATTGGTCAATCCAATGACCTGCTGCGGGCTCTGGTCGTCCCGATGGAACTCGTACACACCAATGAGAGAATTGGGGGGCTGCTGGCCAACGAAGCTTTCTGCGCCGGCAAGTTCCTGGGCGATGCCGCCGGGGAAAGAGGCGACACTTTGGGCGAAATCGAGCACCACGAAAGCTTTGAGGGGCAGTTCGGTGCCGCTTTGCAGAATAATGCCGGTGTCGGCGGCAAGGACCAGGTTGCTGTCCTCAAAACAATCCGCCGAAAGCAGAGAAGGGTCGGCGATGACGGCGTCGCCCTGGGTGGGATCGTTATTATTCCTTAGTCCAAACTGGAAATCCAGGAGATAGGGAGCCGCGTAATGATAAGTGACATTGACAATGGACAAACCCGAAATCGGGGCATTTTGAATAGTCAACTGCAAGGTGGCGCTGCCATAGCCCCAGCGGTTGCTGGCCAAGATGGTCGAATAGAAAGTGCCCGGCAGGGCGGGTGTGCCCGAGATGATACCGGTGTTGGGATCGACAAAGAGTCCTATAGGCAGGTTAGTCGCGCCGAACGAAGTAGGCGACTGCGTCGCCGTAATTTGATAAGTGAAGGAATTCACATCTTCTGTGCCGGTGGCGGTTAAGGGACTGGTAATGACCGGCACCGACGAACTGATGTTCAGGACGAGGGTTTCTTGATCGATGCTGCAGGCATTCATAGCGGCGATGGTGACGCCGAAGGTGCCGCTCTCGGTCGGGACACCCGAAATAATGCCGGAGGCTGTATCAATCGTCACCCCAGGGGGGAGTCCGATGGCGCCAAAGGTAGTGGGTGTGTGCAGGGCCGTAATGTCATAAGCAAAGTACTGACCTTGCGCGATGTTCGTGGAAAGCGGGCTGGTGATGGCCGGGATTTGAACCGTTACCGTCACCGTGGCGACGGAACTGGTGATGGCCCCGTAAGCATTGGAGACGATCATCCGATAGTTGCCGGCGTTGCCGGGCTGAACATTCAGCAGCGTGAGATTGGTGGTGGTGGAACCCGTGACGTACGGGCCGTCCGTCAAATTCGTGGCATCGAACTGCCACTGAAAACTGAAGGGCAGCGTTCCGTAAACGCGAACTGACAAGGTAAGATTGTCGCCGCAAACGACATTGTCCGGATTTTGCGGCTCACTCACGAAGGAGGGTGGTTCGGCCAAGGTGGTCAGCACGGCGCTGGCACTCAACACCGCGGAAACATAATTGCTGACCACGACGGCGTACGAACCGGCATCACTGGCGGAAACGCTGTTGAACATCAGGAAGGAGTTAGTCGCGCCAGGGATGCTGTTGGTGCCGTTTTTAATCCACTGAAAGCCGAGGGGCTCGGCGCCAACGGCGAGCACTCGGAGGATGACACTTTGGCTGATGGCGGCAGTCTGGGTGGCCGGAGGCACGAGGACGAGCGGAGCGCCGTTGCCTCGGAGAGCCAGGTTATGGAACCCGCCGGCAGCGATGGAGTAGAAGCCGGCCAGGCCAGGGGTGAGGTTGGTCTGGTTATAAGTGTTGTCGCCCCAGGCATCCAACGTGCCGTCCATTCGCAAACCAAGGCTATGGAGCGCCCCGGCGACGACTGCGACGGCGTTGGTCAGGTCTCGGGGAACAGTGGCTTGCCCGGCGGAATTGGCGCCCCATGCCACCAAGCTGCCGTCGTGGTTCAAGGCCAGGTAGTGGTTCGCCCCGGCGGCAATGGTGGCGACGTTGGTTAGCTGAGACGGCACATTCGTTTGGCCGTAAGAGTTGTCACCCCAGGCGAGCAGGGCGCCATCGGCGCGCAAGGCCAAGCTGTTGCTCTGGCCAGCGGCGATGGCGATGATGTTGGTCGCGGAGACCGGCACGGTAGCCTGGCCCGCGCCGTTAGCGCCCCAGGCCACAATGGTGCCATCGCTTTTCAAAGCCAGGCTATGATACCAGCCGGCGGCGATGGCGGTGACGTTGCTCAACCCTGAGGGTGCCGGCAGGTTTCCCCAAGCCACCACGGTGCCGTTGCTTTTGAGGGCCAGACTGTAAGAGTAGCCGCCGGCGATGGAAGCCACGCCGGATAGACCAGCCGGGACGTTGGTTTGGCCAAAGCTATTGAAGCCCCACGCCGCCACCGTTCCGTCGGCCTTGAGAGCGAGGCTATGGCGGTAGCCACCTGCGGCCGCCATTACGTTGGTGACATTGGGCGGGATTTGACACTGACCGGCGGTATTGTCTCCCCAAGCGTAGAGTTGGCCGCCCGCTTGTGCGACTGGGACCGTCAAAGGACTCAGCATCAAAGCCAGGCTGGCGTGAAGCCAAAGGCACCTAGTGGGACGACGTCCAAGGAAATTTGCTGGAACATTCATTTGTCGTAGATAGTATGTTGACCGAATCACCAACGTCGGCGCGGCAGACCAAAACTCCGCGCCCCAGCTCGAAAGCGGCGCTGGGCCGCCGGGACCCCTGCCCTTTCCGGCAGCGGGTCTCCAAACGCTTTGAGCGGGTTCATCCGCCTGTTTAGGCGGACATACGATATTGATACTTTCAAGGGCTGCGTGACAAGCAAAATAACACCATGCGGAAGGTATAGGGGTTGGCCTAAGCCTAGCCGGTACGAGGCCGCGTCCCCACAGGATGGGGCCAAGATTACGGCAACGGTGTCCGGGGGGCCAACTGCTTCAAGTAAGCCTAAACATCGCTCATTTTCCCGGTCAGGTAGGTTTCGTAGGCGCTAAGGTCATGCAGGCCGTGGCCGGAGAGGTTGAAGAGGATCACGCGCTTTTTACCGCTTTCCCGGGCCCTTGCCGCTTCCTCGACGACTCCGGCAATGGCATGTGCCGATTCGGGCGCGGGAACAATGCCCTCAGTTCGGGCAAAGAGCACGCCGGCGTCGAAGACCTTGGTCTGATGATAAGCCTCGGCTTCGATCAACCCGAGTTTGAGCGCGTGGCTCACCATGGGCGACATACCGTGGTAGCGCAAGCCGCCGGCGTGAATCGACGGGGGCATGAATTTGTGGCCGAGGGTGTACATCATCAGCAAGGGGGTCGTCTCCGCGGTGTCACCAAAGTCGTAGCGCAACTCGCCTTTGGTCAGCGAGGGGCAGGCGGTTGGTTCGACGGCGACGATCCGGTATTTTTTGTGTTCTTTGATCTTGCCGCGGATGAACGGGAAAGCCAAGCCGGCGAAATTGCTGCCGCCGCCGCAACAGGCGAAGATAACGTCGGGTTCCTCCCCCGCGAGGGCCATTTGCCTAAGCGTTTCCTCTCCGATGACGGTCTGATGCAGGCAGACGTGATTTAAGACGCTCCCGAGGGAGTATTTGGTGTGAGGATGCTTGACGGTGTCCTCGATGGCTTCGCTAATGGCGATGCCCAGGCTTCCGGGACACTCAGGGTCCTTGGCGAGCAGGTCCCGGCCATATTGCGTCTGATCGCTGGGGCTGGGATGGACAGTGGCGCCCCAAGTGTGCATCAGCATCCGGCGATAAGGTTTTTGCTGGTAGCTGACCTTGACCATGAAGACGTTGCATTCGAGTCCGAAGAGGCGGCAGGCCATGGCCAGGGAGGAACCCCACTGGCCAGCGCCGGTTTCAGTGGCCAGGCGCTTGGTGCCGGCGGCTTTATTGAAAAAGGCCTGGGCCACGGCGGTATTGGGCTTATGGCTGCCCGCGGGACTGGCGCCCTCGTACTTGTAATAAATGTGTGCGGGGGTATTCAGGGCGGCTTCGAGCCGGGTGGCGCGCAATAGCGGCGTGGGCCGCCAGATCGCGTAGATGTCCCGCACTGGTTCAGGGATCTCGATCCAGCGTTCGGAACTGATTTCTTGCTGAATGAGGTTCTCAGGAAAGATTGCGCCCAAGGCGTCCGGTGGCAGCGGTTGTTTGGTGCCCGGATGCAAGGGCGGCGGCAACGGTTCGGGAAAATCCGGCAGAAGGTTGTACCAACTTTTCGGTATGTCGTCTTGAGTTAGATCAAATCGTGTGCGCATGGCGGGAGCAGTTTTAGGGATCTCAGGGCTTTAAGTCAATCATCGTTATTGCAGCGTTGCCGCGGTGTTCGTGGAGAGCCCAGTTTCGCTTTTGCGCTTGTCAGAAGCACGCTCGCCCTCACCCCAGCCCTCTCCCCGCCCTCTCCCCCGGGGAGAGGGAGAAGCATCGCCAGCGCGCGTTGCAGTTTGCGCGGTTCGTGGAACGGTATTGTTGCAGGCTGCGGGTCGCAGAGCCGAGCTCCGGTGGAGGAGGGTTCATTGAGCATTGAGCATTGAGCATTTTTCATTTTTCATTGGAGGGCAGCCAGAACCGAGCCGCGTGGCTGCACCTCGCGAGCGGTTCTTGGAGAGCCCTCTTTCGCTTTTTGCGCATGCATTAGGACCATGAACCTGGACGAGCGAACGGACCCCTCACCCCGACCCTCTCCCCTTCCGAAGGGGCGAGGGAGAAGCATCGCCAGCGCGCGTTGCAGTTTGCGCGGTTCGTGGAACGGTATTGTTGCAGGCTGCGGGTCGCAGAGCCGAGCTCTGGTGGAGGAGGGTTCATTGAGCATTGAGCATTGAGCATTTTTCATTTCTCATTGGAGGGTAGCCAGAACCGAGCCGCGTGAACCGAGACGAGAGAACGGACCCCTCTCCCCAGCCCTCTCCCCTTCCGAAGGGGCGAGGGAGAAGCCTCGCCAGCGGGCGTTGCAGCTTGGAATGTTCAGGGAAAGACTTTGCATCAGCGGTCCTTATTCCAGCGGATGGCCAACTGGAGCAGCTCGCTGGCGCTTTGGAGGTGGAGCTTTTCTTTGATGCGGATCCGGTAAGTTTCGACTGTTTTCATATCGATACCCAATTGAGTGGCGATTTCGCGCGTGTTCAAGCCTTGGCCGGTCAGCTCAAAAACCTGCAACTCGCGGTCCGCCAAACAATCCATGGGCGAACGACCAGCGGCTTGAGGTTTGGCCAGGCGGGAGAGGACGATCGAGGCCGTTGGCTCATTGAGGTAGATTCCGCCGGCGAGCACGCGCCGGATGGCCACCAGGATGTCTCGCGTGGCCTGCTGTTTGGTGATATAGCCCTGCGCGCCGGCGCGCAAGACGCGCTCGGCGTACAGGTTTTCGTCGTGCATCGAGACCACCAAGATAAGCAACTCCGGCCAGTGAGCCCGGATATCTTTGATCAGGTCCAAACCGCTCGAGGCCTTCAGCATTAAATCGATAATGACCAGCCGTGGCTGGTTCGTTTCAATGGCCCTTAGCGCCGCCTGCCGATCTTCAGCGGCGCCGCAAACGGCCAAGTCGGGCTCGTGATTGATAGCCTCGGCCAGTCCATCGCGCACGACCGGGTGATCGTCCACCAGGAACACGGTGGTGGGTCTGGCTTTTTGAGGGAGAGAAGATGGGTTCATCAAGTTGGTGGGATGGACCGACGCGGGATCAGGCAAGAAACCACCGTTCCTTGATGGCTACCCTCAATCCGAAAGCTGCCGCCGAGAATCCGCGCCCGATATTCCATAATATGCAATCCCATGCCTTGGTTACGCCGGCCGGACTGGTCCAAGCCGCGGCCGTCATCCTTGATTTGAAGCGTAACCGTCCCGTCCGAATGGGTTAGTTGGAGGTGAATATTGTGTGCCCCGCTATGCTTGACGGCATTGTTGATGGCTTCCTGGGCAATGCGGTAGAGGTGGGTGGCGGTGTTCAGGTCGCAGTCCAGGGCCGGGCCTTCCACTTGGCAAACGCAGTTGAGGTTATGCCGTGCGTGGGTTGTGCTCGCCAGATCTTGGAGGGCGGGGGCCAATCCTTCAGTGCTGAGCCGAATCGGGTAGAGGCCGCGGCAAACGCGCCGCGACTCGGTGATGGTTTCATCCAGCAGAGCGCAGAGCTTGCGGGCCGTGGGTGCCTCGGGTCGCGCTTGCGAGGCGAGCGACTTTTCCAGCGAATTGGCGCTGAAGCCCATGCCGATCAATTGCTGACACAAGCCGTCATGGATATCCTGCCCCATGTGAGCCTGTTCCCGGTCGCTGATTTCAAGAATTTCCCGCTGGAGCCGGAGCCGTTCGGATTCGGCTTTGATGCGGGCGATGGCAGCGGCGACTTGAGAAGCAATCATCTCGACGCCGACGCGGGTGGCAGGAGGGATCTCATCCATTCGGTAAGAGCCCAGATTGAGCAGCCCCAGGACGGCGCCCTGATGACGGACAGGAACGCTAGCCAGCGCCCGCAGGCCGTGGCTGCCCCACAACACTTCCAGGCTGCGCGGGATTTGTTCGCGGCCGATAAAGACGCTCTGGCCGGCCCTGGCGAGCCTTGCTTCGGTGGTTTCGGCCTGGTAATGGGAAACGCGCTGGAGGAACCCTTCAGCCAGGCCTCGGTGCACCTCAAGCTGGAGTTCCCCGGTGGCCGGTTCCACTAAATACACCCCGCCGCAATCGAGGCCCTCCAAGTGCATGGCGACCTCGAGGAGCCGCTCGAGGGCAAAGTGCAGGTCGCTCGTGGAACTCAGCGCCACGCCCACATCACGTTCAGCCTGGAGCAAGCGTTCGCTCCGTTTCCGGGCGGTGATGTCTTCAACGATGCCTACGAGGCGATAGACGGCGCCGCGTTCGTCCTTGACGGGGAAAGCGCGCTCATGCACCCAGCGCAACGACCCGTCTGGTCGAACGACACGGTACTCTTCATCGTAATCGCCGGTGGCCTGCTTGGCGAAGACGGCACGCGTGATTCGCTCGCGGTCTTCGTGATGGATGGCGTCGAGCCATACCCTGGGTGAATTGTAAAGGGCCGAGCAGGGTTCTCCCCAAACCTTTTCGAACTCGGGGCTGACGTATTCGACTTTGCTCCGACAAGGGTCGGTGACCCAGAAGACGTCGGCGATGTTCTCTGCGATCTGCTTAAAGATCTGCATGGTTTCACGCAGCATCTCGGCCGTTTCCTTGTGCTCCTCGACCTCGCGCTGGAGGCGGCTGGTGCGCTGCTCGACGGCGTTCTCCAACTCCCCCGTCAACCTCCCCAAGCGCGCAGCCAGCCAGCCAATGAGCGCAAAAGCCGCCAGGCGCACCAGAGAATTCCAGAAAAAAACCGGCCACGAAGGGAGAGGTCCCCGTCCGGCGCCCTCCGCGAGGTAAAGCACGAGGCCTGAGGCGCCGGCGCATAGCAAGGCAGCGCGTGTCCCCGCGACCCAGCCTACCCAAGCACAAACGAGCAAGCAGAAAAACTCGAAGCTAAGCCCGTGCGCTGCTTTGAGGCTCGCCCATCCCGCCAGAGCGACGACCGCAAGTCCAATGGCGGTTCGAAAGGTTGCCGAGCTCGGACTAGTCGCCCGGGTGCCGAGGAGGAACTCAGCGAGATTAGCTCGCCAGCGGCTCGCGACGGTTCCCCTGCGCCCGAGGGAACTGTTCGTTAATTGTGCGTGCCTGTTCATAAGCGTGCAAGCCAACCGGAAAAGCCGGCGTGCTTCGCCCAGATTCACACCTCAATTGTATCGCAAATTTGTGAATTGTGAACAATTAAAACGGGAGGTCATGGGGTGATGTTTTCGTCGGCGACGCGGCTGGGAGCGAGGCGTCCTCGCCCTGCGTCCGAGGTTTGATTTGGCTTGATTAGGCTTGATTGACCCAGGTCGGTACCGGCTCTGCGCTCGAGGAGTTGCTCTGCTGATTCAGGCTCGTTACTTAAGCCGGGGCCCGAATTGGCAGAGCCGTTTCGGGTGGCGGACTCCAGTGGGTTTTGCGTTGCGCCATTCCGGCTGGCATCGAGGGCACTGGTTGCGCCATTGCGTAGCGCGAGTTTCGACTGGTCGAGCGAGCCATTCTGCAGCGCCTTGTCATTGGGGACAGCGACCGCGGACTCGGCAGCCAGGTTGGCTGGAGAGAGGGTTCTCGGCTCGGTTTGGACGCTGGGGCTATTGGGCTCGCACGAAATTGGATTTCCCTTGGTTGCTTCGCTCGGGAGTTGAGAGCCCTGGGCGACGCTTGGTGAGGCAGTGCCCGGTCGCGCGTCCGAGGTTTGATTAGGCTTGATTAGGCTTGATTGGAGGGAGGCGGCTGGGGTCTCGGTGCCGGCGGGAGGCAGGCTGGAAGCCTGCCCCACGGTGGCGCTTGCTTTCGCGTTGGCCGGGTTGGGTGTTTTGCGGGCCTTGGTGGGCCGGGCGGATTTGCCCTTGGCCTTTTTGGGGGTCGGCGGGGGCTCGGACTCCGGTTCGTTGTGCTGCTCGAGGACCGTGGCGCCCGTGGTGATCTTCGTCATCAGCCTGGCCGCTTCCGCGCCGACCTTGCCGCCGCCGTACATCTTGGCCAGCAAGGGTTCTTTGAGGATGGCGCGAGCCTGCTCGGTGACCCGCTGCTTGTCTCGCTGGAAACGCCGCTCGGTATGCTCTTCGGTCTCGATTTCTTCTTCGAAGCGCCAGCGCTCGAACGCAACCTGCGCCACTTGGGCTTTGGTGTCTTCGCGCCGCAAATTCGTGAGGGCCTTGACCAGTCCCTGCAAGCGCTTCCAGCGCAGCTCCAGCTTTTCGGCGGCGGCCGGGTCGTCGCCCTCAGCGGGCGCCTTGAGGCCATCGCCCAGCAGGGCGTGGATCGAGACGGCCAACTCGGCCACCAGGACCGAGGAGAGACGCTCGCTCATTGGGGCGCCTTCGCCGGCTTCTTCAAAGCCCTGGGCCTGATCGGCGACGTGGCGGAGCACGTCACGCCGTTGCTGGTCGGCCAGCCACTCGCGGTAACCGCCCTGGCGCCATTCGGAAAGGTTCTGGGCGTTGATCGGTGCGCCGTCAAAATGCAGGTCGAGCACGTCTTGGGTGGCTTCGAGCGAATTGAGCCAGGGGAGCAAGGACTTGCCTTCTTTCCCCTGTTGGAGGCGCTCGTTGAGGTCTTCGCGGATGTGGTGGGGGAGGCGGGCGATTTTGCCGGTGCGGGCGGCTGGCTGGTTGAGGGTGGTGGTTTT
>Ga0209517_10002457_pt1 | contig 26074 bp, 20 predicted proteins | sample PeaSoiMetSII2010_FD_187695 | JGI IMG/M metagenome (GOLD analysis project Ga0209517, IMG submission 187695) | Peat soil microbial communities from Weissenstadt, Germany - SII-2010 (SPAdes) (version 2) | ecosystem: Environmental > Terrestrial > Soil > Wetlands > Peat | place: Germany... | reverse complement strand
GGCGGCGAGCCGGCAACTCGAGAAGATCGGGCCCCCGGCGATGGAGGCCCTGCGCGCGGCCGGGACCGGCAGCAAGGATGCCGAGGTGCGTCGCCGCGCCGCCGACGTCGCGGCCGCGATCGAGAACACCCTGGAACAACTGGTCATCGACTATCGCTCGTTTGGCCTGCCGCTGCCCCCCAAGGAGGCCAAGCTCGCGCGCTACAAGAGGAGTCCTGGGCCAGTCCGCCTCGTTAATGGCAAGGTTCAGCCGGAGGACTACGGGCTGGCGTTCCAACTCAAGCCGGGATCCGAGACGGAGGGCCCCACTCTGCTCCAGGGGACGTTTCAGTGGCAACCATCATGGGTGCGGCAGACCCAGGAACTCGATCCGAAGCCGGAAGCCCTTAAGGACCTCTCCCTGAGTGTAGACGGGCTCGGGCTGGCAATCCAGTGCGACGATCGCGGTTGGCACAAGCTGGCCCAGCACCTCCTGGAGCGTATCCAGAAGGACACTCCCGACCCGCCGCGCCTGCAGCTCCTCCGGATGGCCTGGGTCTACTGGGAAGGCCAACTCACTCAGCCGAAGATCGACCGCGCTCCCATCGCCAAGCGCCTCAAGGAATTGATTGCCAGAGATAACGAGATGGACACCGAGGGCAGTCGGGCGTTTCTGAAATCGCTGGAGTTGGCGCTCGTACCGAGCAAGGCGAAGCCGGGGAGTATCGAGGCGCTCATCGATGACCTTGTCGATTACGGTGCCGACACGGAGAGGGTTGGCCTGTTCGAGACGGAGGTTCGCTACCTCCGCATCGCCGAATTGGGGTTTGACGCCGTACCTGCGTTGATCAAGCACCTTCACGACGAGCGGCTGACGCGGGGCAGGATGGGAGGGTTCAATAACTTCTTCGGCTATCACCTGCAGGTCCGGCACGTGGTAAGCGACCTGCTGGAGGGGTTGGCCGGGCAAGAGATCGACCGGGATTGGGTGCGCCGGCTGCAAGGCTACGCGGTCGAGAAAGCCGCCGCGAAGAAGTGGTGGAACGAGGCCCGCAAGATCGGGGAGGAAGCCTATCTACTGAAACATGTGCTGCCGGCCGCTGCTGGAAAGGATGACCCGGGCCAAATCGACGGCCACCAGCTCCAGGTCATTATGGCCAAGTACCCCAAGGATCTTCCCACCCTGTACCGCACGGTCCTCGACAAGCGTCCGGAGCTGGACAGCGAGACGGTGTCCGAAGCGGTCTGCCGGTCCACGTTGCCGGCCAAGGAGAAGCTCGACCTGTTCCGGTACGCCGCCAAGCACAAAGATCGTTGGCATTGCTTGAACGCCTTCGACGCGCTCAAGAATCTGGACAAGAAGGAGTTCAACGCGCTCTTGCTCGCGACAATCGAGGCGTTCCCTGACGACGTGCCCGGGCCCTACTGCGAGTGTACCGAGGCCATCATTGCCACGCGGTTCGCCGTCGAGTGCGACGACCCGCGCGTCTGGTCGGCGCTGGAGAAAGTCGCCAAGCGCTCGGCGGTGGGGTTTCGGATGGAACTGTTGTGCGACTTCCCGGGCCCGGAAGATGCCCGCCACCGCACCGAACGGCTGCGATTGCTGGCCGCTTTCCTGGAGGACGCCACGTTACGCGATAGCGCGTCCAGCGATAAGTATGACGAGCGGTGTGCGGGATTCGAGTACAAAAAGCTCGCAGTGAGGGACTTCGCGGCAATGCAGCTCGCCCGTCTCCTGGCGATCGAGGTGGAGCTGAACCCGAAGCGGGGCCCGGAGGAGTGGGCCAGGATCCGCGGCAAGGTCCGAGAAGGCCTGGATCGCGCACGCGGAGGGAAAGTCCCATGAGAGCAAGAGCATCCGCGAGCAAGGCGCTGGGACCGGAGGCGACCCGGGCAGTCCCCTTCCTCCTGCGCACCGCCGGGGGAAGTTCAGCATGGCCTTCCCTCCTCCAGCACCGCCAACAGCTGCCGCAAGGTCGCGGCATCACAACCGGGAGCGACCGGCACCGCCCGGCCATCGGCCGGTACCACCTCCAGGCAGGCGCTGGCCGAGGCCAGGGGCGCGTCGGCCACGACCTGTAGCGTCACGAGGGCGGCTTTCGCGGCGGAGCAGCTTCTTCCCGGTCGCGTCGAGCATGAGTGGTTCCCGCGGGGACTCGGTACTCAGTACCCAGTACTCAGTACGGAGTCCCCGTCGCGCTGTCCGCCCGGCAGGCGGGACCTACTGTGGCGGCTGGTAGGGCATTGGCTGCGCCGTGCCCGGCGGCAGCGGCCGCGGCGTCGGCACCAACGGCGGTGTAAACGGCTGCGGCGGCGGCGGGGTAAACGTCTGCGGTGGCGGCGGCGTGAAGGTCTCCGGCGGCGGCACTGTCCCGAACCCTGGGACCTCGCCGGGATCGACGACGACCGGACCATCGCCGGGGGATTCGACCACCTCGCCCACCACGCGGTCGTGCCGGAACCAGCTCGTCAGTCGCGAGGTGAATGAACTGCCCGGGCACCCACAGCAGCTGGAAGACGTCGAGCAGCCGCAGGCCAGCCCCAGGGCGGCCGCCAGGGCCACGCGGGCCACATGTGCGCGGACCATGACCACGTTCCTTTATCCTTGCAGGGTCGGAGGAATTTCAGACAGGCGCACTCGAAAAAGCGCGGGGTGGCGGATGGGATCGGCCCCGCTGCGACGCCCGTGCGGCAATCATGCGCCAGGAAACTTGAGGCGGCAAACCCCGGCGCCGCACGAAAAAAGGCCCACGGGATCGGTCCCGTGGGCCTGTGCAGGTTGTGACGCTTGCACGCCGTTTGCGGCCGAGCCGTCAGCCGCCCTTCTTCGCCGACGTGTCGGCCTTCTTCGCAATCTTGAGCTGGGCGCGGAGGTACTCCAGGGCCGCGTCGAGCTGCTTGTCCTTGAAGGTGTCCTTCTTGTCCTCGGTGGACAGGGCCGGCGTGGCCCGGATGATCTCGGCGTCGCGCAGGTGCTCCGACAGCTCGGTGCGCTCGGCCACCTCCAGCGGGATCACCTTGTCGGGGATGACGCCCCACTCGTCCTCCGGCCGGCCCTGCGTGCTTCTCTTGTTGAGGTTCTTGCCGCTCGGCCGCCAGAACGAGGCGTTGGTCACCTTGATCTTGCTCGTGACCTTCTTCGTCTTCGGGTCCTTCTCGAAGTTGAAGATCTGCTGGACGCTGCCCTTGCCGTAGCTGCGCTCGCCCATGATGAGCGCCCGGCCGTGGTCCTGCAGCGCGGCCGACACGATCTCGCTGGCGCTGGCGCTCAGCCCGTTGACCAGCACCACCATCGGGAACTCGGTGTAGCTCGGCAGGTCGCGCGCCTCTTCCTGGTCCGTGCCGGGGACCTCGTAGCGGTAGATCCCCGACTTCTGGCCGCGCATGACGTGCGGCGTGCCCTCGCGCGGGCGAATCTCGACGATCACGCCGTCGTCGATGAACAGGTCGGTGACGTCGCGACCGCTCTCCAGGTAGCCGCCCGGGTTGAAGCGCAGGTCGAAGACGAGGCCCTTGATGCCCTCCGTCTTCAGCTGGGCCATCGTCTCCACCAGGTCGTGCGTCGAGTTGCGCTGGAACTGGTACAGGCGGATGTAGGCGATCTTGTGGTCGCGATTGACCCAGAAGTCCCACTTGGCGTCGTCCTTGCGCCGGTAGCCGAAGACCGACTCGGTCGCGATGGGCTGGCGCTCCATGTCGAGGTCGAGGGGCTTGTCGGTACCCTTGCGCTGCACCGTCAGGCGCACCTTGGTGCCCGGCAGGCCGGCGATCTTCTTGACCGCGTCGTTGACCGACAGCCCCTTGGTCGGGATGACCTCCGGCTTCTCCAGCGGCTTGCCGTCGTCGTCCACCAGGCGCGTGATGGCCGTGACCAGGTCGCCGGCCTGCGCGCCGGCCTTGAAGGCCGGGCTGCCGTAAATCGGCGTGATGACCTGCAACTGGTCGGTGTTGGCGTCCTTGCGGACCTGAATGCCGACGCCGATGAACTCGCCCGACACGTCCGCCTCGGCGTGCCGCAGCTCCTCGGGGCTGTAGAAGGTCGTGTACGGGTCGAGGTGACGCAGCATCCGCAGCAGCGTGTCGTCGATGTCCTTGTGGTTGTCCAGGTCCTCGCGCTTGCCGAGGCGCTCGCGGACGTCGGTGAGCAGCTCGCGCAATTCGCGCTCCTTCATGGTCTTGATGCCGGCGAGCTTCTTGCCCACGTCGTCGGGCACCGGCTCGTCGAGGGCGCGGTACAGCCCGCGGACGGCCCACTCGACCAGCTGGCCCTTGCTGGTTTCCTTGACGTAATTCTTCTTGACGATGTCGATGCCGTCGAGGACCGTCTCGGCGAAGTCGCGGGCCGACTTGTGCGGCAGTTTCATGCCTTCGAGGATCTTCGACCGATTCTCGAGGAACTTGTCGGCCGGCTCCTTGCCATCGACCAGCGACTGGTACTCCTTGCGGAGGTTGCGCTGCGACTCGAGCCTGGGCATGCGGTTGAGCAGCGCCTTGCCCTCCTGCACGACCCCGGCGTCGAACTGGTTGTCCTTGGCCAGGGCGGCGAATTTGTCGAGGCGCTCGTTGACCTTGGCCTCGACCGCGGGGTTGTGGGTCAGGACGATGTGCGCGTCGAGGCCGGCGAGGACGGCGAAGTTGGGGCGGTCCTTCTCGTTGGCCACGTGCTTCTTCACCAGGGCAGGGAGCTGCTCGCGCAGGTAACCGGTCAGCTCATCGGCGGTGACGACGCCGTCGGCCTCATCGCCCTCCTTGTCGGCCTTGCCCTTGAGGGCGTCGAGGAGGACCTGGGTGAACAGGCCGTTCTTCTCGCCGTCGGGCGAGGCGTGGCGGCCGCTGCCGCTGGCCAGGTAGAGGACGCGGCCGGGGGACGGCGCCTCCTCCTCCAGGCTGTCCTTGCCAAGGAACTCCTTGAAGAAGGCCGCGGCGGAGACGTCCGGGTCGGCCGGCTTGCCGCCGCCGGCCGGCTTGTAGCCCTTGAAGTAGACGTCCACGAAAAGACAGACCTTGCGACTCTGTAGTTTGTCCAGGTCTTCCCCGAGGGCGGTGGCCAGCACGGCCGTATTGGTGGGGTCCTTCACGGACGAGTCGGTGGCGAAGTAGGCGATGTGGTCGCCGCGCTCGCCCAGCGCCGCTCCCTGGCCGACGTAGGTGAAGATGACCAGGTCGTCGCGCCCGGCCTCGGTGGCGACCCACTTGGCGGCCTTGAGGATGTTGTCCTTGGTCGCCTCCTGGCTGTTGCGCCCCTTGTCGGCGGCGCCGCCAAGGAGGAGCTTGACATGGTCCTTGGGCACGCCGAGGTAGACAGGATCGGTGAACAGGTCGTAGAGGGCTTTGACGTCGTCCTCGGCGTGCGGCCGGGTCTGGATGGCGCCGTCGCTGTACTTGCCGACGCCGATCAGCACGACGAACGCCTTGGGGGCCTTCGCCTCCTCCGCGGCCCGGAGCGGCAGGGCCATTATCAGCAGGGCGGTCAAGCCTCCCAGCAAGCCCGCGAGCATTGCCTTGGTCATGAACTTGGGTCCTTTCAGTCGTGAAGGGATCGCTTGAAATCGTGTGCAGGCAGGTGTGGCAGGCATGAGGCTCCAACCGCGCCGGCGAACTCTCCCACCCGCCCCAGGGAAGGGCGGACCCCATTCAGCCTTCATTGTGACTTACATTCTGAGCCAGTCAACCCTGACTGCCCCGACCGTTACGATACGGGCGCACAGATCCGCCGCTTGCGGCTTCGCAATCTTGCCTGCGAAGCCGCAAGAGGGTTTTTGAGACAGTTTCTTATTCTTAGCGCCGCGCCAGTCGATTCAGGATTTCGATCCCCCGGTCGATAGTACGGTCCTCGGCGGCGTAGCTGATGCGGAAGTGCGTGTCCTGGCGGCTGAACACGTTCCCCGGGATGACCAGCAGCGAATTGCGGATGGCCTCGGCGACGAACTCGCTGCCGCTGCCCCACGGCGCCTTGGGGAAGACGTAGAACGCCCCGCCCGGTTTGACCATCTCGAAACGGTCCTTCAGCCCCGCGACGATCCGGTCGCGCTTGCGGCGGTAGTCGGCGACGTGGCCGGACACGTCGGTGTCCCAGGCCGTGACGCCGGCCCATTGCACGACACTTGGGGCGCACACGAAGGTGAACTGCTGCAGCTTGATCATCTCCTGGATGAGTCGGCCCGGCCCGTGGGCGAAGCCGAGGCGCCAGCCGGTCATGCCGTGCGACTTGCTGAAGCCGTCGATGACCAGCACGTCCTCGTTGTACACGGCCGGGCTGGCGAACGGCTCGTCGTAGCAGAAGGTCCGGTAAATCTCGTCACTGATGAGCAGCACGTTCTTTTCCCGGGCCAACCTGGCCAGGTCGCGCAGGTGGCCGGCGTCGGCGGTGGCCCCGGTGGGGTTGGCGGGGCTGTTGACCAGGATGGCCTTGGTGCGCGGCGTGACGGCGGCGCGGACGCGGTCCACGTCGATGCGGAAGTCCGGGTAGGTGCTGACGTACTTCGGCGTCCCGCCGGCGAGATGGATGAGGTGCGGGTACATGACGAAGTAGGGGTCGAAGACGATGACCTCGTCGCCGGGGTTCACGGTACACATCAGGGCCAGGACGATGCCGCCGCTGGTGCCGCTGGTGATGAAGACCTCGCGGTCGGCGTGGCCGTACTGCCGGCGCAGGTCGTCGGCGATACGGGCGCGCAACTCGGGGATGCCCTGCGTGACGGTGTAGGCGTTGAGTCCGCGGTCGATGGCGTCCTTGGCGGCCGCCTTGACGGGCTCGGGCACGTCGAAGTGTGGTTGGCCGATGCTGAGGTTGACGGGATCCTTCAGGCTGCGGGCCAACTCGAAGACTTTGCGGATCCCGGATGATTCAATGTGACTCATGCGGTCGGCGATCCAGCGGTCGGCGGGGGACGGCATTGATGTGCTCTCCGGCGAGGGAAAACTGTATTCTAGGCTCGCCGCGACCCGAAGGGGAGCGCGGCCAATCGGCTCACCTCGCCGAAGTCGAGCACGCGGTCGCCGGCGACGGCGGCACACCGATAGCCGCGCCAGCGCCGCCCCGCAAGGACGTTGACCCCAGCCGCGTCGGGTGAGAACGCCGGCAGCACGATCCGCTCGTCGCCGATCAGGTAGCAGGGGGCCTTGACGCGGCTGCTCCAGCGCAAACACGGATGGAAATGTCCCAGGATCAGCCGGCCGGGCGGCAGCGTGCCGTCGCCGTGGATCACGAGCCATTCCCCCAGGCGCACCCCGTCCGGGCAAAGCGGCAACGAGAGCCCGGCACGGGCGAAGCCGCGGTCGTGGTTGCCCGGCACGATCCCCGCCAGCTCCAGGTCGTGCTCGCCCAGCCAGCGCAGCAGGTCGTGTACCAGGGCCCAGCCGGCCGCGTCCTCGACCAGGTCGCCGGCGATGACGAGGCGGCGCAGGCCGTGCCGCGGCACCAGCACGGCGAGGGCGTGCAGCAGGTCGTCGAGGCCGGCCAGCGGGACGGCCTCGCCGCGGCGCTGCCGGGCCTGGTCGTAGCCCAGGTGCAGGTCGGCGGCGACCGCAGTCGCCGTGGGGACGTGGACGGCGACGCGCTCGGGGGTCAGTAGCCAGTCGGAATGGACGAGCATCACGGCGCCCCCATCAGGGCCGCGTGCAGCCGGCGTAGCGCCTCGTCGGGCGACGTGACCTCTTCCGCCGGCCCCGGGCTCACCGGCCCCCATCCCTCCACAAAGGGCGAAATGCGCGCCAGGCGCCGGCAGCGCACGGCCCAGCGCGGCAGCTCCTCGGCGAACTGCCGCGCCGCCGGGCCGTCGCAGACGTCGCGGCGCACCTCGCGCTCGGCCTGGCGCAGCAGCACGAAGTCGGGGTCGCCGCGGCGCACCTTGTCGAACAGCCGCCGTTCGCCCCAGTCGCGGCCGCCGACGCGCGGCTTCCGCCCCAGCGGGTTGCGCAGCAGCATCAGCCCCGTGAGGGCCACGCGCTGGAAGCGCGCCCGCAAGGCGGCGCTGTCGCGCAGCGCCTCGGACAGCTCGGCGTCGAATCCCGCGACCGCCAGCAGGCGCCGCCAGTCGTCCGGGCCGACCTCGGCGCCCGCGACCGACACCATGAATCCCAGGTCGGTGACGAGCGACTGCGCCGGCCGGCCGTGGTCGCGCGCCAGGCGCAGCACCGCGACGCGCGCCAGGGCGTCGTTGCCGGCCCGGTTGAGCGGCGTGTGCAGGTAGTGGTCGGCCGCCTCCTGGCGCGGCACTACCTCGATCAGGCACGTCGCCGCGTCGGGGATCTCGCTGGCGCACTCCTGCCGCTCGAAGTGGGCCACCAGCACCGCGGCCGCGCCGTCGCCCAGGCCGCAGTCGTCGCGCAGCAGCGCCGCCAGCGCCGCGCCGCCGCAGCGCAGCGCTTCCCCCGCCCGGACGCGCAGCAGGTACAGGCGCCGGGCCAGTTCCGCCGACAGGGGCCGGCCGTCGGCCCCCCAGCGCGGCACCACCGGCCGGCCGACGACCTCCTCGACGAGCAGCGCCCGGCCGTCGTCGCGGCGGTGCTCCAGGCAGCGGCCGTCGAGCAGGAAGCGGTCGCCCGGGTTGAGACGCTCCGCGAAGGGTTCCTCGACTTCGCCGATCAATTTGCTATTTTCACCGTCCGTGCCCACGACGACGGGGCGCGTCGTCTCGGCGAGGATGGTGCCGACGTTGCGGCGGAGCAACTTCGCCGTGCGCTGATCGCAAATGCGGAACTCGTCGCCGTGCCAGGAGAGGCGCGCCGGCAGCCAGGGGGAAACGACTCCCGACCCCTTTTCGCGGCGGCGGCCGGACAGGTAGTCCAGGCAGGCGTCGAAGTCGTCGCGGGTCAAGTCGCGGTAAGGGTGGCCGCGCCGCACCAGGGTGAATGCCTCGTCGGCCGTCCACGACCGCGCCGCCGCCATGCCGAGCAGCTGCTGGCACAGGACGTCCAGCGGGTGCGCCGGCACGCATAACGGCTCGTACTGCGCCGAGCGCGTCGCCGCCGCCGTCACCGCCGCCTCCAGCAGTTCGCCGGCGCTCGCGGTGAGCACCAGGCCGCGCTTCGGCCGCCCCGGCCCGTGCCCCGACCGGCCGACGCGCTGCAGCAGCCGCACCACGTCGCCCGGCGGATGGACCAGCACCACACCGTCCACGCTGCCGACGTCGATCCCCAACTCCAGGCTCGCGCTGCTGACCACCGCCCGCAACTCGCCGTGCTTCAAGCCGCGCTCCACCACCCGACGGCGCTTGGGCGCCAGGCTCGAGTGATGCACGGCAATCTCATCGACCCATTCGGGGAAGCGGCGGCGCAGGGCCCACGACAGGCGCTCCGCCAGGCTGCGCGTGTTCGCGAAGATCAGCGTGCTGCGGTTGCCGCGCAGCTCGCCCTCCAGGCGCGTGACCAGTGCGGCCAGGAAACCGGTCCCCTCCGCGAGCGGCTCGACGGTCAGCTCCAACCGCGCCGTCTCGGGGACCCGGGCGACGACGCAGGGACGCTCAACCCCGACCAGGAACGACGCCGCCTCAGCGGCCGGCGCGCAGGTCGCGGACAGGCCGACGCGCTGCAACTCGCCGCCGACGAGGTGCGTGAGGCGTTCCAGGCTCAGGCTCAGGTCGCAACCCCGCTTGCCGGCCGCGAGGGCGTGAACCTCATCCACGATCACCCAGCGCAGGTTGGCGAACATCTCGACCGCCCATTCCTGACTGAGCAAGACGGCAAGACTTTCCGGCGTGGTCAGGAGGATTTCGGGGGGGGCCAGTCGCTGTTCCTGCCGAACGCGGGCCGAGGTGTCGCCGGTCCGCAGGCCGACGCGGACGTTGCCGAACCCTTCCAGGGGGAAGCGACGGATGCCGTCGATGTGGGCGCGCAGGTTCTTGCGGGCGTCGTTGCCCAGGGCCTTCAGCGGGGCGAGGTAGAGGCAGCGCACCCCGGGGACCAGCGGGCCCGTGAGCAGCTCGCCAAGGAGCGGCAGGAACGCGGCGAGGGTCTTGCCGCCGCCGGTCGGGGCGCAGAGAAGAAGGTGCTTCCCGGCCGCGAGGGTCGGCCAGGCGAGGCACTGCGCCGGCGTCGGCTGGCCGACCTGGTCCGCCAGCCAGAGCCGCACCGGCCCCGGCAAGATTCCCACGACGGTTGCGGGGGACGGCGGCAGGTCGAGGTATTCCAGAAGGGGAAGGGCGTCCGCTGCCATGAGGAGGATTGTAGGGATTGCGCTCGCCGGGGCGCCGCGCGGGCAACAGAAGGCTCCAGTTCTGTCGATGGATTTTCGAGCGGAGGCGGACGAACATCAGCCGAGGTTCAACATTCGTCGGCTTGCCGTTCCCCTGGAAAGCTCATGTCACAAGTCCCTGGGAATTAAACACTTACTGGATGAGATCGCCCTTGATGCTGAACCGGCACGGGAAATGCACTTTCCAATAACAGCCCGGCCAACGCTGCTCGCTTGGAGCAGCCTGATTCGCCGGGGAGAAGGATAAGAGTTATGCGGCTCCGTCTTCAAACTACCTGGACCTCGACCGTCGTGGGTGACCTCTACCTCGACCACTTTCCGATGACTGTGGGTCGAGGGAATGAATGCGACATTTGTCTCCCCCTCGGTTTCATATCGCGTCGCCACTGCCGTTTCATTCACCGCGACGGCGAGGTCTTTCTTCTCGACCTGGAATCGCTCAACGGAACATTCGTCAACGGCCACCCGGCCAACTTTCTGACGCCGATCCACCACGGCGACGAGGTGCGCTTTGGCCCGCTCAGCTTCCGCGTGGTGATCCTGTCGGGACACGACCTGGGCACCCTGCACCTCGGCTCGACCCCCTCCGAAATGACCATGTGCTAAGTTTGGCGGCCGCCCTCGATTCATCGATTCGCGAAACGAGGAATCTGGCGACGGCCCCTCCGCGTTCATAGAGTCCACGGTGTCACCCCCTGCGAAGGAGACACCGTATGACAACCCGGCGCTTCCCCGTGGCCGTCCTCTCCACCCTCGCCTTCCTTGTCGCTTTGGTAGCGACCGCGCCTGCCGACGAGGGCATGTACTTGTACTCCGCCCCGCCGCTCAAGGCGCTGCAGGAGAGGTACGGCTTCGAGCCCGACGGCAAATGGTTCGAGCACCTCCAGAAGTCGTCGGTCCGCTTCCCCGGCGGCTCCGGCAGCTTCGTCTCGCCGGCCGGCCTGGTGATGACCAACCAGCACGTCGGCCGCGGTGCCCTCAGCAAGCTCGCCACCAAGGAGCGCAACCTCGTCCGCGACGGCTTCCTCGCGAAGACCCCGGCCGACGAGTTGAAGTGCCACGACATGGAGCTGGTCGTGCTTCAGGGGATCGAGGACGTCACCGACAAGGTCCAGGCCGCGGTCAAGCCGGACATGAGCCCCGCCGAAGCGGAAAAGGCCCGCCGGGCCGCGATGAACACCCTTGAGAAGAAGGCTTCCGACGACAAGGCCGGCATCCGCGCCGACGTGGTGACGCTCTACCAGGGCGGCCAGTACCACCTGTACACCTACAAGAAGTACACCGACGTACGCCTGGTCTTCGCCCCCCAGGCCGAGGCCGCCCACTTCGGCGGCGACCCGGACAACTTCGAGTTCCCGCGCTACTGCCTCGACGTCTGTTTCTTCCGCGTCTACGAGGACGGCAAGCCGGCCCAGGTCGTGTACCACCTGAGTTGGAGCCAGGCGGGCGCGAAGGAGGACGACCTGGTCTTCGTCAGCGGCCACCCGGGGCGCACCAGCCGCCTGAATACGGTGGGGCATCTCGAATTGTTCCGCGACGCGAATTATCCGCTGTTCCTCAACCTGATGCGCCGCCGCGAGGTGACGTTCAAGAGCTGGGCCGACCGCGACGAGGAGAACGCGCGGCGGGCCCAGGCCGATTTGCTGCGCGTCCAGAACAGCCGCAAGCTGCTCGTGGGCATGGTGGCCGGCCTGCAAGACCCGGCCGTGCTGGAGAAGAAGCGGGCCGACGAGAAGGCGCTGCGCGCCGCCGTCGAGAAGGACGCCGACCTGAAGAAGCAGTACGGCGACGCCTGGGAGCAGGTGGAGGAGTCGGTCAAGGCGCAGCGGAAGTTGTATCACCCTTATCAGCTCTTCGAGGGGGCCGGTCGCGGCCTCGGCGCCCCGTGGGCCTTCAACAGCGAGTTGTTCAGCATCGCCCGAACGCTGGTGCGCCACGCCGACGAGAAGGAGAAGCCCAACGCCGAACGCCTGCGCGAGTACCGCGAGTCCAACCTGCCCTCGCTGAAGCAGCTCCTCTTTTCCGAGGCGCCGATCTACGAGGACTTCGAGACGCTGAAACTGGCCGACTCGCTGAGCCTGTTGGCCGAGGTCGCCGGAGGCGACGCCGAACCGGTCAAAGCGGTCCTCGCCGGCAAGTCGCCGCAGGCCCGCGCCGCCGAGCTGGTCAAGGGGACGAAGCTGCGCGACGTGGCGGCGCGCAAAGCGCTCTTCGATGGTGGCAAGCAGGCCGTCGAGGAGTCGGACGACCCGATGATCCGGTTGGCCCGGCTCATCGATGGCCCGTCGCGCGACATGCGCAAGCAGTACGAGGAGAAGGTCGAGGAGCCGCAGACGCAGGCTTACGCCAAGATCAGCAAGGCCATTTTCGCCCTCAAGGGCAAGGACCAGTACCCCGACGCGACTTTCACCTTGCGGCTGGCCTTCGGCACCGTCAAGGGTTACGAGGAGAACGGCCGCAAGGTCGGGCCGTTCACGACCCTCGGAGGGGCCTTCGCCCACGCCGCGGAGCACGGCCATCGGGAGCCGTTCGTCCTGCCGAAGCGCTTCCTCGATCGTAAGGAAAAGATCGACGCGCGGACGCCCTACAACTTCATCTGCACGGCGGACATCATCGGCGGCAACTCGGGCAGCCCCGTCGTGAACAGGAAAGGCGAGGTCGTCGGCTTGATCTTCGACGGTAACATTCAGTCGCTGCCGGCGGACTTCGCCTACACTGACACCCAGGCGCGGGCGGTGGCCGTCGATGCCCGCGGCATTGTCGAGGCGCTGCGCAAGGTGTACGACGCCCCGGAGCTGGCCAAGGAACTGACGGGAAAGAAGTAAGCGCGTTTAGCCGCCGCGCTCGTAGTGACCGCATTTATGCGGTCGGGGCCGACCCGACCGCATAAATGCGGTCACTACGAGCGCGGCGGCTAAACAATTCATCCCCCACAAGGAGTAGGCCCTGTCATGAGAACCGCACTGTTGTCGTTCGTCGTGCTGGCGCTGGTCGGGGTGGCCGCCCGCGCCGACGAGGGCATGTGGCTATTCACCAACCCGCCCCGCAAGCTGCTGGAGGACAAGTACAAGTTCGACCCGACGCCGAAGTGGCTGGAGCACGTGCAGAAGTCGTCGGTGCGCTTCAACAGCGGCGGCTCCGGCTCGTTCGTCTCGCCGCACGGCCTGGTGCTGACCAACCACCACGTCGGCCTGACCGTCCTGCAGCAGATCAGCAAGCCGGGGGGCAAGGATTACGTCAAGGATGGCTTTTATGCTGACTCCCACGACAAGGAAGTGAAGGCCGAGCAGGAGGAATTGAACGTCCTGATGAAGATCGAGGACGTCAGCAAGCGCGTCAACGCGGCGGTCACCGAGGGACTAACGCCGGACAAGGCCGCGGCCGCCCGCCGTGCCGTGCTGGCCGAGATCGAGAGCGAAGGGCTCGAGAAGGCCGAGAAGGCGGGCATCAAGCCGGCCCACACCGAGGTCGTGACGCTCTACCAGGGCGGTCAGTACAACCTTTACACCTACAAGAAGTACACCGACGTGCGCCTGGTCTTCGCCCCGGAGCAGCAGATCGCCTTCTTCGGCGGCGACCCCGACAACTTCGAGTACCCGCGCTTCGACCTCGACGTCTGTTTCTTCCGCGTCTACGAGGACGGCAAGCCGGCGAAGATCGAGAACTACCTGAAATGGAGCAAGGAAGGCGCCAGGGACGACGAGTTGGTCTTCGTCAGCGGGCACCCGGGCCGCACCGACCGGCTGAGTACCGTGGCCGACCTGGAATACCAGCGCGACCGCATCTTCCCCTTCTCGCTGCAGCTGCTGAACCGGATGGAAGTGGCCTACTCGGTCTACAGCAACCGCAGCGAGGAGAACGCCCGCCGGGCCAAGGAGGACCTGTTCAGCGTGCAGAACAGCCGCAAGGCGCGCGAGGGCGGGATGGGCGGGCTGCTCGACCCGTCGATCATGGGCAAGAAGCGCGAGGCGGAGAAGAAATTGCGGGCGGCGGTGGCGGACAACCCCGATCTGAAGGACGCGGGCGGGGCGTGGGACAAGATCGCCGGGGCCCAGAAGGTGCTCGGCCAGAACAGCCTGCGCTACAACATGCTCGAAGGCGCCCGCGGCTTCAACAGCCATCTCTTCCGCATCGGCCGCACGCTGCTGCGGGCGAGCGAGGAGTTGCCCAAGCCGAGCGGCGAACGGCTGCGCGAATTCCGCGAGTCGAACCTGGCTTCGCTCAAGGACACCCTCTTCTCGAAGGAGGAGATCTACGAGGATTTCGAGATCATGAGACTGGCCAACTCGCTGACGTTCCTCGCGAACCAGCTGGGGGCCGACAGTGACATCCTCAAGACGGTGCTGGCCGGCAAGTCGCCGCAGGAGCGGGCGACTGAACTGGTCACGGGCACCCGGCTCAAGGACGTGGATGTGCGCAAGAAGCTGTACGAGGGTGGCAGGACGGCGGTGAACGACGCCCACGACCCGATGATCGAGCTGGCCCATACCATCGACGCCCCCGCCCGTGCCGTGCGCAAGGTTGTCGAGGCGGAAAGTGAGGTCAAGCAGCAGGCGTATGCTCAGATCGCCAAGGCGAAGTTCGCCGTCGAGGGGACGAGCACCTACCCCGACGCGACCTTCACGCTGCGGTTGTCCTTCGGCGTGGTCAAGGGCTACGAGGAGAACGGTAAGCACGTCCCGTTCGAGACGACCTTTGCGGGGCTGTACGAGCGCTCGGCGGAGCACCACAACCAGCCGCCGTTCGACCTGCCGGAGCGCTGGGTGCAGCGCAAGAACAAGCTGAACCTGAAGACGCCGTTCAACTTCGTCTGCACGGCGGACATCATCGGCGGCAACTCGGGCAGCCCGGTGGTCAACCGCAACGGGGAGTTTGTCGGCATCATCTTCGACGGCAACATCCAATCGCTGGTGCTGGACTTCGTCTACACCGAGGAGGTGGCCCGCGCTCTGGCGGTGCATTCGCGAGGCATCACCGAGGCGCTGCGCAAGGTGTACGAGGCCGACAAGCTCGCCGACGAGCTGACCGGGAAGAAATAATTGCCGCGGGGCCGCTTGCGGCTTCGCAGGAATGATTGCGAAGCCGCAAGCGGCGACAGGACGGTCAACCGACATGCCCTCCAAACAGATTCACGGCCTCCTCGCTATCGACAAGCCCGGCGGCATGACCTCGCGCGACGCCCTGGACCGCGCCCTGTCGTGGTTCCCGCGCGGCACGAAGGCCGGCCACACCGGCACCCTCGACCCGCTGGCGACCGGTGTCCTGGTGCTGTGCCTCGGCGCGGCCACGCGCCTGACGGAATACGTTCAGGACATGGGCAAGACCTACCGCGCCGGCGTCCGCCTCGGCGCCCGCAGCGACACCGACGACGCGGACGGGACCGTCGCCCTCGCCGATGTTGCCGTTCCCCCCGACGGGGCGGCCGTGGAGGAGGCGTTGCGCGCCTTCGTCGGCGAAATCGAGCAGGTGCCGCCGGCGTACTCGGCCGCGAAGGTGAGCGGTCAGCGCGCTTACGACCTGGCGCGGCGCGGGCGGCAGGTCACGTTGGAGGCACGGCGCGTGCGCGTCCACGGGATCGACGTGCTGGCCTGCGACTATCCGCGCCTGGAGATCGAGGTGCGCTGCGGCAAGGGGACGTACATTCGTTCGCTGGCGCGCGACCTGGGCGAGCGCCTCGGCTGCGGCGGCTACGTCGAGACGCTCCGGCGGATGCGCGTCGGCCCGTTCCGCGTGGAGGAGGCCGTGCCGCTCGATGCCGACGGCCCGGCGGCGCTGGCGAAGGTGTTGCCCGTGTCGGCGGCACTTGCCGAATTGCCGCGCCTGACGTTGGACGATGCCGCCGTGACGCGCCTCCGCCAGGGACAAGGCGTTCCGTGTGGCGAAAGGACTGCGGCGCCGGACGCTGACGAGACCGCGGTGTTCGACGCCCGGGGCGGGTTGGTCGCCGTGGCGCGGATCGACCGCGCGCGCCGGCTTCTGCTACCGGAGAAGGTGTTCCCCGCGGAGTGATGCCGATGAAACGTCTCGCTTTGCTCGTCATTGCCGCCGGCCTGGCGACGGTCGCCCGCGCCGCCGAGCCGCCGTTCTACCCGGACAAGACGAAGCTCCTCATTTGGCGCGACGCCGACGGCAAAGAGCAGCCCATTACGAAGGCCGAGGACTGGCCGAAGCGGCGCGAGCACATCCTGGCCAACATGCAGCTCGTCATGGGCCCGCTGCCCGGCAAGGAGAAGAAGGTCCCGCTCGACGTAAAGGTGATTGAGGAGGTGAAGACGGACCAGTTCATCCGCCGCAAGATCAGCTTCGCCGCGGAGAAGGACGACCGCGTGGCGGCCTACCTGTTCATTCCGCTCGAGCGCAAGGGCAAGTTGCCGGCAGTCCTCTGCCTGCACCCGACGGACCGTGTACTCGGCAAGGGTGTGCCGGCGGGGTTCGGAGCGAAGCCGGATCGGCAGTACGCCGTTCACCTGGCCGAGCGCGGCTACGTCACGCTCGCCCCGGACTACCCGGCCTCGGGCGACTCGACCTGCGACCCGTACAAGCTCGGTTACGCCAGCGCCACCATGAAAGGAATCTGGAACCACCTGCGCGCGGTCGATGTGCTGGTGTCGCTGCCCGAGGTCGATGCCGAGCGCGTCGGCGTCATCGGCCATTCGCTCGGCGGGCACAACTCACTGTTCGTGGCGGCGTTCGACCCGCGGATCAAGTGCGTCGTGTCGAACTGCGGATTTTGCAGCTTTCCGACGTACATGAAGGGCGACCTGAAGGGCTGGAGCCACGACGGCTACATGCCGCGCCTGCGGACGGTGTACGACCTGAAGCCGGAGAAGGTGCCGTTCGACTTCCCGGAGGTGGTGGCGGCACTGGCACCGCGGCCGTTCCTGGCCAGCGCGCCGCTGAAGGACCACAACTTCGACGTGCAGGGCGTCAAGGACTGTATCAAGGCCGCGAAGCCGGTGTACGAGCTGCTGGGGGCGGGCGACCGGCTGAGCGCCAATTACCCCGACTGCGCGCATGACTTTCCCGAGGACGTGCGCAAGGTGGCGTACGAGTGGCTCGACCGCTGGCTGAAGAAATAACCTTCACCGGGGCCGGCCGGGGATGCGCTTGGGCTTTAGGTCGCGGACGTAGCGGTGGAACGTCTCCTCGAACTCCCCCAACTTGTCCCGCTTGGTGCCGACCAGTACGGCGAACGCATCGAGTGGGTCGTCCTTGGCGTGCGTCGCGCCGCCGTAGGCGTCGAACTGCTTGCTGCCCAGGAGTCTGTGGACGTCGGCCAGGTACAGCGCCAGCGCCCACGAAGTGAGGTAATAGCGGTCGGACGTCTCCTTGTCGCTGGCATGGATCACAAGGAACTGCTTGGGTCCGGAGCGCAGCAGGTCCTTGAGGGGCACCAGCTCTCCGGCGGCGAGGGCGGCCTGGGCGCGCTTGAGCCGCCCCGTGTCGGGCCGGCCGAGGCGCACGTCGTCGGCCTCGAACAGCGCCGTCTCGAAGAGCTGGGCCAACCCCTCGTTGAGCCAGCGCGGCATCTCCGCGCGGTCGCCGGTGCAGACGAAATTCGCCAGGTAGGCGTGGAAGCTCTCATGGCGGAGGCGCCCGAACAGTACACGCGTCGCCTCGTCGAAGAACTTGGCGTTGGCGGCCTCGGCCTCGGCGAGTTGCTCGCGGCCCTCCTTGATGGGGCGCATGACCGCCGGGGGCACCTTGTGCTTGTAGAGCTTCTTCAGCTCCTCCTCGCGCTTCGTCAGCTCCTCGGACACTCTCTGGTTTTCCTCGCGGGCCTTTTCGAGCTGCGCGCCGAGGCGGACGAGGTCGGAGCCGCAGACGATCCTGTTGCCAGCCGGGTCGTAGAAGGCCGGGTTGAAGATGTTGAGGCCGCGCCCCGCCAGGACCGCCTGGTAGTCGGCCTGCGTACCGGCCAGGAGGATCGCGATCGGCTTCGGCCGGGCCGTGGCGTCGTGCGGCGGCAGGGCGTGGGCGTAGGCGTTGAACATGTCGGCCAGGGCCACGGCGCTGCGGCGGAACAGCTCGTCGCTGACGTTCGATTCCAGCGTGAAGTACTTGCCCTCGTCGCCGTGGCGGAAGCCGGCCTTCTTGCCGGCCTTGCCGAAGTCGATGGCGACGGCCTCGCGCTTCACCTCGCGAAGGCGCCGGGACAGCTCCCGCGGGTGGAGCTGCTTGAGGCGCCGTTCGAGGAGGGCCCGCCCGTCGGCGTCGAGCGGCTCGATGGACTCGATCTGGGATCGTTTGTAGGTATAGGTCGATGGCTCGAGGCGCGTCGGCTCGCCGTCCTCGCGGTGGATGACGCGGATCTCCACCTCCGCGGCGCCCTCCTTGTAATCGACGAGCAGCCCTTTCAGGATTCGGGCGTCTTCGCGGACACCGGGCTTGAGGACGACCACGTCAAACTGCCAGTCGTCGGCGCGGGCGGACGGCAAGAGGAGTAGCGCGACCGCGAAGACAGACAGCCGGGCCAGGCGCGAGAAGTCGGGTGTCATGGGGGAAACTCCGTTCCTCCTATAATACCGCGAGGACACCGGAGTCAGTAGGGTCCGCAGCATGGCCGCCACCGACCTCGTCCTGGCCCTGACCGGCGCCAGCGGCGCTCCCTATGGGGTGCGCCTGCTCGAGGTGCTGCTGCGCCTCGGCCGGACGGTCCACCTGACGATCAGCCCCGCGGCGGTCGAGGTGATGGAGCTGGAGCTGGAGCGCCGGGTGCGCCTCGACCATTTCGAGCTGGGCGACCTGCTCGGCGACGCGGCCGCGGGACTGCCGGGGCGCGTCGCTTATCACGACTACCGCAATTTCCAGGCGGGCATCGCCAGCGGCTCGTTCCTGACCGCCGGCATGGTGATCTGCCCGTGCAGCATGGGCACCGTGGCCGCCATCGCGCACGGGCTGTCGCAAAACCTCATCCACCGCGCCGCCGACGTCCACCTGAAGGAGCGGCGCAAGCTGATCCTGGTGCCGCGTGAAACGCCGCTGCACCTGATCCAGCTCCGCAACCTGGCCGCCTGTGCCGAGGCGGGGGCCGTGGTGCTGCCGGCGATGCCCGCCTTCTACACCCGGCCGCGCACGCTCCAGGACCAGGTCGATTTCATCGTCGGCCGCGTCTGCGATCAGCTCGGCGTCGAGCATCAGTTGCTGCGCCGCTGGGGGACGTAGTGCTGCTTGTCGTTTCGCGTTCGCCCCGGCCCGCGGGAGACGATAAACCTGGCGGTGGTGCGGGTGGGCGGTGGGCGCGGCGTCTTCCGTCACTGGCAGTCGTTGTAGACGATTCGACGGACGCCGTAGGCGGCCGTCGAATCGTCTACAACGACGAAGAGCGTCCAGAACCGGCCGCCGTCCTCGAAGATCCGGCTGAAGTGGTAGTAAGGGGATGAGGGGCTGGGCCGGTTGGTCGGATCAGACCGGAACGAGTCCGGGACCTCCGCGGCCATCTCGATCAGGGCGGCGTTGACCCGCACCCGGCCGGTCCGCGTGAGGGGCAGGTTCCGGAGGTACTCCCGCACGGATTCGCGGAATTCGAGCCTGAAGCGCACGACCGGCCTCCGGTTCAGTCACCACCCGCCAGCCCCTTGAGCATGTCCTCCGGGCTTTCAAAGGTCGTAAAACGACCGGCGGCGAAGTCGGCGTCCGATTCCTCCTTGAGGCGGTCCCAATCGACCGGCGCTGGCGGCCGCGACGCCAAGGACAGGGCTTCGGCCAGACGGTCGCGGAAAGCCTCGGTCTCCTTTTCCAGCAGACGCAACTCGGCGAGGAACGGCTCCGCGGCGGTGCCTTGGGCCCCTGAAAGCTCCTCCAGAAGCCGCCCAAGTTGGATTTGATGTTCGTCCGTGGCGGAGAGAATCGGGCCGCAGGAACGGGCGAACGAGTGGGCCTCGACGCCCTCGGCCAAGTCGGCCTCAAACTCCCGACGCATGCGGGCAACGCTCTCCCGTAACTCGCGGACGACGCCCACACCCAGTTGGATCGTCTCCCCAAAGCGGTCGTTCGCTACAGCCTCCCCCACCGTCTGGAGAAGGCGACGTTGAAGTGTTGGAGTTGCGAGTGTTGTCATAGCTGGCGACCCCTGGGGCCGGAGAGTACCCCTTATCGGCGACGGACGGGCTTCCGTCAAGCTGAATCAGGCTCCATTTCATCATGCCATGCTGTGCGGCGTCACTCCCTCGCAGCTTCTGGTCGTCCAGGGCTTGCGGCTGCTCCCAGCACGGCCCGCCTCTCGTCCAGGTAGATCAGGGCACGAAGAGCGGAGCCGCTGCCACCAGCTTGCCATGACCTGCACGGTCCTGCACGTCAGCTGCCCCCTCATCCGGCATCCGGCCGAGCAAGGCTTCCTCCGTTGCCATCCACGGCTGGCCCGCCGCTGCCGGCGAAGTAAGAAGTAAGAGGGGACGCTACCCCCTTTATTAGCGTAAAGCAAGACCGAAGCCGACGCAAGCGTCTGAGCCGGTGAGCCGCCTGGAGGTTCGGGAGGATAGTCTCGTCACCAGCCCTGCCGTGCCGCCGAGCAGGTTCCTCCTTGGCGCCCGCCCCCCCGTCGCGTAGCATCAACAGGTGATGAGCGTCGGCACCATGCCGACGCTATGGTCTTGCTTGCTCGAAGGATCGGTAATAGGGCTCAACCACTCCCGGTTAGCGCCATACCGAGCCTATACACGCGCAACGCTGCATTTGTTGGAGCGCGTCCACATGGGCATCTTCCTGAGCCTGTCCGGCATTGCCTTGCGCGAGGTCGTCGGCGGGGCCTTGCAGAAGGTCGGCCTCAGCGGGGGCGATGCCGTTATCGACGTTCTGACCGAACGGTTCACCGACCACAGCCAGAGGCTTACGAAGGCGCTCCAGAGTGCGAATGAGCGATCCTGGAAGGCCCTGGAGGTTGCCCTCGCTGGTGATTCACTCTGGGAGCGCTGCAAGACAGCCCTCGCGAGCGCCGAGGACCGGGCGTTCCGCGAACAGGTGCGGGCCTTTTTGGATATTTCCCCTCTTGCGAAGTCGAGCGCCGAAGACGTCCAGCTCTTCAAGAAAGCCCTGAAAGAACTGCGGGATGTTCGGTCAGGAGGCGCGTTGAAAGCAGGCAGCCTCACCCCCTCCGAACTGGCCCGAGAGGCCGGCGCCCTGGCCCGGTTCAACGACCCGCAAGCCCTGCTCGACGCCGAGTGGCGGCTGGTCGATCAGGCTGCCGGCGAGTTGCGGGAGCGCAGCCCGAACTTGTGGAAGTTGTTGGTCGCCAGGCCGAAGGCCGGCAACAGGCCCTCCCTGCTGGCGGTTGCCATGCGGTACTACTTCCGCCGCGAGGTCGAGTCGGACCAAGCACTGTTCCAAGGGTTGGCCATCGAGGTCGTCACCGACACCAACGCCCGAGTGCGGGGGCTGGAGGAGCAGATCCAGAAACTCCTCGAACGGCTTCAGCTCCAGGGCCGCGAGGTGCGGCCCAGCGACAGCATGTCGCTCCGCAACGAAGGGGAAAGGCAGCTCGTCAAACAGCTGGTCACTGTGTACCGATCCTTGCCAGAGGAGAAACGTCGGCAATTGCCGAGTCTGCTCAGCAACCTCGGGAAGCTGGAATTGGCGGCTGGAGACTTCGGAGAAGCACAGCAGAAGTTTCAGACCGTGGCGAACATGGTTTCGGACCCCAAGGCCCAGGCTGAGGCTCACCACAACGCCTATCAGGCGGCTCTGCAACGGCAGCAGTGGGCGGAGGCGCTGGCTTCGATTCGGCAAGCGGTCGCCCTCGATCCGGCACGGTTCGCTCCTTTCCCGCTGGATCGCTCGAACCCACACGCATTCTGGGGGCTGGCGGCTTTGGCGTGGCGTTTCTGTGCCACCATAAATTCATGCGAGACGATGTCGTGGTAAAAACCTTGCAGAGCGATGAACTCGACTGGAATGTCGATCGCGTCTTCACCGAGGCGCAGGCACTTAGGCGCCTGGACCACCCATCCATCATCCGCTTGTCCGATTGTGGCTACGCTGAGGCCGGTGGGACCTCACGGCCCTACCTGGCGATGGACTATTTTGAGGGTGTGAACCTGGAGAGTTACGTCGCTGAGCAAGGCTTGCTCTCACCTGAAGACCTCTTGGCGGTCGTCTTCCCAGTGGCCGAGGCCCTGCAAGCCGCTCACGCACGAGGAATCCTTCACCGCGACGTCAAACCGGCAAATATTCTGGTCCGGCGTGACGGTTCGGGTTGGCGGGTCAAGCTTATCGACTTCGGCCTCGCTCTCCGCCCGGAAACGCTGGAGGGGAAGGCGAGCACTCAGGGATCGCAGGCCCGGACAACCATCGGCCGCAGCATCGCCGGCACCCTGCACTACGCCGCACCGGAGCAGATGGGCCAGGCGCCGGGTGTCCCTGTCGGGGCGTATTCCGATGTCTACGGCTTCGGGAAGACTTGCTACTACGCGCTGCTGGCGACTCCCGACCCGGACGATGGGGAGAAGGAAAGCCTGCCGGACGGGTGGCGGCGACTGTTGGCCCGATGTACAGGCCGGAAGATTGACAACCGCCTGCCTGACTTCACGGCCGTCCTCGCTGAGCTGCCGCAAGTGATCAAGCCGGGGTCGGAGTTGGAACGGGACATGAAGGATGCCTTGGAGGAAGGGCGAACCAAGGGGAGCACCCGGGCCTACTTCGAGCGGCAGGGGCCAACTCGTATCGGCGCGTGGCAGGCGGCAGCGCAACGAGGGGATGCGGCTGCCCAGTGGCTCCTGTCCCGTTGCCTGCAAGAAGGGGCGGGTGCCCAGAAAGACACTCAGGCCGCCGTGTCGTGGTTGCGGCGAGCGGCGGAGGGTGGGCTGGCGGTTGCCCAAAACGATCTCGGCAATTGCTATTACGCCGGCCAAGGGGTTGAGGCGGATTCGACCGAGGCGTTTCGCTGGTTTACCCGGGCTGGGGAGCAAGAACTCGCGCAGGCCCTGGTAAGCCTGGGGGTATGTTACGACCTGGGAGAAGGGGTCGAGAAGAACCCTGCTGAAGCAGCGCGCCTGTTTCGCCAGGCAGCCGAGATGGGCCATCCCACGGGGCAAGACTACCTCGGCAATTGCTATTTCGGCGGGTACGGCGTCGAACAGGATTATCCCCAGGCAATCGGCTGGTATCGCAGAGCAGCCGAGCAAGGCCTGGCGAGCGCCCAGTTCAACCTCGGATCCTGCTACGAGTATGGGAAAGGCTTGAAGAAAGACTGGGGCGAGGCAGCGAAGTGGTATCGCAAAGCCGCCGAGCAGGACAGCGGCGGGGCTCAATTTGCCCTCGGCTCTTGCTACCAGTTCAAGCACTGGCATCTCAAAGGCACCACTGTCGGATGCGACGAGGCTCAATTTGCCCTCGGCTCTTGCTACCAGTACGGGCGTGGAGTCGAGCAGGACCTCGCCCAGGCGGAACAGTGGTATCGCAAGGCTGCCGACCAGGGGCACAGAAGGGCAAAGAATGCCTTCGCCCGTCTCCGGGGGGATGCCAAGCCCGAAATCGACGGCAAGGAGTTAGAGGGGGAGCCTGGGGAGGAAAGCGAGCCGAATGGCGGGAATAAGCGTCGCAGAAAGGAGCAAACGCTCCGGGTTCTGCAACGGCACGGACTCCTTGATGAGGGGACTGAAATCGAATTGATGCCTGACGCGATGCCGAACGACGGGGTGACGCGAGATCAGGCAATCTTCCAGGCCAAGATCGGGTCTTTCGATTCGCAAAAATCGGTGGTCTGGATACATGACGGCAACACCTACTCCTTGACGGAACTGTCGGTCAAACTCGAACAACACGGCCTGACCTGGATCAGACCCAAGACCTTCGAGCTGTGGCGGATCGTCGGCCAAACGGATTCGATGTGGGTCCAGGCTGACAAGCTGCGGAGCCCCGGGCCGTCGGGAATTCTCGGCTACTCCGCTACTTCCGTGATGCACTGGGCGGGTCAGAACGGCTGGACCTTCGAGCAGATTCGCAAGATGCTCGCCCACTACGGGGCGGACGACATCAAGGACTCGTCCGTCAGGACGTGTCTCTGCGACGCCAAGAACCCCAAGTATGCGAAGCCCGCTCCCCTGACCCAGGAGCAGGCGGACGAACTGAATTCGCTCCGCTGATCGATGATTCGTGGGGGAGGGGTAATGCGCCCCTCCCTCCACTCGGGCAAGACCTTCCGCGTCGCCCACCAGTGGACCGCGGCGCGGGCGGCCGCCCGATCCTCGTCGCTCATCTGGACGACGGTCGGCCCCATGGGGTGCGCCTGCTCGAGGTGCTGCTGCGCCGGGGCCGGACCGTCCACCTGACGATCAGCCCCGCGGCGGTCGAGGTGATGCTGCTCCGGGGAGCGTCCTCGACCTCACCCAAGGCATCGCCCACGAAGGAGACCCGATATGAGCCCAGCAGTCATGAGCGCGGCAGAGATGATCGCCGAAGCCAGGATCATGCGAGGTACGGCGGAGGGGATTCAGAAGGCTGCCGAAGAAGCCGAGGACGCGGCCGAGAAGGCCATTCTGTCCCCGGAGGACGCTGCGCGAGAACTTCGTGTCGCTCGGCTCTTGATCGACTACTGCCAGAAGCTCGTAGCAGACGTCGGGTCTATCTGGGATAGAATCCGTAGGTTCATTAGGGCCGGTGAGCTAGGGGAAAAGGATCTGCTCACCACGGCGCGGATTTTCAAGCGTTTCTTCGATTCCGGTGAGTTCGCCTTCACCAGTGTGCGGGGACTTATCCACTTCTTGCAATCCCACCAGCTAAGCCCGTCAGGGGTCGCCGAGTTCGAGGCAGCTGCTTCTTGCTTGGCGGCCGTGCGCGATGACTTCACCGAATGCTATGCCAACCTGAAGGACCCCACTCCTGCCTCTACGGTGGCGGACAGGTTCCAGGCCCTTGCGAGTCGTTGGAAGCGAGACACGCGGTTCTGCTCATCCCGGACGAAGATGGTCGATCATCCCGCCTACAAGGAAATCGTCGGGATGGGGCCGGCGGCCATTCCGCTCCTCATCGAGGAACTGAGGACGGACCCCCGTTACTGGTTCCCGGCTTTGCACGCGATCACGGGAGAGGACCCGGTCCCCGCTGAGGATCGCGGTAGCGTCCGCAAGATGGCGGACGCCTGGTTGCAATGGGGACAGGCTCATGGCTTCTAATCCCCCTCCGCCCGACCCAGACCGGGAAGCTCTCTTCGAGGACTTCCCGTCCCTGCGCGATCAGCCGTTCTCAGTCACCAGTCAGAGAACCGAGGATTACAACTGCTTCACGCACGCGGTCGGACGCGCGGACGTCTGGGCGTGGCCGGAAGGTTCGTCCCATTGGCTGTCCGGGGTGCCCCGAGAGGATACCGTCGCGAGCCTTGTCGCCGGCTTCAGGCTGTTCGGGTACGAGCCTTGCGAAACAGGCGATCGCGAGCCTGGCGTCGAGAAAGTCTGCGTGTACGCCAAGGAAGGCACCCCCCACCATGTCGCCCGGCAACTTCCTTCTGGGGAGTGGACGAGCAAGCTGGGCCGTGGTCTCGACATCACGCATCCCCTGGCGGGACTGGCGGGACCGTCGTATGGAAGCCCCGTCGCCTTCATGAAACGGTCGTCTCCCATGTCTATCGCGGCCCCAGCGTGGGTTCCTCCTTTGTGTACTTGATCGACAGGCCAAAGATAGCGACTGCTCGTGACCGCGAGGGGGCCGCCGCGCTTGCCGTGCCGCCGACGTCCACTTCAAGGAGCGGCGCAAGCTGATCCTGGTGCCGCGCGAGACGCCGCTGCACGTGATCCAGTTCCGCAACCTGGCCGCCTGCGCCGAGGCGGAGTCCGTTGTGCTGCTGGCGATGCCCGCCTTCTACACCCGGCCGCGCACCCTTCAGGACCAGGTCGATTTCATCGTCGGCCGCGTCTGCGATCAGCTCGGCGTCGAGCCTCAGTTGCTGCGCCGCTGGGGGACGTAGGGCTG
>Ga0209517_10002456_pt1 | contig 26078 bp, 23 predicted proteins | sample PeaSoiMetSII2010_FD_187695 | JGI IMG/M metagenome (GOLD analysis project Ga0209517, IMG submission 187695) | Peat soil microbial communities from Weissenstadt, Germany - SII-2010 (SPAdes) (version 2) | ecosystem: Environmental > Terrestrial > Soil > Wetlands > Peat | place: Germany... | reverse complement strand
CGCTGCGACAGCCGGATGCTGTTCTACGTCAGCTAGCTCTAACTCCACCCGGTGTTCCTCCGAGGCGGTGGAAAAGGAGTGAATGGCATGTGATCGCTGGTCAGTCTAGTATCACCGCCCGCCCAGCACCGACTCTGCAGATGTGAGCGAGAACCATCGCCACCGACTGAGCCCAACGGGCCCGTCGCTGAAGCTGACCGGCGCGGAAGCGCCAGAGACGGGAGGCAGGCAAATGATCACCATCGTGATCCTCGTCGCCGTGTTCGTCACCGGCATGATCGCCGGAATCGTGACCCTGGTATGCGTGAGCATCAGCCGCGAAGAAAGGAAGAACTCGCTGTATGACAAGGCCCCCACGCGGGGCGCGGCGGCAACCCGCCGTCTCCTCGGCTGGCACGGCCCAGCCTCCCACGACAACGGGACAAGCGGCGTGACCAGCGCACAACCATGTCGGCAACTGACGACCGCCGCACAATGACCAAGAAACGACTCTAAGCCGGTCATTCCGCCCTTCATCGCCGGGCGAGATGACCGGCCTCTGGTTTCGGCATCATCGCCCCGCGAATCTTTCACCCTGGTTATCCACAGATCGAGCGAGCGAGTTGATCGGAAGCGCCGACCGTCGCCATGCTCGCCTTCCCACTCCTTTTCAGGAGGTCGCTCACATGGATCGAGTTGCTGCCGCATCCGTCCGGCTCGAACGTGCCGATGACTTGCCTGCCATCCTTGAGGCCGCCTTCGACGCCTTCGATGACATGCTGCCAGTGATCGAAGCCCAGCAAGATCCGGCCGGCGGCGCGTTCACGACGTTCGTGATGAGCGCGGCGTTCGCCGCCAACGGCCGCGACGCCGTACTCTTCGCCCCTTCGCTGCCGCCCAGCGCATCCCGCGGGCCGATCGCCGACCGGCCCGGCTGCGGTAGCGCGCTGGAGGCCGCGACCGCGCTCGCCGGACTCGGCCGCCTGCTGGACTTGCGGTTGACTGGCGCCGCTGCGCAGGCGGTCAGCCCCGGAGACCGCCGGGCATGCATCGATGGGGCGCGACAGGCCAGGCGGCTCGTCAGCTTGATGGCTGGAGCCGCAGGTCAGTGACCGGCACGGCCACCTTCGGCGACTTCGCGGCCGCCGCCAGCAACCACCTGGCGCGGGCAGTGAGCCTGACTGATCCGGTGGCCACGAGCCGGTCCGGTGCTGGGCGGGTAACGCAGGCCGCGGATATCAGGCGCGGAATGAGCCGCGTCATCACTGTGATCAGCCGGTACGTCGCCGACATCACGGCGTCGACTGCTCGGGTTCGTCCTGACCAGCACGAAGTGCTGACACCGTGGGCGCGAGCCGCCGTCGAAGCGGCCAGGGCACTGAAGGAAGCCTCGGCTCTGCTGGCACCCGACGGCGGGCGAGTCTTCGGATCGAACATGAGGCCATCAGCCAGTGCGGCCGGCCAGGGATTCGACGCGGCCATATCGTTCATGACGGCTGGGCGGGACCTGCTGCATACACACTTATCCGCCGACCTGGACGGAATCAGGGTCTACCGTTCCGAGTGGGCGCCGGTGATCGTGTCCGTACCGGTCACCGGAGCGCTCATGCTTGAGTTCGCGCAGTGGGCACAGATCTCCGCGACTGGCGGACTCAAGGCAGCCGAGGTCAAGCCGCCGCGCGAGCACCGGATCAGCGACTCGATCGAGACGCTAGTCGCCCAGCGCCGCCTTGAAGCAGCCAGTCGGGCTCTGCTCAAGGTCGACGTGGCAGTTCATCGCGCCCAGCGGCGCCAGCCAGTCTCCTCTGCGGACGTCGGGCTATTGCACGCGATCCGCGCGAACGTAATACCCGCGCACCGACTTCCGGTCGGCTGGGAGTCCGTCGCCGACCTGTGCCGAGGTACCACTGAGACCGCGGAACGGGCGCGCCATATCGCCCGGGTCGTCGTGCCGGACGCATTGTGGTCGCCGCTTCTGACAGGCGACTCGCTGAGAGAAACCGCGGCATCCGCCACCGCAGTCAGTCACCACTGCTCGATCGTCTTGCGCATACTGGGCGCACGCGCGGCCCAGCAAGGGTCCGCAGCTGTCAGCGCAGGCCTGTTCCAGTCCGCCGCTGCCGCCGAGCGTGCCCGCGACGCGTGGCTGCGTGCCGCCACGATGTGGAACCAACTCACCACCGAGACCCGAGGCGTCACCTCACCGGTCGCCGCTGAGACGGCGAACCTGGCGCTGTGGACCGGGCGTCTCGCCTTCGCCGACGCCACCTGGACACTGGCCAAGGGGCCAACCCAGCCCGCACGCCCACTCGAGTCTCTGGCTCCGACGCCTAGCGACCTTCCTGGTGTCGTGGCAGCCGCTCATCAGGCCTGCGATGCCCTTGTCCAACTGGCCGCCGCCGATCACCAGCAAGTCAGCCTTGCAGCACAGGCCGGACGGCTCCACTCGCCCACCCGCAGCCTTTCCGACGACGTGGATATCCCGCATCCATTCGGCCGAACACCCACGGGGCGGGTAAGCCTCGTACTAGACGCATACCGCCAAGCTGGCCAGGCTAGCGCCCGAACGACGGCAGCTTTGTCGGCCGTGGCTCAAGCGGTCCGCGCGCCAAGCACCACTCTCACCGCAGCGCGTGCGGCGGCGCGGGCGAGCAGGGCCGGGCTCGGCGTCGACGGTGCCATCATCGACCCTCGTCCTGCCGACGTTGAACGCGCCTCCGCCCGGATCACTGAACTGCCCGGCCACTTCGAACGCATTCTCTCCGACCTCGGCGTCACCGATCCCGCGATTCTCGCACGGGCTTCCGCTATCGACCTGGCAGGCGAAGAACTCATCATTGAGTCCGGACGTGAGGCCAACGCAGGGAGCATGCGCATTGCCCAGTGTGCTCCGGCCGAGTCACCTGCTACCACCGCACTTGTACGTGCTGCCGAACCCGGCGCGACGCGCCAAGTCGTCGCCAGACCTATACCAGCGCTGGAAGCCGAAGCCGAACTCTGAGTCCGCGAAACCAGTGCGTTGACGATCTGCCTGAGGCTCTGAGGCGTCCTAACAATGGAGTGAACAGGGTGTGATCGTTTATCACCCTGTTGTCCATCTAGATCCATGCCAGAGCCTGCATGTGTGAGCGAGTATCTGCAGGCCAGGTCAATCCGCTGCCTTGCCAGTCTGAGCGGCCAGCTCGGTAAATTGCGCCCGCAGCGCGTCGATCTGCTGACGCAACTGGAGGACCTCAGCCTCAAGCTCCTCACGTCGAGCAGACTCGGCACCGCACAGTTCGCGCAGCTCGGCGATCTGCCCGGCGAGATCATCGATGCTCGTCGTCCGCTTCGCGACCGCCTCCGGCGTGGAACGTACGAAGACTCCTTTACCCGGCTGGCCCAGCAGCAGGCCATCGGCCCGGAGCTGTGCTACCGCCGCGCGGACGACGGTGCTCGACACTCCGTACGTCTTCGTCAGCTGCGCGGTGGAAGGTATTACCGAGCCGACTGTGAGCTCTCCGCCCGCGATCTTCTGCCTCAGCTCATCGGCGACCTGCTGGTACGCCGGCCGCCCGACGTGATCGGTCACCAGACCATCCTCCACAAGCTCAATCGGTTCGTGGACCCATCCGTGCACACGCCTGTTCCGCGCCAACCTCCGACTAGCTATATGCACCATGTTGAACATAGTGTGCTAGCTTGTATCTGGGTCGCCATGGACTCCAGCGCACACGCACGGACACCAGCACACGACCCTGACCTTGGTCCAGCTCAGCTAATCAGCGCAGCCCCGGCGAACACGCCGCCAAGCACACCCACCGGGACTGCAACCCCTCGTAAGGAGGCACTCCCATCATGGCCTTAACTGCTCATGCCCGGCACGGCAATCCGGGCACTGTCAGCACCACCAAGCGCGCTGCCGACGTCAGCACCAGCGAAATACCCAAGAAAGCGCTTTACCGAGTGCCCGAGGCAATGCGGCTGCTCAGCCTGAGCCGCAGTGTTATCTATAAGCAGCTCCGCGTCGGACGGCTGCGCAGCGTCAAAGAAGGCACCACCAGGCTGATCCCGGCGGACGCGATCGACGAGTACGTTGCGCTGCTCGAATCCGAAACCGAGGCCGACCGGTGACCGCCGCCGGCGACCGTACGGCCGACCACCGACGTGACCCTGACAATGCGCAACGGCGTCCGCGTGCACGCCGTGGACGCGGGCGCGCGAACCGCGAAGGATCGATCTTCCCGTACCGCAATGGCTACGCCGCCTATGTCTGGGTCACCACCCCAGACGGCGAACGCGCCCGCAAGTACGTGTACGGCAAGACCCGCGAGATCGTCCACGACAAGTGGATCAAGCTCCAGACACAGGCAGATGCCGCGCCGGTCCCGACCACCACGCCAACTCTGGGCCAGTACCTGACCCGATGGCTGGCCGAAGTGGTCAAGCCGAACCTGGAGCCGGCGACATACGCCTACTACGAGACGATGGCGCGCTTGTACATCATCCCGGCCCTCGGTTCCAAGCGCCTCGACCGGCTGCAGACCCGCGACGTGCAGGCCTGGCTCAACAAATTGGCAGACATCTGCCAGTGCTGCCTCCAGGGCAAGGACGCGGCCCGTCCAGAGAAACGCCGCCGCTGCTGCGCTATCGGAGCGTGCTGCCATCAGGGCGCGGGCCGACGTACCATCCAGGCTGCCCGCAATACCCTTCGTACGGCGCTCAACCACGCGATCGCCTCGGACGAGCTCATCGCCAGAAACGTCGCCGGGCTGGTCAAGGTACCGAAGCAAGCGCGAGCACGGCGACACAGCAAGGGCTCGGCCTGGAGCGTCGAGGAAGCTAGCCAGTTCCTGACCTCGGCTCGCGACGACAAGGACTCGCTGTACGCCGCTTACGTCCTCGTCCTGGTCAACGCGCTGCGGAAGGGCGAAGTTCTCGGACTCACCTGGGCAAGCATCGACTGGGACCGCGCGGAACTTGACGTGAGCTGGCAGCTCCAGCGCGTCGGCAAGCAGTTGATCCACAAGCGGCGGACCAAAACCGAAGAGTCCGACGCCGACGACACTGTGCCGCTGCCTGACATCTGCGCTGCGGCGCTCAAGCATCGCCGCGCCGATCAGAACGCGGCCTGTGAGCTGGCGGGCGGCCGCTGGCAGCCAAGCGACCTGGTGTTCACCACCCGGTGGGGCACCCCGATCGAGCCGCGGAACTTCAACCGCAGCTTCGACGCCCGCTGCGCCAAGGCCGGTGTCCCGCGAATCCGCGTGCATGACACCCGGCACACCTGCGCCTCAATCTTGGCCGAGCTTGAAGTGCATCCGAGGGTCGCGATGCGCATCCTGAGGCACGCCAAGATCACCATGACGATGGAGGTCTACACCAAGGTCTCCGACAAGATCACCCGCGCCGCCCTCAAAAAGCTCAGCGACAGCCTCGGCGGCGGCGCTCCCGATGACGAGGACCGGCCATGAGCGGCCGCGACAGCACCCCTAGCGCAGATCTAAGCGGAAGCTCAGCCGTGCAACTCCAGCAAAGCCAGTTCGTTCAGCCGAAAAAAGGCACGCACCGACTTGACCGGAATACTGGCAGTCGCCTCGCGCCGATCAACCAAGGCCACTCCCGTCGGCGGACTAGCCGGGAAAAGGGCGCGAACCAACTCGCCGCTGCGGCGTGCCTGCTGCTGCTCTTGGCAGCAGCGCAGGGATACGTGAGCTTCCGCGCCCAGTACACATTCATTGACCACGCGAAACGCACCCACATCCCGTCGATCTTGGAAGCTCTCGGACTCGACACCGGCGCGGTGATATTTGCGCTGCTCGCTTTGTCTCTCGCCCGGCGCGGACAGTCAGCGGCGGTCGAACGCGTCCTGAACGTCGCGTGCGCGCTCGGGTCGATGACCATGAACCTGCTGGCCGCCAACCTGACGTCGCCGCGATCGATCACGGTCTGGGTGATGCCGAGCGTGCTGTACGCGTTCGCGTCCGACCGGCTGATCGCCGTGGTCAGGCGCTGGGTCCGGGCTAACGAACCTGAGTCGCGGCTCGTCCGTGAAGGTTCGCCGTGGCGGTCGCTGGGTGGCCTCGCGCTGTGGGTCGTGCGGCTGATCTTTGACCCATTCGGAACCGTGGCCGGATTCCGCCGGTGGGTGCTGGTCGTCGCGCCGCTCGCGCCGGGGCCGCACGCCACAACCCTGGTCACGGGCGAGCGGAGAGCGCTGGGCAGCGGTCATGTCGTTGGTGCCAGCGAGCCGGTTCCGGGCGAGACGAAACGCGAGGCACTCATCCGCCTCTACGAAGAACGCGGGCAAGCCGGTGATCCGCGTTACGGCAACCCGGGCAAGGCCGCCCAGCTCGCCAGCGATCTCGCCGCGCAGATCGGCTACCACCCCGGCACTGCACGCCGCGAGCTCGCCAGGTACCTGGCCGCGCGGGCCGGCACAGCCGAAGACGCCCAGCAGAGCCCTGGCCTGGGCCTGCATCCAGTGACCGAAGCAGATACCGAGGCGGTGGCCTGATGTCACACAAACTGCTCATAGAACTAGCCATCGGCCTGGGCCTGCTCCTCATCCTCGCCGCAGCAGTAAGGATTGTCATCGGCAACCCCAGCGCGGCCCGGCACCGGGTCCGAGTGCTGCGCTGGCGTATCCGCCTGTACCTGCGGCCAGGTCCCGGTTACGCGAACATCATCGAACTGCTGGCGCGCTGGTCCCGCATCCGCGCCGTCTTCATCGGCCGCCGATCCCGCCCGTCACTGTCCTGGTGGGTGCGCCTGCTGCTGCCCGTCACCACCTACGCGGTCCGCCTCGGGCGTGCCCACCTCGGGCGGCGGGTCATCGCCAGCATGGAAGAACAGACCCTGGTCATCGCCTCCCCCCGCGCGGGAAAGTCGGGCTGGCTCGCCGACCGGATCATCGACCACCCCGGCGCCGTGGTCACCACCTCGACGCGGACGGACCTGCTCGAAAACACCGAGCCGCTCCGCAGCCAGCACGGCACCGTGCACATCTTCAACCCTGAAGGCATCGGCGGTTATGCGTCCACGTTCCGGTGGAACCCGCTGCAGGACTGCACAGTGCCAGCCGTGGCGTTGCAGCGGGCTACGGCCTTCACCGCCGCCACCGAGTCCACCGGCCTGCAGGACATGGCGTTCTGGATCGGGAAAGCCTCAGCCGCGCTGGCCTGCCTGCTGCACGCAGCCGCGCTGGAGAACGTGACGATGCACGAGGTGTACCGGTGGGCCCACGGCATCGAAGACGACTTCCCCGCCCAGATCCTCTACGACCATCCCCGCGCCGCGCAGGGCTGGCTCGGCCCGGTGCAGGAGATCCGCAAGCCAGGCAAGACCGCGGACTCGATCCGCATGACCATGACCCGTGCCCTGGCATGGATCGCAGACCCGGCCGTCGCGGCAGCGACCACCCCAGGGCCAGGCGAAGGGTTCGACGTCACCGACTTCGCCGCCGGACGCAACACGCTATACATGATCGGCACCGGCCGCGAAGACGCACCGATCGCGCCGCTGTTCCGCGCGTTCGCCGAATACGTCCACGACGGCGCCGCGTTCTCCGGGTCATTCCAGCCACACCACAAGCTCGACCCGCCGCTGCTACTAGCCCTCGATGAGGTGGCACAAATTTGCCCGGTCCCGCTGCCGCTGTGGATGGCCGACAGCGCCGGCAAGGGAATCGAGATCATCGCGATCTGCCACGGCCTGGCCCAGCTCGAAGGCCGCTGGGACAGCCACGGAGCCCAGGCCATCTGGGACACCGCAGGCATCAAAGTCATCCTCGGCGGCGTCACCGACGCCGACACCCTGGAAGGATTGTCCAGGCTCTGCGGAGAAATAGACCTCCGCACCCCCAGCCGATCGGTCGACGAATACGGGCGCCGAGCGAGAACCTGGTCCTACCAGCCGGTCCGGGTCCTGCCACCGGAACTGCTGCGCACCCTGCCGGACTGGCGCGCGCTCGTCGTCCGCGGCAACCTGTCCCCCGTCGTCATCCGCCTCCGCATGGCCTGGCGCCGCCACGACTACCGCCGCGCCCGCCGCTCCGCTCCGCACCTGGCCATGGCCGACCCGGACGCGGAACCTCCTTCCAGGCTCCCACCATGGCCAACTGATCTGGATGACCTCATCCCGCTGCCGACAAGCGACGAGACATTGCCCAGCGACCGGGTAGATCCGCGGCCGCTCTCACCCGACGTAGTCACCGCCGATCATGCCGGCTGGCGCGACGCATCAACAGGCTGGCCGAACCTTCATCCGACATCCCATTTACCAACGCCAGATGATCAGACTCCAGCCCGCCCGCGCCGCCCGTGGCATCCGCCAGCTAACCGCGGAGACAGCTCGTGACCAGCGATCGCCGCGCCATCACTCCACGGGGCCAAATCGTTCAAGCTCAGATCGCCGCCAGCATGCTGGCACCACGCCAAGCACGTGCGGCGGTCCGGCGTGCCCTCAGCGCATGGAACCTCGAAGCCCTCACAGGTGACGCCGAGTTGCTCACATCCGAACTCGTTGCCAATGCCACCGAACACGCCGACGGCACCCAGATAGGGCTGACCATCCGCCAGCACACCGAACCCGGCGGACAGCGCGGCATCCTCTGCCAGATTACCGACACTGCACCCGCCCTGCCGCAGCCGCAACCTGTCCGGCCTGACAGCGAACGCGGCCGCGGCCTCCAGATCGTCGCCGCCCTCGCCACGAGAAGCGGCGTCACCGCAAACCCCGCGGCAAGACAGCTTGGTTCACCCTCACCGCCTCGCAGGATCTAGCCCGCGACACCCTGCAAGCCGACTACGAAGCTGAGGCGGGCGCATGACCGACGAACAAGAGGCCCGCGACGGATCGCAGGCCGTCGCGGCCGTCGCCATTGAAGTCAGCCGTCTACGCCAACAGATCAAATCACTGACCGCCAAGCTGGGCGAACTAGACAGCAGACAACAGCGCCACGGCACAGTACTCGCCGACGTCACCGAGCTCAAAGAGCAAATCGAGCGGATCCTCATCATTCTCGATGCCGACAGAGATGCATCACCCGCCGCGTGGTTCTGGCTCACCATGAGCGCCCAGGAACGCGAGACGAAGTTCGATGAACTACGCGACTGGGTCGAGACCGTCCTCCGCAAGCAATACCCCGATTACCTAGCCGACCAGATCAAACCATGCTGGTCCAACCACCCCGAAGCCACGTGGGAACTCACCTGGCTCTACCAGCTCTGGTCCATGACCTACCTCATCAGCCGATCGTCTCCCAAAGACGCAGCAGACTGGCACGACCGCTGGTCACCCGGCGTCACCCGCCGACTAGGCCAAGTCATGGCGAACTGCGACGGTGGTAGTCGTTGCCGGAGCCATTCCAGCCTCAGCAACCAGCTCAAGCAAGCTGGTAACAAGGCACCGAGGTGATAGAACCACCGACTAGTGGCCTGCGACAACTCTGCTGCACGCGATCATCAGGTTCTGCCCGAAGACGGTGTGCCTTGGACCGCATAGCGACTCTGCCTAGCGGAGTGAGTGAAGTCCTCGCACGCCCGCCCTTGAATTCGCGCCCGCCCGCTCCGGTGCGCGTGCGCGGGGCGAGGATGCAGGCAGCTACGCAGTTCGCCAGCGGGGCTCGCGTGGCCGTGGCATTCGGCATCCAGCAACTTCCCATGGCGAACAGAGCACTGGGAGCACTCCAAGGACAGTAAGGCGATGTGCCACCGAAACTGGACTCGCAGATGTCAACGGCCGTAAACTCAGAACGGCTGATCTTGATCGAACCAGGAATCCTCCACTGCGACCGCAGAAACCAATGGCGCCGACCTCGCCGCGCGCCGCGACGCGGATTGATCTGCGAGAAGAACGACCTCTACTGGATACAGCTCGGGTTTTCCCAATACCTCGCTCGCCACCGCCTCGTCCATTACTCTATCCGCGCGCAATTCTCTCGTCCTCCATGTAGGAACGCCGTACCGATGAGCGGCGAGCATGGGTCCGTACTCAAGAACCGTATCCCTTGTACCCACCCATCGCCCAGTATTGGCAATTCTCATAATACAGCCGTCTAGCAGGTACTCTGCGAGATAGAGTCGAACTCGTTCATCAGAACTTCTGCCAATCGCAGCCGAAAGAGTTCTCTGTCGCTGATCCACTCGTGACCTAGCGGCTACTGCAGCTAGTAGCACAGGCGAGTCCACATCTACAGTCGAAACTTGCCTAGCGTTTAGTCGAGTCTGCCGAACGCCTGCCGCAATTATCGTCTCAATTGTACCGATGATCTGCTCCGGAGACCACCTATCAACCGCGCTTGACAATAGCGGCAGACAACGTGAAATCACATCCTCGTCAGCTATGCAAATTAGCGCCGTTAGCAGCAGTTGAGCATCATCCGCATTCGGCTGATCGCCTATGCACTCCTCCCACCATCTAGCATCCGCGCGTTTCCCGACGGCCGCGGCAAGACGGTCGGCCAAAGATCGCTCGACATCAAGAAGACCGCACATTACATCGTCAGTTTGCCTGACTCCTGACCAAAAGAAGCGCAGCACAGAGAATCTCGTGGCAAGCCAGCATGGGCCGAAGTACTCTTTCACCACTTCTGACGCGTCCACGCCCCACATCAAACGGCGCCGTTGGCTGCGGCGCGTTATGTCCGTCAGAATCTTCTTCAGTGAACTCAAGTGCTCAGCACTATCGGCACCTCTAAGCATCAACGCAAACTGCGACTCGCTTATGGTGTCGTAAAGACCGTCGTAAAATAGAAAAACACTCAAATCCAAAATATTCGGACTTCCGAAAAACCGCGCCTGCTGATAGATCCCCGTCTTTAGGTATTCCAGCATCTTCAGCCCACACGCAGCGGACTCCAACCCGATGCGGGTCGCTGCTCCCCTGTATAGCAATCCCTGATCAAGCACGTCGCATTCCTGCGTGCCGAAGATCTGCAGCAGGTCCTTATCACTAACTTCCCGCAATACATCTAGTCCAACTCCTACCAACATCCAACGGAACCAGCGCGCTGACTTCCTTGCGGGCAGGTTTTCGCACCACCACTCAATCAGTTCTTTCCGATCAGCCAACTCGGCGAGCACCTGCACGACACGGGCGCCATAAGTAGTCGTTCCATCCATCAAGATACGCTGACCGCGCTTAACGACCTCGATGCCACCGCTATCGCTAGGAATTCTCAGCACGCCGGTGCCATCTCCTCGTGCGAGGGCGAACCAACCTATTACATCCTTCACTATTAGCGCGGACAGCTCCCGGCCCATCGCCGGACTCTGAACGAACACTTGGTCTGCAATGATGCTATTAGCCAAGCTTCTGGAATATGTCTGCGTACGATATTCACCTTCAGCGAATGTCGTGCGGAATTGATGCAGCAAGTACGCCAGCTCGCCTTTGTCAAAAAAGCCAACATAAAAACGGGTCACATTGAGCCAATAGGGATTTGCGGCAATGGCGTCGAATCGGTCGGCCTTGGTGCCAGTAACTTCTTTGCCAGCCCGCGACATCCGCGCCGTGTCGTGGAGGTGATATGCAGCGAAATATTCTCGCAGCGGCTGAACTTCAAACTCCCAGGTACCCTGCACCCGACTCACAAGCGCGATGAAGCGTTCAGCCATGCCTCGGAACAACTCATCAACCAGGTCGAGCTGCGTGTAACCCACATCGTGGAGGTATTGCCGCAGGAGAGACTTTAGTTCTGCTTCCCCGATATTTCCTTGCGAGCGCCCGGCCTCTGCCCGAGCGTGCAGAACCCATGCTAGGTAACCGTGAAGTTGTAGAATTGTCTTACCGTGCTCCCGTATAACTTTGCTCTTACCAGCCTCACGAGTAAGAAAGGTGGAGATATATTGTTCGTATAGCGACGTTCTCTGCTCTGGCAAATTACCTTGTTGCTGGTATATCAACCAGAGAAGTATGGCCAATTGCATGGAGTTGCGGGCAAGTTCCGCTATATGCGGCTCGCGAAGCTTTTCGGCTAGGATTGCCGTCAGCTCACGCGCCTCGTCAGTTTCGACCTTTCTCGTCTTCATCCACGTTCTGGTATACTCCATGATCAAGGGACGACTGAGATTGGTAAGAGTGATATAGCTAAACCGATCACTTGGGAACCTGGGGGCTGCTGAAAATGCACTGGGCCGACTGGTAATCACGAATCGGACTTCTCGACCGATTTCCTGCAACCTACTAGAGCAATCGACGAGTTCGCTGACTATTTGCGTGCGCATTTCGATGTCTGCAACTTCGTCCAGACCATCAAAGGCCAGCAGGACTGGGGTAGTTGAAATTACCGCATCTAGGTCATCGACCGTAAATGATCCTCCGCCCGAAATTGTGTGAACCATCGCAGCCAAGAAACCTTCTACGCTCCGCGGATAGCTTTCCACACTCCTATCGGTGCCGAACGGATTCTTGTTGGCGAACCAGGTGGCTAGATCTCGCAGATCAGTGCGGAACGGTAGAAGAATAGGGCATGTGCGATATTCAACTGGCAGAGGTCGTATGTCTTTGCCGAGCAAGCGGGCGCGTTGCACCTGGCAGATGTATTGTACCAATGTCGATTTACCTTGCCCCGGCGCGCCCTCGATGACTGTGCGAAGAAGCTCTTGGGTTCCTGCGAGCTGAAGCAGAAGACTTGCGCCAGTATATTGCCGAAACCCATAATATTGGTCGGAACGTTGTGCGGTATCTAGTGGCGTGAATCTAAGATTCCTGCCTTTCGAGGAGAAACGGCGCTGCGCGGAGGCGTTGAGGTGCGGCTGAGCGCCAATATCGAGATAATTTGCAAGTAGTGGTTGGTTTGGGAGATCCGCTTCACGGAAACGTATCGATGCATCTCTATCAAATTGACCTTTGAGGAATTTGCGAATAGTGAGGAATCGATGACTATTGGTGCTGTCTCCGCCCGTCATTCCAGCGAGGAGTGCATCTGCTGATGCAGCTGAGCTGGTAAGACCGTACGTCCGCTTCAGCTCCCAGTTTGGATCAAGCGCCGGTCTAGATCGGTACGCCACCAGACGTCGAGTTCGACGTCGCCAGATATTTTATCAGCTAGCCATAGGAGCATCTTGTCTCTGGTGCCGCTACCGGAATGCGATGAACATGGCACGTTGGTGATCAGGATGTAGTGGCGGACGCCTTTCTGTATCAAACGAAGAATGTTGGGCAGTTCACTAGTGACAGTATCTTGCAGCCAAGTTAGATAGTCGGCATGTGTAGCGTCGGCTAGAGGCGTCCTCCTACGATACTTGACTTGGAAGACGAGGGTATCTACGGCCCGGCGCGAAACAATTGCATCTCGACCGCCGTCGGGCATTCCAATGGGCATGCATTGGGCGCGCGGGAATTGTTGGACCAGTAGGGTTTGACATAGTTCCTGGAAACGCTCAGGGCCGAGATCCTCATACGGATAGGTCATGACCGCTGCCGATCTGTTGTCTGGCGTCCGAGTGTGACGGTCGCGATCCGAAGATGTTACCGTTCAGATCCCTGGCGGAAGGGCAGTCTGGTGGTTGCGATGGGCCGATCGGTCGCGCAAGACGTGTCGATCGGTCGGCGTCGAGGGACCGACTGGGCTCTTGATGGTGTTTTGACCGGTGTGTAACGGCAGGAAGCAAGGGCGTCCCTCGGCGATAGCGCGCGCACATCTGGTAGTGATGTGTGCGGCAGCAGGCGTGGCGGTGGGTCATCTCGGACCAGGCTGCCGATGGGTCGCTGCCGAGCGGCAAGGCGAATCGCGGCGCGGTGCCACCCGCCATGAGCGTGAGGCAAGGCTGGTCAAGAGGACGGGCACCGCAGGTGAGATCTCGGCCGGATCGGTGACTCAACCGTCAGGGATCGTGCAGTCATGTCCGCCTGCAACGACTGCTAGGCTGAGGATGCTCGTCTCCTGAGGGTGAGGGGTGTGCGGCCCGAGGTGTGGTTCGACTCCTGTAATAGCCTCGGGGGCAAGGCCTGTCTCGCGGCGCTGGGTGTAATGCTCACATTTACCTCAGCCTTTATGGCTGCCGGAATGGCTCGGAAGCGGGCCAGGAAGGAGTGGCCGATGAGCGCCATAAAGCGCGTGCTGGGTACAGTTCGCAGTCTCTTGTACGCAGGAGTCTCGTTCGGTTCCAGCGTCGTGGCCGGACTTGTCGGCTCGGCTTGCCCGGCACCCTGAGGAGACGAACTGACGTCACCTGACCGGATCGCGCCAGACGTCGAGGCCCTGATTGTGCTGGCTGCGCCTGGACGAACCCCCTGATGGCGCGCCGGCCAGTGGCATGGCATCAACCCCACGCCGCGCTCTCCAGGGCCACCGCGTTTATCACTTCGACTTCGCGGACGTATATGTGCGCCACCTTCGCGGCGTTGCCGTCGATGATCGTCTTGGCTCGGTCGGCAGCCGATGAGGTGTCCTCGCCGCCGCATGCGAGAGTCACGAGCGCCTGGCCCGGCTCATCCCATGTCACGGTGGGTTGCATCACTACGTTGCTGTGGAGGTGATGGATCGCGTCCGTGAACCGTTGGCGCTGTTCCGCCGTAACGGGAGGGTAAGGGCGCGGCTTCATGAGGGCCGTGATCTTGTACATGCGGGTTGCCTCTCTGGTGAGCCATTCCTCGATGTCGTCGAGGCTCATGCCGTAGCCCCCGCCGATCTGCCGATTGGCTAGCACGGCCCATCCGTCGCGATCATCGACCAGTTGATAGGTGCCGAAGTCCCATGCGTGGGGGTCGCGGCGCGGTGATTTCTGGAGCCGCAGGCCCTGGCGCGAGGCCAGTCGGCGGAGACGTGTCTCCCGAGTCTTATCTGGAGTCATACCTCTGAGCGTATCTTGATATGTCTTCCAGAGTGTAACTGGACGGCAAGCCGGCACCCGCTCGACAGCAGATCGCCGAGTAGTAAGGGCAGAGGGTCCGACTTGAAGCGGGGCGGGTGGACGTAGCGGTCGTCGGCCGCGATCCTCGGAGCGAGATGGGTCCTATCCGGACGTAACCGTGACGGTCGCTGATGACAACCATTCGGGTACTGAGCCTGGCCGCTGCGGCTGGACCGGCCGGCACCACTGTGGCCTGGTTCACTCTTGCCGGCGCGCTCGGCGGCGTGCTGGTCACCAGCATCGTCGGCCTGAGCACGGCGATGCTGAACCACCGCTGGCAAGGTCAGCAAGCCCAGGTCAGCCGACGCTGGCAGTTCGAAGACGCGCACCGCCAGCTGCAGCAGGAGCACGCCCGCCGACATCGCGAGCAACGACGGGAGACCTACACGGCCTACTGATCTGCCTGGAACCGCTTCTCCCATCAGCTTCAGGCCCTCACCACCGCGGTGCGCGACCGCGGATCTCCGGCCGATGCCAGGAGTCAGCTAACGCTGCACGAGCCTGAGCTAGCCCGCGACGTGAGGGAGGCTGAGCTGGAATGGCGTACGGCGGCCGATGTACTCCTCATGAACTGCAGCGCCGACGTCACGGATGCGGCGTTCCGCCACATCGCGGTGACCGATCAGAAGCTCGACTCGGCGTGGCAAGGCCGCTGGCACCCCGATAAGGACGGCGAGGCCTACCGGGGCCTCAACGACGCAATGCGGGACGATTTGCTGTAGCAGGCCAGCTGCTAGCGCGCACGAGCGGCGGTCTAGCGCCGGAAAGCCGATTGTGGGAGTGCAGTCCGCCCATCGCCCAGCGAATTAGCGCATCGCTCCCTCGGCGAGGTCCTGCATCGGTTGCGCGTCAGGTTGTCGTGTTCTCGGAGCCAGTCGCAGGATCGGCCAGGCCAAGCATCGCCGATTCGACTGGCGGTGCGAGGCGCTTCCGTGGCCCAGGATCGCCAGGCCTAGTGCAGCGCTGACCTGCCTGCGGCCCGCGTGGCTGGGCCGGGCGCCGTGAGCTGCTGTCGGTGCCCGCCAGACTCCGGCACGCACGCAGGCAGCCGATGCCTGCCACTGCCTGCGCATTTCGGCCGCATGATGCCTGCTCGGCTGCCGCCCCCAACGACCATTCGACTGCGCCCCGCTCATGCCAGGCAGCTCGCGGAGTTATCGGATCGCGGTCAGGGAGTCAGGCCGCGATACTGGGCAGGTGCCGGTCATTGACATCGATGGTGCGCGTGCGGCGCTGCGTGGTGGCACGCCTGCCGAGCTGATCGGCCTGGCCGAATGCGGCTGGCTTGATGCGAAGGAGGGCGTCTACCAGCTGGACGATCCTGCCAAGGCTGAGGAACTGGCCAAGGACGTGGCAGGGTTCGCGAACGCCAAGACTGGCGGCCTGGTGCTGGTGGGCTTCAGCACCAGGCAGGAACATGACCGGGAGATCCTCGACCAGGTCCGGCCGGTGCCGCGGGCTCTGGTGGACCTGGACCGGCATCGCAAGCTCATCCGCGAACGGGTGATCCCGCCGCCGCGCGGGGTGAGTGTCGAATGGGTCGACTTCGGCCAGGGCAGCGGCGTTCTCGTCATCGACGTGCCTGCGCAGCCGACGGCATGCCTGCCGTACGTGGTGCCCGGGCCAACCCGGACTGCCAATGTCAGCCGCCTGTCGGTGGCGGTCCCAGTGCGAGAGGGTGACGCCACGCCGTGGCTGCCGCAGGCCGAGATCCAGCGTCTCCTCGCCGTCGGCTGGACGGCGACTGGCGGCCCTAGCGAGGAGTTCCTGAACGGCCTGATCGAGCAGGCGATCACGGCCGCCCGCCGGAGCGAGCCGCCTGCCGGGCCGGCCATCGAGATCGGCGACGGCGCGCCGGGGTGGAAGGGTCCGTTCCACCAGGCGTGGAGCGAGCTGATGCAGGAGAACATCTGGATCGGTGATCCCGCGACGGATGTCTACGAGGAAGGCCCGGGTGTTGTCCAGTACTTCGAGTCGCACCTGTCACTGTTCGGCTGGGTGCTATGTGCTCTTCCCCATCGGCGGCCTGTCGCTGTCGCCGGCGAGGCCTGGCAGGCATTGCGGGCTGTTGGCGCAGGTGTTCCGGGCGGGGATTCACTTGGCGCAGTCGGGTTTCCCGCCCCGGATGCTCAGGCGGCCCGCATAATCGATGCCCAGGCCACCAGTGTCGATCTGACCGGCGGCCGGTGGGGGAAAGGAAGGCTGCTGCGCAGCCCGGCGGAAACGGGGTGGCGCTGGGAGCCGGTCATCTGCTTCGGCATGGACATGACCCGGGCAGCCGGATTCTGGACCGCTGATCGGGCTGCCCAGCAGCTGCGGTTGCGCGCTGTCGCCACCCTCCCGTATGCCGACGCGCGCGAGCTCTCCATTACCGGGCCGCGCCGCCTCGACCTGGAACAGGCCTTGCCGATCAGCGAGCTGGCCGGCATCGTCACGACCCTGTCGCTGCGCCGGGGCGCGGACCTGCGCGCAGCCGTATGGAACCGCGGGCCGAACCGTAACGCGCTCGACGCGCTCAGCTACTCAAGCGTGATCACCGCGCCGGACGGCCGGACGGCGCTGGCCGCTGAAGTGATGATGGCTCTGCCCAATGCCATGAACTCTTCGGTTGTGACGTGCGCGGAGCTGCGAGTCGAGGACCTCAGCGCATGGGCCGAGGCCCTGGCAGCATCCGGTGCGCCACACCGGACGGATCTGCGGTTGTCGCTGGAAGAGGTGGCAGAGTTCTTCGCCGCGGCCTGGCAGACCGCGACCGAGAGGCTGGCCGACGTCGTCACGGACAATGCCCCGGCAATGCTCTGGGCCGACCCGCCGACGGTCGAGCTACGACTCAGTGCCGAACGCCGCCACGACAGCACCCCGCAACCTCAGCCGATGCTCGACGAGTACATCGACATGAGCTCGTTCGGTGACAGCGACCGGGGCCAGCTCCGTGAAATGGCCGTCACGATCACAGCGCCGCCTTGCCTCAACCCGTCCGAGCGGCGAGACCGGACACGCGAGGCACTGGTGTATATGGCACAGCAATTCGGATTCCTCGAAGCCGCAGAAGATCGTCTCTGACAATGGCCAGTAGCCCCGATCTGAGGTTGTGGTCGTTGCGTGTGAACGCACCGACTCTTAGCCGCTCGCCGCTTGACGCCGTCGGCACTCTCGCAATCCAGCCGCGTCAAAGTCAGCCCCGCTCGACGTCAATTACCGGTCCTCCGGCATGCAGAACAACCCGATATTTACCGCCGCCAAGCATGCTGATCCCGACCACACGACTACGCAGATCGGGCCATCTTCGCACGCGGTGCCTGGCCAGGCGATCACAGAACGGAATCCACCTTGGTCGCGTCGCCGAGCAGCCAGTCGATGCTGCGTCTGACACCGAGTCCATACGTGGGTGGTTGCTGCAGGCGGTCTGACCCTTGATGCCCGCTCTGTTCGATCACGTCCTCCGCGTAGAGGCGTTCGGTCTTGAGATCGCGCGTGGTCAGTTCAAGAGCGCGAACTCCGCTGATGGGAGCGCTTGGTCGCCTGCGCAGCACCCAGCTGAGCGTCGCGGTCACGCCGTCAAGATAGTCGCCGCTGTCTAGCTCGGCCCGCCTGCGCCGGGCACTCAGGCTGTCGAGGGTTCCGGCGACCATTCGGTGCCGGCGCTCGGTCAAGTCGTCCAGAACGGCATTGATCTGATCTGGCGAGCGAACGACGTCTCCGAACCCGCCGACTAGCTCGCCTCGGTTCTCGCCTCGCACCGGGATGCGATCGTCCTCGCCGATCAGCCAGCGCAGAATGGTCGCAGCGGCATCGGCCCGTTTCTCACAGTCGCCGCGCAACCGACGCTCGTCCGCTATCGCGATCTCCGCTTCAATGTCAGCCCGGCTCGGAGGAACAGCCGTCATCTGGTCGGTCACCGGCGCGGCAGCGGCCTCGCCGAGCGCCCAGGCCCACGCGCGAGCTGACCGCGACTCAATCGCTCCCGATCGCTCGACGAGTTGCGGCGCCTGTCGTTCTCGCACCGCCTTGACGTGACGCAAGGGCCGCACGATCGCCGTTCCCGGCGGCGGTGCATCTTCGCCGACGCTCCCGGCATGCATGCTCGTCACAGCTTCCTCGGTCATTGACCAGCCTCCATCTCGAATTCCTGACGTCGAGCGACCTCGGCACGACGGCTGGGAGCCGGTTCCTGCCGAACCGCGCTCCGCCTGGCGGCAGCCTCAGTCAAAGCCTCAGCTTCCCTGCGTCGCATGAGATCGTCGCTGTCGAGTTCGGCATCCCGACCAGCCTGCCGGTCACTTTCGGCGACGATCTCGTGCACGTGCCGAGCGACCTCAAGCGCCGCCGCCACATCCAGAGCCGCCGCTTCCCGCTCTTCCGCAAGGTCGGTCGTGCCGGACTCACTCGCCGCAGCGACCGATTCTTCGTCCGGGTGCAACGGCGGCAGTTCCGTCCGTGGGTGCCGGCGCCGCAGCTCGCTATCGGCGACCAGCGCCCGCTGCCGGCTCAGCTCCGTCGCCGCATGCCATGCCCGCCGCGCCTCATCGATCTCCGCCAGCTGCTCGCGACGCGCCCCCACCTCCTGAGCCAGCGCGCTCAGCCCCTCGGCCTCCCGCCGAACCTCGTCCCGCGCAGCCGCATCAGCGACAGCATCAGCCCGATGCCACGCACGCACAGCATCCGCCCGGTAGGTGTCCTCAGCGATACACGCCTCGCGCAGCTCCCGAGCAACATAGGGCGGCGCCCACTTAGTCTCCCGCTCATACACCGCCCGCCGGGCCAGCAACTCCCCGTCCGTCGCGGCGGCAACCTCCCGTTCCAGCTCCGGCATCCGCAGCGCGGTGAACGCGACGTGCCAGCTGGCCCGCCGTTCCGGCGAACCGCGTTCCGGCGCCGCCCCGATGGCCTCGATCTCGCTGTCGTACCCGCACTCCTCCCGGTACGCCGCCGCCGCACCGGCCCGCCGAACCCAGTTAGCGCGCTCCACCGGATCACCCGGCACCTCCCCGAGGTACCGCAGCGCCCAGACCGGCCGGTCCACCGCGGCCCGCTCCCCCAGCACCGAGACCCGGTCATCCATGGCCGTGGCCAAGTCACCAGCCAGCCGCGCCGCCTCCGGATCGCCGATCTGCGGAGTTCGCGCCGCATAACTGGCGCTGGCCAAGGGTTCGGCGGTGCCAACGATCCGCCGTACCCGCCCGTGCAGCACCGCCGCGACGCTCCTGGCCCCGGCGAACCCCCGCCCGCAGATCGCCCGCCGAAGAACCTGCTCGGCATCGTGCCCAGCCAGCTCGGCCGCCCGGAGCAGCCGTATCAGCGTCGCCCGCTCAGCATCCTGCTCATACCGCTGCCACTCCTCCGGCGGCAGGAGCGCCTGGATCGTGCTCTCGTACGATCGCGTCGCGTGCGCGCGGGTCACGTCCACCCAGACCGGTGCCAGGGTCGCCAGGCTGACGGCCTGCTCCTGTTCCAGCCGCAGGACCTCGGTGGCAGCCCGCGCACCCTGCTCCCGGTCCAGAACAGCGCCCAGCACGGCGAACCGGTGCAGCCGCCACGGCTCACCCTTGCCCGCAGCCGGGTCACGGATGTCAGGAGCCGGACGCACGGCCGGCGAAGTATCGGAGATGCGCATCCGCTCACGTACCACGTAGGCGGTGTTCCGCTGCCGCCCCCGGCTCATCCCGACATAGAACGCCTCCCGCCCCGCGGTCTCGTCGACCACCAGGTGCGCCGTGTCCACGGTGCGGCCTTCGGTGACGTGAACGTTGCTGGCGTAGCCGAGCTGGACATGCCTCTCCAGATACCGTTCGGGTAGTTCGAACGACGGCGACCACCGTGCCTGACCCGTGCCGGGATCGGTCCGGAGACGGCGGCGGACCACCGCGATTCTTTCCTCTCCTATCTCTTCCCACCGGTCAATCCGCAGCACATCGCGGTTGGCGAGCGACCGGCCCGTCGCACCGGCCGTGATCAGCGCGTTCTTGCGCGCCACGATCAGATCACCTGGCCCGGCGACGTTGCCGTCGGCCAGCTCGACCAGGTCGTGGCCGGCGACCAGGCCGAGCACGGCGAGCTCGTCCCTGGCCCGCCGCGCCAGCTCGGCGGCATGCACGTTCGTGGCGGCCAGCAGCAGCGTGTCCGAGCCGGTGAGGTAGTCCGCGAGCCACCGCCGGCACGCGGCCGCCGCCATCTCCTCACCGGTCCCGTCCAGGATCCGGCCCCGCTGGTCATAGTCCGCGATCACGTCAGCGTCGCCGGTGCGCAGCCGCAGCGACGCTTCGCTTTCCCACGCCTGGTCGAACCGCTGCACCGTGCGCAGCTGGTAGTACCCGTGCTCGGCGGCGAGCAGCCGCATCGCCCCGCCAGCCCCCGGCGCAGACAGCTGCGCCGTGTCGCCGGTCAGCAACACCTTTGCTCCCCACCGGGTCGCGATCGCTTCCACCGCGGCCAAGTCGGCGGTGGGCACCATCGACGCCTCGTCGACCGCCAGCAGATCACCAGGCCCGACCGGCCGGTGGCCTTTGGTCCGGTTACTATCGTCGAACCGACCGAGGAAGTCGGCCAGGTTGTAGGTCTCGGGGATGCCTTCGGCCGCCAGGACGTGCGCGGCGTTGGTCGACGTGGTCAGCCCGATCACCCGCCCGGCCCCGGCGTCGCGCCAGATGCCGGCGATGACCGCGACGATCCGGGTCTTCCCCGAGCCCGCCGGGCCGACCAGGATGTCAATCGCCCGGCCCGACGTCAGCACCCCGTAAGCGGCCTGCGCCTGATCATCGGTCAGCCCCGCGCTGCTCAGCGCCGGGCCGGCGCCGTCCCGCACCGTGGCCGCGCCGTCCTGCGCCACGGCCGCGCCCCGAGCGCTGTGCTCGCGCCACAGCTCTGCTTCGACTCGCGCCCGGTCGACGCCGAGCGCGGCGGCGGCGCGTTCCGGCGCGATGGCCGGTGCGCCGGTTTGCGCCGCGGCGCGGAGCAGGCGCGTCTCGGTGCCGAGCTGGCCGCGGGTGGTGTAGACCTCCGCGCCGTGCCTGCGCCACAGGCTGAGTCCGTCCGCGCGCCGGTACGCGGCGGGGACCGGCACCATCTCAGGCGCGGTCAGCAGCACCGTCCCGCACGGGCCGCCGGGCCGCAGCGCCTGGCCGGTCAGCTCGTCCAGCAGCGCTGTGACCCGGGGACCGGACAACCCGCCCAGGTAATCGGGCAGGTAACGGTTGATCATCCGCATCAGCTCATAGCGCGTGAACACCGATTTGGAACGGAGCGCATCGGCAACCGCCGCCAGCAGAACCCGCTCGATCTCCGCATCGGCCGCCAGGGCCACCGGGCCAGGGTTAGGCAACCGCTGGCCAAGCGCCGAGTCTGGGATCGCGCTCAGCGCCTGGACCTCGTTACTGCGCGATTGCTCCTCCCAGTGCGCCAGCAGCATCTCGCGGGCCGGCGCAGAATGCGCCTTCGGCTGCCGCGAATCCAGTGTCACGAATTGCGCCATCGACCACAGCGCCCGCGCATGCGGTTCTTTTCCGTGCCTGCTCTTGTATTCGGTAATGAGCTCTTGCAAACGCGGTTCGATAGTCCGCCGCCTGGATGAGAATTGTTCCCGGATTTCCTCAGAGATCCCCAGGAGCTCCCAGCCGTTTCCATCCGCACGCGGAACCGGCTGGACGCCCAGCCTGTCGCTCAGGTATTCGGCCAGTGTCCGCTCCGCGATCGCTCCCGCCGCCGGGCGGGCCGCGTACAGGGCCGCGCCGTCGAGCGTCCGCCAGGCGAGCCTGTCCTCAGCGCGGGCCGCCAGCGGATCGTCCCGCAGTACCCGGTTCAAGATCGCGTTGTGCACATGCAGCTGCGGGTCGCTGTCCCGGCTCGTGTGCTGCGCGAACGAGGCGATCACCCATTCATGCGCGTCAGCGAACCGCCCTGAATGCCTGGAGTGGTAGCCGGCCCGGCTGTACCCGGCCTCGCGCTGCAGGTACTCCAGCATCGCCTGGTTCCCGGCCATGATCGCGTCCCACACCACCTGAGCACGGGCGGTCCACAGATCGGCTTCCTCTGCCCGGCCAGCGTCCCGCGCTTGGAGCGCCCGGACCTGAAACGACGCGTGCAGCAGGCTCACCGACTTCGGCACCGAGAACGTCGCGTCGAAGAAGAACACCGTCGCGCGGCGCTCGTTCAGCGCCTGCATGATCAGCTGATCCCTGCGCTCCTGCGTCGCCTCGGGCTCCGCCGCCAGCAGCCTGCTGATCAGCGCCGCGACCTTGTCGCTGTTGCCGGCGAAAGCGCTCGGCGCCCGGCCCAGCCTCGCCGCCTGCTGCGGGTCGCGCGGGTCGATGAACTGCTCATACAACCGCTCGAGCACCGGCCCGTCCACCTCCGAGCCAACCGGCAGGCCAAGCTCCGGGCAGCCTAACCCGGTCCAGATGCCCGGCGGCTCACCGTGCTCGGCGACAGCCGACAGGTAATAGTTCTCACGCCCGGCCGCCACCGCACGGGTGAGGTACCGGGGATCGTAACCGCTGAATATCGACAGCATTGCTGAACCGTTCTCCACCGACCTGAGGACCACTCGACTGGCCATCATCATTGTAATGCAAAGGTGTGACGGGAATTGGGTGCGAAGTGGGTGTTGGATCAGTCGGAGATGGGTTAAGGATTGACATCATGCAAGAGGTCAGTCTTGTTCGGGAAGCATTATCTGTGATTTCTGAGAATGAGTCCTGGACAGTGACATCGCTGATGTCTGGGCGGGGCCCGCTCAGGAAACGCGCGCCACGTTCAGGCGGGGTGCTCACCGGGCGGCGGGCCTTGGTGAGCACCCCGTGGTGCAGTCAGTACGGGGGGATGAGTTCCTTCTCCCATGCGAACACGGGCTCGGGTGAGACGGTCCTGCCGGCATAGCAGCAGCAGGCGCCGTCGATGACGATGCAGTCCGGGCCGCAGCCCGGTGCCAGGAAGTCGATGTCGGTCAAGTCAGTGGCGGGGCTGGCGGTCATGGCGTGCCTCCTGAGCGGTGGTCCCCGGATGCGGGGCTTTGGTGGCGTGTTCTGGTGGCGGAAGGCACGCAGGCGTATAGGGCGGGAGCGCAACCGGCCGGGCCCGGGCGGGCAAGATGTTTTCCCGGCGGGCGCAGCCCGCGGTGTGGGGGAAAAGATCTTGACCGTCCGGGGTGAGCGCAGCGAAAGGCCGGTGGCGCTCCCGCCCGCGCCTGCGAGACTGACAGAGCCAGAACATGCCAGTCCCGCATCCGGGGACCACCGCCACCCGCGCGCTACGGTGACCGTCCCGGTGGCCAAGGTGATCATGACCGCCGGTGTGAAACTGTCAGCGCAGACTCACTGGCGGCCGCCGGGTGAGGCGGCCGGTTCCGATATCAGCCTGCGCACCTTTCGTGTAGCCATCGCGGTACCCGGAACCGCTGTAGGTGACGCGGCCCTTGCGGGTGACGGGATACGCCTGCTGGGCACGGCGGGCGATCACCTGCTGGCGGCTGGCCAGCACTACCGCGGCTCCCGGCGTCCCGCTGGCGGGTGGCTCGGCTGCGACCTGGTCAGCGGCGCGCTCCTCGGCGGCGCGGACCCGGCCGATGACGGCGGTGATGAAGCCGAGCAGCCAGCTACGCCGCCACGCCCGCACGCTCCGGGTCCCGGCCGGTGCCGGCGTGGCGGCGAGGGCGTGGTGCATCTGCAGGAGCAGCGAGGTGTACAGGACTTCGGCGCGCTCGATGTCGCAGGCGTACCCGAAGATGTGCACCTGTGCGGCGGAGGCGGCGCCGTTCAGCAGGATGCACCGGCACCGCATCGCCGACGCGATCCCGCACAGCAGATGGGCCTGGACCGCCGCCCAGGGGCTGGGGATGACGATGAGCCGGTCGGCGGGCTGGTCGGTCTCGGGCCGGGTGGCGGCGAGCAGGGCCCGGTCGATGCCGTAGCGGGCCATCAGCTGCGCGGCCTTGCCGGTCAGGGCCTCGGCTTCGGCGGGGGTGACGCCGTGTGCCTCGGCTTTGGCGAGCAGCTTGCGGATCCGGTCCAGCGGGGCGTTGTCACTGGTCACGTCAGGTTCCTTTCAAGGACGGGGAAGCGCGGGCCGGGGGTGGTTCCGGCCCGCGCCCGGGAGAGGGGTTAACGGGGGCGCTGGCGGCGGGCGTCGTAGCTGGCGGCGCACTCCTCCGGCGTCATCGGCAAGACCGCGGCGGACGGGGGAAGGCCGGCGGCCAGGGCGTCACGCAGCAGCTCGGCCATCGAGTAGCCCGGGTCATCGGCCAGGGCCCGGTCCAGGGCGAGGTTGGCCAGGGCACCGTCGCCTGCCTGCCAGGCAGTGAACGCGAGCAGGGACGCGGGTCCAGCAACATAGCCGGGGCGGGCGCGGCGGGTCAGGTCGGTCCACAGCCGGAGGTGGGCGTCCCGGTGCGCCGGGTCCATCCGTGCCCACGCGTCGTCGCGGACCCGCAGGCTGGTCAGAACCAGTCCGAGCCGCGCGAACTCGCCGGGGTCGGTCAGGTGGCCGCCGCCGCGGTAGCAGGCGATCGCTTCCCGCACCGCGGCCAGCCCGGCGGCGTCCAGAGCGTCCGGGCCTGACCCGGTGAGCTGGCGCGCCGCGGCCCGCTCGGCCCGTGCGGTCGCCTGTTCCATCGCGTCGGCGGCGGGGCCATGCAGGGGCGCGAGGGTGGCGGCCAGCGCGGCCCGGCTGGCAGCGGCAGGGAGGCCGGCCTGTGCCAGGACCGCGGCGGCGGGATGCGCCGGGCTGGCGGGCCGGCCCTCGGCGGGGCAGCAGGACGGCTCGGTGCACAGGTAGGACCAGTACCGGCCGTCCTGCACCCGCAGCACGTCCTGCAGCCCGATCCCGGCCGGGGGCAGGACGTCGCGGGTCAGGTCGGCGACCGGGGTGACCAGGGTGCCGGGCCCGTACCCGATGACGACCGCGGTGGTCAGCTGCTGGCGGCGCAGCAGCGTGACGGTGTGATCGGCGATCGCGGCCGCGAGGTCGCGGTCGGGCGGGTCGGGCAGGTCGTACCGGAACGCCAGCCGGACGCGGTGGTGCGGGCCGCCGATCGCGATGACCACGAGACTGTCGGCGGGGTGGAAGCCCAGGAGGTGCGGTACGACGGCGAGCAGCGCGCCGGCGTCGCGGACCTGGACCCGGGCGGGCTGTGAGTTCATGACGGTTCCTTCCGTAGAGCGGGGTGACGGGCGGCTGGGGGCCGGCGCGGGCCCGGGTGGCCCGCGCCGGCCGGGGGGGGGGGTTCAGGAGGCCGGGATCAGGCCGGCCAGGACCTCGGCTTCGGCCTGCTCG
>Ga0209517_10002455_pt1 | contig 26102 bp, 24 predicted proteins | sample PeaSoiMetSII2010_FD_187695 | JGI IMG/M metagenome (GOLD analysis project Ga0209517, IMG submission 187695) | Peat soil microbial communities from Weissenstadt, Germany - SII-2010 (SPAdes) (version 2) | ecosystem: Environmental > Terrestrial > Soil > Wetlands > Peat | place: Germany... | reverse complement strand
GCCACTACGCCGGCTACGCCCTGGTCGGCCGCACCGAGGTCGAGCCGCTGCCGATCGATCCCGACTTTCTCAGGACCGGACGCTACTGGCTCTCCGGGCTGTACCCGATGCTCACGCCGCAGGAGGCGCGCGGCTCCGGTTTCATCCGCTATCGCTACGCCGATCCGAATCGGGCTGATGACGAATGGGGATGGTCGCCGGGCACGCGGCGCGTGCGCAGGGTCAACGAGGACTTCCTGAGCAGCTCGCCCGGCGCGATTGTCGGCGACCCCGATCACTTTATGGGGTTTATCGCCAAGACCGAGGAATACGACTACAAGCTGCTCGCCGAGAAACCGATGCTCGCGAGCGTTCACGCCGAGCATTCACCGGGAGTTCGATGCGCGACCGACGGCGGCGCGAGCGATTGTCCCGAGGCCTGGGAGCTGCGCAACCTCTACGTGCTCGAAGCGACTCCGCGGCGCGACCGGATTCGCGAGGCGCTCCAGGGCAAGACCGTGCTCTACATCGACTCCGAGATGTGGTTCGAGCCCTACGTCGACACCTACGACCGCCGCGGCCAGCTCTTCCAGAACAACATCTACTGGCTCGCCTATCGCGACCGGCCGGTGCCCGACGCCAAGGTCGCGATCTATCCGTTCAAACGTGAGTTCGTGGTCGCCTCTGCCCAGACCGACGTGCAGGGCGGTCTCTCGACCATGTGCTTCCTGCCGTCGGCGGAAACTCCCGAGCGCGAGTGCTGGTATATCAACATGAGCTCGGTCGATCGGAATTTTTTCACCGTCGCGGCGCTGGTGAAAAGCGCGCCCTAGTCAGAACTGCGGTCTTGCGCCGCACCCGGATCTGCGAAGGCTAATCGCCTTGACACGAAGGCGAACTCGACCAACTCCCCGCCTGATTGCGAGCCTCCTGGAGTGTGCCTTAATGAACCGCGTGGGCAGAAAAGCGTGGACGCTCGCGGTGCTGGTGATCGGCTTGCTGATGGCCGTCGATCCGCGGCCACTGCCGGCTCAGGTAGCCGGCTCCGCCGCCGGCGGCAGAATCGATGTGATGGTCCGCGCTTTGAATTTCAAGGGCGTCGGAACCGGCACGACCAAAACGCTTAGCTTTCAGATCAGGAACTTCGGCGAATTCAGGCTGCACGGCAGCGTAGACGGCAGCGCGCTTCGGTCCGCATTGAGCCTGAAGGCCGGGGCCGGACCGTTCGATCTGGGCCACCATGAGCGGCAAACCGTCGCCGTTCAGGCCGCGCCGACGCAGTCCGGGCCCTTCTCTGGAACCGTCAGGATAACCAGCGGCGACTCCGCGAAGCCCGTAGTGAGCGTACCGATAAGGGGCATCGGAATTCCCGCGGAGATCAAGACTGCCCGGACGGTGAGCTTCGGCCGGGTGAAGATCGGGCTCACGCCGGTAAGAACGTTCAGGATCGGGAACCGCGGCGCAGGCGTGCTGCACGGCATTGTCGGCGCGATCGATGCGCCCTTCAGCGTGACTTCGGGCGCCGGCAGTTTCACCCTGCCTTACGGCCACTCGCTCACGGTAACGGTCCGGTTCGCTCCGAACTCAACGCAACGTGCGGCCGGCACGCTGGCGATAACCAGCGACGACCCGGCCCATCCGGCGGTCAAGGTCGCAGTGAGCGGTCGCGGCAAGTAAGCCCCAGCCGGGCGTGTGTAATCAAATCTGGAAATGCAGAGCGGTCTTGCGCCGCTCGGCGAGCGATTGGAGCGTGGTGCGGCGCAGAATCGCGCCGACCGCGTCGTGAACTTCGCGCCATACCTCGCGCATCGCGCAATTCTCGTCGCGCCGGCATGGTGAGTTGGCGCCGTCCTCGAAGCATTCGACCGGGGTGTAATCGCCCTCGATGGTCTGGACAACGTCCTCCATCGTGATTTTGCCGGGACTGCGCGCCAGCATATATCCGCCGCTGGGGCCTTTCTGGCTTGCAACCAGCCCCGCCCGCTTGAGATCGATCAGCAGGCGCCGAAGGTAATTTTCCGGAATACCCTCGCGCGAGGCGATCTCCTCCACCCGAAGCGGCTGCACGGTCGGATACCGCTCGGCGAGCATCAGCAGAGCCTTGAGAGAGTAGTCGATGCCGACCCCGAATTTCATGGCTTTCTGTGGGGATTTTTAGCATAGTAGAGCAGCAGATCAAATAGACGAGTCAGCTAGTCATCTATATAGTTGACTAAGATGACCGCCGAAGTTACCTTTTGCTTACGGATGACACGGCGATGACCAGCGAAACCCCAGTTGGCGAAGAGAGCGCGGGACACCCCTCGACATTGGGACGGGCGCGGCTGTCGTTTGCCAGCACCGCCGACATCGCGGAGTTCGTCGAGACGCTCGAACGGTACGAGCGAGGCGAATTGACGCCCGAACAGTGGCGCTCATTCCGGCTGGTCCGCGGAGTGTACGGACAGCGGCAGGATGACGTCCAGATGTTCCGCGTCAAGATTCCCCAGGGCATCCTTTCGGCCACGGCCCTGCGGGCGGCCGCGGATTGCTGCGAGAAGTTCTCGCGCGGGTTCGCTCATATCACGACCCGCGAGAACATCCAGATGCATTTCGTCAAGCTCGAGGATTCCGAGGCCTGCATGAATCATCTGGCCGCGGCGGGCGTGACGACGCGCGAGGCCTGCGGCAATTCGGTTCGCAATATCGTGGGCTGCCCGTTTGCCGGGGTCTGCTCGGCCGAGCCCTTCGACGTGACGCCCTACTCGGAAGCGTTGACGCGCTATTTCCTGCGCCATCGTTTGACCTCGTCGTTACCGCGCAAGTTCAAGATCGCGTTCAGCGGATGCGAAACCGATTGCGCCGGCGGCGCTTTCAACGATATCGGCTTCGGCGCACGTATCCGCCAGAACGGCAGCGGCCCTGAGCGTGGCTTCAGGATCACGGTGGGCGGCGGGACTGCCACGCTCTGTCAGTCGGGATTCGTGCTCTACGAGTTTTTGCCAGCGGATCAGATCCTCAACGTCGCCGAAGCAATTCTGCGCGTGTTCCATGCGCACGGGCAGCGCAAGAGCAAAGCCAACGCCCGGATGAAGTTCCTGATCCGCAAGCTGGGCTTCGAGGCGTGGAAAAAACTGTTCGACGAGACTCTCAGCACGGTGCTGGCGGAAGGTGGAAGCGGTCTTCCATTCGATCCGCAAAACCCGCCGGTAGAAGACGAACCGCGATGGGAGCGCGCCGCGCCTCCGCCCGAGGCTGAAGTCGCGCGCCGGGTCGCGGCCGCGCAGGTCAAGGGGCCGGGAATCGTTCCGGATGCGATCCTCAACCTGCCGCAAGTATTCTCGCGCGCGCAATTCGAACGATTCTGCCTGACCAATGTTCGCGCTCAGCGCCACGCCGGTTACGTGGCGGTGACGGTGCGCCTGCCGATGGGAGACCTGACCGGCGCGCAGTTCCGCGTGCTGGCCGACCTTGCGCTCGCTTACGGCGACGGCAGCGTGCGCGCCACGCTGCAGCAGAACCTGGTGATGCGATGGGTTCGGCAATCAGATCTGATCGGACTCTACCAGCGCCTGCGAGCCGCGGGCCTGGGCCACGCGGGCGCCGACACAATCGCCGACGTGACGAGTTGTCCGGGGGCTGAGTCGTGCCGGCTGGCGGTCACCCAATCGCGCGGGCTCGGCCGCGAGTTGTCGGAGTTCATCGACTCGCGTCCCGACCTGGCCGAGATAGCTTCGGACGCCTCGATCAAGATCAGCGGGTGCCCCAACGGATGCGGGCAGCATCACGTGGCCACGCTCGGCTTTCAGGGCGGATTGCGCCGGCTCGAGGACGGCCGGGTGATTCCGCAATACCAGTTGATGATCGGCGGAAGCGTGGACGGCGAGGCCGCTCATTTCGGCCGGCGCAGCGTCAAGATTCCCGCCCGCCGCATGACCGAGGCGCTCCGCCGCCTGCTCGAATGGTATCGCGACCGGCGCGCCGACGGCGAGACCGTGGAGCAATTCTTCCGCCACATCCGGCTGGAGGAAATCGAGACCGCGCTCGCCGATCTAACCGCCATCGATTCTGCGACCGCGCTCCCCGAGGATTACATCGACATCGGCGAGGATCACGCCTTCACCGGCGAGACCAAGGACGGCGAATGCGCCGCATGATCGCTGAGAGCTGATCGGGATCCGGCATGGAAGAGCATTTCAGCGATCAGGTCGGGCCGATCATGGATGAACGGCAGGCCGCGCAAGCCGCGCTCGAGCTGGAAGGCAAGCCGCCCGAGCAGATGCTGGCGTGGGCGATCGAGCGGTTCGGGCGAGGGCTGGGAATCTGCTCGAGTCTGCAGGCCGAGGGCTGCGCGCTGATCGATATGGCATGGCGAATCGATCCTGCGGTTCGCGTCTTCACGATCGACTCCGGACGCCTGCCGGAGGAGACCCACGACCTGATCGGCCGCATCCGGGACCACTACGGAATCAGAATCGACGTCTACCTGCCCGAAGCGTCCACCGTCGAAGGCATGGTCGGACGCCATGGCAATAACCTTTTCCGCCAGAGTGTAGAGCTGCGGCTGATGTGCTGCCAGGTGCGCAAGGTGCTGCCGCTCAAGCGTGCCCTGCTGAACTACCGGGCCTGGGTGACCGGGCTGCGGCGCGATCAGAGCGTGACCCGCGCCAATATCAGGAGACTCGAAATCGACCGCGACCACGGCGGGATCCTCAAGCTCGCGCCGCTCGCGGACTGGACCGAGCGCGACGTCTGGGATTACGTCCGGCGCAACGAAGTCCCGTACAACGCGCTCTACGATCAGGGCTACAAGTCGATCGGCTGCGCGCCGTGCACGCGTCCCGTCGCCGAGGGCGAAGATGCGCGCGCGGGGCGATGGTGGTGGGAGACCGGCGCCGCCAAGGAATGCGGGATGCACTGCGCGATCGAAAGCGGCAGCTTCCAGCGCCGGATCGACGCAACGCTCGACCCTGACGGCGGCGGCCGTTAACTTTTTCGGTTTCCATCATAACTGACGACCGAAGCCGACATGCCCAGGCGGCGTGTCGATTGACGACCCGCTTCGAGCGCTCCAGCCTCTGCGTCGAGAGCATCCGGTGAGAAAACCCTCACTGGGCCTTGGCGAATAAGCTTCCTCAGCTTAATCCTCTCCCGCGCGGCGTGGCCGGCGCCGTGCGCAGTCTCTACACGCAGTTATACAATTCAACTTATAGCTAGTTCGGCATTTGCCACGTCGCGTATATTTCACTACATAAAGTACTAGCCACAAGAACGGCTGCTTATGACTAATATGTTATGTTTCTCTACAATGAGTAATGTACAAACTTTGGCCGGCGCAGGCGATGTCGATGCTGACGCCGGAGGAGGGCGTGGAAATGTTTAACCGTCGCAGATTAGACGAGCGGGGCCAGGCGATGGTTGAGCTGGCTCTCGCGTTGCCGCTGCTGCTGACCGTCCTTATAGGCGCGGTAGAGTTCGGGGTTGCTTTCAATAACGATCTGACCCTGACGTTTGCTACGGACGCCGCCGGGCAGCTCCTTTCGATTAGCCGGGGGCAAACCACGGATCCCTGCCAGACCGCCAGCCAGGCGGTCTACTCAGCCGCGCCTTACCTCAATCAGTCGAATCTCAATTTCACGATCGTGATGGGCGGGCATTCGTTTTCGACGCCGTCGTGCAGTGGCGGCCAAGATTATCTGGTGCAGTCCCAAAGCGCCCAGGTAACGGTTAGTTATCCGTGCAACCTTCAACTCTTCGGATTCAATCCTGCGCCCCACTGTGCCTTGACGGCGCAAACGACGGTGCTCATCCAATGAAGCTTAACAACGAATCTAACGAATCTATCGTCCGCCGGTTTCGCGACAGCGAGCGCGGGCAGGCGATGGTGTTGATAACGATCGCCCTGGTCAGCATTCTCGGAGCGGCCGCGATAGTGATCGACATCGGCCGACTGTACCATGCCTATCAAGAACTCCTGTCTGCAACGCAGGCGGCGGCGTTGGCCGGAGCCTCGGTCCTCTCCAATGACACCGCGAGCGAAGCCATAGCCACCGCGACGAGCTACAGCGCCGCAAACGGGGATTTAAACGCCGCTTCCAACCTGACCAACGCTACGATGGTGGCCGGGTACCCTCAGGTGAAGTGCCTGACGAGCATCGGAATCCCGTGTTCCGAATCGCCGGCGGGCGCAAACGCCGTCGTCGTGCGGGAGCAAGCCACCGTGGGGACGACCTTCGCCCGTGTGTTCGGCGTCAATTCATGGCCAATCTCGGCCACCGCGACGGCGAGCGGAAGAGGCGGATTCAATAGCCCGTACAACGTGGTAATCGTCCTCGATACGACGCAGTCGATGAATGATACCGACTCCGACAGCCAATGCGGTAGTTCAAGAATCTCCTGCGCGTTGACCGGCATCCGGACTCTGCTGGGCACGCTCTCGCCCTGCCCCCTGGGACAGGCAAGCTGCGGCGCGGCCACCGGCGAAACGCCCACCGTCGGCGCCAACGTCACGACCCCGGTCGATGAAGTCGGCCTGATGGTGTTCCCGGGGCTGACTTCGACCTCGCAGGTCCCGAATGATTACACTTGCCCTACCCGAAACCCTGCAATTACCAGCTACAACAATTCGCCCGTATACCAGATCATTGCGTTGTCGAGCGACTACCGCACTTCCGACGCGGCCAGTTCGCTGAACGCCAGCTCCGACATCGTAATCGCGGCCGGTGGAGGAAGTTGCAGTGGGGTGAGCGCTCCGGGAGGCGAGGGAACCTTCTACGCGGGCGTAATCAATGCGGCACAAGCGCAACTCGTCGCCAGTGCAAGGCCGAATACGAAGAACGTGATGATCCTCCTCAGCGATGGCGACGCAACTGCTTCGCCAAGCCAGATGGCGGGATCGGCGACGAGTTACCCAGCCACGCAGGAGTGCCACCAGGCGATCACGGCGGCCCAGAACGCCGCCGCCGCGGGGACTACTGTATACGCGGTGGCCTACGGCGCGGAGGCCTCGGGATGTCCGACTGACACGAGCCCAGCTATCACCCCATGCCAGACGATGCAGCAAATCGCCTCCTCCCCGTCGAACTTCTTCTCCGACTACACGGCGACGGGAGGCACCAGTTCCTGCATCTCGGCCTCGCGGCCGACCAGTAACCTGAACCAGATCTTCACGCAAATCGCGGAGGATCTCACGGTCGCCCGGTTGATCCCCAACAACACGCTGTAGACGCCTCAACCGGCGGATCGGCGTGGACGACGCGCTGACCCTCTCGATGTGCCGGAACCGCGAGATAGCAATCGCGGCGATTCTGGCCTAGTTGAGGGGCATGACTCTCGTGCTGCGATTGCGAGCCGCACGGCGCAAGGCGCGCGAGGCCGCGCTGGCCGAGATGCTCGCCGTACTTCGCGGCCTCGGCGCGCACCGCAGCGCAGGCGGGCCGCTTTCGGACCAGCCCGGCGTCGCCTGGGTAAGTCTTCCCGAACCCGACCTCGAGACCGCTCTCCGCCGTCTTTCGGGGCTCGGGTATACCGAGGCAGTCGAACTGGTAACGCCGCCCGGAAAGGCCGATGCGAATAGCAAGCCACACGGTAAGCCGATCATCACGCGATGGAAGGGGCGGAACGTCGCGCTGGTCCGGGTCTACGAGGAATCCGATCAGAGTCTGAGAGCCAGCGCTCCCGACCGGCGCGCCTTTTTGCTGGAGTGCAACGATGGCGTGGTGCGCACGATTCCCGGCTATCGCGGCGGCCGCGGTCCGCTCGAGCATCGCGCGCTCCCGGTGATAGACGCCCGGCTGCTCGTGAACCTTGTAACTTGCGAACGCGCTTGCCCACGCCTGCTGGATCCGTTCGCCGGTGCCGGCGGCATTATCATCGAGGCGAACTCAAAAGGCTTCGTAACCACGAGCCTCGACCATGACTCGGCGCTGCGTTTCGGATTGAGCCAACTCGCAGCTCGTCACGTCGTCGGCGATGCGTCCTCGATGCCGTTTGCGGCCGCGTCGTTCGACGCGGTCGCGAGTGAGCCGCCGTACCATCCAAGCGCGCTCGCGGCCGTCGTCGCGTCACTCGCTGAAATCGCGCGAGTGATGAGGCCCGGCGCCCGCGTGGCGATGCTTATCGCATCCGAGCAGGCCGCCGCGGTGCGGCAAGCAGCATCCTGCGCCGGCCTAAGACTGGAATTGGAAGCCCCAATCGACCGCAAGGGTACCCCGGTCTCGTGCCTGTGCTGGCTGCGCTGATAAATCGAACAGTAGGTGCATCAGGCGAGAGGGGCCTTGACCAGTAGCGTTCGCTATTCTAAAATCGCGAATATCGAATAGAGGAGTTTTCGCGATGAAGGCTCTAAAGCCGCAAGACGTGGTGGTGCTACTGAAGCTCCTGGAAGGCGGGCGGACGCGGCCAACATACGCCCAGCTCGCGAGCCATCTGTTCATGAGCCAGTCAGAGGTGCATGCTTCGATTCAGCGCGCAAAAGCATCCAGACTGGTTCATCACACCGCGCTCGGCGATCGGCCAAACGTCCGGGCCTTGGAAGAGTTTCTTGTCCACGGGGTGAAATACGCTTTTCCGCCGGAGCGAGGCGGCATCACCCGGGGTGTTCCCACTGGCAGCGCCGCCGAACCACTGAACCGTGAGATCACGCAAGAGGAGCCGGTTCCGGTCTGGCCATTCGAGGAAGGGCCCAGGCGAGGCTACGCATTTTCGCCCCTTCATAAAAGTGTGCCTCGGGCGGCTATGAAGGATCCCAAACTCTATGAACTCCTGGCGCTTGTGGATGCTATTCGTGATGGAGGGGCTCGAGAACGCGATCTGGCTCAGCGCGCGCTCTCAAGTCGTTTGAGGGCCGTAGCTTGACGGCTCCTTCAAGCAGGCAACTCCTGAAGGCGGTTGCCACCCGGCTTGAGCCGTTGTTGGGGGAGATCGTGTTTGTCGGAGGTTGCGCAACCGAATTGCTGGTAACAGATCCTGCCGCGCCTCCCGTGCGGGCGAGCGACGACGTTGATGTGATCGTGGAGATTACATCGTATGCGGAGTACGCGAAGTTTTCCGCTCGACTTCGGAAACTGGGACTCGTCGAAGACGCGACCGACGCGGCGCCGATCTGCCGATGGAGGGTCGAGGGCATAAAGCTGGATGTGATGCCTACCGACGAAAACGTTCTCGGGTTCTCGAATCGCTGGTATAAGTCTGCGCTGAAGGAGGCACAAACGATTCCATTCGAGGGTCTTGAGTTACGAGTTGTAACACCGCCCTATTTTCTGGCGACGAAATTCGAGGCATTTAAGGGAAGGGGCAGGGGAGACTTCTACGCGAGCAAAGACTTGGAAGACGTTATAACGCTGATCGATGGACGTCCGAGCCTGCTCGAGGAAGTCACCGGAGCAAACGTCAACGTTTGCCGATACATGGGTGGGCAAGTCGCCAGCTTCCTGGCTAGCGAGGAATTCCTGAACGCGCTTCCCGGTCATGTTCTCGGCGACAAAGTCAGCCAGGCGCGAATTCCGCGTATTCTAAACACGCTGAGATCACTCTCGGAGCTGGAAAGGGGGAGGCGTATTACCTCGCGGGCCGGGCGAACGCCGAAACGCCGGAAGACATGAGCAAGACAAAGCCGCCTGACACAATAGAGGGACGGTCTGGCGCGGCGAGAGCTTGAATCGCTGATCGAGACCAGCCGATCGAGACCACTCAATGTCACGAAAGAACAGGCGACTGAAAAATCCCAGGGACGATTCGGTGCTGCCCTTTTATGTGCCGGACAGCCCGAACCGCTATGAGACCCTATCCACCTGGAATAGCGACCGCCTGTTCCGCGTCCTGCGTCTCCTTTTTGATCGGCAGCCTGACCAGTCAGATTCTCCCGGTGGCCATGCCAGCGATTGACCTCAGCGGGCACCCTTAGAAGGTCAGTGTTAAAAGTCCGGCGCTGTCCGCACTGGTACCCGTGCTGCCGGAATTGATGCTGACCAGGTTGCCGGTGCCGCTGGGCTGGACGCTCACGTTGTAAGTCGCATTCGGCGCAAGTCCGGCCACCAGCATCGTGTGAACGCCGGCGGGCGCAGAGAAGGTCGTTGCTGTGAAAGGTCCGTTCGCACTCACCGGGAAGTAGACTGCCACATTGGCGAACACCGCACCGTCAAAGGCTGTGCCGCTGATGCTTTGCAGATAGGTGGCCGGGGCCATCGCGGCGCCCTGATCGGCGCCTTGCAGGACGTGCAGGAATCGCGTGTCAGTCGGGTTCGACGGATCCTGGATAGTCATCACGTACTGGCTCGGCTCGAGTTCGGCGACCAAGCTGAGATCGCCGGCGGCATAGCGCGCAGTGATCGTGCTGTTGATGGGCAAGAGGCTCTGGACGAAGAGTTGCTGGCCGCTGGGCAGAGTCTCGGTGGCCACCTTGCCGTTGATCACCGGGTTGGTGATGAGCGTCAGGTTCCATCGTTTGAACAGGCCCGAGCTCTGCGAGGTGGCGCGATCGTAGACCACGATGTAGTCGCCGTTGAGCCACAGGATGGAGCGGGTGGCCTGCGTGATGTTGTCGATGCTGTCGGCCGGCGTCCAGATGTCCGGACGGTTGTACAGGTTAGTCATGTTGGTGTTGGCGTAGACGTAGCCGGCGCCGTTACTGATTTGAGTAGTCGGATCGCCGGCGTTCTCACCAATCATCCACTGGCCGCCGTTGGCCAGTTCGCCCCCTTCCCACCATCCGACTACAGCCGCGGGATCGCCGCTCGGGCAGGTGTTCTGCAGGCCGAGCGTGTTGTGATAGTAAACCGTCATGCCAAGGCCGTTGTTGTCGTAGTTGCTCATCTCCTTGGTGAGCCACTCGCCTTTGCGGAACAACTCGAACTGGCCGGCGTTGCCGTCCTGATGGTTGATCGACTCCCAACTGGCGCGATAGTCGAACATCGTGCCGGTCGCGCTCCAGTCGGTGTGGGCGACAATTCGGGCCGCGGCTGGATCGACGAACATGGTCGGATAGCTGGAGCGCGGGTCCTGCGCCGAAGCGGGCGAGACCGAAGGGTCGTACAGCAGATAGTAGAGCACCGTGTCTTCAAAAGTGTACGGGTCGGTCATGCGCGTATAGAACGCGGGTGGTCCGCCCTGGACCACGTTGTAGTCGAACCAGCGCGCGTCGGCGACGTGGGTCGCCTGGCCGTTCTCCTGTTCGAGCAGCGCGAGCAGCGCGAACGAGGCCATATAGTCCGGCGTCACATAGAAGCGCAGCAAGTCGCCATAGCTGCCGAACTGATAGACCTGTCCCAGGTATGATTCTCCAGGTTGAGTGGGAACAGATCCGGTCGGGGTGAGTGAAGAGAAGATACCCTGGACGTAGCGATCCCACATCGGCGCGGAGAGCATCCCGATCTGCGGGCCGGTATAGCCGGCGTAGGCGGGATTGTTGAAGCCGGCGGTCTGCAGCGCCAGCAGTCCGCCCAGCAAGTTGCCATACGAAACTCCGTACAGCATGCCCTCAGGCGGCAGGCCGCCGCTCGCCAGGCCGAAGCCGGCGCCGCTGCCAGGAATGCCGTACGCGCCGGCCACGGCCGATGCGTCGCCGTACATCGCATACTGTTGGTAGAGCCAGGCACCCAGGGCGTCGAAGAGATAGCTGCGCAGCGAGTTGCCCAGCGTCGAGACCGGCTGACTGGAATTGATGGCCGGATCGTCGGCGGGGTCAATAGCCAGTGCCATCATAGTCATCAGGCGCGCGTGGCCCGTGTAGTAGTTATTCGCCGCAAAGCGATAGGGCAGGTCGTTGGGCAGCAACTGCAGGCTGTCCAGCACTCCAGGAAGCTGCGGGCTGTCGCCGCCAGTGGTGCTCGCTATCTCGCACGCCGCGGCCCACATCATAAACACGTTGCGGATAGTCAACTTGTCGCTGGCGGTCAGAATCGGGTTTCCGCTCGCATCGGTGGCGTCGTAGATCCAATCGACGATTAGCGGCCACTCCTCACCCGAGCCATTGGCGCGGTTGTAGGTCGCGAACAGCGGGTCCCGGAATGGCGCGCCGGACAGAGTCCCCAGCGCGGCCTGATTCATCGCGTACATGAGCATGTTCCGGGCGTATTGAGCATAGGTGATGCGGTTGCTCGGGTTTGGATCGATTAGCGAGTTGAAGGCCAGGATCAGCCCATACTCCTCGGTTAGGTAGCCAGTGTAGCCCTGGGTATCGCCGGGATCGGGATAGTTCGGGTTAGGCTGGCCGCCGGGGAAGAACTGGGTGTTGTAGAGGCTGACGGCGGTTTTCAGCACCGACAGCAGACCCTGTTGGTAAACTTGATTGCCGCTCGTGGCCCAGCTCCGCAAGCGCGGCAAATCGTTTTGGGTAACCCACAACCGCGGATGGCTCGCGACGGGGAACGGAATCGCCCCCAGCGATTGGCCGGGCGTGGGCGTCGCAGATGCGGCTGCGCTGGGCGTCGGCGTGCTGCCGCTCACGGTAGGTTCGGTCGTTCGCGTTGGCCCGGGTGTGGGCGTTGAACTCAATGCCGGGGTTGGGGTGGGCTTGGGCGCCTCAGTCCTGGTCGCCGTCGGCGTGGGTGCAGTGGTCGGCGCCGGCGTAGCTGCCGTGGTTGCCGTCGGCCTTGGAGTTGATGCTTGAGTAGGCGTCGGGCTGGGCTTGGGTGTCTCGGTTCTGGTCGCGGTCGGCGTGGGTGCGATCGTAGGCGCCGGCGTAGCTGCGATCGTCGCGGTCGGCTTTGAAGTCGCCGCCTGAGTAGGCGTCGTGCTGGGCTTGGGCGTCGCAGTCTTAGTTGCGACCGGTGTCGGAACCTTGCTGGCGGTCGGCGCTGGCGTTCGAGTCGGTATCGCCGTTGCCGTCGGCCTCGGAGTTGGCGTTCGGGTCGGTATCGGCGATGCACTCGGCTTGGGCGTTTCGGTCCTGATCGGGGTCGGTGCGGGTGAGCCGCCGACGCTCGAGCCGACTGGCACGATGATGGTGTTGCCGCAGACCGAGCCCGGATTCTTTACGCAGAACGATGCGCAGGTCGCCGGTCCCTGATAACCGGTCGCCGCGATGCTCCTGGAAGTGACGGAGGTGGTGGTCAATTGAATCATCGGATAAATGCCATAGCTGTCGAAGATCGTGGCGCCGGGCTGGAAGCCTGACCCTTGAATCGAAACCGTGAGGGTGCCCACCGGAGCGGGATTGGGCGAGACCGACGTAATCGCCGGGCCGTTGGTGAGCAGGTAGACGAACGAGATTGCAGAGGTCTTGCTGTTGGCCGCGCTGGTGGCAACGATCTCGACCGGATTCTGCGCCGGTGGCGCCGCGGGTGCAGTGTATAGACCGCTCGAAGTGATCGTGCCGACCGTCGAGTTGCCCGCGCCCTGATTTGCAACCGACCAGATTACCGCCGAGCTCGAAAGGCCGCTGACCTGGGCCGCGAACTGTATCGATCCGCCGACCACCACCATCGGCACGCCGGGAGGAGTGATGGTTATGCTCTGGGCGGATGCGATGCTCACGGGCGCGAGCAGCAAGGCGAACAGAACCAGCGTGAGATTCTGCAGTCTGCGCATTTGGAAGATCCTCTCTCGATTGCGTGGGCAACGTCTGGTCGTAATTCGGTCCTACGCCCGCCTGAACGGCCGCCGGTACGTCCGGCGTCGTTTACTGTCAGATATTAATCTCTACAACTTGTAATAGTCGGAATGCAGCCCAAAGGGAAGCCCTGACACCTTCGCGTAGTGGGCGGGTCGAGCAGGCTATACGCCGGGCGTTCGGGACCTGAGCTCTGACTCTTTCCCCGGCGGGAACGCGGACTTTATCCCAGCGGATTGCCGCCGAAAATCATCGGATGCACGGCGACTACGCCGCTGTTCCTCACGCGGAATTTGTCGCACGGCCGTCTGCTCCGACCGTGGTTACCGCGGCGAGACGCAGATCAGAAGTTGGCCCTCGAGGCCGGCCGCGCGGTGCACTCCGACCTCGGCGACTTCGGACGAGGTCGCGATCCTCGCGAACGCTGCTGCCGAGGGATATTGAACGAGTCCTACGACATCCCAGAGGGTTTCCACTTCGCCAATCGGTAGGGACTTCACGTCGCCGGCAAAAAGAAATTTTCCGCCCTCGCGTTCGACGATCTTGCGCATCGCCTCGGCATAGATCTCGTAAGCCTGCGCCCCCGTAAGGCCGGTGGCGCGCCCGTCCGGATACTGCGCTTTGACCCGAAATTTGAGCAGGTTGAGCATCACGATCGGTTGAGGCGAGGGATCGTTGCGGAACACTTCGATCTGCTGGATGATCGGGTAGAGCGCGTTTTCCACTTTCATCTTCGTTTTTTCCTAAGGTGCCTAGCGGATTTTTCAGGGCGCCGGCCGCATGATCGTGCGAAACCCAAGATGGCTCGCCGCAAGATCGGCTTCCTGCGGCTGGCGCGCGCCCGGCCGATAGCGCATGCAGTAATTCGGCGCGCACAGGTACGAACCGCCTTTTATGGTGTAGTAGGGAGCCTCCTGCGCATCCGGCGTCGCCGCCGCGCCGCGGTCAGGCGTGTAAGCTTCGGCCGTGCTGTGATCGGGCGTGTACTCGCTCGCGGTCCATTGCCAGGCATTGCCAATCATGTCGTAGAGGCCAAGCCGGTTTGGCGGATAGCATCCCACCGGCGCAAGGCCCACGAAGCCGTCGTCGCCGGTGTCCGATACGGGAAATGTTCCCTGCCAGGTATTGGCGTTCGCGGGCTGGCCGTGGCTGGGTTTCGCATTCGGGTCGGCGCCGCGCGCGGCCCATTCCCATTCCGCTTCAGTCGGCAGTTCGCGGCCCTTCCATCGCGCGTACGCGATCGCGTCATTGTACGTCACTGCTACGACCGGAAAGTCCTCACGCCCGGTGATGGATGATCCTGGGCCCGCGGGGTGACGCCGGTCAGCGCCCACAACATAGCGCCACCATTGTGCGATGTCGGTCATGCCGATGACGGAGCGCGGCATGACGAAGACCATCGCGCCCGGCTTCCGCATCTCGGCCGGCAAACCCGGATGCGCCGCCGCGCCTACGCCGCGTTCGGCTTCGGTAACATAGTTCGTGGCGCTTACGAACTGCTCGAATTCACGATTGGTCACGTCATGACGGTCCATCCAGAAGCCGTTGACATGGACTGTGCGGATCGGCCCTTCCTCTGGATAGACGGTATCGCCCATCGCGTAATCGCCTGCGGGCACCCATACCATGCCTCCGTGCGGGAGGTCCGCATCGGAACCGCTGCTCAGACACTGCGTGCGAACGCGCGCTGATCGTGCCGCGTCCCCGGCGTAGGCTAGAAGCATCGAAAGGACCGTTCCCACAAGCGCCGCTCGAAGCGCGAACCAGGAGCTTGCTCCGAATCGGGCCGCGCGCACGATCTCAGTTCGACCAGAAGATGTAATCATCGTTGTCGCTTTCCGGATAAGACAGCGGATGGTCGATGTCGATAGGGCCTTCGAGCAGCGACGGCCACAGCGGCTTGGCCTGCTGACCGTCGATCTGATCGAGGATCTTTATCAGCGCCTGGACCTGCTGCGGATTGCTTGCGGCCAGATTGTGATGCTCGGTGGGATCGTCCTTCAGATTGAACAACCAGATCTTGTTCGGCTTGTCGTCGATCTGCAGCTTCCATACGCCGTCAAGCACCGTCTTGTATGGACCCGAGCGCCAGAAGAGTGTGCCATGAGGCGTGCCGGCAGATGCGCCCTCGATAAAAGGGAGCACGTTTACGCCATCCATTACGCGATCCGACGGTATCGGCGCGCCGGCTGCTCCCGCCGCGGTCGAAAACATGTCAACGTGAGCGACGGGCAGCGGGTAGATCGTGCCCGGGTGGATTTTCGCCGGCCACTTCATGAAGAACGGCACATGAATTCCGCCCTCGAAGAAGGTCGCCTTCCATCCGCGATAGGGCCGATTGATATCCGGCAGGCCGATATAGTTCGCCCCGCCGTTGTCGCTCGTGAAGAACACCAAGGTGTTTTGATCCAGCCCGTTTTCCGCAAGCGCGTCGAGCGCCTTACCGACGTTGCGATCGAGCGCACGGACCATCGCGCCGTAAACTCGCAGCCGGTGATCTCTGATCTGCGGCAGCGCGTCGTAATCGGACTTGAGCGCCTGCAGCGGCGTGTGGGGCGCATTGAATGCAAGGTAGAGAAAGAAGGGGCGGTTGTGGTTTGCGTTGATGGCCTTCACCGCCTCGTCGCCCAGATAGTCGGTCATGTATTCGGACGGATAGAACCGGCGGCTTCCGTTATTGGTCACCGCGAATGACAGATTGGCCCAGAGAAATTTATCGATCGGATCGAAGTCCTGGTACGAGTTCTCGGCCTGTGGGTCGTTCTTGCGCAAATACATCGACGCGCCCGCCAGAAAACCCAGTGATTCATCGAAGCCGCGCGCGTTCGGAGCCGTCTGCTGCGTTTCGCCCAGATGCCACTTGCCGAGAAAGACCGTGTGATAGCCGCGCGTCTTCAAAAGCTGCGGCATGGTGATTTCGCTGGTCGGCACCGCCTGCTGAGCAAGCGGCGGCACCTGACTCACGCGCTCGGAATGAAAGATGGCCTTGTGGGGGCCGTGTTGAAAGTACGTCGAGACCAGCTTCATGAACGCGACCGGAGCGGGCGTAAACTCGAAGCCGAAACGCGTCGCGTAACGGCCGGTCATGATCGCTGCGCGCGACGGCGCGCAGGTCGCATTGCCGGCATAGCCGTTGGTGAAAACCACGCCTTGGTGCGCGATCTCATTGATATTCGGCGTGGGTACCGCACCGCCGGCGACGCCGCCACCGTTAAGCGTTATGTCGTTGTAGCCGAGGTCGTCGGCAAGAATGAGGACGATGTTGGGCGGGCGCTGGTCGGGAGGAGCCGCTGCGGTCGCCGGGCCCTCCTGCCATCGAACGGGCCGATTGGGCTGGATCGGATCGCGGATGCTCTGGATGAGGCCGGGAGCGTAGTACCAGTATTGCGAGAACAGATAAACGCCGATCGCGACCACGGCGGCCGCTGAGCCGATTATGATTTTGCCGGTTCTGCCGATCTTCATTGAGTCTCCATCCGACCGAATTCTCATCCCAGCGGATTGCCGCCGAAGATGATCGGATGCACGGCGACTATGATCGCGGCGGTCGCGACGCCGATCAGAATCGTCATCCAGGGCGTATCGGCTTGCGTCCATCGCTGGCGCCCGCTCATCAGCGCCGCGCCGGGGAAGAACGACGTCTCGGCCATGAACCTGCGATAGTTGTCGCCGAGCTCGCTGAGCTTGCGCCGGTCCTGATGCATCCCACCCAGGATTCCGACTGCCGGAAAAGTCGCGAAGAACAGAACGTCACCGGCGAAGCCGTTCATCAGCAGGTGTGCGAGGCCGAATATCGAGAGCGCGACGAACGACGGATGGCGCGTGAGCTTGAGGATGCCGCGCGGCGTCCCCGCGCTCGAAGGTGCGCCGACCGCGCCCGGATTCGGATTGATCAGGCTGGCGACAAACAGGATGAACGCGGCCAGCATCATCAGCCATACCAGCCATCGGACCGGCGCGATGTCGCGCAGGTTCCAGAGCACCGGGCCGGCGTGCTTGTTGCGAGAGAAAACGATCACGAGCGGCACCAGCGTCGCGAAGCTAATCAGCGAATAGATTCCGCGGTAAGGCATTTCGCCGACCGCCGCCACCAGCCGCGGCCGAATCGCGGAGGACGACACCGCGAGATGGGTGATCAGGAAGAGCGCGGCCCACAGTGCTGTCAGCGTAACCGGGTCCATCGATGTACCACCTCCCTGCGAAGCCCGACAGCTACGCAATTACATCGCATCGCGAGGCAAAGCAAAGACTCCGAACCGCGCGGCTACCAATGCGATCACCTCCCGTGCTAGCAGAACCACAATGCCTATCGAACTTGCCAAACCGTCGATCGATGTCGGCCTGTTCACCAACCAGCTCGATGAAATGCGCGCGTTTTACGGCGAGCGGCTCGGGTTGCCGTTCGAGGAGATGCTGCCGGTGGGCGGCGGCGTGCGGCAATACCGTTACGGCCTGCGCGGCTCGGTGCTCAAGATCAACCACGCGCGCGACCCGCTGCCGCCGCGTATCGCGGGCGGCTACAAGCGGCTGATCATCGCCGACCATCGCCTGCCGATGCCGATGGGGCTCGCCGATCCCGACGGCAACGAAGTGCAACTCGTTCCGATCGGTCGCAGCGGCGTGAATCAGATCGAGATTCATCTCGGCGTCAGCGACGAGGCCGCGTTCGAGCGCTATCTCGTTCAAGTGCTCGGATGCGAACGGCTCGGCGCCGGCCGCTTCAAGCTCGGCGATACGGTGCTCAGCTTCTCGCTCGACCCTGCGGCGCATCGCGGCGCGAAGCCGGGCGCTGCGAGCGCGGCCGAGGCGATGGCCTCGATGCGGGCGATTGGATTCCGCTACATCACGATTCAGGTCCGCGACTGCGACGCGGAGCATCGGCGCATGCTCACGGCCGGCGCGGCCGAAGGCGCGCCCCCGCTCACGCTCGGCACGGTGGCGCGGATCTCATTCATCCGCGATCCCGACGGCAACTGGGTCGAGATCTCGCAGCGCGTTTCACTGACCGGCGCGCTACCTTGAGTTAGAATTTTCCGTGGCGGCCTTCGCCGGCGGCGAAGCGTTGCGCACCCGCGACCGTTTCGCCGGCCCTGATGGTCGCGATACCGTGGCGCCATTCGCTGTGGATCGCATCCGCAAGCGGCATCGTCCAGCCTTCGTACGCCGACATCCGATCTGAGCGCAAGCATAGTTGCGGGAACGCGGCGAGCTGCGCCGCCAACTCGCGTGCGGCGGAAAGCGCATTGCCGGGCTCGACGATTCGATTCGCCAATCCCATCCGAATCGCTTCGTCACCCGAGACGCCGCGGCCGGTCAGGATCATGTCGAGCGCGTTGCTCATCCCGATCAGGCGCGGCAATCTGATCGTGCCACCGTCGACCAGCGGCACGCCCCATCGCCGGCAGAAAACGCCGAACACCGCGTTGCGCGCGGCCACGCGCAGGTCGCACCAGAGCGCGAGCTCGAGTCCGCCCGCGACTGCGTAGCCCTCGACCGCCGCGATCACCGGCTTGCGCAGCAGCATGCGAGTGCATCCGAGCGGCCCATCGCCGTCCTCAGCGGCGCGATTTCCGTCGCCGCGCGCGACTGCCTTCAAGTCGGCGCCCGCGCAGAAATACGCGTTGCTGCCGGTCAGAATCGCGACCGACAGCCGCTCGTCCGCGTCAAAACGCCTGAACGATTCGGCCAGCGCGGCGGCCGTTTCGCGATCGACGGCGTTGCGCACCTCGGGCCGGGTGATCGTCACGGTCGCGATCGCGCCGTCAGTTTCGTATTTCACCACGCTCATCAGCGTCCCCGTATTCGGAAATATGATCGAGATATTCGGACAGCCCGTAGCCGACCTTGCTGTCCCATCGCCATTCGGTCATGCCCTCGGCGATCCGCGTGACAATTCCGGCGCGCCGGTTGCGCAATGGGATCATCGAGAGCACCTTGCCGGTGATCGCGATCGGCGCGCCGCCGTTGCCGGTCTCGCATGTGACGCTGATCCGGTCGTGCAGCTTCTGCTCGCCGGTGAATTCCGTCTGGATATCGACCTTGGTGAGATTGACGTGCGGCTGTCCCTTGCGCGCGATGAATCCGCCGATACGCTGGCTGCCGTCGCGCTGGACGGTGATCGTCGCCATCGCGCCCAGCGTCTCGTCGAAGTTCATGGTGAGCCATCGGTAGTACTTGGGCGCCTGCCAGTAGCGCGGGCCCCAGCTATGGTCGCGCAGGCCGAGTCCGTCGAGGCTGAACTCGCGCTCGCCGACTACGAGCTTTCCCACCGCGTGTCCGTGCTGCTCCAGATGGCCGCGCGCGAACTCGGTGCTCGCGTCGCCGCTCGGCTTGATACTCTCCCATCCGCTCGCGGTCTTCTCGCGCAGCTCGCCGCCCCATCCGGGCGCGACCGCGTAGTAATCGAGCTCCAACCGCGCCGCCGCGTACGGATTGCTCTTGAATGCCTGGCGCGGCTCGGCCATCTCGAGCGGGTTCTTCAGGATGCAGGCGTTGCCCAGGTAGGTCACGCGATGATGCTCGAAGGGCTTGATGACCTCGAACTTGAGTCCTCCGGCGTCGTGCGCGCGGTTGTCCTTTATCTCGGGACGGCCGAACATGAAGCCCACCGTGCCGTCGGGCAGATAGAAGCAGACCGTCATCTCGGCGTAGCCTTCGTTGGCGCGATTGCCGAGCCGGACGAAGCCGCCGGTCTTTTGCGCGCGATCGTAAAAGTTGTAGTAGGCGCTTTCGTTGAAATTCGACTCGCCGGTGTTCGGATGCATCAGGTCGTCCTGCTCGAGCAGGATCACTTGGTATTCGCCCATGATTGGTTCTCCTTCATTGACGTGAACGGTGGCGGTGTTTTGATCTCCTCTCCCTGACTTTTTTGTCCCCTCTCCCTGACCAGGGAGAGGGTTAGGGTGAGGGTAATCCTCACTTCTCCCGCGTCTCCACCAAACCGCGGGCGGCCAGGTCGGCCTCCAGATAGCGCGGATTTGCGACTTTTAGTTTCTCCTCGACCAGCTCGCGTACGACCTTGAACAACTGCTCGCGCCAGGGGCCGCGATCCGCGTCGCCTTTGCGAATGCGCTCCACCAGTTCCTGATTCAACGCGCGCCCGGCCTCGCGAAGTTCCTTCAGTCCGGCCGGTTCAGGCGTGGGCCGCCCGAGCAGCTCGGCGAGGGACCGGACCTCGGCGCGAAGCTGCGGCTCCTCCAGCGCGATTTCGCGCGCGACGATCTTGAGCACGTTGGCGACCACGCGCGATTGAAATTGCCGGCGCCCTTCGGTCGCAGGCACGATCTCGCGCTCGACGAACTCGGCTGCGGCTTCGAGCAATTCGATCGATGTCGGCCGGTCCTGCATCTACGCTCCCTCGATTAGATTCAGCAGTTCCAACTCGGTCTCGACCGTGCGGCGGCCGAGGCTGGCAAGCTCGACGCTGCGGACGAACCCGTCGAGATGGGTGCGCGCCTGGCTGATCGTGATTATCCCCCAGCGCAGGTTGCCGAACACCTCCCAGAAGCGCACCACTTCGGGGTCGACCGGCGAGCCGCTCTCTTTTTCATACTCCTTGAAGAACTGCTCGCGCGAGCCGAGCCCGCCCATCGGCTTGTCGTCCGCGCCGAAACGCCACGCGCGCACGCAGATCCAGCCGAGGTCTTCCATCGGGTCGCCGAGATGCGCAATCTCCCAGTCCAGAATCGAGCGCACGCCTTCGGGGCCGAAGATCACGTTGCCGATCCGGTAGTCGCCGTGAACCAGCGCCGTGCACGGAGTCTTGGGAATCCGCGCCAGCAGATAGCGGAACGCCAGCTCGAAAGCGGGATGCGGCTCCAGCGCGAGCATTCCGAAGGTCTCCTGGAAGCGCATCACTTCGGTCAGCGCGGCATTCTCGCCGGGCGGAGCCAGGAAATCGAGCTTGTGCCTGACCGGATCGATACGATGGATTCGGGCCAGGATCGAAGCCAGTTGCGCGGGCATCACCTGGCGGGCATCGGCGTAAGCATCGTCGCGCAGCAGTCGGCGCGCGAGGGTCTCGCCCTCGATGCGCTCCATGATGAAGAACGCGGCGCCGAGCACGGCCCGATCGTCGGATACCCACAGCACCTCGGGCACGGGCAGGCCGTCTTCGTAGGCGGCACGCAGGACGGCAAATTCATTGCGACGGCTGGTGTCGATCCGCTGGGCGCCGGGGTCGCGCCGCAACACGAGCGCGCGGCGGGTCTCGGCGCGCGCATCCTTGATAGTGGCGTCGAAGGACCAGATCTCACGCGACGCGCCACCGGGCATCCGCTTGAGGTTGTCGATCGTTACGGAGGCGGCGCCGGTTTGCTCGCGGATGAACGCGCTGAGCCGCTCGGCCATTTCGTTGGGTTCCATTGGCTGCCTGTCCGGCAACTTGTAGCACGAAGTTTCGAAGTGACAGAAACGTTGGCGAGATCCGGTCGGAACCCTCACCCGCGCGTCACGGCGTTTGCAAGAGAGGAGCAAACGCCGCGCCGCTTGCCCTCTCCCTGGTCAGGGAGAGGGTCCGGAGACGAACGCGTGATGCGAATTAGTCGCGGCGGCCGATTAGTTGCGCGAGGCCGTCGCCGAGGAGGTTGAAGCCGAGTACCGAGATTCCGATCGCGACGCCCGGCGCGGTCGTGACGTGCGGCGCGACCAGGATGAAGGCGCGGCCCGCATCGATCATGTTGCCCCAGCTCGGGAGCGGCGGCCGCACGCCGACGCCCAGGAACGATAGCGCCGCCTCCGCGATGATAATCCCGCCGACGCCGAAAGTCGCCTGCACCGCAACCGGGCCGGCGAGACCGGGCAACAGATGCAGGAACAGCAGGCGCGCGGGGCGCGCGCCGAGCGCCCGCGCCGCGCTGACGTATTCGCGCTCACGCAGCGACAGCACTTCGCCGCGCACCAGCCGCGCGTACCCGGTCCATCCCATCGCGACCAGCGCGATAATCAGGTCGCGAAGATCGGGCCCCAGGATGGCCGCGATTGCGATCGCGAGCAGAAAGCCCGGAAACGCCAGCACGATATCCACCGCGCGCATGGTCAGGCCGTCGACCCATCCGCCGGCCATCGCGGCAGTCCCTCCCACGATCGCGCCGATAGTCAGCGTCAGCGCGACCACCGCGGTCGATACGCCCAGCGAGATGCGCGCGCCCCACAGCACCCGCGCGAGCACGTCGCGTCCGAGCGAGTCGCATCCCAGCGGATGGCCGGGGCCGGGCGGCGCCAGCACGCTTTTCAGATCGATCGCGAGCGGATCGATGCCGCACAAAATCGGCCCGGCGATCGCGGCCGCGGCCAGCGCCGCGACGATCGCGCCGCCGATCAGCAGGGAAGGATTTCCACGCCCAAGGTTCACGAAAGCCTGATGCGCGGATCGATCGCGCAGTAGACGAAGTCGGTCGCCATGTTGACCATCACGTAGGTCAGCGCGTAGGCGAGCACGCATCCTTCGACCAGCGGATAGTCGCGCGCGCCGATCGCGTTGATCATCAGCCGGCCCAGGCCGGGCCACGAGAAGATCATCTCGGTGACGACCGAGCCCGCGAGCAGTGAGCCGGCCTCCAGCCCGAGCAGCGTCACGACCGGCGTCAGCGCGTTGCGCAATCCGTGGCGTATCAGCGCGCCGGTCTCGGAGAGCCCCTTGCTGCGCGCGGTCCGGACGTAGTCGGCGCCGCGCACCTGCGCGAGGCTCTGGCGCAGCATCCGCGCGAGGATCGCCGCCAGCGCCGTACCGAGCGTGATCGCGGGAAGCACCAGGTGCGAAAGGCCGCCGCGGCCGGTGAGCGGCAGCCATCCGAGGTCCAGCGACAGCACGATCATCAGCAGCGGCCCGAGATAGATGTGGGGAATCGAGATGCCGAGGATCGCGAAGCCCATCGCGCCCAGGTCCGCCGCGCCGCCGGGATTCACTCCGGCGATTATTCCGAGCGGGAACGCGAGCAGGATCGCGGTGAGGAGACCGGCGCCCGCCAGCTCGAGCGTCGCGGGAAAGTGTTCGAGGATCAGCGTGGCGACCGGCGCGTGAGCCGAGATCGATTGGCCCAGGTCGCCGTGCGCGAGACCGTTTAAGAACGCGAGATATTGGATTCCGAGCGGCCGATCGAGGCCCATCGCGTGCCGCAGACCGACGATATCGGTGGCCGAAGCGTTGTCGCCGAGCATCGCGATCACCGGATCGCCCGGCACCAGATGGATCAGCGCGAAGGTCAGCGTCGTCACGCCGAGCGCGACCGGAATCAGCGCGAGGATCCGGCGGACGAAATAGCCCGTCACTCGTTGGGTCCCGCGGCGGCGGCGATCGAGGGCGACTCGCCGCCGGCGAGTATCAGGTTGGAGAACGAGCGCAGGCTGCCGTTGGGAAACGGAACGAAACCCTGTAGCCGGCGGCTCATCACGGCGACGTTGTCCTGCCACCACAGCGATACGTAGGGAAGATCGTCGGCCGCGAGCTGTTGCACCTGGGCGTAAATCGCGCGGCGCTGTGCGACGTCGAGCGTCAGGTCGCCCAGCTCGACCAGCCGATCGATCTCGGGATTGGAATAGGAGCCGCGATTCAGCCCGCTGGGCGGAGTCATCTTCGAGTCGAAGACCATATAGTAGTGATGCGGGTCGTTGATTCCGACCCACTGCAGCGAGGTGAGATCGAAGTTGCCGCGCTGAATATCGCTATAGAAGGTCGCAAATTCGTTGCTCCGGACCGTGAGCGCGATACCCACGCTTCTCAGCATCGCCTGAATTGCCTCGCCCAGCCGCCTGCCCTCCGGCGACGCCTTGAATACCAGCGCGAGCGCTCTCATGCCGTCGCGGCCAGCAGGATAGCCGGCTTGATCGAGAAGGCGGCGCGCCGCGACGGGATCGTAGTTATAGCGCGTAACGTCGGCGTTGTAGGCCCAGTTTTCCGGCGTGAGCATGCCGCTCGCGACGCGCGCGGTCCCGCCCAGCATCGAGGCCGCGATCGCGTCGCGGTCGATCGCGTAGGCGATCGCGCGGCGCACCCGGATATCGCGCAGGCGCGGGTCGCGAAAGTTGAACGCCAGATATTGATAGGCGCTCCCCGGTGATTCGACCACGGCCAACTCCGGCCGCGCTTTCAGGTAGCCGAGCAGATACGGCTCGACGTTGTTCTCGGCGAAATCGCATACGCCCTCGGCCAATTCGAGCGCGCGCACGGTCGGGTCGGGCACGATCTTGAAGACGATTCCGCCTGCGGCCGCCTCGGGACGGGGCGCGAACGGATTGCGCTCCAGAACCAATTTCTCGTCGCGCGCGAAACTCACCAGGCGAAAGGGACCGCTGCCGATCGGAGCGCCGAAACTTCCGGCGATACCCGGCGCGCCGGACGGCACCACGCCGAGCATCGCAGTCTCGAGCGCGGGCGCATACGGATGGCGGGTGACTACGCCGACGGTGTAATCGTCGATCGCACTGATCGATTCGATCGGCGCCAGACCCCTGAGTTTGGGCGACAGGTTGGCCGGGTCGGTGACGAAATCGTAGGTGTACTTCACGTCGCGCGCGGTGAGCGGGCTGCCGTCGCTGAAACGGGCGTCGCGGCGCAGATGGAAGACCAGCGAAGTGTCGGACGGTCGCTCGATACTCTCGGCCAGGTCGCCGACAAAATTGCCGTGCGCGTCGATCTTGACCATCGAGTCGAAGACCATCTCGGCAATTCGCGACGAGGCCGCGTCGGTCGCGAAGCGCGGATCGATCGAGAGCGGCGAAGTCTCAATATCGACTTGCAGATAGCCGGGCGGCTTGCCGATAGTGGCGCTGCGGTCGCAGGCGGTCGATTGCAAGAGCAGCAGACCGATGCCGAGAAAGAGGCGCGGAGTTGAGAGCGCCCGCGAGAGATCTCTGGCGATACGCGTGCTCGGCCTTGGGATCATCACATCTGCCGCGGATAATAACAGAACTGCGCGACACAATCGCTTTGGCAGTTGAAGGAGGCGGCGGTTGAAGGAGGCAGGGGTTGAAGGAGCCAGCAATGGATAGGGGATGGAAATCCAAAGTCTCGCTCCGGCAGGGCGACCTGACCGAGGCCGAGGTGGACGCGATCGTCAACGCGGCCAACAACGATCTGCAACTCGGCGGCGGTGTGGCCGGAGCGATCCGGCGCAAAGGCGGCCCCGCGATTCAGGCGGAGTGCGACCGGATCGGCCCAATTGCGATCGGTGAGGCCGCGGCGACCACCAGCGGAAAGCTCAAGGCGCGACACGTGATCCATGCGGCCAGCATGCGGCTTGGCGGCACGACCTCGGAGCAGAACCTGCGCGCTTCGACCCGCAACTCACTGCTCCGCGCAGCCGAGCTCGGGATAGAATCGATCGCATTCCCGGCGATCGGGACCGGAATCGCGGGGTTCCCGATCGATCGATGCGCGCAGGTGATGCTCGAGGAAGTGCGCGCGCATCTGGGCGCCGCGACTTCGCTGAAGCAAATCGAATTCGTGCTCTTCGATCGGTCGGCGCTGGAGATTTTCGAGCAGGCGTTCGCGAAGATGGCTTGAGCGAAGAGAATCGCGCCGCCCGTGTTAGGCTGAGAGTAGTATTTTTCGCTAGGGCGGCAGCACCCTAACCCGCCTGGCACGCAGGTTGAACTC
>Ga0209517_10002454_pt1 | contig 26106 bp, 15 predicted proteins | sample PeaSoiMetSII2010_FD_187695 | JGI IMG/M metagenome (GOLD analysis project Ga0209517, IMG submission 187695) | Peat soil microbial communities from Weissenstadt, Germany - SII-2010 (SPAdes) (version 2) | ecosystem: Environmental > Terrestrial > Soil > Wetlands > Peat | place: Germany... | reverse complement strand
AGGTGGCAGCGTCGTTGATGTCGTATTCCGCCTCGACGATCGGCTTGCCGCAGTTGCGCGATTCGATTTCCGCCAGCATAGGCAAGTTCTGGCGGATTTTTTCCGACAGACGGAATAGCACCCGGCCGCGCTCCTGCGACGTAGTCGAAGCCCATGGACCGGCATCAAAAGCGGCCCTAGCCGCGGCCACCGCTCGGTTCACGTCCTCAGCATTTCCCGCCGGCACCTGCGCGATCACCTCTTCCGTGGAGGGATCGAGGACGGCAGTAGTCTTGTTCGACGCGCTGTCCACCCACTCGCCATTGATGTACATCTGATAAGTACGAACTTCCGACTTGACTCCGCTTGGCATAACAAGCCTCCTCTCAAATCTGTGGTCGCCAAACTTCGCCCGCGTGGTGAACCAGGGCGTCCTGCCCTACCTGGATCTGGCCACTCCCAGTTTCTACTGCTCGACGACAACTGCGCGCGGCGCCTTCATATGGCCGTACACATAGAAGAAAAATACCGCTAACGCGATAAAACCCAGCGTGATCCCGAACATAGTGACTTCGTATTTCCACAATGAAGTGATCTGCTTGGCGGGAAAAAACGCGACAATAATCGCTAATGCGGTCGTCACGAACCCGGCCACTCCCGCGAACATCAACGTACCCCGGCCATAACGTCCTCCTTCTAGGGAACGGCGCCAAGCAAACTTCACCAGCGCGGCGAAGACGTAGAGAAACGGGATCAACTGCAATACCACTGCGATAGAGAGCATCTTCTGAAAAGCTTCCTGCACACCCCCCGAAAGAGTGAAGTTGAGCACCATCAGGATGAGCGAGACGATCCCCTGCACGATGAGCGCTACGTGTGGCGTCGCGTACTTCGGATGGACCCTGCCCATCGCCGAAGGCATGTAGGAATCGAGGCCGGCGACGAAGGGGATGCGCGCGGAGCCTCCCATCCAGGCCGAGCCGATGCCGGCGATCGACAGGCTGAGCATGACCGCGAAGGGAGCGATGATCCACCCCACGCCGACTTTGTTCGCCATCTGGCTGACGCCTTGCACGATGCCCTGCAGCACGCTGATATCGTTCTTGCCGATGGCCACCAGCAGCGTCAGAGTGGCGCCAATGTAAAGGACACCAGAAATTACTCCGCCCCACGCGACCGCGCCCGGCAACGTCTTTCGCGGCTCGCGGATCTCGTCGCCCATCACGGATGCGAGTTCCAGTCCGACTAGGCCAAAGCAAATCACCCCGAACGAATTCAACACAAACTTGGGGTCGGCGGGAATGCGAAAATCCGCCGCCGTGACGGTGGTGCCGAAGCGCGACCAAACGATTGCGCCCAAACTGATCAGAACCGCCGCCGCTACGAACGTGCCGACAGCGCCCAGGTTATTAAGCCATTTGCCGACTCCGAGCCCGAGGATATTCAGCACAGTCAGGAACGCGAGCAGCGCCACCGATGCCACCATGGCGAACGTCTTGTTGTCGGCGAGCCCGGCGTGGCCCGGTCCCATGGCAAACACCGACACACCGACGAAATACAACATCACCGTCGGCACATACAACATGTTATTCGTCCAGTAACACCAGCCGGAAAGGAAGCCGTGGAAGTCGCCGAACACTTCCTTTGCCCACAAGTACACGCCGCCTTCGCCAGGATAGCGATGCGCAAGCTCGATCACCGCGATCCCCTGCGGCCAGAAAAACAGCAGCAGCGAAATAAGCCACAACCAGACTGTCACGCCCCCGTTGGCGGCGATGCTAGGGACAACGTTCAAGTTGAATACGGCAACGACAAACAGCAACACCAGGTCAAAGCGTCCGAGGACGCGTTTCAAGTGCGGCTGATTGTCGTCGGTCGTGGACATTTGTCTGGGCTGCGGAAAAACTTAGGTTTCGTATCAGGGTATCGCTTTAGCGATACCGTAAATTCTTCAAAATCGATGCCCCTTTAGGGGCTGGGTGTCGAACATCGACTTTTTCGCAGCCTGCTAGTCTGCGAACTAATCGGGTGATCGGGCCATCTGGATTCGGGTTTCGATGACCCGATGGCCCGATGGCCCGATCACCCGATGGATTTAGTGTGCCGCCACCGCTCCCAGCCGCTCCTGCTGCGCGGCGGCAAGCGATTCGGCGATGTCCTCAAATGCCGCCAGGTGCCTGTCGATGTCCGCCTCGGTATGCTGCACCGAGATCGTCCACTGCTCGTCCCACCAGTAGGGTTGGCACAGGACGCCGCGATTCACCATGCCGAACCAATAGTGCCGCCACAGGTCCACGTCAATCGGCAGCCAGTCGCGGTAGTTGAGAACTTCCTTCGGGTACAACATCAACACGCCGTTCGCGCCCGCGCTAGCAATGTAGCCCTGCAAGCCGACCTTTGCGATAGTCTTCCTATAACCGGCTACTAACTTGTTGCTGAGCTTATCGATGTGCGCGTAGTTAAGACGAGTAAGCACTTCGCGAAACGTTGCGATGCCAGCCGCCATCGAAATCGGATTCGTATTGTAAGTTCCGCCGTGAAACACTTTATGGTCCGAGATCAACTTCATAACCCGCTTGTGCGTACCGAAGGCCGCCAGCGGGAATCCCCCGCCGATCGACTTCGCCAGGCAGATCATATCGGGCATCACGCCGAAGTATTCCGAGGCGCCACCCCAGCACAGCTTCGCCCCGGTCTTCACTTCGTCGAAGATCAGCAGCGCGCCATGCTTGTCGCAGAGCGTCCGCAGGCCTTCAAGGAATCCTTTCTGCGGAAAGCACATGCCCACGTTCATCATGATCGGTTCGAGGATGATAGCCGCAACCTCGTTCGGATTCTCCTTGAACCGCCGCTCCACCGTTTCCAGATCGTTGAACGTAGCCACCAGCACGTTCGCCAAGCTTGCCTTGGGCACGCCCGCCCCGCCCGACACCGCTTTCGGATTCTTGATATCGCCGAAATCGTCCGCGGGCGGATGCGGCTTCACGCTCACCAGCGCCGCATCATGCAGGCCGTGGTAGCCGCCTTCGAACTTGATGATCTTGTCGCGTCCGGTAGCCGCGCGGGCCAGACGAATCACATGCATGGTGGCTTCCGTGCCGCTGTTGCCGAAGCGGCACATCTCCACCGGAAAGCGCGTGCAAATCTCTTCCGCCAGTTCCCACTCCATGTTGTGCGGCATGCCGTAAACGGTGCCCTTGTGCAGGCGCGCTTCCACGGCCTTGATCACCGCCGGATGCGAGTGCCCCGCCATGAGCGTGCCGAAACATAGATTGTGGTCGATGTATTCGTTGCCGTCGAGATCGCGGATCTTGCTCCCCGCCGCCTCCGCCACAAAGATCGGATACGGATCGTAGGCGCGATAGTTGCTGGCCACGCCCAGAGGCAGGCGCTTCAGGTTCTTCTTATGCGCTTCGGCGGACTTCGGCGTGCGGCGCTCGTAGCTCTCCAACTCTTTCTGCAATGCGGGGTACATCGTGATCTCCAGTAAGACTCAGGCCGGATCCGGGGTCCCCAGCGGGCCTGCTTTTGGCCCGCTGGGGTGGAGGAAAGGCCATTAGATTAGACCCGGGCGGCCGAAACCGCCCGGGGGTCGGACAAAAGCCTCGGACTAGAAGTAAAACTTCAAAGCTACCTGCACCAGACGCGGATCGCGCACTTGCAGTACCTGCCCGAACGTCGAATCCGAGAAGTTGCCGTCCGGATTTACGAACTGTGTTTTGTTGAACAAATTGAAAATGTCCGTACGGAACTGAAAGTAACGGGCTTCGGTAAGCGAAATCTTCTTCGAGAAAGTGAGGTCCCACTGGTTCTCTCCGGGGCCGCAACAAATTGACCGGGGGGTGGTGGCGAACGTGCCCAAGGTAGGATCGTTGAACTGACCAGGCGTCAGGTAATAGTGCCCCGATACGCCGTTGATCGTCTGTTGCACCTTCGGATTCTGCAGTTGCGGCACACTCCCCGTCATCTGCGGCGCACCGGTGCCAAAGAAAAACAGGCTCCCAATCAACTCGTTATCGTTCTGTGTCTGCAAGCGAATCGGAAATCCGCTCTGGAACTGGGTGATACCGGAAATTTCCCAGTCATCGAGAATCTTGCCCTTGATCCCCTGATACTTGGGCACCGGAATATCCCAGACATAGTTAATGACAAACCGTTGCGCGGAGTTAAATAACGAGAGCGCCCGGCTCTTCTTGAAGTCGAATGGGTTGAGGGTTTCTTCGAAGCTCGATGCCCAGTCGAGCGACTTACTAAAGGTATAGGCCGCCTGGAACTGCACGCCATGCGAGAAGCGCTTTTCGAGCATAGTCTGCAGCGAGTTGTAAGCCGAATTCGCAATCGTGTCTTCGGCGAAGATATCGGTAAACACCGGAACTCCATCCCCCGGACAGTTAACACCGGTCATTGGATTGCAGTTCGGTGACGAGTAAGGGCGCAATCCAACCAGTGTGACTTGGGGGTTTCCTGGCCCGACGGACGCGGTGGGGCCATAGGGTAAGTGAACGGTGTATCCGGTGGGTATGCTATTCGGGGGCAGAATCCACTGGCTGTCCTCCGCGGTCGGGCCGCAGGCATAGGCTGCTTGAAGCGCGGGATTAGCATTCGGGTTGGGATTTCCACTCGGCAGAAGCGGAGCGTAGTAGTTGGAGACGTTGTACATGTCCAGACAAGTCTGCGGATTGGACGGATTGATGTCATGCGACGCCAGTAAGCGATGGCCCTGCGACCCTACATAATTGATCTGCAACAGAAGATCCTTAGCAATCTCGCGCTGGATGCTGAAGTTGTACTGCGCCGTGTACTGTGTGCGTAGGTGAGGTTGGAAGTCGCCATACATGAGGATGGGAGAGTAATTCGCCCAGCCCGGATCCGTTCCCTTGGGCGTTTTAGGCAGAAAACCGTTGAATCCGTTCGGGGCCACGGTTCCAGACTGTGCCACAAACGGGGTATTAAAAAATGTGTTGTAGAAACTGGGGCTGCTGCCAAAGGGTGGCTCAGCGCCGAATTGCTCCAGCACCAGTTGCTCCATCGGATTGTAGAAAAGTCCCCATCCGGTCCGGATGCTGGTCTTGCCGTTGCTGCCAAACAGTTTACCCAGGAACCCGCTGGTGAAGTTGGGGCTGTAGGACAGGCCCACGCGCGGCGCAAACGCCTTGTAATAAGTTGAGGTCATGCCTGGGGGCACACCCGGATCACCGGGAACCACTAGCCCCGTAGGACAATAGGCCAGCGGCGTATTGGTGCAGGGATACATCGTGCTGGTCTCGCCGGGACGAAAGGTCTGTACGTGCCCGAGACTGTCAGTCAGCGGAGTGTCCAGTTCCCAACGCAATCCGTAGTTGAAAGTCAGGTTCGACTTGATCTTCCAGCTGTCCTGCGCAAACAGGTACAGACCGGTGTTGCGGACGCCCTCGCGCTGTGCTGAACCTTGCGAATAAACGTCCGCCAGCCCCAGGAAATAGCCGGGGTAATTGTCGTTGGAAACTATGGCGTTGGTGCCGGAACTGTTGAATGTAAAGTTGCCGCTGACGTTGTAATACAAAGTTTGGTCAAAACGGGATCGCCGGGCATCAACTCCAAACTTCATGGTGTGATTGCCCTTCACCCAGCTAAGATTATCGGAAAACTGAAACGAATTGCCCACCTGCGGCAATTCGCCTTCCCAGCCATTGCCAATGTTAAAACCGCCGCTGACATCGACGAACGGTAATCCCGTGTGACTCGATGGCAAGCCAGTGTAGATCCCAGCCCCGCCTAGACCGGGCGGAGGTGCAATGGCATTGATTGCCGACGAGTCGGACACACCCGTGAAGCAGACCGCGGCTGCGGATGGCTGAGTTGCCGATGCGGGGCAGAAGCTCGTCACCGCCCCCGTAACCTGCGGGTGCTGAAAGGTCAGTTGCCCTTCGCGCAAGTAGGTGACGTGGAATTCATTAACCAGCGCATTGCTGAGGGTCCAGGTATGGCTCGGATTCCATTGCTGATAACGCTGCTTTACTTGCGTGCCGAAGCCGGGGACGTTCGCACCCGAAGCCTGAAAGTTATAGAACGGGGCATTAGTTCTTTCGTCGGTGAAGTAGTAGTACACACTCAGATTCTGACGGTCGTTAATTTTGTGATCCAGGCGAACCGTGAACTGGTCCTGATCGTCGGCCTCGGTCGGTACCCCTTGATATAGGCCCGACGCGGGTGCCGCGGGCAAATACTGAAGGAGGTTTTGCGCTACAGGATCCATGCACGCGAGGGGAATCTGGGCGGTGGGAAAGACGCTTGCCCAAGCCACGCCCGCAGCTGCCGGGGTACTACCAGGAATCGCTCCAATCGCCTGCGCACACGTCGTCGGCGGCGTCCCCGGCGGGAGGTTGGTCCAGGCGTTAGTCCGGGCGTTGAGCGCAGTGGCCACAAACGGATCGCTGATGCCCCCGCCAAACGGGCCGTTGGCACTAAAATCTCCTGATACCTCCGCGGCCGTCGGCAACTGCACCAGTTCACTGGGCTGCCCCTGCCGTATGCGGCGCCCTTCATAGGACGCAAAGAAGAACGTCCGGTCTTTCTTGATCGGGCCGCCGAACGTCCCGCCAAACTGATTCTGGTTGAACTGCGGCCTGACCGTATTGAAATAGCCCTGGGCGTTGAGAACCGTGTTGCGGAAATACTCGTAAACATCGCCGTGCATCGCGTTGGTGCCGGATTGGGTTACGACATTGACCACGGCCCCCGAGTTTCGCCCATATTCGGCGTCAAACGTGTTAGTAATGACGCGGAATTCCGCAATTGCATCGGGCGAGGGCTGCACCGCCGCCGCATTGACAAACTGATCGTTGGCATCGCCGCCGTTGACGCTGAAGTTGTTCGACCGTCCCCGGCCACCATTCACCGACACGGAGCCCGCCGCGTCGCTGCCATAAAACGTGCCGCCGCTCGAGCCCAACTGCGATTGCACGCCCGGCTGCAACTGCAGGAACTGGTAACTGTCGCGCGCGTTCAAGGGCAGTTCGTTCACCGACTTGTTGTTCACGATCGCGCCCAGCTGCGTCGTGGTGGTATCCACCAGCGGCGCTTCCGAAGTGACTTCGACCAGTTCTTTGGCCTGGCCGATCTGCATGGTGGAGTTGAAAGTCACCACCTGGTTGATATCGACCGTGATCCCTTTGCGGATGTTGGTCCTGAATCCCGCCATATCAAACGTGAGCGTGTAGATGCCGACCGGAATCGCGGGGAAGGAGTAGTCGCCGGTGGAGTTTGTCTGCGTTTGGTGGGTGGCGCCCGTGGCCTCGTTGGTGGCGGTAACTTTCAATCCCGACAGCAGGGCGCCACTCTGGTCGGCGACGCGGCCGAGGATGCGTCCGCCGCTGCCCTGGGCAAACAAGAGCGGGGAGCAGATCAGGCACAGGCTCAGAACGACAAGCCCACGATACATGCGGGACAATTTCGACGACGGCATGGGAAGGGTCCTCCAGTTCTCCGGGGCAATCTTGCTTGGATCCGAATTCAACTTGCGCGCGACCTAAACCTTGCTATAATCGCGCAAGGTTATTGGTTCCGCTGCCCGCTGTCAAGCGGAAAGTGCTTCCCCCGCTTCTACCAAAATTCATAGGGGAACTCATGCCGGCCGACGCTCAGAGCTACCTCAAAATCGGCGACGTAGCGCGACAGGTGGGGATCTCGCCCTCCGCCATTCGCGCGTGGGAGAAGCTCGGCCTCACCCATCCCCAGCGCACGGAAAGCAAATATCGCCTCTATACCAGCGACGATGTGCGCCTGCTGAAAAAAGCGCGCTACCTGCGCAAAGTGCGCGGACTGAACGCGGTCGCCATCGCGCAGATGCTGAAGCGCGAAGGCACGAACAAACACGCCGCCCACAGCGGAACCGCCGCGATTGGCCCGCAACTGCGCCGGTTGCGTACCCAGCGCGGCCGCAGCCTCGCCGAAGTCGCCGCCGCGGCGGGAATTTCGGTCGGCTTCCTCAGCGCGCTCGAACGTTCGCAGATGAGCGCTTCCGTCGGCACCCTGCGAAGGCTAGCACGCTACTACCGCACCAACATCCTCGATTTTTTCGATGCCACGGAAATGAATACCCGATTGGTGCGCCCCACCAAGCGCAAGGTGCTCGACGCCGGGCCCGGAGTGCGTATGGAGTTGCTCGCCTGGGGCAACAAAGTCATGGAGCCGCACCTGTTCCGCATCGCGCCCCAGGCCGGCAGTGGCGAGTCCTACACCCACGAAGGCGAGGAGTTCCTCTTCGTGCTCCGCGGAGAGCTGCAGATCGCTCTCGACGGCGAAGAGTACCACCTGAAACGCGGCGACAGCTTTTACTTTGAGAGCGCCACGCCGCATCACTGGAAAAATCCCGGCCGCAGCGAGGCCTGGCTGCTCTGGGTCAACACTCCGCCAACCTTCTGAGCACCCCCAAAGAGGAGCGGCGGTCCCTTCCTTATTGTTACTCGTGCAGCACAACGCTGAGCAGCGAACTATGCACCTGCAGTCCACATACGTTGTACTTAATGAAGCCGAGCTTTCTGAATTTGTTCATGAAGAAATTCACTCGCGAGCGCGTGGTGCCCACCATTTCCGCCAGCGTCTCCTGACTCACGTTGGGGTGCACGGTCTCAGGCACGGTTTCTTTTCCAAACCGGGCCAGCAGCAAAAGCGCTCGTGCCAGCCGTTTTTCGCTCGAATTGAACAGTTGATCGACCAAGTCCGCCTGCGTGCGATTGTGGCGTTCCACCACGTACGCCACAAACATGTCGGACAACTCGTGTTCCTCGTGGAGCGAGCGCAGCATCCGCTTCTTTTCAATCTTTAGAATGGAGCAGTCCGTAATTGCGGCAGCGGTTGCCAGGCGGATGGGTTGATCCGAGGCCAGGCATCCTTCGCCCAGAAAATCGCCCGGCCCGAGCAGCGCGATGGTTGCTTCCTTGCCTTGTTTCGAAAGCACGGTAAGCCGCACGCTTCCCTCTTGAATGTAGAACACAGCGTCCGCACGCTCGCCTTGCGAAAAAACGGCCTGTTTCGCTCTATAGCTATGGACAGTCCTGCCAACGCCCGCGTTCGCCAAAAAAGCTTGAGGATCAAAGGCCTTGATTTGCTTCTGGGCACGGCGCTGTGTCGGCAACCGGCGGCGCGATGGCATCGGAACCTCCTGCACCCCATGCGGCAGTAGTTTTTTGGATTATTTTGCCACGGCACGCTCGATCCTTTCCAGTCAAAATTCTGCCGTGAACAGGGTCCGTAACCCCCAAAAAAGTTCTATCGTATTGCCAGAGTCGCGTACCGGCCGTTTCGCCATCGCCCTGGACCAAGCGCACCAGTCGGTGTGCAATTTTGAACAGACAAAGCTGCAGCAATCCGTCACACTCACGGCAATATCGTGGGGAAATTGCGCGTCGAACGTTAGGGTCTGGGTTCCTTTGTCCGTAATTGAAGGGCAGTTCTGCCTCACGAACGCCTCTAGATCATCCCTCCCCAGAGGCGGGCTGCCCATTTTTTGGGAGGTTCCAATGAGCCGAGCCTATGAAGGACAACGGAAAATGCTCCTTTGTATCGATGACAGCCAGGCCATTTTGGACTACGAGAGACGGATCCTCGAACGGTCGGGCTACATTGTGGTTACAGAAGCGTCCGCGCGACGAGGGCTGAAACTTGCGACCCTATTCAGTTTTGACGCGGTCCTTCTCGATTACCACATGCCCGAAATGAACGGGCACCAGCTCGCGTATGAAATGCGGCGTCTCCGGCCGGACACTCCCGTAGTCATGTTTTCCGGCAGCGAGATCCCAGAGGAGACTCGCCAACTGGTCGATGCCGTCGTACCCAAAACCGAAGCCCCCAATGCCTTATTGCCGACCGTCACTCGCCTCTGCCACCGCTCATCGCCAGATTAAATAGCAAAGGCACTGATTCACCAAGTTTTTGGGAAGGGCACGACTTCAGTCGTGCCGCCCAAGGCCAATGAAGACACGGGCTTCAGCCCCTGAGGAACACGCGGTTTACTCCCTCGTTTCATTATGAGATGACTCCCAGTATTTCCTCGAATTCGCAAATCAACTTTGAGTTGTCATCCTGACCCTGAGCGGAGCCGAAGGGGAAGGACCTGCTTTCGGTTGACAGCGCGACGTCAGCCGTCCTTCCGTGTGAAGCGGAGCAGTAAAGCGACACCGGCGCCAAGCACAAGCGCTCCCAGCACGAACCATTTCCCAATGTCGAGACCGACCGCCCCCATCACCAGGAAGGCAACCGCAAGAAGAAGTCCGGCAAACTCCGAGTCCACTTTCATGACCCGCATAATGCCCGGGTGCCGACTTGCGTCACGGTTCTTCATCGTGTGAATTATCTCACTAGCACGCTAGACCGGTCTCACAAATGGTTTTGGGAAGGGCACGACTTCAGTCGTGCCGCCCAAGGCCAATGAAGACACGGGCTTCAGCCCCTGAGGGCCGGTACTCGGCAACCCTTGATTCAAATCACGGATCGGTGCAATCCCGGCCTTCGCATAGAACGCGATAGGCCGGGCCATCCGCCCTTAGGAATCTAGCCCGCTGCTATGCGTGAGTTTGACGTGATGCGCGAGGCCCACTCATCGCAAAGTGCGCGATGAGTGGGGCACCCGGCTGCTCGTCGTTTCCTCGCATCCTTACTTCTTATCAGCTTTCCCTGTGCATCTCTCGTTCGAAATGCGATTCCCTGACGACTTTTTCCGCAAGCTGTGAAGCCGTGCCCTTCCCGTTCGCGGAAAAGGTTAGGTCTTTCCGCAGCGCTGAAGTCCTCCACCCCATCACGCCAAAACCGGGCGTGCCGGGGACCCCGGCGCTGCGCCACCCAGAATCCAGTGTGGCATGCCCCGCTGCTTGCGCCTTAGCCGACCAAACAATCAAGAAGGGCTACTTCGCCGTGTAGCTAACCATTTTCGTCCGCTACCCCGTAATCTCCGCTGGCACCATCTTCAAGATCTCCCGCCCAATCGGCAACGAAGCCGTAGCCGCCGGAGAAGGCACATTCAGCACATGCAAAAATCGTTCTCGCGCAACAAAGCGGAAATCATCCACCAGCGCGCCATCCGCTTCGACCGCCTGCGCCCGCACTCCCGACCCGCCCGGAGTCATATCTTCCATCCTCACCTCAGGCACCAAGCGCTGGCACGACCTTACAAACTCCCGCTTGCGCAGCGATCGCCGAAACTCCGACAGTCCATTTTTCCAATGCCGCCGCGCCATCGCTCGGAATCCCGCATCCATGAACACTTCCATCGCCTCGCCCAGATCGAAATCCCGCCAGCGATATCCCTCGCGCCGGAACGCCAGCACCGCGTTCGGCCCCGCATCCACATTCCCCTGAATCCGCCGCGTGAAATGCACTCCCAGAAATGGATACTGCGGATCGGGCACCGGATAAATCAGTCCCCGCACCAACTCCTGCCGCGCCGCTGCCAGATCGTAGTACTCCCCGCGAAACGGAACCAGCATCATCTGAGGATCGTCTCCCGCCATCCGCGCCACCCGATCGCTGTACAGCCCGGCACAATTCACCACATAGCGCGCCGTAAAATCTCCCGCCCGCGTCCGTACCACCACGGCATTGCCCACCGCGTCCGGCTTTGCGCCCGATCTCGCATCGCCCGATTTCGCATCGCCCGATCTCGCATCGCCCGATTTCAGACCCAAAGTCCGATCGAATCCGACCACGCCCGCGTTGGTCTTCACTTCCGCCCCGTGTTCCACCGCGATCTCCGCATACTTCGCCGTAACCGCCGAATAATCCGTGATTCCAGTCGACGGCACCAGCAGCGCGCGCACTCCGCCCACGTGCGGCTCGATCTCGTGCATCGCCGCTGGCTCCAACAGGCGCAAGCCTTCCAGTCCATTGGCCACGCCGCGCGCACGCAAGTCATCCAGCCGCGCCGCTTCCTCGGAGTTTGTGGCCACGATCAGTTTCCCGCACACCTCATGCGGAATCCCATGCCGCGAGCAGAAGTCCACCATCTCGCGCGCCCCCGCCACGCACAACCGCGCCTTCAGTGATCCCGCCTTGTAATAAACACCGCTGTGGATCACTCCACTGTTATGGCCAGTCTGGTGCATGGCCACTCCGGCTTCTTTCTCCAGCACCACAATCCGCAGCCCAGGGAACTTCTCAGTCGCCTGCATGGCAAACGAAAGCCCAACAATCCCCCCGCCAATCACCGCAATGTCATGGGTCATAAATTAGTGTTTGTGTGGTGACGGGGCTTTGCCCCGTCCAGCCGTGCCAAGCACGGCAGCCCACCGAAGACGATGCTATCGCACCCGGCCCCCGTATCACTGTGACGCAAGAACAATGAAGATGTGACGCAAAAAAAAGCGCAGACATGACCGTCTGCGCCTCAGCGTGATGCTTGGCCTTCAGGGGCTAAAGCCCGCATCTCTCGTGGTCTGAGCGGCACGGCTGAACAGGCTGCGGAAAAAGTCAGGAAGGGCGCAAGAAGCTAACCTCGGGCGCTGAAGCGCGGACACATTTTCAAGAACCTAACGGCACGAGTAAACTCGTGCCCTTCCCAAAGCCTGCTTGAACCGGAGTTTTTCCACAGCCTGTGAAGCCATGCCCTTCCCAAGACCTACCCAGAAACGTTCATGAGCCCAGCTTCTTGCCGGCTTTTGCGTTCTTCGCGTCTCGGCGGTGGATCGCCTACTGCACAGTCAGCGTCACTACATCCCCATGCGCCGCCCCGCCCACAGCCGTAGCCGTCACCGTAATCGGAAACGTCCCCACCGCCGTCGGCGCCGCCACAGTTACAAAAGCCGATCCCGCCGTCCCTGTCGCCGGCGTGGCCGTCACCGTCACGGTAGCCGGATTCGGCACCACCGCCGGAGGCGAATACAACCCCGCTCCGCTAATCGTGCCATTCGCACTTCCGCCCGTGACCGCCCAGGTTACGCCCTGGTTAGCGGTGAATTGTTGTTGATTCCCTCGCGCCGGCCATGCATTACCCGCTTCATTCGCAAACAGAGTTGCTAATCCCGGATTTACCGTCACCGGCGGTGGTGTCGTACCACTACCCGCGACCCCACCGCACGAAAGCAGCGTCATCAACCCCAGACCCAAGCAAATCCCCGCGATCCCGTTGTAGAGACGCGGCTTGCCGCGGCTTTTTCGCTCGATTCCAACCATCCCCACCAGCACCACCCAAGCGAGTGTGAACAAGGGCAAAGTACGCGGGCGTCCACTCATGGAGGCACGGGCGTCCCCTCTCATCCAAGCCATGCGCCGCAGAGCCCGCGGCCGCGATGCGGTCCCCAAATTCGGCCCCGTGGTCGCAATCGTCAGCGTAACCGCAGTCGTCCCCGCCCCCGCCGCAATCGACGTCGGATCAAATCCGCAACTGGTCAACGTCGGCAGATTCGTGCACGCAAAACTCACCGCCGAACCAAAAGTCCCGCCCCCCACTGGAGCCGCCGAAAACGTATAGCTCGCGCTTTGTCCTGCAAGCACCGTGGCCGACGCGCTACCCGTATCCGTCCACGTCACGTCCGTTCCCGGTGTTCCCACCGTCAGCGTCTCGGTCGGCGTGGCATGGGTCAACGTTCCGTCCGTTCCTTGGATGGTGAAGGTAAATGTCCCCGTCGTCGTGCTGCCCAACGTCACCGCAAACGGAGCGCCGCCGGCCGCTGGCGTAACCGGTGCCGGCGTAATGCATGTCCCCGGAGCGCCCGCCGTACACGTCAGTGTCACGCTCCCGCTGTATCCGTTCAGCGCCGTCAGCGTTCCGTTCCACGTCACATTCTGGCTGGCCACCGTTGTGTCCGGAGTTGCCGTCACCGCAATCGCAAAGTCCGGAGTCGGCCCCGTCACCGTCAGCGTGAACGTCTGCGTTTTGGCTGCGGGCGCTCCCGCTACCGTCGCCGCCAGGGTCACAATCTTTGGACCACCCAGCGGAGTCCCAGTCCCCGCCGTCACCGTCAACGTAACCGTCACCGGCGACGAAGACGTCGGATTCACCGAACTGGATGGTGAGAATACGCAAGCCGCTCCCGAGGGCAGCCCTGCCGAGCAACTGAGCGTTACCGTCCCCGCAAAACTTCCAGAGGCGGTTACCTGGAACGTGCTAGCTCCCGACGTTCCGCCCTGCCCGACGCTCAAGGAATTCGGACTGGGCGCCGTCAGATTGAAGTCCACCACATGCAGCGTGACCGAGGCATCGCGCGTAATCGCGTTTCCATCCGTTCCCACCGCATGTGCGTTGAAACTGTAATCGCCTACGATGCCGCCCGCGGTCAACGTGTAGGTCGCAGTGGGATTTCCTGAAAATGTTACCTGCTTCGGCTGCAGCGTGCAGGTCGCCGGCATCGCTCCGGTGCAACTCAAGTTTACTGGGCTGGCGTATCCGTTTTTCGCCGTCAGCGTGCCGTTGAACGTGGCCGTCTGCGCCGGAAACACCGTCTGCGGCGAATTCGAAATCACATTCGTGTAGTCTGCCGACGTCACCAGCACATAGTTCCAAATGCCCCGCCCGTACGTCGAGGCCACCAGCGTTTTCGTGCCCGCGTCAGGATTAAACATCTGCAACGCCGTCACCGGCGCGTCCGGCAGAAATCCCGACACCCCAGGCCCCGGTGCTGGACCAACTTCCGTCCAGCTCGCCGCCGTGGTCAAGCTCACAAAAACGCCAACATCGGTTCCCGCGTAAATCTGAGCAGGAGTGACCGAGGAATCCACCAGCAGCGCGTTCACCGGAGCGTCCGGCAACCCCGTCCCCGTCCAGTCCGTCCAACTTGCGCCCGCGTTCGTCGTCTTCCACACATGCGGCGTCGGGAACCCCGGTGTGCTGAATCCCATAATTCCGACATACGCCGTGTTGCCCGTCGCGTCGGACTTATCCATCGCCACCGACGAAATCGCATACCCGTTCGGATTCACATTTTGTGTCACATTCGTCATCAGCGTGACCCCGGCATTGGTCGTAACCCAAACCTCGCCGCCCGGCAGCCCGCTAAGCGGCCCATATCCGTTCGTCACCGCATACACCACCGTCGAATTGTTCTGCGTGTCCTTGGGGCCGCCCGCGGCCAGCCCATCCACCAGGTTGATTTCATCCCCCGTACACACCCCAGTTCCCAACGTATCAAAGTCATTGCTGAGTTCAAGGGGCGCGGTGCCGCTGGTGCTGACCCGCCACACCCGGCAGGTTCCCACCAGCATTTCATTGGTATTCTGCGGATCGAGAATGAAAGGAGTGTAGAAAGCTCCTTGATCTCCGCCGAGATTCGCCGAACTGACGACCTCGGAAAATCCGCTGTCGTTGCAGGCCGTGCCCAGCTCACACTTCAAAATCGTGACGTAAGGATTCGCCGCAAACCACTGGCTGGGGTTCGTGGGATTGATGGCGTTGAATCCGCCATCCCCGCCCAGCGCATTCTGCCAGGTGCTGCTGCTAGTCGCGCTGCCGGTTTTCGGGGAGCCGTTGTCCTGCGTTCCACCGAGCAGAACGTCGGCGCTGGTGGGGTGCACCGAAACGGAAACGAATTCCGTCATCGATCCCAGGCTCTGGCTCAAGCTGTCAAACTGATTCGTGCCCGTGCAACTGCCCGTCGTGAGCCCGGCATAGCCGTCGAGCGTCCGGCTGATTCCGCCATCGTGCGCGAAGTAGCCCACCGCTTTGCCGCTCGCCACCTGGAACGCGATTCCGTGCTGGTCAGGATGCACATGCGCCGGCGCCCCCAACGGGCTGCACCCATAGACATGAGTTAGATTGATCCAGTCGCCCTGCGTGCAGGTCGTGCCGCCGGACGCAATCGTGCACTTGTAAAGATTGATCGCGCCCGCGTAAATATCCGTTCCCGCTGCGTTCGGGACCGCCGCCAACTCCAGGTTGTAATATCCCTGTTCCACTCCGCAGCCGCTGTTGTCTGGACCAAATGCGCTGTCTCCGCAGTTCGTGATGCCGTTGTCTGGAATGTGCGTCCAACTCGTTCCGCCGGTCGTCGATCGCCAAATCCCCTCGTCGGCCGGCGCCGGATTTCCATTGTTGTCGGTCTGCACGTCGACCACCCACACGTACATCTCGTTGCGCCCCGGCACCACCGCGAACTCGCCGCGATAAATCAGGCAACTCGTCGCGTTCGAACCCGCGGGGCAATTCGCGGATACCAGGCCCGCGGCAGGTTGCGTAGTCAGCCGCGCAAAATGCTGGCCGTCGGTCGAGGAGTACAGCCCATGCCGCCGGATAAAAGCGTAAAACGCCCCCTGGCTCGCGTTGTAGATCACCGCCGTAGCCGAAGCGGGAACCGCGCCGTCCGACAACGTGACGCGGTTCCACGTCGCGCCGCCGTCCTGCGAGTAGTAGAGTCCGCGCGCCGTCGAATTGCCATCTTCCTCCCGGCCAACGTATAAGCCGTTGTCTCCCGCCGTCGCCGCGACCACCAAGTTGGGGTTCGCCGTGCTGAACGCGATCTTGCTGAAACCGATTCCAAGAAAAGACTGTCCCGTCCCAGCGCTTTGGATCTGCAACCACGTCGAACCTCCATCCGCCGAACGCAGAATTCCCAGACCGTAATAAGAATCGCCCGAACTGTTCGTCTCGCCGGTGCCAACCAGAATGACGTTGCTGTTGCCCGGCTGCAAAGCAATCGCCCCCACCGCCAGCGTCGCCTGATCGTCAATCAAAGCCTGCCAAGTGACCAAAGCAGGGTTGGAATTCAGACTGCCCGCATTCGGAGATTTCCAGAGACCGCCGTACGCGCCGCCCAGCAGCACAGTATTTCCAGTTGTATCCCCAGGATCGATCAGTACCGAAGTAGCGCGCCCCGAAACCCAGTTGTAATCCTGCGCGCCATCGCCCGTAGCATCGGAAGCCAGCGGAGCCGGGCCCAAAGGAACCCACACTGTCGATCCCAATGGTGAAGCGGGTGCCCCACTCATCGCGTCTTTTGCGATGAGTGGGCCGGTAGACGCAGCTTCCATAGCGCGTTGTGCCCGGAAAGCCATCTTCTGCCGGTAAGCGCGAAACCGCAGCCCCGCCGCCGATTCTCCAGGAGGCACACTCCGCCCCCGCTGGTTCCAGTTCCAGCTCAAGTCATCCCGCAGATAAGGACGATCCCCGCCAGCCCGTGCTCGAGAAGCCGAGTCAACTGGCGTCCGATCAGATTCCTGACCCAAGCCGAGGCCTGAAAAGAAAGTGAAGAAGATCACGAAGAAAAGAAAAACAGAGGAACGCAAACCACGGCTGGTCATAAATTGAAACGCCACATTTAAGATGACGCTACTCGGCGCACCTCCAGTGTGGGCGCACAGGCAAGGATTTCCACGTCCACGAAAGTCCCCCCGTCCTTGGTAGCCATTTTCTGAAAAGCGAGAACCGAGAACTGAAAGCTGATAGCTGATAGCTGATAGCTGACAGCCGTCCCCGCCCCCACATCCGCTATAATGACAAAGCATGTCCGTGATCAAGAACATCGGAGCCGTCGCCCAGGGAATGACCATCACCCTGAAGGAGATGTTTCAGCCCTCCATCGTCGAAAATTATCCCGATGGTCCCGGCCCGCTGAAAGGGGCAAAGTTCCAGGAACGTTTTCGCGGCATGCACGTGCTGCAGCGCGACGAAAACGGCCTGGAAAAATGTGTAGCGTGTTTTCTCTGCGCCGCCGCCTGTCCCTCCAATTGCATCTACATCGAAGCCGCGGAAAACACCGCGGAAGCCCGAGTCTCGGGCGCCGAGCGCTACGCCCGCGTCTACAACATCGACTACAATCGATGCATATTTTGCGGCTACTGTGTGGAGGCTTGCCCCACCGATGCGATCACGCATGGGCATGGATTTGAGCTGGCGAGTTTCAATGCCAGCAATCTGATTTACCGCAAAGAACAGATGCTGGCCCCGGCTCCGGCGCACATGGGAGCCAATCAGATGTTCGCGCAATCGGAAACGGATGCGGGCGTGACCGGGGACTAGCGAATTTCGAAACTTTCTACCAAACGCCGGTCCCGCAGGGACCGGCGTTCTTGTATGGAAAGCAGTCGTTGGTCTTCAGTCGCTAGCCGTTCGCGCCTTTATGAATGATCGGCAAAATGATCGCCGGTTTGATGAACTACCCGCTATTGAACGGCAACAGCGCATGGCGGCCAGAGACTTTTAGTCAACATGACCATTGACTCCAAATCGTTGAGCGTTTTCTTCCGCAGTCAGGGCATTTACTTGTGCCTTGCTCTCGTGGTCGGCGCGATTTTCTGGGCCATCGGCCAGCCCATCAATCCTTTCACCGTCATCTTGTACTCGCTCTGCATCGGCAATTTTCTTACGCCTCCGGTGCAATGGCTGCACGTCCTGTACGAAAAGCCGTCTCCCTATGACTGGCTGATCTTCCTGACCGTGCTATGCGTCGTGATGTTTCCCGTTTACGCGTTGAGCACCGTAATTGTCTGGCGGTTCGCTCCGCCTGGTCCGCAATCGCTTGGGCACTTGCTCTCCACCGGCTGGAAGATGCCCTTCCTGATCGCCCTCGTCTACGGCGTGTTGAATTTTCTCTACGGCAAGACGAGGGCGCGCCTGGAGCACCGCAACGTCGAACTGCAGGGCATGGTCCAGGCCGGCGCGGTCCGCCTGGAAATCCAGGAGCAGGAATTGCAACGCGCCCGCGAAATCCAGCAGTCGCTTTTGCCCAAGGAAATTCCGCAGCTTCCCGGAATCGCCGTAGCCACCGCCTGGCGCCCGGCGCGCGCGGTCGGCGGAGACTACTTCGACGTGCTGCGGCTCGACGGCAACCGGCTGGCCATCTGCATTGCCGATGTCTCCGGCAAGGGAGTTGCCGCCGCTTTGCTTATGGCTAATGTGCAGGCCAGCCTGCGCGCATCGGTGCGCGACCTGGATAGTCCGGCGCGCGTGTGCGGGATCATGAACGGCATGCTCTGCGAAAGCATCGCTGCGAACAAGTTCGTGACGTTTTTCTGCGGCGTTTTCGACGGCAATTCGCGTGCGTTTCGCTACTGCAATGCCGGCCATTCCTACCCTATTCTGGTTTCGGCCGGCGCGGCGCACACCCTGGATCAGGACGGCGGCGCGGTGCTCGGCGTTTTCCCCTCGTGGAATTACCAGGACTGCAGTGTCGATCTGAAATCCGGAGACCGCCTGCTTCTATTCACCGACGGCATCACCGAAGCCGAGGACACGCAAGGCGAAGAGTTTGGAGTGGAGAGGGTCGCCGCATTCGGCAAGGCGCACGCGGCCAGTTCTGCCGCTGAGTTGAACGACCAACTGCTCGCGCAGGTTTCGGATTTTTGCGGCGCGCAATTCCAGGACGACGCCACCTTGGTGGTTCTCGCCGTAAATCAACCTTTAGACGAACAGAGAATAACGGCCAGCGAATCGCGAACGACGAACGACGATTGAGTAACGACTAACGATTTTATGCCCAACTTTCTCCAAACCGTAAAAGAGCGCGTCGTCATTTATGACGGCGCGATGGGGACGAACATCCAGAAGCGCAACCCCACCCTGGACGATTACTGGGGCAAGGAGAACTGCAGCGAAGTTCTGGTGTTGAGCCGCCCCGACATCATTCGTGAAATTCACGCGGACTTTTTCACCGTGGGCTGCGACGTCGTCGAGACGAACACATTTGGCGGGACAGGCCTGGTTCTCGGCGAGTTCGATCTGCGCGACAAAGTCCGCGAGATCAACCTGAAAGCAGCGCAGCTAGCCAGAGAAGTCGCGCAGCAATTTTCGACCAAAGACAAACCGCGCTTCGTTGCCGGATCGATGGGCCCGACGACAAAATTGCCCTCGCTCGGACACATCGGTTGGGATGCGATGCTGGCGTCCTATGAAGAGCAGGCGGCCGCGCTGATCGAGGGCGGCGTCGATGTCCTGCTGATCGAAACTTGCCAGGATCTTTTGCAGGCGAAGATTGCTGCCGTCGGCGTGCTGGAGGCGATGCGCAAAGCGGGCAAGCGCCTGCCCGTGACGGTGCAGGTCACGCTACAGGAATCCGGAACCATGCTGCTCGGGACCGAGATTGGCGCGGCGCTTACTACGCTTGAGCCTTACGACGTAGACATCATCGGCCTGAATTGCGCCACCGGCCCGGCGGAGATGAATGAGGCGGTCCGCTATCTCAGCCTGAACTCCACCAAGTTGATTTCGGTTTTGCCGAATGCGGGACTGCCGCAGAACGTGGGCGGACACGCCGTGTACAAACTCGCGCCGAAAGATCTCGCCGACTATCACAAACATTTTGTAAAGGATTACGGCGTACGAATTGTCGGCGGCTGTTGCGGCACGGGTCCCGAACATCTGAAAGCCGTGGTGGAAGCGCTTTCCGGTGTGGAGCCGGCGGCTCGCGATGTGAAGCCAATCAGCGCGGCCTCCAGCGCCTACACCTCGGTGCCGCTCGATCTCGAGCCGAAGCCCCTGATCGTCGCCGAGGAGATGAACACGACAACGCGGGTCGATCATTTCCGCAAGCTCGTCCAGGCGAAAAAATACGACGACATTCTCAGGCTGGCAAAGAAGCTGGCGAACGAAGGTTCGCACCTGCTTGACCTCTGCTGCGCCATCGTCGGCGAGGATGAGAAGGGTTACATCTCCGCCATCCTGGAAAAAATCGCGACCCGCGTGCCGGCGCCAATACTGATCGACAGCACGGAAGCCGACGTCGTGGAAGAAGCGCTGAAGCGCATCCCCGGAAAAGCCATTATCAATTCGATCAATCTGGAAGACGGCGAGAAGCGGACGTCGAAGGTGTTGCCCATGGCGAAGCGCTACGGCGCGGGCGTGATCGCGCTGACCATCGATGAAGAGGGCATGGCGCTGACCGCCGATAAGAAAGTTGCGATCGCGCATCGCATCTTCGATCTGGCGACACAAAAATACGGCATTCGTCCCGTGGACTTGCTCTTCGACGCGCTGACGCTCCCGATTTCTACCGGCCAGGAAGAATACCGGTCGGCGGGGATGGAAACCTTGAAGGCGGTGAAGCGCATCCGCGAGGAATTGCCGGAAGTGAAGACCGTGCTCGGGGTAAGCAACATCAGCTTTGGGCTCGACGCGTATCCGCGCCGCGTCTTGAACTCGGTATTTCTGCACGAGGCGGTCGAAAACGGCCTGGACGTTGCCATCGTCAATTACACGAAGATTTATCCGCTGTACAAGATTCCTGCCGAAGAAGTGGAACTGGCGCGCAAGCTGATTTACCAGGACCGTTCGAACGGCGATCCGCTGCAGGTTTACATGCAGCATTTCGCGGGGATGAAAGGCAAGGCGCAGGCGCAGACCGCGGCGCACGTCGAAACCCTCTCGATCGAAGACAAGCTCAAGTACGCGATTATCAACGGCGAGAAATCGGTGGGCGACGGCAAGACGAAGCGCACGCTGGAAGAGTTGCTGGAAAACGCGCTCGGCGGGTACACGCCGCTAGACCTGATCAACACCGTGCTGCTCGACGGCATGAAGACGGTAGGCGACCTCTTCGGAGCGCGCAAGATGCAGTTGCCGTCGGTGCTCGATTCCGCCGGAGTAATGAAGGCAGCGGTCGCCTATCTCGAACCCAAGATGGAGAAGAAAACCGGCTCGCAACAAAAAGGCACGATCGTGCTCGCCACGGTGAAGGGCGATGTGCACGACATCGGAAAGAATCTGGTCGACATCATCTTATCCAACAATGGTTACAAGGTGGTGAACCTGGGAATCAAGCAGCCCGGCGACGCGATCATCCGCTCGGCGCAGGAGCACAGCGCGGATGCGATCGGGCTGAGCGGTTTGCTGGTCAAATCGACCTTGGAGATGAAGTACGTGATCCAGGAACTGGAACGGCAGAAGCTGGCGTTTCCGGTGATCTGCGGCGGCGCGGCCCTAACCAGAAAGTATGTAGAAGATGACCTGCGGCGCGAGTATTCGAATTCGGTGTTCTACGGGGAAGATGCGTTCGCGGGACTCCACGTGATGCAAGATCTGGCGGGTGAGGATCCCAAGCGCGAGGCGAGGCTAAAGGACGGTCGGACCGTAAAGGATTACGCGAAAGCGGTGGCGGTAGATGCGGATGAAGAGATCGGCCCGGTGTTTTCCGAACGCAGCGCCGTGGTGACCGATGCGCCGAATATTCCCGAGCCTCCGTTCTGGGGCGTGCGCGTGGTGAAGGATTGCGATCTGCGCGAGCTCTTCCAGTACGTCAACGACACGGCGCTGTTCAAGAACCAGTGGCAGTTGAAGACGGCGTCGCAGGAGGATTACGCAAGGCTGGTCGAGGAGAAGTACCATCCGATCAAAAAGAAACTCGAAGAAGATGTGATCGCAGCCGGCTGGTTCGAGCCGAAAGTGGTCTACGGATATTTTCCCGCGCAAGGCGACGGCAACGACATAGTAGTCTACGACCCGGAAATTGGGGCGAACCATGTGGTGGCGGGGTTCCACCCTGCCCCGACGGGGCAAAGCCCCGTCTCCACACAACCAAAGGAGCTCATCCGCTTCACCTTCCCCCGTCAGAAAGAAGGCCGCCGCCTCTGCATCTCCGACTTCTTCGCCGCCCCGCCCTCGGGCAAGATGGATGTGCTGGGCCTCTCCCTGGTGACGATTGGCTCCAAGGCGTCCGTCGAAACACAGCGGCTGTTCGAGGGCGGAGAATACACGCGCTACCTCTATCTTCACGGCCTAAGCGTGGAGACGGCGGAAGCCCTCGCCGAGTTCCACCATAAGAAGATGCGGGAAGAGTTGGGCATCGCCGCCGACGACTCTCCGCACATTCGCGATCTGTTTCATCAGAAGTATCGCGGCTCGCGCTATTCGTTTGGCTATCCCGCCTGTCCGCACCTGGAGGATCAGACGAAGCTGTTTGCGCTGCTCAAACCGGAAGAGAACGTGGGCGTGCGCCTGACTTCAGCCTTCCTGCTGGAGCCGGAACAGAGTACGTCGGCGATTGTGGTTCACCATCCGGGAGCTAAGTATTTTGTGGTGTGAGGTTCGTATCAGGGTATCGCTTCAGCGATACCGCAATTCTTCAAAATCAACCGCCCCTTTAGGGGATGGGTTTCGAGCATCGACTTTTTCCGCAAGCTGTTCAGTTGTGCCGTTAAGGCGTTGAAAATGAGTCCGCGCTTCAGCGCCTGGGGTGAGCTGTTTGTGCTCCGGGCAGCCTCTTAGTCCCCGAACCGAATTTCGACAGCCTCCACCGTCTCTCGGGATGCAGGCTCAAACCTCCACTTGCCGACGGCATCGGCGGCCGCATTGATCAGCACCGGGTTTCCCCCCAGCACCTTCGCGGACTTAACGCTCCCATCTTCCCGGACGACAACTTCCAGCTTCACCACACCCCGAATGCGGTAACGCTTCGCAACTTCCGGGTAAACTGCAGGAACTTTGTCGATCGTTTTTCGTTCCGCGCACTCCCCCGCCTGGGCCCGGCTGGTCCACGCGAACAGGCCGGCACACAGCGCCACCGCAACCATCAAGGTGCCTACTCGACGCATAGGGGGAAATCGCCTTCTCTTTCAATCTATCGACAGGCGCTACCAATAGAGAAGTGTCGAAAGTAATGCGCCCCATGTGACTACCGGTGGACCGAGTCCCGCCTGGCTAGACGGTGAGACGTCCGTCGCTCCACCGCATGACCCTCCCGCACGCCGTCCTTAACCGCCAGACCCGGCATCTCCTGCTACCATATTCTTAGCGCCCGAGGGGGATGCGAGTCTAATCGGCTCCAGCAGCCGTGAGTGCCTGTGGAGATCCTAGCTTGTTCGAACGTGTCTTTCCGCCAATCTTTCTGTTCACATCCATCGTGCTGGCGAGCGCGCAAGCGCCCAGCGTCCCCGGCAAGCCGCTTCCGCCCGGACCCATGCGGGCCAAGATCAAGGCCGCCTGCACCCAGTGTCACAACACAAGTCGCATCACTGACCAACACCTCACCCGCCAGCAATGGTCCCGCAAACTGGAAAAGATGGAAGGTTTGGGCGCTGTCATCCCCGACGCCGATCGGAACGCCTTTCTGGATTATCTGACGGCGAACTTCGGCGCCCAAAAAGGCGCAGTCAAGGACGCACCCAAGGCCACAGCCAAGAACTAGTTCGTGTGGCGCGGACACTCCCTTCGACTTCGCTCAGGGCAGGCTCTGTCCGCGAGAAGCCCGTGCGACCAGAAATGTGAGGGAGCGCCGTATCGACGGAGCGTCCAAGGTTGTGTAGGGACAGCCGTCCTCGGCTGTCCAGCCGAGCGAAGCTCGGCAGCCGCCTGTGATCACAGCTACTCCGGATTCCCCATAGTCGCGCAACAGCAAAGCGCTGCCCGACCCAACCCCCAAACGGGCGTTACGGGCAGCGCCGCCGTGATCGAACTAGCTTCAGCATGATGGTCGCGCCCTGAGACTTCAAGTGATTGTTTAGGTACTCGGCAACCCGCCCTATTCTTTCTCCGCGCCCTCCGCGTCCTCTGCGGTTAAACGTTTTTCCGGCCGCAGCAGCGGAAACAGAATCACATCCCGAATCGTGTGCGAGTCCGTGATCAGCATCGCCAGCCGGTCCACGCCCACTCCCACCCCGCCCGCCGGAGGCATGCCATAACTCAGCGCGTTGATGTAGTTCTCATCCATCTGGTGGGCTTCTTCGTCGCCGCGCTCGCGTTCTCTTAACTGCGCCTCAAAGCGCGCGCGCTGATCTTCCGGATCGTTCAATTCACTGAAGCCGTTGGCGATTTCCATCTTCCCAGCGAATATTTCGAAGCGCTCGGTCCAGTCCGGCTCATCCGGCTTCTGCTTCGAGAGCGGCGACACCGCGGTAGGAAATTCGTAGATCACCGTCGGCTGCATCAAGTGCTCTTCCGCGACCGCCTCAAAGATGGCGGCGATCGTCTTGCCGGCTGGTTCCGCCGGATCGTACGTCAGGCTAATCCCCGCGCCGCGCACTCGCCCGACCAGCGCTTCGACCGCATCCTGCGTGGCGAAGTCGCTGCGCTCAGGCTTCGGCCCGGCCTTTTCCGGCCAGAACTTTACAATCGCCTCCCGCATCGTCATCCGCCGCCAGTTCGCGTGCGACCAGTCGATCTCGTGCTCGCCCCACTTAGTCTTCATCCCGCCGGTCACATCCTTCACAGCCTGCTCGATCGATCCCTGCGTCGTGTCCAGGATGCCGAGATAATCGGTGTAAGCCTGATACGCCTCAAGCATCGTGAATTCAGGATTCCATCTCCACCCCAGCCCCTCGTTGCGGAAATTGCGATTGATTTCATACACGCGGTCGAATCCGCCCACCGTCAGCCGCTTCAAATAAAGTTCCGGAGCGATGCGCAGAAACAGATCCATATCGAGCGTGTTGTGATGCGTCTTGAAGGGACGCGCTACCGCCCCGCCCGCAATCGGATGCATCATCGGCGTCTCGACTTCCATAAATCCCTGCGCGTCGAAATATCGCCGCAGCGACTGCGTCAGCTTGCTGCGCTTCAAAAACACTTCGCGCACTTCCGGATTCATCACCAGATCGAGATAGCGCTGCCGGTAGCGCAACTCGACATCAGTCAACCCGTGAAATTTTTCCGGCAACGGCAGCAGGTCTTTCGAAAGAAACGTCAATTCCTCGGCATGAATGCTGAGTTCGCCCGTGCGGGTGCGAAACAGATATCCGCGCGCCCCAATGTGATCGCCCAGGTCGAGCAGCTTCCACAGTTCGTAGCCGGCATCGCCCACCGCGTCTTTCTTGACGTAGATCTGCAGCCGCTGGCCAGCCTGCTGCAAGTGCGCGAAGCCGGCCTTGCCCATCAGCCGGATCGCCATGATGCGTCCCGCCACCCGCACCGTCACCCGCGGGGGAAATTCCAGTTCCTCCGTCGTCTGCCCGCCATACTCGGCCAGAATCTGCGCCACCGTGTGGCTGTAGTTGTACTTCCGCGGATACGCCGGATGCCCGAGAGCCTCAATCTTCTTCAGCTTCTCGCGCCGGATTTCATAAATGTTTTCGTCGAGTGCCAAGGAGTGTCCTTAAGTTTCAGAGTAAGCCTTGAGAGTAAACCTCTGATTATAGACAAGCTCAGGTGACTGGTGCCCCACTTCTCGCGCTTTGAAGCTGTGAAAAAACCATCTTTAAGGATAGCCCTGAAAAGAACGCGGGTTGGTGAAAGTGGTGGGGGAACTGGAAGCGTGGTTTGGGTTGCGCAGGGGATTTCTCGATTTTTGTCTCGCGGCTTTG
>Ga0209517_10002453_pt1 | contig 26115 bp, 18 predicted proteins | sample PeaSoiMetSII2010_FD_187695 | JGI IMG/M metagenome (GOLD analysis project Ga0209517, IMG submission 187695) | Peat soil microbial communities from Weissenstadt, Germany - SII-2010 (SPAdes) (version 2) | ecosystem: Environmental > Terrestrial > Soil > Wetlands > Peat | place: Germany... | reverse complement strand
GTCACGCCGCAAGAGCTGCAGGAATACCGGAACCTGGTACGCGAGGCGCAAAATCTCTTCGGCTCTCGCCACTACGAGCACTATGATTTTCTTCTTGCGCTCACCGACGCGGCCGAGAACGTGGGACTGGAACATCACGAGTCCAGCGAAAACGGCGCCGGCCCCGACTACTTTGCGAATTGGGGCGCTGGAGTTGACGAACGCGATACGCTCCCGCACGAATATGTGCACTCGTGGAACGGCAAGTACCGGCGGCCGGACGGTCTTTGGACTCCGAATTTCAACGTTCCCATGCGGAACGATCTGTTGTGGGTCTACGAGGGTCTGACGCAATACTACGGCTTCGTGCTCACCGCGCGCTCCGGATTGCTTAAGGCCGAAGACTCGCGCGACATCCTGGCGCGGTACGCGGCGGAGCTGGAGGCCACCCCCGGACGCGCGTGGCGCCCGCTGCTGGATACCACCTACCAGCCGATTCTTTCGGAGGATTCTCCGCTGGACTGGCCAAGTTGGCAGCGTGATGCCGATTACTATACGGAGGGATTGCTGATCTGGCTCGAGGTGGACACTACGATCCGGAAACTCAGCGGCGAGAAGAAATCGCTCGATGATTTCGCGAAGCTTTTCTTCGGCGGCGACAACGGCAGCTTCGTCACGAAGACCTATGAACTCGAGGACTTGGTGGCCGCGCTCCAGACCGTGCAGCCGTACGATTGGGCGTCGTTCTTCCGCGCGCGCGTCTACGATCTTGCCCCGCAGCCGCCCGAAAACGGCATCCTTCAGGGCGGCTACCAGCTGGTTTACAACGACATCGAGTCGGACTGGATGAAAGAGGAGAAAGCCGACTTCGGCGCGGCCAACTTCATTACTTCGTTGGGATTCAACGTATTTCCGAGCGGCCGTGTAGGATTAGTGCGGTGGGATAGCCCGGCGTTTAAGGCCGGTGTGACGGCGGGCATGCAGATCGGAAGCGTGAACGACGAGTTGTTCAGCGTCGCGGACCTCCGCGACGCAGTAATCGCCGCGGAGAAAAGCGAAGAGCCGATCAAGCTTGCGTTAAGCCGCGGCGGGCCATTATTGACGCTCTCGATCGATTATCATGGCGGATTGCGATATCCGCATCTGGAGATGGCGAATGAGTCGGCGGACCGGCTCGATGCCATTCTTGCGCCGACGCAGTGAATCGTCCGCAGCAGGACATGGGGAATAGAACGGGGAGATGATGCACAGACGGGGAAAAGTGGAGAAGTGTCGATGAAACGCATTGTCGTGAAATCGGCGTCTGGGCCGTACACCGTGATGCTTGGAAGCGGCGTGATTCGCCGCGCACGCGAGGAATTGCGGAAGCTGGGCGCGATCACCTCCGTGCACGTCGTGTCATCGCCGGGAGTTTGGCGTCACGCGGCGCTGGCGATTCGGCGCGCGCTTCCGGGAGCGGCAGGGAAGCCGATCCTGATGGAAGACGCCGAAGCGGCAAAGAATATGCGCACGGTGGAGAATTTGTGCCGGGCGCTGGTACGCGCAGGAGTAGATCGCGGGACGCTGATCGTGGCCGTCGGCGGGGGCGTGGTGGGCGACGTCACGGGATACGCCGCGGCGAGCTATCTGCGCGGTGTGCGGCTGGTGCAGGTGCCGACGACGATCGTGGCGGTTTCAGATAGCGCGATCGGCGGCAAGACAGGCGTAAATCTGCCGGAGGGCAAGAATCTGGTGGGGGCGTTTTATCCGCCGCGGTTGGTGCTGGCGGACACGGATTTTTTGCGCACGTTGCCGGCTCGCGAATATCGCTCCGGGCTTTACGAGATTGTGAAGTATGGCGTGATTGGCGACGCGCCGCTGTTTCGATTTCTGGAGAAGCATTTGGATTCGCTGCTCGCGCGAAAGGCTTCTGCGCTCGGCTATGCGCTTGCGCGCAGCGTCGCGCAAAAGAGCCGCGTGGTATCGAGCGACGAACGCGAAGGCGGGCTGCGCGAGATTTTGAACTATGGCCACACGTTTGCGCACGCGCTCGAATCCGCGACGAGATACCGGCATTTCCGCCACGGTGAGGCCGTGGGATGGGGGATGTTGTGTGCCGCGGGGTTGGCGCTTGTCGAAGGGCTCTGTTCCGAGAAGGACGCTGAGCGGATTTGGCGGCTGGTCTTGCGCGTGGGGCCGTTGCCGGCCTGGCCGAACGTGCCGCCGGCGCGATTGATGGCGGCCATGCGCTCGGACAAGAAATCGCGGGGCGGCCGCTTGCGTTTCGTGCTGGCCACCAAAATTGGCCATGCCGAGACCTTTGCCGGCATCGCCGAGGAAAGAGTGGCCAAGGTGCTGGAATGGATTCCGCGGTACGTCGGCAAGGGCTGATCGGCGATCCGGAGTTTCAATGAGCCGCGCAACCGAAGAAACCAGGCCCGTTCCCGGCACCCAGCCGGACGGCATTAGCGACGAAGCCGAAGCGGCGCGGCGCGTCCGCGAGATGTTCACGCGAATCGCGCCCCGCTACGACCTTCTCAACCGCGTGATTTCGTTCCGCACGGATGTGATTTGGCGGCGGCGCGTGGCCGCGAGATTCCACGACATTTTGCAGCGGCCGGACGCGCGCGTGCTGGACTTATGCTGCGGCACCGGCGATTTGGCCTTCGCGCTGGAGCGCAGCGCGCGCCGGAGCCGCGCCGTCGATAGCGAACCAGGCGCACAGATCTACGGCGCCGATTTCGCGCACCCGATGCTGGTGCTCGCTCGTAAGAAAGCTGAGGCAATGGGGTCGGATGCGGCTTTCATAGAGGCGGACGCGATGCGGCTTCCGCTGGCGGATGCTAGCGTGGACTTGGTGACGTCCGCCTTCGGCTTCCGCAATTTGGCGAACTACGCGCGCGGGCTCGAAGAGATCCATCGCGTGTTGCGGCCGGGCGGGGAAGTGGGCATCCTGGAATTCCCGGATTTGCGCGGCGTGGCGCTGGGCGGGCTCTACCGCTTTTATTTCCGGCGCATTCTGCCGGCGATCGGCGGGGCCATCTCCGGCTCCCGAGAGGCCTATAGGTATCTTCCGGAGTCGGTGGACCGATTCCCTTCGTCCGAGAGAATGGGCGCGCTGCTGCAAGAGAGCGGATTCAAGGGAGTCACAATCGAGCGGTGGACGTTCGGGGTTGTCTCGTTGTTCCGCGCGCTGAAGCCCTAGCCCGAGTTTCTTGCCAGACCAGACAACGCGACCGGAGGTGGTCCGGCTTTCTCTGTGAACCTCTGTGCCCTCTGTGTTATTTCTTGTTTTTCGCGCTGATTGAAGGACAAGTGCGCAAGAAATATCCAACACAGAGGGCGCAAGGTCGCACAGAGAAATGCACGCTGGAGAATGACGCTTAGCTTTCGAGGCCGAGCGAGCGGATCTTGTTGAGGAGCGTCTTGTAGGAGACGCCGAGCTGTTCGGCCGCGCGCGTCTTGTTCCACTTCGTGGAGCGCAGTGCCGCTTCGATTTTGAATCTCTCGACGTGCGCCACAGCCCGCGTCGCCACATCGTCCAACGTTCCGCCCCAATCGAAATTTTCGTCCATCATTCCGGAGGGCATGTCCCCGCTGGCCGGTTTCATCGCGGGCAATTGCAGATCGCCGGGATGAATCACGGTCCCGTCGGAAAGAATCGCGGCGCGCTCGATGGTGTTTTGCAGTTCGCGCACGTTGCCGGGCCAAGCGTAGGTACGAAGCGCGATGCGCGACTCGTCGGAAAGCGTAAGGCCCGGCTTGCGAAACTCGCGGCGGAAACGATCGAGAAAGTGGTCGGCGAGCAGAAGCACGTCGTCGCCGCGCTCGGATAACGCGGGAATCGTGATGGGCACGGCGGTCAAACGGAAGTAAAGATCCTCGCGAAACGATTTCGCCTGGACGGCCAGGCGCAAATTCTTGTTGGTCGCGGCGACGATGCGAACGTCCACTTCGACGGTCTGCGTGCCGCCGACGCGATCGAAGCAGCGTTCTTCGAGCACGCGCAAAAGCTTGGCCTGAATCGCCATCGGCAACTCGCCGATTTCGTCTAGGAAGACGGTGCCATGGTGGGCCAGCTCCATCTTGCCGATCTTGCGCGCGCCCGCCCCGGTGTAGGCGCCGCGCTCGTGTCCGAAAAGTTCGTTCTCCACCAGGCCTTCGGGAATCGCCGCGCAATTCAGCGCCACAAAAGGCTGTTCCCGCCGCGTGGAGAGATGGTGCAACGCGCGTGCGAAAAGTTCCTTGCCGGTCCCGCTTTGGCCGAGGAGCAGAACGGTGGAACTCGTTTGCGCCACGCGCTGCACTTGCTGCGTGGCGTCCTTCATGGCTTGCGATTCGCCGACGATGCGCGGGAAGCCGTAACGGGCGGCGTACTCTTCGCGCAGCAACAAATTTTCGCGAAGCATTTGCTGCGCGCGCGCGCCGCGCTCGACGAGCAGCTTCAGGTGATCCAGGTCCACGGGCTTCTGGATAAAATCGAACGCGCCGTCTTTCATCGCCGAGACGGCCTCTTCGATCGAGCCGTAGGCCGTAACCAAGATGACGGGAACGGTGGGGTCCGCCTGCTTGCTTTCGCGCAAAACGTCGAGGCCGCTGCAGCCGGGAAGTTTCAGGTCGGTAAGAACGAGCAGGTAGCGCCGATCGCGGATCTTGTTGACTGCGGAGGTGCCGTCGGGGGCCTCATCCACATCGTAGCCGGCGCGCTCGAGCGCTTTGCGAAGCATCGCGCGCAATTCAGCTTTGTCTTCAACGAGGAGAAGCGGTTCCATCCCACTCTTTCCATTCGGTCCGCGCGCGGAAGAGCTTGGCGCGACCGGCGGCAGTCCGATTTCGGTTATGGGCATCGCGGGTGAATGGTCTTCGTCTCCATTTAGCGTTGTGGCGGCGTTTGAGACGGCGCCTGGCTGGGCTGCGAACCTTGATCTTGCGAAGGCGGCTGCGCCGAAGGCTGCGACCCCTGGCTCTGCGACGCCGGAGGCGACGATTGCGAAGACTGGCCGTTCTCCTGTGACTGCGACTCGCCCGAATTGTCGCCGGATGATTGATCGTCGTCGCGCGCCCAACCCGGATCGCCGCCGGACTGGCGCAACTGGTCTTCGAGATCCTCGATCGCTTGCTGGTCCTTCGCGACATCGGCGGTGCGCTGGTCGATTTTGTCTTTCGAGTTTTTCAGATCGTCCGAGCTGTACTGCTCCTTCATGGCTTGATTCGGATCGCTGTAGTATTGCGTTTGCTTCAGGTTGTATTCGCGCTGAAGCAGATCGAGATCCTTCTTGTCCTCGGCCAATTTCTTTCGGGCGGCCGAGAATTTTTCGTGCCAGTAGGCCTTGTCGTGCGCCTCGGATCCCGCAGCCGGCGTTCCATTCGAGTTGGAGGCGGAGGCGGGGGGGGGCTGGCCCACCACGGAGACGGGCCCACCCGCGCTGCCAATGTTGTCGTTGTTATAGACCTTGGTGGGCTTGGGCTGGTTTGCCTTCTCTTCGCGGTTCTTGCGGGCGGCTTCCGCGGCGGAGGGCTGATCCTGCTGCTGCGCCGCATAGGCGCAGGGAGCGAGCAGGCTAATCCCAATAGTCAACAGGATGGTTCTACGGAAACCCATGGGCGACAGACCGCCTTTCCGGAGGTCGTGAGGGATCTCTCCTAGCAATTTTAGGCTCGTGCCTCGACCGAAGCAACGCCCCGTATCGCCTCACGGGTCTGCGGTAGCCAAACGATAAACTCGGCCCCGCCCTCGGGCTGGTTGCGCGCTTCGATCGTGCCGCCGTGCTGAATGATGATTTTCTGCACCACGGCCAGGCCCAAACCGGTGCCATTGGCTTTCGTCGTGTAGAAGGGGAGGAAGATCTTGGGCAAGTCCTCGGACGAGATTCCGGGGCCGTTGTCGGTGATGCAGATTCGCTGGCCGGGGCGAGCGCCCTGTTCCAAATAGCCGTGGAGGGTGACGCGTCCGCCGGACGGGCGAGTGGCCGCGGATTCTGCGGCGTTGCGCACCAGATTCAGAATGGCCTGGCGCAGGAGGCCTTCATCGCCTGGGACGTCTGCGAACTCTCCCTCCAGGACAATCTCCAAGTCCGGATGGGTCTCGCCAACCTCGGCCAGGACGCGGGAGAGCATTGGCTCGACGCTCAAAGATTCGTAAGAGATATCCAGCGGCCTCGCGAATTTGAGGAATTCGGTGACGACGTGGGTCAGCGCGCGCGTCTGCTCGACGATACTCTGCGCGTGATCGTGGATTTCGCCGCCTTCCGATTCCGAGCGAATCATTTGCGCGTAGCCGGAAATCGTGGCGAGCGCGTTCTTGAATTCGTGCGCGATGCCGGCCGAAAGTTCGCCGAGCGCCGCGAGATTCTCTTTCACTTGCACTTGCTTCTGCAAGGCGACGAGCTCAGTCAAATCCGTGAGCAGGCAGATGGCGCCGCTCACTTCGTTTTTCCCGCGCAGGATTGGGGAAATCGTCACGCCCAGCTGCCGCACTTCGTGGGAAGCGACGGCGGGCTCGGGCGAGGGATCGGAGAGAGTCACTTCGGACATCACCAGCGTGGCGTATTGCACTTCTTCACGGCGGAAGGTGCGTCCCTTCGCCAGGCATTCCCGAATGAGCTGGGAGAGCTGCGAATCCCCGCCCAGGACTTCGGTGTAACGCCGGTAGGCCAGCCCACGGACCCCGAGTGCGGTCTCCGCCGCGGGATTGGCGATGGCGATGATGCCGTTGGAATTGATCAGCAGCAGGCCCGCCGGCATGTTGCGCGTAACGGCTTCACTCAGACGTTCGGTTTGCTGGGCGCGCTCGCGCTCGCTGCGATGCAACGCGGCGAGCTCTTTTTCCTGATCGCGCAATCTTTGAATCACGGCTTGCATGGATGCGGCCATGAACGCGGCGGGATTGTCGCTCGATAGGCGCGGCGCATCGACGTCGTCGGTTCGTTCCGCGCCCCGGAGTTGCCGGCGCAAGACGATCGCCGCGATGTAAACTCCCGCCACGATCAACACGACGAGAAAGACCGTCGCGCCGATCCACATCGGCAGAAGGTTTGTAGGTGGGCCTGAAGATGGCATGGAGGCTCGCTTGCAACTTACCGCATTGAGACCATGCTTTGGTACCAGTTCAGCATGGGGGTGCCGAAAAAGACTACTAGCAGCGCTCCGGCCCCAAGAAATGTCCCGAACGGCAGTTCGTACTGCCGGTCCTTGCGGAAGATGAGAATGAAGAGCAATCCGATTACGCTTCCGAGCAGCGAGCCGAGCAGTATCGTGAGCAGCGTGCGCTTCAATCCGAGAAACGCGCCCGCCATCGCCATCATTTTTACGTCGCCCAAGCCCATTCCTTCGTGACCGCGCAAACGGAAATATCCTTCGGCAACGATCCAGAGCAAGCCGCCGCCGGCAATCACGCCGAGCGCGGCATCGGCAAATGCCAGGACAGCCGTCGGCGGAGGGAATGAGAAGAGGCGGTCCGAGAGCCACTGCGCCGTGCCGTCCACCGGATGCAGGAACGGGCTGATGACGAGCCCGGCGGCGAGGCCGAAGAAGTTCACCTTGTCGGGCAGAATTCGTTCGCGAGCGTCGGTGACCACCAGCACCATCAAGATCGCCGCAAAGAGCGCCCACTTCGCGGCCGTCAGCGTGGCGCCGAAGGCGAAATAGCATACGAGGAAGAGAAGCCCCGTGGCTAATTCGACCGCGGGATACATCGCGGAGATCGGCGCGCGGCAATTGCGGCATCGCCCGCGCAAAAAGAGCCAGCTGAGCACCGGAATATTGTCGTACGGCTTGATGGGCTTCCCGCACTTGGTGCAATGCGACGCGGGCAGCGTGATGGATTCGCCGCTGGGAATGCGCAGGATGCAGACGTTGAGGAAGCTGCCGATCACTAATCCGAAGAGGAAGGCTGCGGCGGCAATCACCATTTGAATTTGCCACAAGGCGCAGGTGCTCTCAACCGTTCGAGCGCGCGTCGTGTCGCACTCCTAACGCGCTCGTGACGCGCGCTCAGGCTTGTGGAATTGAGAAGCCTGCCGTAAAGTGGCGTGAATCCTGGGAGCTAAGCCGCCTAACGTGCCACGCCGCAAGTCGCAGCGAAAACAACCTCGTGTCCGGCGTGCCCGTACGCAGAGCGGAAAGACGCCTCGGAAGCGCCGCGCAACGCCGGGCAAACTTTTTGAAGCGCTCGTGGCGTTGCAAGCGAGATTGCGCGCCCCAGGTGGCTGTCCGTGGGACCGCGAACAAACGCATGAATCCTTGCGGACGTACCTAGTGGAAGAGACGTACGAAGTTCTCGACGCGCTCGATTCCAAAGACGCCGATGAAATCGCCGGCGAGTTGGGTGACCTTCTCCTGCAAATCGTATTTCATGCGGAATTGGGCCGGGAAGCGGACCGCTTTGACATTTCCGATGTGATCGAGCGGATTCATACGAAAATGGTGCGCCGCCACCCGCATGTGTTCGGGGATGTGAAGGCGCGCACTGCGGGCGAAGTGCTTAAGAAGTGGGAGGAGGTGAAGGCGGAGGAGCGGCTCGAAGCCAAAGGCGTTCCTGCGGCTGCTGAACCGGCGTCCGTTCTCGATGGTGTTTCGGCGGGGCTTCCGGGGTTGGTGGAGGCGCATCAAATATCGCTTCGCGCGGCGAATGTGGGGTTTGATTGGACTTCCGCCGGCGGGATTCTCGAAAAAATCGAAGAGGAAGTGGCGGAATTGAGGGAGACTTTGCAGGACGCGGATTCTTCTCGGCGTGAAGAGGAAATCGGCGACTTGCTCTTCGCGGCCGTGAATTTGGCACGGTTTCTCGATCTCGATCCCGAAATTGCGTTGAAGCGCGCCAACCGAAAATTCAAAGAGCGGTTCCGCGCGATGGAGCGCGACGCCGCCGCGTCCGGCCGCCCGCTGGGCGATCGCAGCGCCGCGGAACTTGAGGCGTTATGGGAAGCGGCAAAGACGAAAGAGGGCGAAAAGCTCGCGAGCAAAGCCGGCAAATGAGCGCGGCGAAATCGTTTTCTGATCGAACGAAGCGAAACCAATGAGAATTCAGCGCGTCATCCTTCGCGAGATTCAAATGCGGCTGGTCGCGCCGTTCGAGACCAGCTTCGGCCGCACCACGGATCGCCGCATCCTTCTGATTGAAGTCGAGTCCGACGGCGCCATCGGCTGGGGCGAGTGCGTCGCCGGCGAAGGGCCATATTATTCCCCGGAGACCGTGGATACGGCGTGGCTCATTCTGGAGCGTTACCTTTGGCCGCTTGTGAAGGGAAGGGAGTTCGAGGCCGCGTCGGAAGTGTGGGCGGTGCTGGAGCACGTTCGCGGTCACCACATGGCGAAGGGCGGCCTGGAAGCAGCGATCTGGGACGCGGAAGCCAAACAGAAGGCCGTGCCGCTGTGGCGACTGCTTGGCGGGGTGCGTGAGGAGATCGCCAGCGGCGTCTCCATTGGCATCAAGCCGACGTTCGACGATCTGCTCGCCACCGTCGAAAAAGAACTTTCGGCCGGCTACCAGCGCATCAAAATTAAAATCAAGCCAGGCCAAGACATCGAACCGGTCGAACGCTTGCGCCAGCGCTTTCCCAGCATCAAGCTGATGGTGGACGCGAACTCCGCGTATCGCATCGAGGATGCGGCGTTGCTGCGCCGGCTCGAGCCGTTTTACCTGATGATGATCGAGCAGCCGCTCGGCTGGGACGACCTCTACGGCCACGTGGCGTTGCAGCGCCAATTGCAAACGCCGATTTGCCTCGATGAGTGCATTCATTCTTTCGAGCACGCGAGCGCCGCGATCGAATTGAACGCTTGCCGCATTATCAACATGAAACTCGGGCGGGTGGGCGGATATACGCCCGCGCTCGCCATTCACGATTTGTGCCGCCAAAAGCAGGTGCCGCTCTGGTGCGGCGGAATGCTCGAATCCGGCATCGGGCGCGCGCACAATATCGCGCTCTCGACGCTGCAGGGCTTCTCGCTTCCCGGCGACGTCACCGCGAGCCGCCGCTATTGGCATCAGGACATCATCGAGCCGGAAGTGGAGATGACGCCGCTCGGCACGATTCGCCTGCACAATCATCCCGGCATCGGTTACCAGCCGCGGCAGGATCTCATCGAAAGACTCGCGGTCCGCAAGGCAGTGTTGAGCTAGGCCTTGCCGCGAGAACACTCCAATTCAAATCGGCCTTCGGGCCTCGCGCTCGCGGCGGGCGTCGCCTTCGTTGCGGCGGCCTGGGTGGGCAATTTTTTTGTGGGCAAGATGGGCTTGCGGACGCTCCCTCCGCTGCGGCTTCTTTCGTTCCGTTTGGTGATTGCGGGCGTCGTAAGTATCCCGCTCTATTTCTTGCGGCCCAGGAGGGCGTCCCCAGGCGGGCCTCCGAAAAAGAAAACGCTGCAGGACCTGTGGACTTTCGTCTATCTCGGTTTTTTCGGCGTGGTTGTTAACATGGGAGGCTACATCATCGGACTCAACTACACGACCGTGGGCCACGCCGGGCTCATCACGGGGCTTGGGCCGGTATTCATCCTTCTGTTCGCTTGGTGGCAGGGGCTTGAGTCGGTCTTGCCTCTCTCGGTATTCGGCGTCTTAGCCGCGTTCACGGGTGCCGGAATCCTAAGCGCGGAACACAGCATGGAGTTTCGGTCAGGGACTTTGCGCGGGGATCTGATCACCCTGATAGGGACGCTGGGTTTCGCGTTGTATAGCGTGCTCGGAAAGCGCGTGGCGGGGAAGTACAGCGCCGCGGAGATGAACGCTACGAATTATTTTGTCGGTGCGATTTTTTTTCTGCCCATCGCGGTGCACAACGCGGTCGTCCTGACGCGGACCGGGGAGTGGGCATCGATAAAATGGACGGGTTGGGCCGCCATTCTCTACATGGCGTTGATTTCCGCCGTCGCCGCCTACCTGGTCTATTTCTGGGCGCTTCGCCACGTTCCCGCTTCGCGGCTCGGCGCCGTTCTCTATGCGAATCCTGTCGCCATCGCGGTGTTGGGCGTGTGGCTCATGCACGATCCGGTGACGTGGAATCTGGTGGTCGGCGGGACGCTGGTGCTGACGGGAATCTACGCAATTGAGCTGGGGCATCGACGAAATGCTAAAAGTCAAGTAACATATTATAGTAGTAGCGAATAGTTGTGGCGTGGCGCGTTGACGCGTCCTGGGCCACGTGCTAGCTTCCGCCCTGGTTCACTTTCGCGCTCACAGGAGACTCTCGAAGTGGCGATGCCGTCCCACAATTCGGCCCCGGGCAGCTCCCCCAAAAGAATCGCGGTGATTCCGGGGGATGGGATCGGTCCGGAAGTGATTGCGGAGGCCGTCAAGGTGCTCCGTGCCTTGCCGTCCGCAGAACGCCTATTCCATTTCCGCGAGTTTGACTGGGGCGCCGAGCGCTACCTGCGCGACGGCGTCACGCTGCCTCCCGACGCGCCCGAAATGCTGCGCCGCGATTTCGACGCAATCCTGTTCGGCGCCGTCGGCGATCCTCGCGTCCCATCCAATAAGCACGCCGCGGACATCCTCCTGGGGCTGCGCACGTCGCTGGATTTATACGCGAACGTCCGCCCGCTGGAGCTTCTGGACGCTTCGTTGACACCCCTGCGCGACCGCCGCGAGGCGGACGTGCGCTTCACCGTGATTCGAGAGAACACGGAGGGCCTTTACGTTAGCGTCGGTGGCCAGTTCCGGCGAAACACCCCGGAAGAGGTCGCCATCCAGGAGGACATCAATACACGCAGGGGAGTGGAGCGGATCCTGCGTTATGCCTTCGAGTATGCGCGGCGCCGCGGCTTGAAGCGGGTCTGCATGAGTGACAAATCGAACGCGCTTACCTTTGGGCACGAGCTCTGGCAGCGCGTCTTTAAAGTCGTGCGCGCCGATTATCCGGAGATTGAAGCGCGCCACATCTACATCGATACCCTGGCGATGGAACTCGTCCGCGATCCGCGGCAGTTCGAGGTAATCGTCACATGCAATCTTTTTGGCGATATTCTCAGTGATCTGGGCGCGCAGCTCGCGGGAGGGCTCGGCCTCGCGCCCTCCGGCAATATTCACCCGGGAAAGGTTTCACTGTTTGAGCCTGTGCATGGCTCCGCGCCAAATATCGCCGGCCAGAATCGGGCCAACCCGTCCGGCGCCGTCTTGGCTGCGGTCCTGATGCTCGATTACCTGGGGCTGGAAAAAGAATCGCTTCAGTTGCGCTCGGCGGTGCGAGAGGCGGTGCGATCGCGACACACGACTGCTGATTTGGGCGGTTCGCTCGGGACGCGAGCAGTCGGCGACTGGTTGGCGGAGCGTGTCGCGCGAGCATGAGCCGCAGCGGCAGGGAACCGGGGCGTGGCAGTGAGACAGTGAGTTTCAAGCGGGCCGATAGCCTGGCTGCCGGTGACCGAGGACGAGCAGTCCTCCCAGCAGGAACCCCCCGACATGCGCCCACCAGGCTACGCCACCTTGATTTGCAACCCCTAGCGACCCAATTCCGCTCAAGAATTGGAGCACGAACCAGTAGCCCAGCAGCAGCAGCGCCGGCAGACGGATCGGCCACAGAACGATCAGAATTGGAACCAAGGTCAGAATGCGCGACCTCGGGAAGAGAACGATGTAAGCCCCCATCACTCCGGAGATGGCCCCGCTGGCGCCGATGGTCGGGATTTTTGATCCCCAATTCAGAAGCACGTGAAACAGCCCCGAACCCACCCCGCACACCAGGTAGAAGAAGAGGTAGGGAAAATGCCCGAGGCGGTCCTCAACGCTTCCACCGAATACCCATAGGAACAACATATTCCCCAAGACGTGGAGCCATCCGGCGTGGAGGAACATGGAAGTCAGCAACGGTTCGACGAGTTGCGGCAGAGAGACGGCGGTTTTCGGCGTCGGATTCAGGAACAGCTCCGCGCGGATGGGGACCAACCCATACGTGTTGACCAAATGCTGGCCCGCTTTGGGCCCGAGGGAAAGTTGGTAGAAAAAGATCAGGATGTTCGCCACGATCAGGATCGTGTTGACGATGGGAGGCGAAATTCGGGGATTCTCGGACTTGAGCGGGATCACGGCCTGACTCGCGCCTCTTCAAGTTCCACTTGAGTATAGGCTGCCGGGAGGCGCGCCGCGCTGCGGCACAACTCCTCGATCTCAGCGACCGAGCGAATTCCGCCGCGCGCCCCGATTGAAGTGCAGTTCAAAGCCGCTGCCGCGCAACTAAACTCCAGAATTCGCTCGACCTTCCAGCCCTGAAGCAGGCCATAGAGGAACCCGGCGTGGAAAATATCCCCTGCGCCGGTGGTGTCCAGCGCGTTCATCGCAAATGCCGGGCGATAGAGAAATCGCGTGCTGTCCCAAGCGAGTACGCCTTCGCGGCCCAACGTCGCGCCAACGAATTTGGAGTTAAACGTCTTCTGGATCGCCGGCAGGGAAGTGAGCAGAAACGCGTCGCCGGTCAGCCGTGCGGGAAACTCCCGCGAGGAAATAATGTAATCCACATGTTCAAGTACTGCTTCAACTCCAGGATAAATGGAATCCACATCGATCGTGACGGTGGCACCGGCCTCCCGGGCCCAGCGCGCCGCTTGCGACATGGCGGCCGTACTATTCCCGTTCAAGTGGAGCGCACGAGCGCCGTCGAACCATTCCTTTTTGAGCTCGCCCGGTCGAATCTCTAGCCGGGGATCGCGGTCCCAGATGATGGTGCGTTCACCCGAAGATTCGTCGACCAGGATGTAAGAGGACTGGCTCCGGCAATTGGGAACTGTCGTCAATTCTGTTTCCACCCCGGCGCGCCGAAACTCTTCTGCGTGCATCCGGCCGGCATCGTCGTCCCCAACCTTGCCGACGTACCGCGTGCGCAATCCCCAGAGGGAGCACGCGACCAGCGCCGTGGCGACCTCACCCCCGGGCAAGACGCGGACGTCGCGGAACCGGACTTTGGAATCCGGGGAAGGGATGTGCGGCACGCGAATGAGCGTGTCCGTAGCGTTCAGTCCCAAGCCCACGACGTCCACGAGCGATGTGCGACCGTGCATCCGGACACTGTACGTTTGCGATAAAGAAATGCAAGCCGAAAAGGGAGATCTTGGTGTCCGATAATCTTTCGCGGAGCTACGGGAAGCTTTACATAATCTCAGAGACGCCTGAGAGACGCATAAATCGCGGAAAGAGGACGCCGAATTCGCGGGGATCGCCAAACTATTCTTGAGTAATTTTTATTTTTCGTCCGTTTGTGAATTGCGCGAAGGTTCGCGCTATGATAAGTACGAGTCTTTGATATGCGGAGACGAATGTGTGCGAGGGTGTCGGCCGCTTGTCGGCGCGCCGACGCGTAGATGCCAACCGTCGAGGCTGAAGCCGTCGTGCTCCGGTGCTATCCCCTGGGAGAAGGTGACCGGCTGGTCAGTTTCTTGTCCCGGGAAAATGGGAAAGTGAAGGGAGTGGCGCGCGGCGCCCGCCTGACCAAGAGCCGGTTCGGCTCTTGTTTGGAGACGTCCTCGCATATTCGTGTCTGGTATTACGAGCGCGAAACGCGAGATCTGGTGCGTGTTAGTCAGTGCGAGCTGATCGAGTCGTTCCTGGACGTCCAGGCCGACTACCACAAGGGAGTTGCCCTGGCATTGATCTGCGAAATTACGGATTTTGTGTTGCAGGAGCATGAGCCCGCGCACGCGCAGTTTCGATTGCTCTTGCTCGCGGCGCACGAGATTCGCCGGCAATCGGATGCCTGGCTTTCGCTGTCGTACTTTTCGTTGTGGATGATGCGGCTGGCAGGATGGTTTCCTTCGGTGGAAGCATGTGGCCGTTGCGGAGCGAGTCTCGGCGAACAGGGCGCGTTTGTAATTCCCGGGCAAGTCGCGTTTCTGTGCGCGAATTGCCGTCTGCCGGGATCGAAGGCGGTTTCCCCATTGGCGTTGGCCCTGGCGAAACTGATGCTTCACCAGAAGCTCTCGGATTTGGACCCGAGGACACTGGAGTCTTCGGCGGCTAGAGAGCTGAATTCCATCCTGCTGGACTGGATCGAATTGCAGGTTGAGAAGAAATTAAATGCGCGCAAGATGTTGGAAGAAGGGGTGGGGCGCGGGATTTGAAAGCTAAAGTAAAACTTCAAGCGCAGCGCGGACTATCATTCCAGGACCTGATTCTGAAACTCGAGGGCTTCTGGTCCGACCGCAATTGCATTCTTCAGCAGCCGTACGATGTGGAAGTCGGTGCGGGCACCATGCATCCGGAGACGTTTCTTCGAGTTCTCGGACCGGATCCCTATCGCGTTGCCTACGTGCAGCCCAGTCGTCGGCCCGCCGACGGTCGCTACGGCGAGAATCCGAACCGCCTCTTCAAGCACCACCAGATGCAGGTGATTCTCAAGCCGTCCCCCGCGGATGTGCAAGACGTGTACCTCAAGAGTCTTGGCGCGATGGGGATTGACCTCGTGGATCACGACATCCGGTTTGAAGAGGACAATTGGGAATCTCCCACGCTGGGCGCGTGGGGAGTCGGTTGGCAGGTGCTGCTCGACGGGCTCGAGATCACACAGTTCACCTATTTCCAGCAATGCGGCGGGGTGGACCTCGATCCCGTTTCGGTGGAGTTGACCTACGGACTCGACCGAATAGCCGCCTATCTGCAAGGCGTGGACAGCGTTTATGACGTTCGCTGGACCAAGGATTCGAGCTATGGTTCGGTGCGGCTCGCGGAGGAGCAGCAATTCTCGACCTATAACTTCGAGCAGGCGGATCCCCACACGACTCGCAAGTTGTTTGAGCTTCACGAACGGGAGGCCGCTCATCTTCTGGATGGCTACGCGAAGGCGAAGCCCGAAGCGCAGAAGCGGTATCCGGTGATGGCCGCGTACGATCACGTATTGAAGTGCTCTCACCTATTTAACCTCCTGGACTCGCGCGGCGTAATTTCCACGACGGAGCGGACGCAACTGATGGCGCGCGTTCGGCAACTGGCGTGTCGTGTGGCGGAGAGTTATTTGGACCAGCGCTATCCTGCGGCGATCACTGAGGAGTCCGCATGAAGGATCGCGCAGATTTTCTTTTTGAGATAGGCTGCGAGGAGATTCCCGCCGGAATGCTGCCGGCAGCGATCAAGGAGCTTCAAGTAATACTTGAGAAGCATTTCACCGCGAACAATCTCTCGAGCGGGGCGCCGGTGATCACCTATGGTGCGCCACGTAGACTCGCCGCTCTGTGTTCGCCGCTGCTCATGCGCCAGCCCGACCAAGTCCGTGAGATCACCGGGCCGCCGAAAAGTGTGGCCTACGATGATGTCGGCCGGCCGACACGCGCGGCCGAGAGTTTTGCGCAGAAGCAGGGCGTGCCGCTCGCGCAACTCTACCTGGTGCAGACGCCGCGCGGCGAGTGCCTGGCCGTCAAGCAGGTGACGAAGGGCCGACCCGCGATCACCGTCCTGCAGGAAATCCTTCCCAAAGCGATCTCGGAAATCCCCTGGCCGCGGAGCATGTACTGGACCGGCATGAAGGGGCCGCGCTTCATTCGGCCCATCCGCTGGATCGTCGCATTGCTCGGAGGAAAAGTCATTCGCTTCCAAATCGGCGAAGTAACGTCTGGCGACGCCAGCGCGGGCCACCGGTTTCTCGGCAAGGCCAAGATCAAACTGCGCGGCCCCAAGGATTACGTGGAGCGACTGCGGGCGAATTTTTCGTTGGTGCGGCCCGAGGACCGCCGGCGAAAGATCGAATCGGAATTGCACAGTGCCGGTGGTAAGGGAGGCGTGAAGGTTCACCCGGACGCCGCACTGCTGGAGCAGGTGGTTTATCTCAACGAGTACCCGAAGGTTCTCCGGGGCGAGTTTGATTCGGCGTTTCTCGAACTCCCAAAAGAAATCCTGGTCACCGTCATGCGCGGTCATCAGAAATACTTCGCCCTCGAGCGCAAGGACGGCTCGTTGGCCCCCGGCTTCTTGGCGGTCATCAACCAAAAAGGGGACCCCGCCGGCGTGATCCGCGCTGGACACGAGCGGGTGTTGCGCGCGAGGTTCGCGGATGCGAGATTCTTCTGGGAGTCCGATCAGAAATGTCGGCTCGCCGACTACTTGCCGAAGTTGGACGGCGTCACGTTTCAGGAAAAGCTCGGCAGCTACGGTCAGAAGATCGAGCGCGTGCGCGCGCTGGCGCGCTGGATCGCGGAGTTGTGGTTCGCTGAAGGAATACTTGAAGCGAGTGTTGGAGGCGCCGATCGCGCCGCCGAGCTTGCCAAATGCGATCTCGTAACCGAAATGGTGCGCGAGTTTCCGGAGCTTCAGGGAGTGGTCGGGGGGCTTTACGCGAAAGCTCAGGGAGAACCGGAAGAAGTTTCTTGGGCGGTCTACGATCAATATCTGCCGGCGGGGCTGGAGGATGACATTCCCCGGAATCTGACGGGGTGCGCGCTCTCGCTTGCCGACAAGCTGGATTCGCTCGTGGGGTGTTTTTCGGTGGGTCTGGTTCCGACCGGTTCAAGCGATCCATTTGCGTTGCGCCGGGCGGCGCTCGGAATAGTGAAAATCATCGTTGAGCGCAAATTGCCGCTCTCGCTTTCCGGGGTGATCTCAAGAGCCGCTTCCATTCTCCCCGCATCGCAGAAGGGAATCGTCGCAGGACCTGAGGTGGAGCGTGCGGTTTCGGAGTTTCTCCTGGACCGTTTGCGATTCGCCTTCAAAGAGAGGTGGAATTTTGCCTACGACGAAATCGCCGCAGTTCTCGCTGCCGGCGCGGACGATCTGGTGGATGCGCGGCAGCGCGTCGAGGCCGTGCGCGCGATCCGCAAGACGAAGGATTTTGAGCCGCTGGCGATTTCATTCAAACGCATCCGAAAGATTTTGGAGAAAGCGGGATCGCCCGGGGGATGGAAGCTGCCCGCGGTGAAACCCGAGATTCTGAGCGAAGCCGCGGAGCGGGATTTGTACGAATCCGCCGCCTCGGTCGCGAGGTATGCGGAAGAGGAGAAGCGGGCCCGGCGGTATCGGCAAGCGCTCGAGCGCATCGCGGGGCTCCGCCCCAAGGTCGATCGTTTCTTTGACGGCGTGATGGTGATGGCGGAAGACGCCGAGGTCCGGAAGAATCGTCTGACTCTTCTTTCGGAGCTGCTCACGCAATTTTCAACGATCGCGGATTTTTCGGAGATCGCCCCCAGCGAGCGCAGCTAGGGTGGATAGCAGGGAGTGACTTAAAGTATTGCTTTAACTAACGTCGGCGCGCCGACAAGTAAAAGTTTTTCGCGCCCAATACCATGGAGACGAAAAACTCAAAGGAGCAACACCAGTGAAATTTGTCTATTTTTTTGGCGCAGGAAAAGCAGAAGGCAACGGCGAGATGAAGGAGATCCTCGGCGGCAAAGGCGCAGGCCTCGCAGAAATGACGCGTATCGGCTTGCCCGTCCCGGCGGGATTCACGATTTCTACGGAGTGCTGCGATTATTTCTACAAGCACGGCAAGAAGTATCCGGCGAGCCTCGCGAAGGAAGTGAAGCAGCACCTGGCGCGCCTCGAGCGCGCCACGGGCAAGAAACTCGGCGACGCCAAAGATCCTCTGCTGGTCAGCGTGCGCTCCGGGTCGGCGCGCTCCATGCCCGGCATGATGGAGACGATTCTCAATCTCGGCTTGAACACCGTGTCGGTGGAAGCCCTGGCGCGCAATACCAAGAACGATCGCTTTGCCTGGGACGCCTACCGCAGGTTCGTTCAGATGTATTCTTCGGTCGTAATCGGATTACCCAAAGAAGAGCTTGAGGAAAAACTGCGCGAGATGAAGACGCGGCAAAAGGTGAAGGAAGACACGCAGGTCCCGGCTGAGGGCTGGCGCGACCTCGTCGCCGACTACAAGAAATACTTTAAGTCCAAGACCGGCCAGGAATTCCCCGAAGACCCTGAGCAGCAGCTGTGGGGCGCGATTGGCGCCGTGTTCGGATCGTGGATGGCCGAAAAGGCGGTCACCTACCGGCGAGTGGAGCGCATCACCGGCTTGATCGGAACGGCCGTGAACGTCGTCCAGATGGTGTTCGGAAACACGGGAGAGAACTCGGGCACCGGCGTCTGCTTCACACGCGACCCCTCGACCGGCGAGGAAGTCTTCTACGGAGATTTCCTGATCAACGCGCAGGGCGAGGACGTGGTGGCCGGCATTCGCACGCCGATGCACCTCACTGAAATGGCGAAGGTGATGCCGAAGGTTTACAAGCAGCTGGAGAAGGTCCGCAGCACGCTCGAGCGTCACTACCGCGACATGCAGGACATGGAGTTCACGGTTGAAGAAGGCACGCTCTACATGCTCCAGACGCGCGTGGGCAAGCGCACACCGACCGCCACGTTCAAGATGGCAGTGGATATGGCGAAAGAGGGGCTCATCTCCAAGGAAGTGGCGATCGAGCGGGTCAAGGCCGAAGACATCGAGCGGCTGTTTTATCCCGTCATCGCCCCCTCATTCGAACGAGGCGAACTCAAGAAGCGCAAGCTGGCGGACGGCATTAATGCCGTGCCCGGAGCGGCGGTTGGCCGCGCAGTGTTCACGGCGGAAGAAGCCGAGGCTTGGGCGAAGAAGGGCGAGAAAGTGATTCTCGTTCGACGCGAAACTAGTCCGGAGGATGTCGGCGGAATGTTCGTGGCCGAGGGAATCCTCACCGCGACGGGCGGCAAGACCAGCCATGCGGCCGTTGTAGCGCGCGGCTGGGGAAAATGCTGCATCGTCGGCGCGGAAAAATTGGATATCGATTACGGAAAGAAGCTGATGCAATCGAGCGGGCTCGTCGTGAAGCAGGGAGATTGGCTCACGCTCGACGGCAGTGAAGGTACGGTTTACACGGGGAAGGTGGATCTCGTGACCCCGGAGCTTCCCGAGTCGTACCAGACGCTCATGGGCTGGGCCGATCAGGTTCGGCAGCTCAGAGTGCGCACGAACGCCGATACCCCTCACGACGCTAAGAAAGCGCGCGAAATGGGCGCCGAGGGCATCGGGCTCTGTCGCACCGAGCATATGTTCTTCAAGGATTTCGAGCAGCCGGAAAAGAGCCACGATCGGCAGCTCGCGATTCAAGAGATGATCATAGCGGATAGTCCGGAAGCCCGCCGCAATGCGCTGGCCAAGCTCCTGCCGTACCAACGGCGTGATTTCATCGGAATTTTCAAGGCGATGGACGGTTGTCCCGTGACGATTCGCCTCATCGATCCGCCACTCCACGAGTTCGTGCCGCACGACCGTCCCAAGCAAGAGGAACTTGCCAAGGAAGTCGGCGTGGACGTCGAGACAGTCATCCGGCGAGTCGAGCAGTTGCGCGAGGCGAATCCGATGCTGGGCCACCGCGGCTGCCGTCTCTCCATCACCTATCCTGAGATTCTCGAGATGCAGGTCACGGCGATTATCGAGGCGGCGATAGAGTGCAAGAAAGCAGGAGTTAAAGTATTACCTGAAGTGATGCACCCCTTGACCCTGGATCGCAAAGAGTTGCAAATTCTCACCGACGCGACGCATCGCGTCGCTAAGGAAGTGATCCAGAAGGCCGGGGTGAAAGTCGAGTACCTGGTGGGCACCATGATCGAGCTGCCCCGCGCGGCCTTGCTTGCTGACCAGATCGCCGAGGTCGCCGAGTTTTTCTCGTTCGGCACCAACGATCTCACCCAGACGGTCATGGGGCTTTCCCGCGACGATGCCGGTCGCTTCCTGCCCGACTATGTGGACGAGAAGAAGGCCGGAATCTTCAAGGCTGATCCGTTCCAGTCGCTCGACATAGAGGGCGTTGGAATGCTGATGAAGTGGGCGATCAGCCAAGGCCGCAAGACGCGTCCGAAGTTGAAGATCGGCATCTGCGGCGAACACGGCGGCGATGCGGAAAGCGTCAAGTTCTGCCACCGCGCCGGGATGAATTACGTCAGCGCTTCGCCGTTCCGCGTGCCGATCTCGAGACTGGCTGCGGCGCAGGCGGTGATCGAGGACAAACGCTCGAAGAAGAAGGGCAAGAGAAAGTAGCAATAAGGAAGTTCAAGGCTAGGAGGCCAGTTGGCCGAGCGGTTGGTGATTGGCGTTTGCGGGGGCACGGGCTCCGGCAAGACGACGATTGTGGGGCGAATTATCTCCGCACTGCCGGAGTCGAGCGTGCTCGTCCTCCAGCAGGATCACTACTACCGGGATTTCCCCGACCTGCCGCTCGACCAGCGGGCCAAACAGAACTTCGATCATCCGAACTCGGTGGACTCCGCCCTTTTTGTCGAGGACGTCCGGCAGTTGCGCGGTGGGCAGGCCATCGAGCGGCCCGTCTACGACTTCACCCAGCATCGCAGGTCGCCGCACACGGTGCGCCTCGAGCCGCGGCCCGCGCTCATTGTCGAGGGAATTCTGATTTTTGAGAATCGCCTGCTGCGCGAGTTGATGGACATCAAAATCTTCGTCGATACCGACGCGGACCTGCGGTTCATCCGCCGCCTCGGGCGCGACATGCGCGAGCGGGGTAGAACTCTCGAGTCGGTCGTGGACCAGTACCTGGCGACCGTGCGTCCGATGCACATGGAGTTCATCGAGCCCTCGAAACGACACGCGGACGTGATCATTCCCGAAGGCGGCTACAACGAGGTGGGAATCGATCTCGTGATTCAAAAGATCCGCTCGCTCGTGCCGCGCTGATTTGCGTCTCGCCGGCGGCTTCGCTGGAACTCAACTTTCTCTTGGTTCACGAGCCCTTGCGCGGGCAGGTTGCGGCATCCCGGCCGCAGCGCTCAAATCCTCCTCGATATAATCGTTATCGCGTGTAGAATGCGGGCGGTGCGTGCGACCGCGTGCGGAGACGCGATCGCGCTTGAGGTTTCCATCTTGTTCGGGAAGATTGCAGCGTGGGCCGGGCTCTGCGCGTTCGCCGCGGTGTGCGCTGCGGGGCAATCCCGGTCTTCGCAATTGCGCGGCCAAGTCAGTGACGAAGACGGAAAGCCCGTCGATGGCGTAGAAATCCAATTGGCGCCAGCTTCGGGCGCGCCGTTCGTCGCGTACTCGGACGCCACCGGCTACTTTGAAATCGATGCGGTGCCAGCGGGTTCCGCATTGGTCAGCCTGAGCAAACCGGGATTCTTTCAAGTGGAAAAGCGCTCCCTGGAGATTTCTTCAGGCGCAAACGACGTCATCTTCACGATCAACCACGAAACCGAAGTCCATCAGCAAGTGCAGGTCAGCGCGAACGGGCCGCAGATTCAGCCGGACACCACCACGCGCGACGTCCAATTGTTGCAGCACGACATCTTAAACGTTCCCGTTCCCTCCACCCACGATCTCACGCACAGCCTGGCCATCATGCCCGGCGTCGTCGCTGACGCTTCCTCAACGCTCCATTACGCCGGCGCGCGCGTCAGTGAGACCGAAGTTTTACTGGACGGATTTGAGATCGGCGATCCAACGAACGGCCAGTTGACGACCCGCGTAAACGTGGACGCGGTCCAATCGGCAGTCGTCGAAAGCGGGGATACGGACGCGGCCTACGCGCATGCCGGGGCCGGCGTTCTCTCACTCAGCACGATTACTGGCGACGATCGCTGGCGCTTCGGCACCACGGATTTCATTCCCGCCCCGATTGTGCAGCAAGGCCTCCATCTCGGCAGCTGGTATCCGCGCTTCACGCTCTCCGGTCCCATTGAAAAAAAGAAAGCATGGTTTTCGGAGGCGCTGAGTTTGTGGCGCGTCTTCGACGTTATTTCGGGTTTGCAGCCCGGGCAGAATTATTCGACAGCGTGGTACGGCGACAGCCTGACGCGCATCCAGGTTAATTTGACGCCTGGCAATGTGCTCTCCGCTAATTTTCTCTACAATCAGTCGTACCAGTCGGACGTCGGTCTTGCCGCTCTGACGCCATATTCCGCCACGACGAGGATTCCCGCGCGCCGCTGGTTCACCTCGGTTCGCGATCAGATTTGGTTCCACCGGACGCTCGTGCAGTTCGGCGTGGCGGCGGATTCGGGGCTCGACGATTCGTATCCTCAGGGAACGGGCGCCTACATCGTTACGCCTTCCTCCAACACGGGAAACTATTTCCAGCAGCTGGAGCAGCGCGGCCGCCGCCTCCAAGTCCTCGGCAATCTCACGACCACGGATCACCGTTTTTTGGGGCGTCACACGATCTCCGCCGGCGGCAACGTTGCGGCCATCAATTACTCGCAATCCGCGGTGCGGAGCGCAATTGATTTCGGGCGCTCCGATGGATCTCTTTCTGAAGTGGCGACATTCTCGGGCCAGTCCGCCTACCGTCTTACCAACACGCAGGCCGGCGGCTACGTGCAGGATTTGTGGCAAATTGCGAAAGCATTCGAGCTGGCGATCGGCGTTCGCGGCGATTGGGATCGCCTCATCCAGCACGGTTTCGTCGGGCCGCGCGTCGCAGCCAATCTCTTCCCGCTCGGCGAAGGCCGTGCCAAGCTCACCATTTCCTGGGGTTTGTACACGGCGGCATTGGACTTGAATACGCTTGGCCGGGGATTCGATCAGCAACGCACGGATGTTTTCTACGACGCAACGGGCACGATGCCGTTGCCGAATCCGATTGTGACCAGTTTTTTCGCCCCGCGCACCGGGCTGGAGCAACCGTGGTTCTCAAAAACGAGCGTGGAATGGCAAGAGCAAGTCGGACATAACACGTCTTTCGGAGCGTCTTTTCTGCTGCGTCGCGAAGGCGATGGCCTCGCCTACCAGAATCTGACCGACCCGGCGACGGAATTGTCTCTCATAGCAGAAAACAATCGTCACGACCGTTACGTGGCGGGCGAGTTTTGGATCCGGCATCGCTTCGGCGAAAATGCGGAGATATCGTTCGACTACACGCGCTCGCGCGCCACGACCAACGAGGCGGTGGACTACACTCTGGGGTCGATTATGTTCGCCGCACAGTCACCCGGCCCGCTCCCCTGGGATGTGCCGAATCGCATCGTATCAGACGGGTGGACACCGCTCCCGTTCTGGCATCTCATGCTCAGCTATTTTGTCGAGTACCATACCGGCTTGCCCTTCAGCGTCATCGATCAGGAGCGGCAATTGATTGGAGCGCCGGATGGCTCGCGTTACCCTTCCTATTTCGATCTGAATGTGGGCCTCGAGAAGCGATTTCATTTTCGCCGCAAGGAATACGCCTTTCGGGTCGCGGTAGAGAATGCGACCGGTCACCTCAACCCGAATCAAGTGGTGAACAATGTGGATGCAGCGAATTTTCTCGCGTTCTCGGGAGGGCCGGGCCGGGCGTTCACAGCGAGATTGCGTTTCGTTGGCAGCAATTAGCGCAGCAGGATCGCGGAGCGGTGCGGGACTACGTTGGCATGCGCAGATAAAAATAGAGGCCCAAGAACCCGAAGATAAAATCCGGCGCCCAGCCGGCGAGCAGCGGCGGCAATTGTCCCACAGCGCCCATGGCCTCAAACAATGCGGACGCCGCCCAGTACACGATTCCCACGCCCACTCCCAGCGCCAGTCCACCGATGGCGCCGCGCGTCCCGACCAAAATCGAAAAGGGAATCGCCAGCAGGATAATGATGGTGGACATGAGCGGAAACGCGAGTTTCATCTGTAACTGCACGGAGAGGCGCGCCACGTCGAATCCCGCCTGCCGCAATTCGTGGATGTACTGGCGCAGTTGCACCCAGTTCATCTGATCCCACTGGCGGATTTCGCGATTGAAGTAACTCGGCGGCTCGCTCAATTCGGCGAGCGCGTAGGCGAGGAAGGGGACGTAACTGGTGACGCGGCCGTCGCTGAAATCGCGCACCCATCCGGATTCTAGAATCCACACGCCTTGCTGCGGATCCCAGTGCGCGCGCGCGGCATAGACGCGGCGGCGTACTTGGAAGGTGGTGGGATCGAGCTCGAACACGTTGAGCCCGCCGAACAAGTTATGGCTGGCATCGAACAGCTCGTAATTATAGATTTTGGCGTTTTCGCCGAAAATCCACTGATGCAATGGCGAAAAATAAGTTTGCGGAGGGCGTCCCTTCATCTCATTCCACAATTCGTCCTGGCGCTGGTTGGCGTAGGGCACATACGTGTCATCCAGCACGAGCAGGCCGCCCGAGAGAATCAGCCCGGCAACCAGCAACGGCACGGAAACGCGGTAAAGACTGATCCCCGCGGCTTTGAAGGCCACCAGCTCGTTGTTCTTTGCCAGCACGCCCAGCGTCACCAGCACCGCAGTCAGCGCCGCCATCGGGATCAGTTGGTAGCCGAGCGTGACGGTGAGGAATCCAAAGTAGCTGACGACGTCGGACGTGGCGATGCGATGCTTGGCGATATCGTCCAAAAGCTCGAACAGGGTAAACGTCTCGAAGATCACCACGAACCCAACGAGCAGAATCGCAAAGTAAAAGACGAAGCCGCGCAACACGTACATATCAATGACCGACGAAAATCCGAAGCGCAACCGCGTCTTCATGTGCTCCGGAGCCCTGACCGAAGATCCTTGCCCGCCGCTGGCCCCGGCCGCGGAGTCGGCCTCGGGATGGTGTACAACGCCCCAGGTAAATACATGGCGCAGCGCCGTGCTGAACCGGCCCTCGCTCGGCATGCGGCTCATGCGCGGCAACATGAATATGCCGATCGCCGAGATGACGATGTCCGCGAGCCACGTTCCGATTCCGGGCGGCAGATAGCCGGTTCGCGCCAGCCGGTCGCCAAAGACGAACAGCGCGTAGTAGCCGCAGACCAGAAGCAGCATCACCACGAAGCCGCCGGCACGTCCGCCGCGCCGCGGACGCGCTCCGAGCGGCACGGCGATCAATGCAAACGCAATACACGCGACGGGGAAAGCGAATCTTCGATTGACCTCCAAGCGGGCCGACAGCCAATCAGGACCTCGCACCCGGGCGAGTTCGTGTGTGGAAAGTTCGGAAAGAGTCGGGGCCGGGGCTTGGGAGCTGCCGAATCCGCCGGCGTCAATCGGCCAGTCGCGCTGGCCGAAGGCGCTGAGTGAGTACTGGCCGGGGTTGTCTAGTGCGACTTCGTGCACGCTGCCGTTGCGCAGGTGCAACTCCAGCTTGCCCTCGCTGCGATCGGCAATTACAATCGCGTCTTCCGCAAGCGTAACACGGGATACGTTCTGCGCATCCGTCCCCGCCAGAAAAATTCCGTGCCACCGAGTGGCCACCGCGGAGACGTCTTGGATATAGAGGACTAAGTTCGGAAAGCGTTCGTCAAACACACGCGGCTGAATTTCAAAAGAAGCCTGGGAGGAAAGCACCCTGCTTTGTAG
>Ga0209517_10002452_pt1 | contig 26115 bp, 16 predicted proteins | sample PeaSoiMetSII2010_FD_187695 | JGI IMG/M metagenome (GOLD analysis project Ga0209517, IMG submission 187695) | Peat soil microbial communities from Weissenstadt, Germany - SII-2010 (SPAdes) (version 2) | ecosystem: Environmental > Terrestrial > Soil > Wetlands > Peat | place: Germany... | reverse complement strand
CGCGGTGGAACGCCCACTCCATCACTGTCGCGTCTCGGTAAGTTGCTGTAAACGCAGACCACCGATTCCGAGCCGCGAGAGTTATCGAGCGGATGATTGTGTTTTCAGCAACCTCCTAGAGGAGACCATGATCGCCCCCGCCGGCGGCCATTGCTCTTAGTGTGATGCGGTCGATTTTGTTCGTGCCGGTACGCGGCAACGCGTCGATGAACGTGACTTCCACGGGCCGCTTATACTTGACCAGGTTTTCCTTGCAGTAGGCAAAGAACGTTGCCTCGTCCAGTTCGGCTCCCGTCTTCAACGCAACAAACGCGATCACGACCTCGCCCAGGCGATCGTCGCGCTTGCCGACCGTTGCCGCCTCGCGGATCGCCGGGTGATTGAACAGCACCTCGTCGATCTCGCGCGGATAGACATTGTAGCCGCCGACGATGATCATCTCCTTCTTGCGGTCGACCAGGAACAAGAATCCGTCCTCGTCAACGTAACCGATATCGCCGGTGTACATGTAGCCGTCGCGGAGCGCGTATGCCGTTTCCTCGGGCTTGTTGTGATACCCGATCATCATCTGCGGCCCGCGTACTCGCACCTCGCCCCTTTCCCCTATGGGCAAGACGCGCGTTCCGGTTTCGAGATCGACGACCTCGACCTCCGTCTCGGGCACCGGATTGCCGACCGACAGGAGCTTGCGCTGGCCGTCGTAGCGATTGAGACAAAACGGAGCACCTTCGGACATGCCCCAGCCTTCGAGCAAGGGGCAACCTGTTCGTTCCAGCCATTCGCGATGCAAATCCTCAGGACAGGGCGCGCCGCCCGAGGGGCAGTATTTCAGCGCCGAAAGATCCACCTTATCGAACAACGGGCTCCGCAGCAGCCCGATGTAGATCGGCGCCGGTCCACCGGCAAAGATGCTGACACGATGTGCGGCCAGTCCTTTCACAACTTCGTCGGGATCGTACTTCGGGATCATGACTAAGGTTCCGCCCGTGAAGATCGGCACCCAGGCCGCATAAGTCAGACCCCAGATATGAAACATCGGCGCAACATTCAGAAAGACGCCTTCGCCGAAGGGGATCGGCCAGACACTCACATGCTGAATCAGGCCCCACATCAGGCCGCGATGCGTATGATCGACGCCTTTCGGAACGCCAGTGGTGCCGCCGGTGAAAATCGATAACGCAAGATCATCGGCCCGCGGCATCTTCGCCGGCCGCAGGTCGAGGCGCGCGTCGCTAGTCCACTTTGACAGCAACTCGCCGCCATTGCCGACGGTGACGACGTGAGGGACACCGATTTTCTCGGCGACGGCATTCGCTTTATCCCGAGTGCTCTGATCGCAGACGATAGCTTGGGCGCCGAAGCCGTCGAGAACCTTGCCGATCTCCGCAACGGTAAGGAACGGGTTGACCGGCGCGACCTGTGCGCCGACGCTCATGACCGCCATCACCGCGACGTCCATCTCAATGGAGTTCGGCGTCATGATGATGATCGGCCCGGGGTCTAACTCAAGTGACTCGAGCAGCGCAGCCAGCCCATTGCTGGCGCGTCCGAAATCCCGATAGGTGATCGAACGGTCCCGATAAATGACCGCCACGCGATCTGGCCGGCCCTCAACGGCATGCCACAGCATGTGGACCAGGCTCTCGTGAAACGGCAGATCGCGGTTGACCGCAACCTTCGGGCCTATTCTTGACAGGGGCACTTCGCGAGACTGATCAAGCCGTTCTAGTTCGTGTGTGGCTGTTGAGCCGGTGGCTCCGGCGGCTTTGGCGCTGCCGGCGGCGGGCCACCCTTACCACCGCGACCAAACTGAACTGGCGGCGGAGCTGGAGGCATTGCAGCCGTGCCACCTACCTTCATCGCCAAGAACTGGGTACCGGTCGCGAACCCGATGTACTGCGTGCCATCGACCATATAGGTGATCGGGGGGGCCCCACCGGGCAGGTTGAACGGCAGCGCCAGCAGTTCGTCGCCCGTGTCCGCCTTGTAGGCGTACAGCGTAGTCCCCGCAACCTGAAACACGAGGTTGCTGGCCGTGGTCATCGTGCCGCCACTCGACCCGGTACCCCGGCCCGGCTTCACCCACTTGATCTGGTTCGTCTTCGGATCGCGGGCCTGCAAGCCGCCGCGGCCCACGTTATCGGGGCCCCAGATCGGCATCGGAGTCGTCTTCTTGTCTTGGCCGCCGCGACCCAGCCCATGCGCGCCGCCGCCGGCCTTGGGATCGGGTTCCTTAGCGGCGTTGAAAGTGTAAGTGCCCGCGGAGTAGGGAAGGTAGACCAACCCGGCGTTCGGATTGTAGGACATCGGCGCCCAATTGTGCGCGCCGCCGCCGCCCGGGTAGATCGCCACCGAATTCGTCTGATCATAGTAGGCGTCCTGATTGATGATCGGCCTGCCGTTGTTCTTCTTATCGAAGCCGGTCACCCAGTTCACCGGGACGAAGGGCTCGGCCGAGATGAACTGTCCATTGGTGCGGTCCAGGATGTAGAACACGCCGCTCTTGGGAGCCTGCATGATGACCTTGCGCGTCTTGCCGTCGATCTGGACATCGGCCATGATGAAGCCGCCCACCGAGTCCAAGTCCCAGGCATCGCTAGGGACCGTCTGGTAATACCACTTCAGCTTGCCCGTGTTCGCGTCCACGGCGACGATCGAGCAGGTATAGAGGTTGTCCCATTTCCCGAAGTCCGATTTCGGGATGCCGCGCATTTCCTCCGGCCAAGGCTCAGGGTTCCCGGTCCCGGCAAATACCAAGTTGGTGTCGGGGTCATACACCAGACCGTCCCACACCGAGGCGCCGCCGCCGTACTTGGCCCAGTCGCCGACCCAGGTCTTGGATGCCTTTTCCTGATCCTTGTCCTCCATGGGCTGGCCGGGGGCGGGCGGAACCGTGTGGAACTTCCACGCGAGCGATCCGTCCTTGAGGTTGTACGCCGCGAAGAAGCCGCGAATGAAATACTCGCCGCCGCCCACACCGACGATCACCTTGTCGCCCGCGATGCGCGGCGCGATGGTGAACGAGTAGTACTGATTGATGTCCGCGACCTTGCTTTGCCACAACTCCTTGCCGCTAATGGCGTCGAGCGAGATCAGCCGGGCATCGTTGGCCGCCAGGATAAGCTTGCCGTCGTAGAGCGCGAGTCCGCGGTTGTGCGTGCCGCAGCACATATGGCTCGGCGTGATGGGATCGATCTTGGCGTCATACATCCACTTCTGTTGGCCGGTGCGCGCGTCCAGGGCGTACACGATGCTGTTGTCCATCGTTTGGTAGATCGTGTTGTTCCACATCAGAGGGGTGCCTTCGGTGCCGCCGCGGCCTCCCGCCACAGTGAGCGGCGCCGACCAGGCCAGGCCCACCTTGCCGACGTTTGTCTCGTCGATTTGCTTGAGCTGGCTGTAGCGCTGTTCCGTTTGTTCCAGGCCGTAGGTGAGCCAGGTGCCCGGTATGGCGTCCTTGGCGGTACCGGCAGTTTTGAGAACTTTCGCGTCCACCGTGCGCGGCTGCTGGGCGGTGATCCTGGTAATCATACTGAGAGTCGATACGAGGGTGAGCGTGGCGATGACGCCGGCGGGCAACAAGGCCTTGATGTTAAAGGTGGTCAAGCGGTGATTCCTTCAAATGCAGTATGACCGATTTTAGTACGGAAGAAAACTCTGGGTAGCGCCCTTCTAATGTTAGTCGCGGACTATCTCTCAGCGTGATCCGCGTCTCTTGACCGCCGTATTTCCCCCGCGCCGCATCAGCGTGCGCAGATAGGTATTGACCCGGGTCTGATAGCCTTCACCGGCCGCCTTGAGCCACGCCAGCACATCCGCATCGAGCCGGATCGTCACGCTGGTCTTTTTGGGACGGTAAAATTTCCCCACCACGGCGTCGGGAGGAAGATTCTTGATCTCCGGGATGTCGGACAGGTCAATGCGGCTCTCGGGCAGTTTGGCGAGATTCGCCAGGCGTTTACGTTTTGCGGACGTTAGCTTTTTCATACAATTTCCTCTCATGTGAAGTCGCGCTGAAAAACGGGGACACCATTGCCTGTCCCCGTCGATAAACCGTCTGTTCTTAGGGGGCTTCCGGCGGGACAGGCTATAGTGTCCCCGTTTTCACTCACTCGACGCGTCTCATCTGCTGTATGTACAGTATAGTACATACACACTTGGAGGCAGTATGACCGATTTCGGTCCTTAAGAAAACTCAGTCAGCGGGTCTGAACGGTTTTCGGCGGCGGTTTCAAATTCTTCATCTGGTTTCGAAATTCCGGATACATGGTCTGTGGTCCGCCGAGTGCCGCGTCCACGGGGATCTGGTACTTGGCGGCGAATTCCGTTACGAAAGGATTCTGGCCGGGCATGTAGCTGGGAACCGAGCTATGCGGCGTTCCCGGCAGCTCCTCCACGTACTCGCAAGGCCACAGCCAGTTTCCCGCGGAGCTGCCGGCCAGATTATAAATCTGAGTCTTGACCAGCGGCTCGGTCAGATAAACCGGGTCGGTTAGGACGCTGACGTGCGTGAGCTGGTCGCCATGACGGATGAAATGCTCGGTGAGCGTGGCCTTGTCGCTCGAAGGAACGCCGTTGCGCCGGTCCCAGCCCTGTTTGATATGAGTGGTGTACACGGTGAGGATATTGCCTTCCCATTTGCCCGTGGAGAAACCCATCCATGTGTGTGCGGCGTAGTCGGGCGGATGGGGGCGGCCGTCCATCCAAATGGTCCGATTCTGCTCATAGGTGCTGATGTAGTTCCGGATTGCGACGACATCCTGGGTTTGAGGATCTCTCTCTTCCCAAATCCGGAGCCGGTGGGGGCCGCCGTAGATGTAGGCGGCAGTGTGCACCTGGCACTGGTGCTCCTGCAATCCCAGGCGGTCGGGATCCCAACTGAGCGCCCACTGCCGGGCAGCATCGTTGATGGGAAGCCCCGTATAATCCACCAGGCTGGGGTTCCCCAGGGACTCTTCGGCGGGCGCTGGCTGCCAGGCGCCGGACAGATCCACCTGGGCGAATGCCGGGATGCTCAGAAGCGCAGCCGTCAGCGCTAACGCCGGACGCGCCAGACGATTCCGATTCATTTCCATGTCAACCTCCTGAGCGAACCGCATTTTAGCACTTACGATGAATCTGAAAAAACCGTCCCCGTTGTGTATGATACCGTTGATCGAATCAGCTTGAACGGGAGGAATTCCGTGCGTACATTTAGGTGGGCAAACGCCGCACTGGCGGTGGGAATTCTGACGCTTGCAGGAGGAACGTGGCTGCGGGCGCAGCAACCGGGTGCCAAGCCGGTGAACGTAGACGGCAAGGTGCTGCGCAACGCCGGCGCGGCGAATGATGTACTGCCCGGCTCCTGGCTGACGTACGGGCGATCGCAGGGCGAGACGCGCTATAGCCCGCTGAAGCAGATCAACGACACGAATGCGAAGCGGCTGGGGATGGCATGGTCCTACGTGGTCGGCGCGGGGGGCGGCAACCAAGAAGGCACGCCGCTGATGTGGAACAACACTCTCTACGGCGTCACGACCTGGAGCGTGGTTTACGCACTGGACGCGCGCACCGGCAAGGAATTGTGGCGCTGGGATCCGGAAGTGAACCAGACCACAGTGCGGCCGAAGATCTGCTGCGGCATCGTAAATCGCGGCCTCGCGATCTACAACGGCATGATCATCGTGCCGGTCACCGACGGGCGCCTCCAGGCGCTGGACGCGATCACCGGCAAGCCGATTTGGGAATCGCGCGTGGCGTATCCGCAGGATTTATACACGCTGACCATGGCGCCGCGGATCGCGGGGGGCAAGGTGATCATCGGGGCGTCGGGCGGCGACAAGCCCACGCGCGGGTTCTTCGCGGCGTTCGACGCAGCGACGGGCCATCAGGCATGGAAGTTCTACACCGTTCCCGGCAATCCGGAGCTGCCGCCGGAGAACGATGCCATGAAGGCCGCCCTCAAGACCTGGGGCGGCGATTTCTGGACCAAGGGCGGCGGCGGAGCGGTCTGGGATGGCTTCGCCTACGATGCCGATGCGAATCTGGTCTACGTCGGCACGGGCAACGCCGAACCTTGGGTGCAGAAATTCCGCGGCGCGCAGGGCGTGGACAATCTGTACACCTGTTCGATCCTGGCGGTGGACCTTACTACGGGCCAGCTCAAGTGGCATTTCCAGACCACGCCGAACGACAACTGGGATTTCGACAGCGTGCAGCAGTTGATGCTGCTGGATCTGAATATCAAGCCCCCAGATGGCAAAGTAAGGCCGCGTAAGGTGATCACGCAGGCATCGAAGAACGGTTTCTTCTGGGTACTGGATCGTATTACCGGCGAGTTTATTTCGGGAGCGCCGTTTGTGAAGACAACGTGGGCTCTCGGACTGGACGCCAAGGGCCGCCCGATTGTGAATCCCGCGGCCTACTACGACGCGGAACCGATCTCGCTGTTCCCGACCGGCGGCGGCGCGCACAATTGGTCGCCGATGTCCTTCAGCCCGATCACGGGATCGGTATACATCTCGGTGTCCCTCTCGCCGTTCACCTACGCGGCGACCAAAGAACTGGCTCCGGGCTCCACGGGTTACGCGCGCGGCGGCGGCACTCCGAAGCTAATCGATAGTCCAGCTATAGGGCCGCCCACAGCCGACGGCATGCGTGGCGCGCTCGAGGCGTGGGATCCAGTGAACCAAAAACTGGTGTGGCGCATCGATGGAGGAGGCGGCATCGGCGGTGGAACCGCCGCGACGGCGGGGAACCTGGTGTTCCAGGTGATCAACGACGGGCGCTTCCGCGCGGTGACGGCCGACAAGGGCGAGATCCTGTATGAGATCCAGACCGGGCGCACGGGCATGGCTCCGCCGATCACGTATGAGGTCGACGGCACCCAGTATGTGGCGTTCCAGGGCGGCCTGGGGCGTCCGGCTCAGACGGTTGGTCCCAATGACGCGAAGATCGACAACCCGCCTATGATGTTCGTGTTCGCGCTGGATGGGAAGGCGGAGATGCCGAAACCGGCTCCGCCGCCTGTGCAGCCGGCGAAGCCTCAGCCGCCGGCTCCGGAGCTGCAACAGCGCTAGAGGGATAACGCTGCGGGTGAGGTGCCGTTTGCCTTCGCGCAGCCGAGTCTGTAACCGCTACCTAAGGCGCGAACGCGATTTGACCGGGCCGGATCTCCGCCAGTTTCGACAGAATCGCCCCAACGAGCGGCAAAAGATCCTCGATCTGGTTCGTGGGCGATCGGATCACAAGGATTGAAATCCCGCGCGGCGCCAGACTCTGCTGATGTGGAATGCCTTGGTCGGTTGTGAGGAATACGTCGTACCCGGCGTTTTCCGCCTCCCGAAGCAGATCTCCATTCTTCAGGCCCTTGAAACCTGCCCACTCCGCGGAGTGAACTGCATGTCCGGATAGGCGGTGACGAAAATCAACCGGAAGGCATTCGTCTAGCAAGATCTTCACGCGATCCTGGCAAGTAACGAATCCTTTGCCTCCTCAAGCGCTTGGATTGCCTGCTCCCGCGATACGCTGGGGAACTGGGCAAGGAATTCACCTAGCGAGTGCCCGCCCTCCAGATAATCCATGAGGTTCTTAAACGGCACGCGCGTTCCCCGGAAGCAAGGTGTACCGTTCATGATTTCCGGGTCGGACACCACGGCGGAATTGACCATAACGCCTCCATTGTACCGGCATAAGCTTGGCAAAGGAGATCAGCCGTGAATCAGCGTACAGAGGGGGATGCGCTCAGAGCGTCGCGGGAGTATACTCTAAGCGCACTTAACTATGTTCGTTTCAACGCGTAGGACGTTTTTGAAGGCTGCCTCGGTAGGTCTCGCGACGCCGTTCGCCTTCGCGCAATCCTCCGGACAGGCCCCGAAAATCGAAAATACCCAGTTGGGCGACAACCTGTACCTGTTGAGCGGGGCGGGGGGTAACGTAATCGCGCGTACGGGAGCCGATGGCGTCGTCATGGTAGATGGCGGGCTCGCGCAAAATGCCGGCGCACTGGCACAGGCTGTGGCTGCGCTGCCGAATAGCGGCCCGGTGCGGACGTTGTTCAACACCCACTGGCATCCCGAGCAGACCGGATCCAACGAAAAACTCGGCACGGCCGGCGCCACGATCATCGCCCAGGAGAACACGCGGCTCTGGCTGCAGCAGAACATCACGTGGCCATGGAACGGACAGAAATTCAAGAAGTTCGCCAAGGTCGCCCAACCCAACAAAACCTTCTACGATAAGGGCACTCTGGGTTCCGGCGCATCCGAAATCCGCTACGGATACATTTCCGACGCGGCGCACACCGACGGCGATCTCTACGTGTACTTCCCGCAGCAGAACGTCCTGGCGGTGGGCGATGCCGCTTACGGACAAGGCTGGCCTGTGGTCGATTGGTGGACCGGAGGCTGGATTGGCGGCATTGTCGGCGGACTGCAACGCATCCAGAACGTCGCGAATAAAGACACGAAGATCATTCCCGGCGTAGGTCCGATGCTCAGCTTGGCCGACATCACAGCGCAGGTCGATATGTACGGCACCATCTTCGACAAGTTGAATCAGATGCTGAATAAAGGCCATAGCCCGTCGGAAGCCGTCGAAGCCAAGGTAGCGAAGGAATTCGAAGCCAAGATGGGCAACCCCGATGAATTCATTCGACGCTCTTTCGAGAGCCTGTGGGCCTATCTTTCACCGGACGCTTAATGACGATGCGATATATTAAGAACTCGATTCCCCTGGTTGCCGCTATTGGCCTGATTGGCGTCTTTAACGTGCCGTCCGCGAGTCAGGCTCCGTCTCCGGCCGACGTGCAGCTGGCCACGGTCAAGCAATACTGCACGGGCTGCCACAGCGACAAACTCAAGACCGGCGGCGTCAGCTTCGAAGGCATCATTTCCTCAGGCAACCCAGCCGCGAGCATCGCCCAGGATCCCGACCTTTTCGAGAAGGCCGTGCGCAAACTGCGCGGCCGCGTCATGCCGCCTCCGGGCGCGAAGCAGCCGGACGGCAAGGCGGTCGACTCGCTGGTCGCGTGGCTGGAAGATTCGCTCGACAAGGTTCCCACTCAGGCGTACGTCACCGATCAAGTCGTGCTGCACCGCTTGAATCGCCAGGAGTACGCAAACGCTGTCCGCGATCTGCTTCTGGTCGAGGTCAACGGCGCCGAATTGCTGCCGCAGGATGACGTCGCGCAGGGTTTCGACAACATTGCGTCCGCCCTGCAGGTTTCGCCTTCCTTCATTGAGCAATACGTGAGTGCCGCCCGTAACGTGGCTGTGGAAGCGATGGGCAAGCGGGATGCGCGCGCGCAAGGCTGGACGTTCCGGCCGACTCCCGGCAGTCAGCTCACGCACGTCCCGGGATTGCCTCTGGGGACACGGGGCGGCATTCTGGCGAAAGTGGATCTCCCGGCCGACGGCGAATACCACATCAACATCGCCGACATGGCCGGCCATATCTGGGGCAATGGCATGGAGTACGAGAATCCGCTGGTGGTGACGGTGGACAACAAGATCGTCTATCAAACGGTGGTCGGCGGCGAAGAAGATAACAAGCTCTACGATCAGGTTCAGAACGGCGCGATCGATAAACTCAATGCCCGCTTGAAGAACATCAAGTTCGAGACGACAGCCGGACCGCACAAGATCGGCGTCACTTTCCGGCGCCAGAGCTTCGCCGAATCCGACGATCAGTTGCAGATCAATACGCCCGGCGGCGGGCAGGATCGTTTATACCGGGTGAATTCGTTCCAGCTTCTGGGCCCCTTCGATGTGAAGGGCCTCAGTTCGACTCCCAGCCGCGATCGCATCCTCACATGCAACCCCGATAAGGACAAAACCAAGACCCCGGAAGCCTGCGCGAAGGAAATCTTCTCGACGCTGGCGAGGCGGGCTTATCGCCGTCCAGTGACCAATGACGACATCGCGGAACTCATGCAGTACTACGCGGATGGCTTGAAGAAAGGCGGCCTGCGTTCGCCCGGTTCTCAGGGCGAGAGCAGTTCAGCGTTCGAGTCCGGCATTCGCGAGGGTGTCACGGGAATGCTGGCCAGCCCGTTCTTCCTGTATCGCGGCGAGCGCGTCCCCACGGGGTTGAAGCCGGGCGCGAAGTACTCGATCACCGATCTCGAACTGGCGTCGAAACTATCGTTCTTCCTGTGGAACTCGATTCCCGACGATGAACTGCTCGATCTCGCCATCAAGAACAAACTCAGTGATCCGGCGACGCTCGACAAACAGGTCGTGCGCATGCTGGCCGATCCGCGATCGAAGACGCTGGCGAGCAATTTCGTATTCCAGTGGCTCGATATGACGCGGCTAGACGCAGTGGTTCCGGATAACGACGTCTTCCCGTATGCCTCCGGCCGCATGGACCCGCGCCAGGATTTCCGCACCGAGCTGACACTATTTGCCGACAGCATCTTCCGGGAAGACCGCAACGTCGTGGATCTGTTGCGCGCGAGCCACACCTACTTGAATGAGCGCCTGGCGCTGCAGTATGGCATTACCGACGTGAAAGGCGATGAGTTCCGCCGCGTCGAGCTGAAAGACTCCGCGCGATGGGGCTTGCTGGGCAAGGGCGCCATCCTGATGGCGGCTGCCTATCCGAATCGCACATCCCCGGTGCTCCGTGGAAAGTTCATCCTGGCCGACATCCTGGGTGTTCCGCCGGCCAACCCGCCCCCCAACGTGCCGACCTTGAATGACAAGGACATCGGTACCACCAAAGCGCTCACCGTCCGCGAGTTGATGGCGAAGCACCGCGCCAGCCCGACCTGCTCGTCATGCCACTCCGTCATGGACCCGCTCGGCTTCGCGCTCGAAAACTTTGACGCCACCGGAATGTGGAGGGACAAGGATCGTTTCGCCAACGTGGTCATCGATTCCGCTGGTGAGTTGCCCGACGGCACGAAGATCAACGGACCCGACGATCTGCGCAAGGCGCTGCTGCGCCGGCCCGAGCAATTCGTGCAGACGCTGGTGGAAAACCTGCTGACCTATTCGATGGGCCGCACGGAAGCGTACTACGACATGCCAACGGTCCGCAAGATCGTGCGTGACACGGCGGCTAAGGATTACAAGTTCTCGGCCATCGTTCAGGCGGTGGTCAACAGCGAACAGTTTAAGATGCGCCGCGCACCGCAGCCGGTGCAGAGTGCGAGCAGATAGGGAAATAAGGAGACGACATCATGTTCATAGAGAAAAAGCACGTTCCACGCCGTACCGTCTTAAAGGGCATCGGAGCCTCCATCGGACTTCCGCTTCTGGGAGCCATGGTTCCCGCCTCCACCGCGTGGGCGGAAACTCCCGCCGGGAAAACCCCGAAACGCTTTGCCTTTGTGGGCTTCCCGCACGGTGCGATCATGGACAGCTGGTCGCCGAAGGAAACCGGCACGAACTACACCATGTCGCCGATCCTCAAGCCGCTCGAGCCGTTCCGCAAGCATATGACCATCGTCTCCGGCCTGCGCAATAAGCCCGCGGAAACGCCCGAGCCCCACGCCTACATCGAGCAAGGCTGGCTGACCTGCGTGAAACCCTGGGACTTCGGCAAAGCCGATCCGAACTCCGGCGTGAGCTGCGACCAGATGGCCGTCCGCTACGTGGGTCAAGACACGCGCCTCCCGTCGCTCGAACTCACCGCCGCTCAGGGCAGCGCACGCCTCGCATGGCGCACGCCGACCCAGTCGTTGCCGCAGGAAGGCAACCCGCGCGCGGTCTTCCAGAAGCTCTTCGGACAGGGCGACACCGACCAGGAACGCGCTCAGATCCTTGCGGAAACCGGCAGTATCCTGGATCGCGTGCAGGCACAGGCGCAGCGCCTGCAGGCCAGCCTCGGCGTGCAGGACCGCATTGTCGTCAGCGACTATCTCGACTCCGTTCGCGAGATCGAGCGCCGCGTGCAGATGGCTTCCAAGCCGGACGAGCGCGCGTTGAGCATTCCGGATGCGCCGATCGGCACGCCGAACGATATCACCGAGTATTTCAAGCTGATGTTCGACCTGATGGCCCTGGCGTTCCAGGCCGATATCACGCGGGTGATCACGTTCTCCATGGATCGCGAAGCCAGCATGCGCACGTACACCAACCTGGGCATCGCCGAGGGGTTCCATCCGCTGTCGCATCACGGCAACAACCCTCAGAAGATGGACAAGCTGGTGCAGATTCAGAAGTATCACGCGGAAGTGTTTGCCGCGTTCATCAAAAAGATCGAAGCCGCGAAAGAATCCGATGGCACTGTGCTGGATCATTCCACGATTCTCTTTGGCAGCGACATGAGCAACAGCGATCGCCACAACAACGATCCGCTGCCGTCCGCGATCCTGGGACACGCAAACGGAAAAATCAAAGGCGGCCAACACCTGAAATATCCCCAGGATTCGCGTCACGGCGACCTGCTCCTTACGCTGCTCCAACGCAATGAGATCCCGGTGAAAGCCATCGGCGACAGCATCAACGGTCTCTCGGAGGTCTAGGCATGCGTAGGTTCGAAACTGCAATTGGTGCAATTGCGGTCCTGCTGGCCGGCACATTGATCATCGCGGCCGCCGATACTGCGCAGACGCTGCTGGGCGCGGCGGAATCCGGCGACCACGCCGCGGCCATGCGCCTGGTGACGGTGAAGGGCGCCAACGTCAACGCCACCGAAGCCGATGGCAGTACCGCCATCATGTACGCCGCGGCGAACGGCGATCTCGAACTGGTCCGCGCGCTGATCAAGGCCGGCGCGAATGTCAAACTGAAGAACCAGCTCGGCACGTCGGCCCTTACGGAAGCCGCCATCATCGGCTCCGCGCCGATCATTGACGCGCTGCTCAAGAGCGGCGCCGATCCCAATTTCAAAACTCCGGATGGCGAAACTCCGCTGATGGCTGCCGCGCGCAGCGGCAAGGTTGACGCAGCCAAGGCGCTTGTGGATGCGGGAGCCGACATCAACGCGAAGGAAACCTGGGGCGGACAAAGCGCGATCATGTGGGCCGCCGCGCAAAGCCAGGCCGACATGGTGAAGTTCCTCGCGTCTAAGCTTGTTCAAGCAAAGCTGGACGCGAGCCTGAACGATCACGGCAAGATCAATCAATGGGAGCGTAAGGTCATCCAGGAGCCTCGCCCGAAGGACATGAACAAGGGCGGCTTTACCCCGCTGCACTATGCCGCGCGGGAAGGTTGCGCGGCCTGCGTGCAGAATCTGCTGGACGCCCATGCCGATCCCGATTCCGAAGATCCGGATCGTGAGACCCCGCTGCTTCTCGCGCTGGAGAACCTGCATTTCGACACTGCCGCCGTGCTCGTTAAAGGCGGCGCCGATCTCGACAAGTGGGACCTGTTCGGCCGCTCGCCGGTCTACATGGCCGCCGACGTCAGCACGCTGCCGATGAAAGGGAACGGCGCGGTTGCCGTCCTCCCGAGCCCGGACAAGCTCAGTGCCGTCGATGTCGGGCGCATGATGCTCGAGCGCGGCGCGAATCCGAACATTCAGTTGAAGCGGCGGCCGCCGTATCGTGACGTCCCGCAGGATCGTGGCGGCGACGGCATGCTCGCCCAGGGCGCCACGCCGCTATTGCGTGCGGCGCGTGGCGGCGATGACAAGTTCGTCGCGCTGCTGCTCGAATACAAAGCGCTGGTCGATTTGCCCAGCAAGGAAGGCATCACGCCGTTGATGGCCGCCGCCGGCGTCGATTATGGCGCACGCGTGACGCGCGGCCGTAACCGTACTGACGAAGGCGTGCTGGCCGCCATGGATCTCCTCATCAAAGCCGGCGCTAACGTGAACGCTCGCTCCCTTGTAGACCGCGCTGCGGGCGGCGGCGGTCGTGGCGGCCGGGGTGGCGGCGCTCCTCCCGCTGCTGCGGCTCCCGCTGCTCCTGGTACCGCAGGTTACAGCGCCTCCGCCAACATCGCACTGGCCTTCCGTCGCGGCAGCCAGATGCCGAGCGCGAACGCTGTCCTAAACCAAACCGCTCTGCACGGCGCCGCGGAACACGGCTTCGATAAGTTCATCGAATTCCTGGTCGCCCACGGCGCCGACCTGACCGCGAAAGACGCCAACGGCCGCACGCCCTTGGACGTCGCACGCGGCGCCGGCGGTGTTCGCGGCGGCGCGGATGCGTTCCCGAAGACCGTGGCGCTGCTGGAATCCTTGATGAACGCCAAGGGGATCCCAGTTGCCGCAGTTCCGGCCCGGCAGGAAAAGTAAAACGAATTAACTGGCAGGATCACGAGATGCAGAGCGTGCTTGTTCGAAGCAAGCGGCTGTCCGGGTGCGGCGGATTGCGTCCGTCTGCGCCGGTCTTATCGCTGGTTGGCCTCTTGTTGCTCGCATCGGTCGCGGCCAGTCTTGTGACTGCTCAGACCGGCACTTCTCAACCCAGTTCCCCGCGCCGGACTGTCTGGGACGGTGTGTACACGGAGGCTCAAGCCGCCCGCGGCATGATGGCGTTCGGCCAAAGCTGCTCGGGCTGTCATGCGCTGGCGGCGCAAGGCAAGGCGCCCCTGGTGGGTGATCCGTTCTGGAAGAGTTTCGCGCAAAAATCCGTCGGCGATCTGCTCGAGTTCGTCAGTACCTACATGCCGAACGGCAATCCCGGTTCCCTCACCGAGCCGACTTACCGTGATATCGTCGCGCTCATGCTGAAATCCAATGGCTTTCCGGCGGGAGCCGCAGAGCTTGGGCCCGATACCATTGCCGGCGTGCAGATTGTACCGAAGGACGGAAGTACGCAGCTCCCGGCCAACGCCCTGGCTCGCGTAGTTGGTTGTTTATCTCGCAGCGGAGCGGATTGGGTGGTTACGAGCGCCACGACCCCCGAGCGAGCGGAGCGCGCTGTTTCGGGCGAGGAAGACGCCACCAGGTCCCTCGGCAGCCGTAAGATCGCGCTCAAGTTCGTCGTGACCAAGCTGGATGCGTTGGCCGGCTCACGTGTCGCGGTGAGCGGGCTCCTGATCGGCGAAGGCGGCGTGGATGGCATCAATGTGACGACGGTAAATCGCGTCGCCCAGAAGTGCCCATAACAGCTTGAGAACTGGAACGTGACGCGCGGCCTGTCCTCGATTCTACAGACGGGAGGCCTCCGCCTCTTTTCCCACTTGGCTCATCGTTAACTTGTCCCACAAGTGGTTCATGTACCCGTCCGGGTCCAGAACCTCAGCTCCGTAGCCCCAGAACTGGCGTTGAGGGCGACTCACAAAATTCACGCCCGCGCTGGCCAGATCCCGGTGCTTGCGGTCCACGTCATCCACTTGGATCGTTAGCGTGATCTTCTCTCCGGCCAGCGCGCTCTGGGACTTGACCAAGAAGATCGTGAGCCCGGCCCGATCTTTTATCCCCACGGCTCCCTCTAGCTCGCGTTCGAGTGCGAAGCCCAGCTTGTCGACATACCAATCACGCGATCGTTGGACGTCGAAGACGGGCAAAACGATATGGCTCACTTGTGCGTGTGCGGGCGCCTGATTGATGGCCATGATCCGTCTACTTTCTCGCCCAGAAGTGTCCCTACAGACGACCCAGTCAAACGAAAAAAGACACACCTCCCTTAAGACGTGCCCTTCTTTTCAGACCTAAAGCTTACTTAGAGATCCACTCTGCCGGTACTCGCTCCGAGCTTATCGATCTCCGCGCCGCCCACGTGCGCGATTGCCAGCAGCAGGTTCGCGGTGGGCGTATCCTTGGCAACGATGTGACGGTTGCCTTTCATCCGGCCTTGGGCGCCGCCGACGAGCACCGCGGGCGGATTGTTCCGGTCGTGAGCATTGCCGTTGCTCATGCCGCTGCCCCAATACAGAGCCGAGTGATCCAGAATGTTACCGTCGCCCTCTTTCGTCGCCTTCAGCTTCTCCAGGAAGTCCGCGAACTTCTGGATCTGGTAGGTGGCGATCTTGGCGTACTTCGCGAGCTTCTCCGGATCGTTGCCGTGATGCGAGATGGTGTGGTGCTGCTCGGGAATGCCGATGTGCCCGTAGGCGCGGTCGCTGGCTTCATGACCGGTCATGAAGGTGAAAACGCGGCTGATGTCGCCCTGATACGCCAGGTGCATCAGGTTATAGGTAATGTTCATGTGATCGTCGAACGCATCCGGCAAGCCGATGGGAGCTTCCGGATTGCCGGTGATGGTGTTGAGACGGTTTTCCATCCGTTCCAGCTGCTTTTCCACGTCACGAATGTTGCCGAGGTACTCGTCGAGGATGGCGCGATCGGACGCACCCAGCGAGCGTTCCAGCTTCGCGGTTTCCTCGGTCACCGAGTCCAGCAGGCTCTGCTTTTCCTTCAGGCGGGCAAAGCGCCGCTCGGTCGAATCCGTCTCGCCGAACATGCGCTCAAAGGTCACGCGCGGATTGATCCCGACCGGCAGCGGGCTCTCGTCGTCGCGCCACGACAGCGTATTGAAGAACGTGCAGGCGAAGCCGTCGCAAGCCCCGACGGCGGTGCCCATGTCCTCGGTGCCGACTTCGATCGACCGCAGCGGCGTATCGCCGGCTACTTGATCCGCGATGAACTGGTCGACGGTTTTCTTCGATTCGATCTTTCCGAAGGAGTCGCCTCTCCCGTCGCGGCGGACGGCCGGCCCAACGCCGTTGAGGAACGCCGAACTCGCGCCCAGGTGGACCGACTCGCCCCACGGCGCTTTCATCTTGCTGACCGTCACCAGTTGATTGCGGAACGGCTCCAGTGGCTGCATCACCGGCTTGAACGCGAAGTTGCTCCCCTCGGCGTCAGGATGCCAGGTGTCGGGCCATACGCCACACGGGAAGTAGACCGCGCCGAAGCGGAACGGAGACGTCGGCGCCGCGGAGAGAGCCGGGATCATGGCGTCCAGGAATGGCAATGCGACCGTGGCGCCCAAGGTACCACGCATGAACGTACGGCGCGAAACATGCTTCTTCGTGATGAACATAGCTACTCCTTATTTGATTGTGCCACTTTTACGGTATCAGCCGGCCCCTTGACGGTCTCGGCCGATTCCGGCGCTGCTTCCAACTTCGTGCGCATCTGGAACGGCGCGCTCTCGACAATTCCCATGACGATGGAAGAGAGCCGGTAATCGTTCTGCGCGGCTTTCTTCACGATCCGGCGAACCACCGGCATGTCGCTCGGCTCGAGGCCCCGGCCCAGCGCGTAGGTCAGCATTTTTTCAGTGACCACGGTCACGAAGGCGTCAGGCCGGCTCAGGATCGCCTCCCGCAGCGCCACCGGACCGTTGACCTTGGATCCGTCCGCAAGCGTACCCGCTACGTCGAGCGGCGCGCCGTCGGGATCCTTATCGCGCCACTGCCCCACCGAATCAAAGTTCTCGAGCGCAAACCCCGGAGGATCGATCACGCTATGGCAGCCCGCACAGGGTTGGTTCTTCCGGTGCAATTCCAGCTGCGCACGCACCGTCTTCGGAACCGTCGACGCCCCTTTGTTGCTCTCGTCAAGCGTGGGGACATTCGGCGGAGCCGGAGGCGGGGGCGTGTTGAGGAACGTGTTCAACACGTACTTCCCGCGGAAGACCGGTGAGGTTCTCGTCGCGACCGAAGTCATCGACAGGATGCTCCCTTGCCCCAGCAGACCGCGGCGATTGGGATCGGCGAGCTTCACGCGCCGGAACTGCGGGCCGTAAACGCCCTTGATGCCGTAATTTCTGGCCAGCCGCTCGTCGACGAACGTATAGTCCGCACTCAGAAGTTCAAGAGTGCTGCGGTCGTCGCGCAAAATGTACCCGAAGAAGAGTTCGGTCTCCTTGCGGAATCCTTTACGTGTGTTGTCGTCGAAATCGGGGAACAGCAGGAGGTCGGGAGCGACCTTGGCTTCCAAGTTGCGAAGCTGCAGCCACTGTCCCGTGAAATTTTCGACCAGGGCATCGGTGCGCTCGTCCCCGAGCATGCGGTGCACTTGCTCGGCAAACACTGCCGGCTCCCGCAGCCGCCCGGCTGCCGCCAGGTCCAGCAATTTTTCATCGGGGATGCTGCTCCACAAAAAGAAGGACAGGCGAGAGGCGAGCTCGAGATCGCTCACCGGATGCGCGGCGCCGGCGCGGACGCTAGCCGGATCTTTCTCGATTCGATAGAGGAAGTACGGGCTCGACAGAACGCGGGCTACTCCAGCGCGAATTCCATCATCGAAACTGCCTTTGTTCTCCCGCGACCGCTTGTAAAAAGACATCGGCGCCTCGACGTCGGCCGCGGTGACGGGACGCCGGAACGCGTGGCGGGCAAGATTCGAGAGGATCTTGGTCGCGCAGGCCGTCTCGTCCACAGCCGCGGCGGGATGGCAGACAAAGATCCTTTCCCGGCTGGGCCCTTCGCCGACGCCGCGCACGTTGTACGGGCCGTCGATGGACACCGTTTTGAGCCGCGGCAGGCCGCCGATCATGTGAACTTCCTGGCTATTGCGCCGCGCAGGCTCCCACACGTCCTGCAACTGAGACGGCCGCTCTTTCCACGTAAAGCCGACATCATGCGGACCGGCCGTGATCCGCACGCGTCCCGTCATCCTTTTGTCGATAACGGGCTGCGCCGCGGCCAAATCGGCCGCCTGCATTTCGTGGTCCTTAGGACCGCCAATCGGCGCCGTATACACTTCGGTGCCATCCACGGTGATCACGAAGGTGTTGGGCGTGTCATTTCCTTCCACGCCGGCGTAGCCTTCCTGAACGCCGCGGACCAGCCGGCCTGACAGTTTATACTCGGCGTCCGCCGGAAACACGTGACGGACCACCGTGCCGCCCACCGTTCCGAGCGGCAGGCCTTCGATATATCCGTTCTGGCTGAATTCGCGGCTGATCGAATGCTCGGTTGTCCCGGGCTTCACCTGGGGATCGCCCACCGCCATCGCGGCGACGCGCTGCGCGGCGGTCACGTATCCCTCCAATAGCAGCGGCGAAGTTTTGAGCGATGTCGCAATGTTGTCGAAGCCGAACTCGGCGCCGTCGGTCGGCAGCAGATCGGACACGTCGAGGTCGACGGCCACAAGATCGCGGATCGCGTTCGCATACTCGGCGCGATTCAGGCGATGGACTACGTACCGCCCCGGCGTGCTCTTGCCTTCCCAGGCATGGTCGAGCGACGCGGCTAGCCAGCCCGTAAAGCCCGCGTACTCGGCCTCGGTCGGACGCGGCATGCCCGGAGGCGGCATCGCCCGCACACTTAGTTTCCGGAGGACTCGCTCCCACGCTCCGGCATGGCCCAACAAATCGTCGAAAGCCGCTCCTTCGAGATTGACCGGACCTTCCGCGGGATTCGCGGTGCGGGCATTGTGGCACGACACGCAGTACTTATTCACTAACGCACGATACTTGGCCGCATCTGCGTTTGCGCTGGCCGCGGACGGCGCGGGAGAGGCGGGTCGCGGAGCAGTCTGCGCGACCAGCGACGCACTGATATCGAAGACGGCTAATGCCGCTGTGATGGCGACCTTTCTCGCTATGCTTTCCTGCATGCTCATGGAGCGCTTGGCGTTGCCTGCGCTGCTGCCGGCACTTTGGGACTGTCTTTCTTTTCCTTATCGTCAGTCACTTTTTTGTCGGCTTCCTTCGGAAGCGGCGGAGGCTGTGGCGCGGGATCGTTGGGACCAAGGTGCATCAGCTCCCGCAGGGCCGCGACGACCTCTTCTTTCGAATTGCGCTTCGGCTTGTACACGTCCAAGTCGCCCATGTCGGCGGGGTTCGGCTTTTTAGGTGCCTCGGCCAGAAGCAGGGGTGTAAGGTTGTCCTTGTTGACGGCGTCCAGCTTTGCACCGGCGGCTGCCAGCGCACGAATCATCCCTACGTGCTCCTCTTGCACTGCCTGGTGGAGCGGCGTCGAGCCGTCGGCCGCCTTAACGTTAGGATCGGCCCCGGCGGCCAGGAGCAGCTTGATAGCCTCGAGCGGATCGCGGTTGCCGGGCTCGCGGAAGACTGGCGGACCAATGCGGGTGAAACCGGGCCCCCCCGCGATCGGCGCGCCATTGCCACCCTTTATGGCGGCCATGAGGGGCGTCCGGCCGGCGTTCGGATTCGGCCGGGCAGGACCTTTGCCGTCCTTAGGCTTGACTTCGGCCGGGGTCCACTCGATCTTCGCCGCGTTAGCTGGTGTATGGGGGGCCAGCATAAGCTTCAGGACTTCGACATCGGCCGCCGTCGCTGCGCGGTAAAACGGCGAACTGTTGATCGACGCGCCGCAGCACAGTGTGGTCGAGTGCAACGCGCCGACGAACGGCTTGTTCACGTCCGCGTTGAGGTCGAGAAGCACCTTCACCAGACCCAAGGCGGTCAGATTGTTCGGATGGTTGGGCTGCAGCCGTGCGCCGTCATGCGCGCGCATGTCGGTCGTGGCGTCGTGCATATCAACGGCGAAGAACAAGGATCCGTCGTTGGGGTCGGCGCCGAGGTCGATCAACTCTTTGGCCAGATCGAAGCGGTCATTGACGATGGCGATGACGGTCGCGGTGGCGCCATCGGCGTTGGTCAGCTTGGGATCGGCGCCCCCGGCGATCAGCGCCTTGGCAACGTCCTCGTGTCCGTTGCGAACGGCGAACATCAGTGCCGTAAAGCCGCCTGAGGGATGGTCCGCGTTTTTGCGCTCGGTGATCAGGGCTACGTGCGCCTTGAGGTTGGGATCCGCGCCCGCGGCCAGCAGCGCCTTCACCACCTCCACATGACCTTCGGCGGACGCCCACATCAAAGCGGTCTCTTCCTGAAACGGATCCGCAGCGTTGACGAACGAGCCTTTAGAAAGCAGTAATTTAACGGCGTCCACGCGGCCGGTGCGCGACGCAGCCATCAGCGGCGTCTCGCCCTCAGCGTGCCAACGCGTCGGCTCCGCTCCTGCATCGAGCAACGCCTGCATTACCTGGGCGTCGCCGTTGCGGCTCGCCTGGAGAAGGGGGGTTACGCCGTAATGGTTAGCGGCGTCAACCGTGGCTCCCGCGGCGAGGAGCGCCTTCGTCATTTCCGCGTTCGAGTGGTAGGCCGCCCACAACAGCGCGGAGGAGCCGTCATTGGCGGCCGCATTGACATCCGCGTGCTCCTTGATCAGTTTCCGCACCGCAGGCAGATCATCGGCCTTGGCGGCGTCCGCCACCACGGCTATGTTGGAAGCTGCATGCAGAAGGACGTTGGGTCGCATTAAGACGAACCCAAGCAGCAGCGGCAGGCACCACCATGCGTGCCACACCTGTCTTGCAGTCGCTCTTCTCGCCGATTGCATCGCTACTCCTCCCTATTCACTTGCATAATAAAGATATATCGCGGAGAAGGCCAGTGCAAGGCCCCCCAGTCCTGGGCCAGTCGGACAGCCCCGGCTTTCATTCCGAAGACCTTTTCCTCCGCAAACAAATAACTTTGTCATGAAAAGTAGAAGCCATGGACTGTGGCACTATTGGTCCCACCGTCCCGGTGCATAAACCGTGCGGACTCTTTGCGGATCACAGGAATTACTTCCAGCCTTTAGGTCGCTGTTGCTTTCTATATGCGCGCGGTGATTTCCCGCTCAAGAGGAGATCGCGGAAGGCAACGTCTGGCGCTGAGCCATCCTTGATCACTGTTGGACCTCGGAGCCAGCGTTTCCATGTGCTGTAGCGCTGGCCAGCCGCCCAGCACACGTCGAGGATCATGATATTGTCTGGGAACGATGCGAGGTAGCGATCCCGGAGCGCGGCTCGTTCATCCGTCCACCATTCATCAGTGCCCTGAGGCATTGAACTTGTCGTCTCGTGGATCACAGTTCTATTTGCTGACCGCCCGAGCCACGTTTTGGGTGTTCTTCGGATCGGCAAGAGAGACCGTACGAAGAGCATCGCCCGACGGCAAGGTCGAAGCGTCCCAACCGCCGCCCAAGGCTTTGACGAGATCCACGGCTGCCGTCATGCGCCGCTGCAGAATCGTGATCGCGGTCAACTGGTCGCTTAGAGCGATGGTTTGAGTCTGGATGACGTTCAGGTAAGAATCGGTTCCTGCCCTGTACCGGTCCAACTCCAGACTTAGCGACTCCTGGGCGGCTCTAACGGCTTCCTGCTGTTGCACCGCCTCTTCCGCCAGGTAGCGCAAATTTGCAAGATCGTCCTCGACTTCCTGGAAGGCGGCGAGCACCGTCTGCTGGTAAGCGGCGACCGTGGCGTCGTAAGCTGCTTGCGCTCCTGCCAGCGCGGCTCCACGGCGGCCGAAATCGAACAGCGTCTGCGAGACGCCGGGGCCTGCGGACCAACTGCGGCTCCCGTAGGTCAACAGATTGGCCAGATTGTTGGTGATGAGACCGGCGCTGGCGGAGAGCGTCAACGTGGGATAGTAAGCCGTCTGGGCAATGCCGACATTGGCATTGGCGGCCGCCACTTGGCGCTCATTGGCCGCGATGTCAGGACGCCGTTCGAGAAGCTGTGAGGGAACGGCCACCGGAATGGGCGGCGGCGGTGCGCTGATCTTTATGTCGCCGATATCCAGGGAGGATGGCAGCTGACCGGTCAGCACGGCGATGGCGTGCTCGAACTGCGCCCGCGTGACGCGGGTTTCCGTAGCCTGAGCTTTCGCGCCCGCAAGCTGGGTTTCCGCCAGGGCAACATCGCTTCTGGCTGCCAGTCCGAAGCGGTAGCGGTCGGACGTCAACTGCAGGTTCCTTTGATAGGCGTCTATCGTCTCCTGCAACAACGCTAGCTGCATGTCCTCCGCCGCCAGCGAAAAGTAATCCGTTGCGAGCAGCGCCTGCTGGCTTAGCCGGATGTTCTCGATATCGGCCGCGCTCACCTGCGCGTTGCTCACCGCGTTCTCGACGGACAAACGAACCCGGCCCCACAAATCCGGCTCCCAAGTCGCCGTTGCGCCCAGCGAAAACGTCTGGCTGGTGCCTCCTCTCCCGACATTGAGTCCGGTGTCGCTTTGCGTGATGGATGGATTCGATCCGATGGAGGGATAGTAGTTTGCATGATTGGCGAGAACCAGTGCACGCGCCTGGCGGAATTGCGCTTCGGCTTCTTTTACGTTCTGGTTATTAGTGTTGACTAACTCTTCCAGCCGGTTCAGTTGTGGATCGCCGAAAATCTCCCACCAGTTACCTTTGAGCAGGCCATCGCTGGGAGTCGCCATCTTCCACTGGTCGTTGCCGGCCATGGCTTTGAGGGCCGGCGGCGTCTGTGCCACGGGCCGCTGATAGCGGGGACCGACGGTACATGCGGAACACAGCAGGGCGGCAAGAAGCGCAATGTTCCAAAGTCGCAGCATCAATCGCCACTCTCCGCGACACCGCCGGGAATCAGAAAACCGGGACGGCTGCTGTAATCCGGCTGCCGGCGGGCAAAAACATTGCGCAGCCGGTCAAGATACAGATAGATGACGGGGGTGGTGAACAGGGTCAGCATCTGGCTGACCAAGAGGCCGCCCACGATGGCAATGCCGAGAGGCCGCCGCAACTCGCCTCCCGCGCCCCAGCCGAGCGCCATCGGCATCCCGCCCAGCAGCGCGCACATGGTGGTCATCATGATGGGCCGGAACCGCAGCAGACACGCCTGGTAAATCGCATCGCGCGGACTCATGCCCTGATTCCGTTCGGCCGCCAGTGCGAAATCGATCATCATAATCGCATTTTTCTTCACGATGCCGATCAGCAGGAGAATCCCGATCATGCCGATAAGGTCCAGATTGCTCTTGAACAGGACCATCGCCATCAGCGCTCCCACGCCGGCCGAGGGCAGCGTCGAAATGATCGTCAGGGGATGGATCAGGCTCTCATACAGAATTCCCAGCACGATATAAACAGCCAGCAGCGCCGTCCCGATCAGGACCGGCTGATTGGCGAGCGCTTCCTGATAGGCCTGCGCGGTGCCGGCGAACCTGCCCGTGATATTCGCAGGCAGGCCCATCTCCACTTCCGCCCGGTTAATCGCTGTCACGGCGTCGCTCAGCGCCACGTTCTCGCCGAGGTTGAAGGAAAACGTCGTGGCCGGAAACTGGCCCTGATGCGGCAGCGAAATGGGCGTGATCCCTTGCGTGAAATGCGTAAAGGTGGACAAGGGAACGCTGATGCCTTTGGGTGTCTGTACGTAAATCGTTTTCAGGAAGTCCGGGCTCTCCCACCATTGCTGCTGCAGAGCCAGAACGACATGGTACTGGTTGATCGACTTGTACATCACCGAGACCTGGCGCTGGCCAAACGCATCGTAGAGCGCCGAGTCCACCGCCTGCGCCGTGAGACCCAGGCGCGATGCGGTATCGCGGTCGATAATCACGTTGGACGACAAGCCGGAATTCTGCTGATCGGAGCTTACGTCCGCGATCTCCGGAAGCGTCGAGAGTTGTTGCAGCACTTTCGGCCCCCATACCGCCAGCGAGGCGAAGTCGGGGCCCTGCAGCGTGTACTGGTATTGTGCGTTCCCCTGCCGGCCACCGATGCGCACGTCCTGCGCGTTCTGCAAAAACAGGTTCGCCCCAGGCACGCCGGAAGTCTTGCGGCGCAGACGGGCAATCACCTGGTCCGAGGTGGACTTGCGAACTCCGGCCGGCTTCAGTTGAACGTTGACATTTGCCGAGTTCCCCCCGGAATAGCCCCCGCTGGTGCCTGCAACCATGGTGACTGCTTCGACATCCGGGTCTACGCGGATCTGCTCCTCGAACCATTTCGCCTTCTCCACCAGCGACTGGTAGGAGATGTGCTGCTGGCCCACTACGTTGCCCTGCAGGCGTCCCGTATCCTGCTGCGGGAAAAATCCTTTCGGAACCTTGACGTATAGGTAAACGTTAATGCCTACCGTAAGCACCAGGGTCAGCAGGACGGACGCGGGATGATCCAGCACGACTTGGAGCGCCGAAGCATACGTGGAAATAATCCACTTGTAGAATTTCTCAGTCTGGTTGTAGAGATATCCGTGACCGCGGTTCTCTTTGAGCAGCCACGCGCACATCATGGGTGTAACCGTGACGGAGATCACCATGGAAATAGCGATGGCCACCGAAAGAACCACGGCGAACTCACGGAACAGACGTCCTACGATACCGCTCATCATCAGGATGGGAATGAAGACCGCAATGAGTGAGAGGCTCATCGACAAAACGGTGAACCCGATCTCCTGCGCTCCCTTGAGGGCCGCCGCCATCGGTTTCATTCCACTTTCGAGGTGGCGCGTAATGTTCTCGATGACGACAATTGCGTCGTCGACCACGAATCCCGTCGCAATGGTCAGCGCCATCAGCGAAAGATTGTCCAGTGTGTACCCGATCAGATACATCGCGCCGAAGGTGGCGATGATGGATACCGGCACCGATATGCTCGGAATAAATGTCGACCAGCCGCTGCGGAGGAAGATGAACACGACCAGAATCACCAACCCAATGGAGATAATCATGTTGCGCTGGGCATCGTGGATGGAATCCCGGGTAGTGATGGTGCGGTCACTGGCGATCTTGAAACGGACCGTGGGCGGAAGCTGGGCCTCAAACTGCGGCATCAATGCCTTAATCCGCGCGACCGTGTCGACGACATTCGCGTTCGGCTGGCGGTTGATCTGGATCTGAACCATCGGGTTGCCGTTTACGATGCCGAGGTTCCGGACATCTTCATTCGCATCGATCACGCGGCCGAGATCCGATAGTCTGACCGGCGCGCCATTCCGGTAAACCACCACCAGATCCCTGTAGTCCTTTGCCAGGAAGAGCTGGTCGCTCGCATAGACCGGAATCTCGACATCGTTGTTCGCGAAGGACCCTTTCGGCCGGTTTGCATTGGCGCTCTGGAGGAACGTGCCGATTTGATCCAGACCCACGTTGTAATCGGAGAGTGGCTGCGGATTCACTTCCACGCGAACCGCGGGAAGAGAGCTCCCTCCCACCTGAACCTGGCCGACGCCTAGGACCTGCGCCAGTTTCTGGGCAAATACCGAGGAGGCGATGTCGTACAGCTGCGGCCTGGGTACTACGTCCGATTCGAGTGTCATCAACAGGATCGGCTGGTCGGTCGGATTGTTTTTCCGATAGGTGGGGAGAGAGGGAAGATTCGAGGGGAGAAACCCGACCGAGGAATTGATGGCCGCCTGCACCTCGCGCGCCGCAGCATTGATGTCGCGGCTCAGGTCGAATTGGAGTACAACCTGGGCCGATCCAACACTGCTTTGCGAGGTCATTTCCGTGACGCCGGCGATGCGCGTGAACTGCTTCTCGAGTGGAGTCGCTACGGACGCCGCCATCACCTCGCAAAGCAGTGTTGG
>Ga0209517_10002450_pt1 | contig 26121 bp, 32 predicted proteins | sample PeaSoiMetSII2010_FD_187695 | JGI IMG/M metagenome (GOLD analysis project Ga0209517, IMG submission 187695) | Peat soil microbial communities from Weissenstadt, Germany - SII-2010 (SPAdes) (version 2) | ecosystem: Environmental > Terrestrial > Soil > Wetlands > Peat | place: Germany... | reverse complement strand
CCTTGGCTTGTCATTTGCATTTTGTTTGGCTGGGTGAGTCTTCGAGTGCACAAGAATTATTAGTCAACACGAATTTCCCTCACCAAGCCCGCGTCGTTCCCGAAAAGCCGAAGTCGGTGTGCAATGCCCATCACAGCGGCACATGGCCGGTTCAAACTTGTTTGCGAGATCGGTAGAACGTGCCGGAAGGGTTGTAGGCGGGCGTGGGCAAGACTAGAATTGCGCCTAAGATGACCAACTGACACCTCGTCAGGAGGTGCCCGTTCGCGGAGGGAACCATGGCGTTCGCACCTCGCTACCCTGGAATACGGGTCACGGCAAACGGGAATCAACTCGTCTCCTACCACACAGAAACACGAATCGCCGATGCCGGCGTGTTTTATCCCATCACGCCTTCGACCGAAGGCGGCGAACTCTACCAGCAGGCGTTTGCCGAAGGGCGGCTGAATGTCTTTGGCCGCAACACGCTGGCTGTGGAAGCCGAAGGCGAGCATGCGGCTCAGGGCGGGGCGATCGCACACTCGGTGTGCGGGAAACGGGTTGTCAATTTCACCTCCGGTCAGGGAATCGTATACGGCGTGGAGCAGTACTACCACGCGCCCGGCAAGTGCTCAACCATGGTGCTGGAAGTTGTCGCGCGAGCGCTGACCAAGCACGCGCTCAACGTGCACTGCGGGCACGATGACGTGTACGGTGCGCTCGACACGGGATGGATCATCGTGTTCGGCAAAGATGCGCAGCAAGCCGCCGACCAGGCACTCATTTTGCGGCGCGTGACCGAACTAAACCTAACCCCCGGCATGAACGTGCAGGACGGTTTTCTAACTTCTCACCTGGAGCGGACTTTCTACAAACACGAGTCGGACCTAATCCGCGAGTACCTCGGCTCGCCGGACGACATCATCGACTGCCCCACCGAAAGCCAGCGCCTCCTTTTCGGGCCGACACGCCGCCGGGTGCCGCGGATGATCGATCTCACCAATCCCGTGCTCCTCGGCCCGGTGCAGAATCAGGAACACTACATGCAGGGCGTAGCGGCCCGCCGCAACAACTTTACCGAGCCGATCCTGCGCTTCCTCGAAGAAGCGCACGCTGAGTTCGGCAAGCTGACCGGCCGTAATTACGGCTTGATCACGCAGTACAAAACTGGCGACGCGGAGACAGTGTTCGTGTCGCTGGGATCGGCGGCAGAGAACATTGAAGCAGCGGTCGATTATCTTCGCGGGCGGAGAGGCGCGAAGGTCGGATCGATCCACCTCAACGTCATTCGGCCGTTCCCTGAAGCAGCCGTCATCACGGCGCTTGCTGGCAAGAAGAATGTCATCGTCCTCGAACGCACCGACGAACCGATGGCCGGCGATAACCCGATGGGGCGCGATATACGAACTGCGCTCAATAAGGCCTTGCACATCGATGGCAATCCGGTCTCCGAGGAACTGCCTGCGATCACTGCAAGCCAGATGCCGCGTCTTTTCTCCGGTATCTACGGTCTGGGGTCGCGCGATTTCCGGCCAGAACATATTCTCGGCGCCTACGAGTTCGCGACGGGAGTTCGTTCCCGCCAAGACGGTAAGCGAGCGACGGAGGGAACATCGTTCTTCGTGTTGGGCGTCGACCATCCGTACGCGGTGAAGTCGGATGAAACGCCGTCGCTGCTGCCCGAGGGCGCGATCGCAGTGCGCTTCCATTCCATCGGTGGCTGGGGCGGGATCACGACCGGCAAGAATCTGGGGGCAATCATTGGCGATCTGAACGACCTGCTCTACGAGCGCGACAAGATTGTCGATGAACTGGGTAATCCAAAAGAGATTATTCACGTCAGCGCCAATCCCAAATACGGGTCCGAGAAGAAAGGCGCTCCTACCGCGTATTTCATGGTCGCCGCGCCAGAGCGCATTCGCGTGAATTGCGACCTCCGACACGTTAACGTCGTGCTCTGCTGCGACCCGAAGGCGTTCACGCATACCAACCCGCTGGATGGAATGTCGGAAGGCGGCTGTCTGGTGTGGGAATCTGAAGAGGAAGGTGAGCAAGCTTGGGAGCGGCTGCCGCTTTGGGCTCGCAAGCAAATCATCGACAAGAAGATCCGAGTCTTTACTTTGTCCGGATTCCAGATCGCACGCAAGGCGACGGATCGTGCCGACCTCCAACTTCGTATGCAGGGCAACGCTTTTCTGGGCGCGTTCTTCTCCGTCTCGCCGCTACTTGCGGATTTCCGCATCACGCCGGAGCAGTTCCGCGAGGTCGTTCGCCAGCAGTACGTGAAAAAGTTTGGCCGGCTCGGCGAGGCGGTCGTCAATTCGAACATGGAAGTCATGACCCAGGGCTTCGAGCGGGTCCGCGAGATTCGCGTGGGTGAATTGGAAGCTCCCGACCATTCGACGCTGCGCGGAGCGGCGCTCCTCCCCGTCATGAGTGGTGGAGACGGCGGCTGCCACACCGGATGCCGTTCTGTTCCGATTCCTGCCACCCAGCACCAGCGAACGCCGGTGACTCAGGTCGCGACCTTCAATGCCGAGTTCCGCTCGGGCTACGGCTACAACCAGCCATCTTCTGCGTTTGCGTCGGTCGGAGTCATTGCTGCCGGAAGCGGTGACACGGCGTCCAAGTATGTCGCGCGCCGCGAGACGCCCTTGTATATCGCGGAGAATTGCACGCAGTGCATGGAATGCATCGCCGTTTGCCCCGACACGGCGCTGCCCAACTGTTCAGAGGATCTGGAGACCATCCTCCGCACCGCAGTCACGCATTACATGACAGATCCAGCGGAGCGCCAGAAGATGTTGCGCTCCTTGCCCGAAATTGAGCAGCGCACCCGGCAGTTGATGCGGGATGCCGTCGCCAAGAATGCCGGCACGCCGCTGCCGCAGATCCTTCATCAGATCACCGACGAGGTGGACGGATTCTCCGACGAGGCTAAGCGCCAATTCTTTGCCATCATCGACAAGGTCCCGATGGCGTTTCAGAAAGTGAATGCGATCTTCTCAACCCCGGAAAGAAAGAGCCCGGGCGGTGGGGGAATCTTCTCGATCTTCGTCTCTGATCTGTGCAAGGGCTGCGCTGCCTGTGTGACAGCGTGTGGCGACCACCAGGCGCTCAAGATGGTGCAAGAGACGGAAGCCGTCAATGCCGAACACGAGACCGGCACTGCGTTCCTGAATCTTTTGCCCGATACTCCGCAGAAGTACCTCGGTTTGTACAGTGATCAACATCCGCAGGACTCCAAGACCGCGACGCTGCGGAATATGCTGATGGTCCGACGCAACTATGACGCACTCGTTTCCGGCGACGGCGCGTGCGCGGGCTGCGGCGAGAAGAGCATTCTGCGAGCGATTGTCGCCGTAACCGAAGCCTACATGCGGCCTATCTACCACGCGAAATCCGACCGGCTTCAGACGACCGCCGCCGAGCTTGAGAAGTCAGGCGCCCAGAGGTTGGCCGCGCTCAAAGCGAGAAATCAAGGTGAATACGACCTGCTGCGGCAGGCGATCGCTCATTTGCTGATGGGGTTGGGGGGTGAGGATGAAAAAGATACCAAGGCTCGCATCGCGCGGAATGGACCGATCTCGGACCAGGAACTGATCGACGCGATCGTGGCTATCCTGCTGCAAGAAGCTTTCAACCACAAAGGTCTGCAGGCGGTCGACGGTCGCCTGGCCAACGGCATGTCCGTCATGGCGATGGCGGCGCACACCGGCTGCAACACCGTCTACGGATCCACACCGCCCAACAATCCCCACCCCTATCCCTGGATGAACTCGCTCTTTCAGGATGGCATCACCGTCGCTTGGCTCCTGGGGGAAAGTTTCATTGTCGATCACGCTCGACGCTCCGTGATTCCTGAACGGCTGGCCGATGCGCTGCTTCATCGTGAAAAAGATGTGATCACGCCCCGCGAGTACTACGAGTTCACGCACTTCAGCGACGCGTTGATGACCGACCAGGAGATTCTTGAATTGCCAAAGGTGTGGGCGGTTGGTGGCGACGGCGGCATGGGCGACATCGGCTACCAGAATACGTCGAAGGTGATTCTGCAGAATCGTCCGAACGTCAAGGCCGTCATGCTCGACACCCAGGTCTACTCCAACACCGGCGGGCAGAACTCCGATTCAACGCCGATGCTGGGTGGCAGCGATATGAACGTGTTCGGAGCGGCAACGCAGGGCAAGAGCGTCGAGAAGAAGACGGTCGCCGAGACGTTTCTGGCCGGGCACGGATCACCTTTCGTCGCGCAGGTGTCGATCGCGAACGCGCCCAAGCTCTACCGCGCGATTCTCGACGGCCTCGAATATCGCGGAACAGCTTTCCTGCAATGCTTTACAACCTGTCAACCGGAGCATGGCGTCGCCGACGACATGGCACTAATTCAGGCGCAGCGCGTGCGCGACTCGAGGGGAGCCCCCGAGTTCGTTTTCAATCCTCGAATCGGGGAGACGTATCAAGAGGCGCTCGATCTCAAGGGCAACCCTTCGCTCGAAATGGACTGGTACGAAACGAAATCGAAAGTGACCGGCGAGGTTAGTCACTACACGGTTGCGCACTGGTGCGCCACCGAAGCCCGGTTCCGCAATCATCTAAAGAAGATCAAAAAGGACGAGGCAGCAAGACTGATCCCGCTGCAGAATATGCTGGTCCGCATCACCCAGCAGGACGCCGTGTACCGCCGCTACCTGATTCCCGAACATCGCGCCTATATACCCGACTTCGGCGTTTATATCAAAGTTCAGGGAACGAACGGCGACGCCGAGTACCGGGCAATTTCGCGCCAGCTCGTGCTCTTCTGCGTCGAACGCCGCAAAGCATGGCGCATGCTGCAAAGCAAGGCTGGCATTGAAAATAAGGAGTATAAGGCACAGCGCTCGATCCTGGCTGACGTCGATGCTGGCAAGATTTCGAAAGAGGAACTGTTTACCCGCGGCGAGCAACTTCTGAAGGAGCACGTGAAAGTTGCCACTCCGGCAAAGCCAGCCGGACGAACGCCAGCGTCGCCTTCGGCGACTTCGCTCGCGGCAACGCCTCCTGGCTCCTAGCAGCCCGTGGCAGAAAACTGAGATTTCACGGGCGGTGACGAGGCATGCGGCAACGGAGAGATGATACGCGGGGCTGACCAACAGCGGCAGCAAGTCGCCGGGTAGGCGAAACGGTTGTCATCAGGCACAGCAGAAAGCGCAACAATCGCCCAAACACATCCCCAGCGCGATTCTTCAGCTCCCGCGGCGTACCCGCTCCCAGCAGCTTGCGCAGAATCAGGCTCAAGTTGAACGCTCCCACATGCACCAACTGCCGCTTCAGAATGTTTTCGTGTCCTCGCAGATGGCAGCGTCGCATACCGCCCGTCTCGTAGCAGTGTGCGAAGCTGCGCTCGACCAACTCGCCCCGCCGCCGCAGTAAACTCTTGCCGTACTCGCCCCGTACCCGCCGCCGGTTCGCATACACCGCTTGTTGCTCCTCCGCTTTGCCCACCCAGTTCCGCTGCCCCTTTTGTTTCTTCTCCGGAATGTAACTGCGCACCCCGTACGCCTTCATTCGCTTCACCACCGCGCCGCTGTGATAGCCCTTGTCGGTCACCGTCTCTTCGATCCCGGCCACGTTCACCTGCGGCGCTTCGTCGGGCCGCAACTCCGCCTCCCGCCCCACCTGCTCCGCCACCGCCATTCCAGCCTCGCCCAAGGTCTCGTCCAGCGTCGTCGTATCGCCCTTATCGGCGCCTTGCAGCGTGACCGCCAGCACCGCGCCCGTGTCCAGATCCACCGCGTGCTCGGCCTTGTGCGCCAGATGCGTGCGCCCATCTTTCATCTTCGCAATCCGCGCATCCCCGTCCGCGGGACTCTTCCACTCCTTATTCGACGTCCGCTTCTTGCGCTTGCGATCCAACCGCGCCAAGTCTTCCCGCGTCGGTGTCGCAATCCCCGAGGCCTTCGCCAGCCCGCGCAGAAACTCCTCGTAACTCTCGCCTGTGTCCCGCCGCACAATCGAGCGCATCGCCGCATTGGCCTCCAGCGTCGTCGCATCAATCGCGATCCGCTGGCCCTTCAGCAGTCCACGATCGGCCAGCACCCCCAGCACCCAGGCGAACACTTCGCGATGCGTGTCCACATCGATCAATCTTCGCGTACGCGAGATCGTCGAGTGGTCCGGCGTGTACTCGTCCAGCGCAATGCCCACAAAACGCCGCAGCGCCAGCGAGTCCGCCAGCCGCCAGGCAATCCCGCGCTCCGCCCCGATGCCCTCGAAATACCCGATCAGCAGCGCTCGAAAATAGATGCCCGGCGTCAACGACGGACGCCCGTACTTGGCCGCATAAAACTTCCCGCACCGGCTCTCGACAAACTCGTCGAACCCCTCCGCTTCCAGCAACTCATTCAAGCGCTGATAAAACGGATGCCCGGGCGCTGCTGCCAACTCCGCGTGCGCGATCCAAATCTCTTCTTGTTTCTCCCGCTGCTTGCGCGTGCCCATCGCCATGCGCCGATTCTACGAATCATCCCTGTGAATTACACAATCTTTTCCGTTCCTCGCTCGCGGCAACGCCTCCTGGCTCCTAGGCTGCTCAGTCAGACGCGTGCTAAGAAATTTGCTGTCACACATGCACCGCTTACCTGGGTGTTGGGTTTTGTGGTTTCCACCTGCAAACAACACTACAGCGCACGCTTACGGAGTCTTCAGCTATAAGATTGACGACGGAGGTCCGGTTACGCTGCCCGCCCAGGCTTGGGGCGCGTTCCGGACTGCTGGGTTCGTGTTCCTTACAAAGGTGCATCTTAGAAGCTCTACGCAGGGTGTCAGAACGCTACGCTGCGAGTCGAACTCAAAGAATCTAATGTGGTGATGAATCCGTCGGACGCGAAGGCCCGATGCGCGTTTGCTCCGACCGATAGTCTCATCACGGATTCGTACCCGCTCTTCGGTTCAGTGCCAAACGCAACGACGTGTAAACTGCCGCGATGCCAACGATGAGGTTGGCGACGACCACGGGCGCCGAATGGATCGCCACCCCGTAAAGCACCCAAAGGGAAGCGGCCGCAGCCTGGATCCTGCGTAGCGTTGACGCCTCTTTGAAGAAGTACGAACTCGAGAAGACGGCTGTTGCCGTCCAGCCAATCACGTTAAGCCACACTCGAAAATCCCTCCTGATATGCTGACCTAAGCACTCGCTGCAATCGTCAGCGAATCTGTACGAGTCTTTCCCCATTCCTGAACAATAAATCCCTGCGACTCGAACACGGCTCGAATCTGCGCAGGATCGAAGCCCACGATGTCTTCCAGGATTGGCACGAGCACACTGAGGGCATCGTCGCTCACTACGGTGCGTTTTGCAATCTCACTGAGGTGTTTATTCTCGGAGACGGCGATCGTCAATCCGTCCAACCGATTGATATGCAGCATCACGTGGACATCCGAGCTGCCGTCCCCGGCATACACCAAACGGTCGTGACCTATTCCCGCGCGGATGCGCAGTTCTTCAAGCACCGCTACCTTGCCGTAACCCGCAGGCGCACGAACGATGGACTGAATCTCGCCTGTTTCCGAAGCATAGCGGAATTGCGTTCCATGAATGTGGCTTTCGGGAACCACGCCGGCGAGGGCTGATTGAATCACTTCTTCGCGAGCAGCCGAGAGCACATGAAAAGAAAAGTGGAACCCCTCCAGATTCTGAAGGGTTCGCAGCAGCAACAAAACGTTTGCCTTGAGACGAACTCTCTTGCCTACCTCGATAAGGTCCTCTTTCCGCACGCGCCGAAACTCGGGGTCATGGAGTAGGAGATACGCAAGCTCTCCACCTTGCTGCACGAGATGAATGTCAGATAGGCCGGCAAGTCGCTGGCGGAAGTCTGAGATTCCGAGCATCTCGCTCAGCACCACGCCCGAATCGTTGTGACTTAAGGTCTGGTCGAAGTCGCTCACCAACAAATAGTCGCGCTTCCCCTTCAATGCACTTGCCAACATGTCAATCTCCCACGCCGCCGGTTCGAATGTTCGTCCAAAGCTCAGATTTTGATGGAGAACAACGAGGTCAGGAAGTCTGCAGTGCCGCTACAGAGCTGGCAGGCAAACATCAACTTCGCGGAAGCCGGCTGCGAAGCAGGATGCGAAGTGACTCCAGCATGAACGAAGTTCGAGCATGAGTCCAATTGAAAGAATTTATGAGAGTGATTCGCACGCGGCGATAACCAAAGTAATATCCTTGGCCGGATCAATGAGTTCGATCCCAGTTCCTTGGGAGAGATTCGCTTACTGTAAGAACCGTAGTGAAACAGGGAAAGTGGGCGGGCTATTCTGGACTTAATTCAAGAACTGCTTTCGAGTACTCGTCCGTCGCTCTCTTCAATTCAGCGCCGAGGCGATCTTGTAGGCCCTGATCTTGTGCGTCCGCCCCCTTGAGCGCACCTAGAATATTTCTTACCCGCCTCTCAGCTGCTTTTACTTCCCCAATGGTTGACATGCTTTGTGCTATTCCTTCCGACCTCCGTCGACATTGTCATTGCTGTTTAGAACCATCCCGTCCCTTCGTCTGTCTCTTTTGGGCAGGTGTGATGAGCGAATGTTTCAAGCAGATACTGCTCTGCCAACGGGGGATCATGCCGAAAAGTGTTCGGGGTAAAGAACTTGCGCTGGCACTTCGCACAGGACGCCATAGATGGAACGTCGTCCTTATAATACTTCAGGATGACGAAGGTGCGATCTGCCTTGACGGAAAGCAGTGTGGCACACCCTGGGAGGCCGCGCCACACAATAGGGCGCGCCAGATAATCCAACAGATTCCGCGACTCAACTAATAATCAATGGCTTCAACGGTTTCCCGGCAGTACTTGATAGCAGAATCCTGCAATTTTAGGCATGGCTGTGACCAACTTTGTTACCAAGCGCGGCAGCGAAGAGGTTGCGAAGTGTAGAAAATTCTCTCGTGTGGCCGCTGCGTCCGACCTCTTGAAGCCTTACGATGCGCGGCTAATTCCCACGCCAACTCGGCTTGAAAGGTCCCGAAGCTCTCCCCCCCTGGAAAACATCGGGACCAGCTCAAACTTGCGGGAGCGAGCATAGCGCCTGCACTCACCAATGTGCAAGAGCCTTTAGACTCCAGTTGCAAACCAGATCACTTGACACGCGCGCCTACCCTCCCATCCGAACGAGGTCGAGAGCTAAAATGTTTGGCCATTGACGATAGTAGGATAATTGCGTGCATGGACGTATGGTTGCAGACTGAGGGAGCTGCCAAGGGCGAGTCTTTCGGGCTTCGCCTTGTCCGCAGCCCCCAACAAGCAACGCCGATGACCCAGAACAACGCGCGCGAAGCAATGCACGGAGCGAATCGCGACTACCCTGAGTATGCGTGGGAAATGGAGTCTGGGTTTAAGAGCGGCGAATTTGTAGTGCATGGGCAGAAGAAATAGGAAAAGCTCCCGCTGACCTTTACGGCGCAGACGGAGTCAGGTGCGGTCGGCTTTGTCTTCCGCAGGGGTTCTTCTATTTTCAGAACTACACTTCGCTCGGAGCCTTCGCCTTCCGTTTCTCGGCAAGCAGTTGCCTAGCCTCTTTTAGCACTCCGGCCTCGTGATTGTATTCGCCAGAGCCCGGCTTCTCGTGCGCTAGGCGCTCCACGGTTTCACTGAGTTTCTCAATCAGCGCCCCAAGTTCCTGTTCGTCCATGTCATACATGCTTTTCGGCATGACGCAATTATCGCACCACTCGCCCACTACCCGCGTCCCGGTAGTGGGTCAGTTTCCTTTTCGGGTAGTGGTGCAGTTTCGCGTCCACAGGCAAAACGACGGGCACCTGCCTTGCGTTTGGCGCTGATAGCGCTACTTGCGATCCATCTGGCCGTGCTTTTGAAGTACGAGCACTTTCTGGCGATGCAAGAGAAGATATTGAAAAGCGAGGCAGAGTGAAACCGCTACTTGCCTTCCGTGGACTCACGCACGATTCGCAGGGCGTTTTGACTGCTGTCTACGGGTTTGCACCTGTGAAGGTCAAACTGCACTGCAATGTCAGACTCGGCAGTATCAGGAAGGCTGGACTTGAACTGAGCGTTGCATCGTTCGCATATCCCGATGGCCGGGAACGGCGGGGCCTTCTTTACGATCCGCAGTTTGCGTTTCTGCATGATTGCAGTCTAGCGCATCTAGCAGGGCGGGCGTAATGCCTGTGGAAATCAAACGGCACCGCTACCCCTTTTTCACAGGGATAGCTAAGGTTCCGCTGACTGTGAGAAACTGTGAGCATGGCAAAGAAACAAACCAAGCGTTACAGATCACAGCGCCAATCCGACCGATCGGAAAAGAAGCTAACTGGCAATCGCCGCGAAGCCGCCAAAAAGCAAGCCCGCGAGGACGTGAACCAAGCCGTTGAGCGGATAGTGAGAGAATAGTTGCCGTGACCATCGGCAAGGGCAAACGTCCGCGTGATCCGTCCAGCCTTCCAAGCAGGTATTCGATATTGCCATTGGCGAAGCCGAGGATACTCTTAGCGAAGCGAGACGGCATCCTTCCAAGGGAAGAGCGGGCGGATTGAAGGGTGGCAAGGCTAGGGTAAAGCGACTCACGCCAGAACAGCGCCGCAAGATCGCAAGTGCGGCTGCGCGGTCACGCTGGCATGGTTTCGATGGGCGTGATTGGGAAAAATGAACCCGCCGATATTCTGACGGGAGATCCGTCGTGTTGGACCGAATTCACATATCAGCCTGACTCCGACTGGGTGACTATCGTGCTGCCAGGGATGCTGAAAGGGATCGAATCGTAGGCTTGTCTGCGCCTCTCCCACTCGACCTGTCGTAATTGCTGTCTCCGGCTGCGGTTCCAACGACGATGCCCACTGCGTTCGAGACACGTGCCGGTGAGTTGTGACTGACAGCGATCACGTATTTTGAGTCTCAAGAACTACGGCGATGGTGTGTGACAACCGGAACAAGTGCTACATCCCCGAGTGGCTGCTAAAGGCTTGGGGGATACCTGTCACTTCTGATCTGTAGTGAGGGTTGATACACCAGCGTTGGACTGGCGGCGGGGCGCAGACCAGTGAACGTCACCGCTCCGTTGGAAGTTGCCTCACCCGCCAGCAGATCAACGTTAGGAGACTGCCAGTAGTCAGCGGAATGGCCCGAACGTGATGCGTTCGCGCACGCAGGTGCCATTTCGGCCCAGCTCAATCGTTGAAGGGCGGGAAGTTCGGAACAGTGCGGAGGGGGTTGCATCGCGCGTGAGTGGCGCAACCCCCTTTGGAGCTTGGGGCATTGAAATAATCCTACCCGAGTGCGGTGTAGCGCTGCCAGACAGTTTTACAGCCTGGACTCACGAGGGTAACGAGCGTAGGCTTCCCGTATCAACTTGAGCGCCTCCCCAAGGTGCTCAAGTGCCCGCGTTGTTTGGATGGCTCCGTGCGACGCGGGCTTTTGGTCCATTCTTACGCCGCGCGCTTCACCTTCGCCCACCTTGCCCGCTGCGCCGCCGCTATCCGCCTGCGTCCAGCCGCCGAGATTGTTCGCTTCGGCTTTGCCTTGTGCTTCGCCCATCGCGCCTTCTGCGCCAGGCTGATTCTCCTGCGACCGGCTTCGGAAATGGTGCGCGACGCGCCGTTCGAGCTGGCGCTTCCTAATGCGGCGAGTGCTGCATCTATTCGTTGAAGCTGCTGCTGTACGTGTTCACGTTCTCTTCTTAACTGCTGGACTACTCCGGTCATGTGTTTCATTGGGACCCCCGCTGAATAATAACAGGACGGAGGGAGACACGACAGCTTGAAGCTGGCTCTGGGCGCGGGATGCGGGCCGCGCAATGGAAGGACGTTCAGAGCGCGACTTTCAGTGAAGGAGTCACAGGAGGCGGAACCGCACGAATCCCTGCTCCAGCGCCCCTGGGGAGGGTCCCTACGAACAACAGCAGACATCGATCACGACCACGCAGATTGGCTGCATACCTTCGCCAGCTCATTCATGCGGGCCAGCGCAGCCGGACGCGGGCAGGGCCGTGCTTCTGGTTCACTGTGTATCGCCTGTGCTGCTGGCCGCATCATCCCAGAACGCCCACAGTTTTCATGCTGTGGGCTTTTTGGTGGGTTTCGGAAGGGAGCGTAGCATCACTTACCACAGTAATCTTGTCCCGGCAGGGTTAGTCTGTCATGGTGACTTTTCGACTTCTATTTGGATGAAGGACTTAGATGCCCAACGCTAAACCTGCCAGCAACACAAATGAGCCTAAACTACAGCCTCAGATATCGGATCTGATTATTCCCGAGTATGTAGATAGCTGGGATAAGTATTTCTCATACATGGCGGCGGCGGTCTCGATTAAGTCAAAGGATGAGAAATGTCGGGTAGGCGCAGTGATTGTATCGCCCAATAATGTGGTTCTATCTACGGGCTTTAATGGACTGGCACGTGGAGTGTATGACGATAAACATATTCTCCAGAAAAAGAACGAGAAGCTAAGAGTGGTCTGTCACGCCGAACAAAATGCTATTCTGAATGCGGCGCGCATCGGTGTCTCGGTCGAAGGCGCAACTGTTTACGTGACGAAGTTCCCTTGTCTTGCGTGCTGTAATGCCATCATCCAAGCGGGTATTGTTCGGATTTATACTCACGATAAGTGGTACTGGAATGGTGATCCATTCGATAAGAATCACTCGCGCAAGAGAAGCATAATCCGACAGACACATTTAAAAGTCGATGCTCCGTTTCATCCCGAGCATTCTCCACAGGAACAGATCACAGTTGAAGAGATTATGGCACCAAAGATAACAGTTCCTAAGAAACCGCCAGGGCGCGTAACCATCGCTGACCAAAGGGGGCAGCGGCGCAAGTCGCAGGGATGATTGCCTCCTCATGATCTCTTCCGCCCACCGCACCACATCCGCGACCGCGCTGACAGTCGCTGGAACCTTCCGCACGCCGTCAACCTGCTGTTAGCTTGCGGGCCGCCAAGATCGAGGCGGCGATCAGCGTCACGCGCTTGCGGCCTTCGTCCATGCGGAACAGAGTATCATCTTCGCCTTGTGTTCGCCATCGCGTCTGTGCTAATCTCGACCTTGGAGTCATTACGCTAATGCTCTACCGCACCTTCATCGACGACAGCGCCGACGAACGGCAGGAAATTGTTGTTGTTGCTGGCGCGCTTGTGGCCCGAGATCGGCACTGGGGCGAACTAAGCCGCAAATGGACACAACGACTCAAGCATGATGGGTTGCGCTACTTTCGTTCGACTGAGTACAACAGTTTGCGCGGTGAATTCTCGGTCTTTACGAACTCGGCAAAATATCCGAAGCCAAAAGGCAGCGAAGCTGCCCGCAAACTGCGCGACGATCTTGAAGCCATTATCAAACGATTCCCGATCGTCGGAGTTGCCTGCGTCATCCCGATCCCTGAGTACAGGCAAACCGTTACAGAGTACGAGTTGGAGACCAAACTCGATCCCGATCCATTCTCTGCAGCTATGCAATCGGTGATGCGGGCTTGCGCGCTTATGGCGAAGGATCAACTTGCTGGCGAAAACAATTTGGTTGGCTTTGTCTGTGACGACAGTCCCAACTCAGCGAAGCTGTCCGCCGCCTACGCCGGATTCAAGTATAAGAACCTCCGAATCCAGGACAGTCTTGCTGGCTTCGCGCATCTGGACGATAAGAAATGCCCACCGCTTCAAGCCGCTGACATGGTCGCTAGTATGGGCAAGCAGATGGCCTTTGAGTACTTCAAGAAGGGCCAGGACATCACGCTGCCACGCCTTCAAGGTGTCTTCCACAAGCTCGAAATTTGGGATCGAGACTTGATGCGGCGATTGGCAGCGGTGCAATAGAATGAACGGGTGTCACGGGCCTCAGCATCCGGGCTTTCCTAATAGGCCCAAGAATTGTTCCAAAGCCTCCGATGCAATTTCCTCTGGCGTGATCGGCACTCCTTGCGAAGATACAAGCGCCACTGATCCGGGGCCATCATCAAAGAGTTCCAGCTTGTAGGTCTCAAAGTATTTCTTGGATATTCGGACCGTAATTTCGTGACGGCGACCTAGCTAGGGTGCGCTCAACAAGTACATCGGCACCGCCGGGGTTATCTGTCCGCCGAACGCTAAACACGAATTGACCAATATCTCCAAAGAATAAGAGGTCTTTATCTTGGCGCTTATTGTAGGCTTCACATAGTTGCTTGAATGCGTCTCTAACCTTCGGCCAGAAGTGCGGCGCTTCCTCATTAAATAGTTTTGCTCTTTGAAACGATTCCTGCTTTTGCTGCGCTTGGCTGTCTTTGTGTTCCTTTAGTCGCTTCTCGGTCTCCTCCGCCCATTTATCCGGATCGAACATGGCCAATCCTCCGTCCGTATATTTTGGTGCGCCTAGCGTTAGGTCAAACACCAATCTGCATCTCAACATACCTCATAGTGTAATACTGCCATCGGCGATTCCTTTCTTTAACTCAGCGTGAAGGCCGTCCAGTACTTCTTTTGTGTAGAAGTGCGGCTGATGCGTCCGTGCAAACGTGAGGTTGTCGTAGAGTTCTGACGTGTAATCGGGATTCGTTATTCTCTCAACCATCGCCCGTCGTGCTTCATACGCGATCATATCCGCAGCCTGCACGCCAGGATAGGAGTCATCTTTAACGAACGAAATGGCGTGAACTCTTTCTTTCACCCTAGCAAACTTTTGATCGTGTGCGGCTAAGTCTTTCAAGCTCTCCAATTGTTTGTAACATTCCATCGCGAACTCTTTATCATTGTCGATGACAATTCCGATGGATGAGCATTTATCGGTGGTCTCTACGCGATCAATGCCACGCATTACAAATGTGTGAAACGCCATGTGGACTGGATCGCGGTGGGCCTTCTTGAAGTCCGGGTCCGCGTCGCAGATGGCTCGAAAATGTTTGGAGTCTACGACCGCTCCGACGCAAACTATCTTTGCGTCACAGATGATCTCCGATAGTTCGCGCAGCATTAGATCGCGCTTCTTTTCCCATGCCGTTCCCCAGTCTTCCTTTACTTTCTTCCAGTCATCATCCCTGCCGTCAGGAAACATGATGCGGGACATGTGGACAGGGGGAACTTGCCATTTGTGGCGACAATCGTTCCAAACGGCTGCGAACATCTGCCACGCGGAGATGTGAGCAACATATCCACAAAACGAAGTTCGGTCAGCATTGCCGCTTAGCTTTCCACTCTCGTCCCCGTAGATATGAAAAACGGCCATCCACGCCTCCGACTCAACGGGCAGAGGTAGCCCGTACTCCGATTCCAGATAGGGCAACTGCTGGGAAAGCATTCACAACCTTTCCCGGCATAATTGATTCCATGCTCACCCTACACCCGGTATCACCTCCGGTACTTCAGAAGGGCCCGGCCTGGCCTGCAATGCCGGAAGCGTAAGGATGTGCGCGGTGCACGTACAAGCCGAACCGCGACTGCTCGGTCTTACCAACGCCGCAGCACCTGCAGCTTTACCTCTTCCCTACACCGATGCGCATCGAACTTGTCCTGCAGGTACTGCTCTGCGCCTATGCGGTCGTTGTGGAGCGGCTCCAGCGTAAAGAACTTTAGTGGGCACTTCGTACAGCCAGCTACGGACGGAACCGCGTCTACGTACCTCAAGATGACGAAGCTGCGCTCGCCCAGCATGTGCGAACTATACGCTTGAAACAGCCGCCTGTCGCGGATTCGTCTGGGCCGTCCGACGTGTCTCGCTGGCGTCGCCTCGCCCCCCGCCGTCTCCGAAGTAAAATAGAATTTGGTAACCAAACACTAGGCGGGGGGAGACGGAGGCTAAAAAACTTCCCCAGTTCTTCAACGCGGCTGGACGCTGCCCGGTTTTCCCCCTTGCCGTCTCCTGCGTAAAATGAAAGTTGCCATCGCGCCGTACAGGGTAAAGCAAGTGGGCTGGCAACCAGGCCCCAACTGACACTGCGCCTTTCTCATTTGGAGGATCGTAATGCAATGCATAGCTAAGGACGAACTTGAACAACACTTGTCGGACATTCGGAGGCTCGCGACACGTGCTGGCCTCACATCTGAGGAAAGAGATGCGGCTGCTCGGGCCGAGCGTTTTGCTATCGGGCGCCTGAAAGAACACGATGCGTCGGGCCACGGCGGCAAGAGATGCCCACTCGCCACACAAATCTAGCCCTAATCAAATGACCCGGCTGCTGAAAAAGTGGACGACGGTGCTCGGTGCTCTATCGTTGACCACGGACGCGGCCCCTGGATTGATACTTCTATGGATGGCACGCCAGTCTATCGGGGTACGCTTCGGCAATCGCATCCGTAGTCTCCGCGAACAACGGGGATGGACGCTGGCGTACCTGGCCGCACACTCCGGCATCAGCAAAACCTTCCTGACCAACCTCGAAACCGCGAAGAAGGAGCCCTGCCTGTTTACGATCGAGACTCTCGCCGCCAGCTTCGATCTCACGGTGGGGAAACTCATGCGTGGTCTCTAGGGCTGGTACTCTATAAAGAACCAGTGTTCGCGATTCGTGACGCGGAATGCCCACCTGCAAACGTTGCAATCGATTTTGCCTATTAGAATGAATCCGTACTCACACCCACCGCCGCACGGAGCATCTGGGTCCGAGTCGTAATGCCAGTATCCCACGATTTGTCCCAATTGCCCTGAGTTTATGAATGCTGGCGCGTTTGCTCCGGGGAGAACGTCGTTTACACCCGGTGTCACAACTTCTGTTGCAGTGGGGAACTGGGATGTCGCGTTAATGGTGCTCGTGGTCCAGATGTAGAGTTTCGTGCCGCTGCCTCCAGCTATCAAGAGGTTTTCCACATCGTAGTCGATGGCCTGGCCCGTGCTTTTTGTGCCATAGACCATATAGCCATTCACCTTCGACGATCCAATGTTCTGCAAGAACTGATGCGCTCTTTGGGCGTCATTCCAGGAGCCATCGCTGAGACCGCCTAGGCCCCAGATCGTCACTCGTGGTGGGCTGAAAGGCCCAGGTGTTGCGGCAATCCAGACCTGCGGTCCTATCCAGATCGGTATGATCCCCCAGCCCTCGCCTTCGGCCTGCGTCACCCAAGTGGCCGAAAGACCGGGATCGGGGCGGCTCGTACATACACCACTTACTCTCTTACCACAATAGTTACCTCCCCCGACATAGATACCAACGTCGAAAAACGGGCTCGAAGAAAACCACGTCCCCATGGTGCATGGCTTAGCGCACGAATCGCGTGCAGCACTTCAAGAGCACCAGATCTTCCGACATCCCCTGCTCGCCCGTTCTTCCTCGTGCGCTTCGCGCGCAGCTTGCCATTATTCCTCGGTCTCGGTTCGCAATGCGGACAGACCGGATTCTGTTCCCTTGTGCCCTAATAGGGCCTTGCGGCTTTCTCCATACCGCGACTTGAATTTGGCGCAGAACTCGTTTATAGCCGGACTGCAGCGCAAGGGCGGGGCCTTGGGGCGAGAAGGCAAGTTGAGCCTAGTGTTGCAGAATTTGCTGGCCAGCACTAGAATTCGCGCAGTAAACCATTCCAGAATCTGTTTGCAACGGAGGCGACATGAAAGCAAGAAGCAGTGTATTGACTCTTGCGGTTGGCTTCGCAGCGGCTGCGCTATGTTTCGCCAGCGACGCCCAGATCGGCACCTGGAAGCTCAACGAAGCCAAGTCGAAGCTCGCTGCTGGGATGCCGAAGAACAGCACAATCGTCTTTGAGGCTGCGGGTGACAGCGTAAAAGTCACGATTGATGGCACTGACGCCAGCGGGAAGCCTGCACATAACGAGTGGACGGGTAAGCTCGACGGCAAAGACTATCCGGTCACCGGCGATCCGACCTCAGATGCGCGTTCGTACGAGCAGATTGACGATCACACGTTGGAGTTCACTATCAAGAAAGGCGGAAAGGTTACTATCGCTGGCCGAGTTGTGGTGTCGGCGGATGGCAAGACCCGCACGGCCACAGCGAGTGGAACCGATCCGCAGGGCAAAACATTCAAAAGCACTTCGGTGTACGACAAGCAGTAGCGGGCTCTCTCTCCTGAGAGAACGCTGACTACAACGGTGGTGTGGATGTCGCCGCAGAACTAGCGCCTCCAGCGAGTGATCTTCCGTGGTATTACGGTGCTATTACGCACGACATTCGACGGGCCAGTTGCGGCACGGTACTGTTAACGAGTGCGACGACTTCTTCTAGCTCTGGTGGCGCTCGTGTCTCTCGTCATGGTCAAGCTGGGATTCGACTGGGCGGAGGCGCGCGCGAAGCGGAAAAAAGTCGGCGGCACAAATAAGTCTCAGAACTGAATTGTTGCCCAGCACGCTTCTTGGCTTCCGCTATAATGCCTGGGTGCAGATGTCACGCAATACAGGGCCGAGCGCGGGGAAAGACGGATGCCAGCGATCTTTAAGGCAGGAGATAAGGTTCCCACTACAGGAGTTTACAAGACGGTCCACGCACGACAGCACATCCCGCCGCATTACGTCACGGCAGTATTTGGTGACACTTTTCCGCCGTGCCTAGAGTGCTCCGACAACGTCCAGTTTGAGATTGAATTGGCCGCCGTTCACGTCAATGCTCACCCTCAGTTCATGCGATAGGGACCCACGTTGCTCCGACTGGCATCGGGGCCTTTCACTTTTCAGAACCTCACTTCGTTCGGAGTCTTCGCCTTCCGCTTCTCGGAAAGTAGTTGCCTAGCATCTCTTAGCACTCCGGCCTCGTGATTGTATTCACTAGAACCTGGTTTTTCGTGGGCTAAGCGCTCCACCATCTCACTGAGTTTTTCAATCAGCGCTCCAAGTTCCTGTTCGTCCATTTCGTACATGCTTTTCCGCATGACACAGATTATCCCACCGCTCGTCGACCGCCGCCACCCGCTGGCTGCGGGCGGGCATCGACGTGCGCACCGTGCAAGAATGGCTCGGCCACGAGTCGCTGGCCACGACGCAGAAGTATCTGGAGCCGTCGAAGGAAACCGAAAAACAGCTCGAAGACTTGAAGTTGCCGTTCTGAAATGCGCGTCGTGGCGTTACGCTGAAGGCGCAGAATTGACAGAGCGTCTTGGCGGCGCATAATGAGGACAATGAGTCCAGTAGATGAGCCAACTTTTATGGATCAGCTAAAGCTTTGGGCTCGCGGCCCGTTTGAACTTATTCGTCACGCCGAAGGCCATCTCCGACTTGGCACGGATTTTGACAAGCGGATCGCTTTGATCGGTTTTGATAATGCAGTTGAAGTGGCCATAAACACTTTCTTGCAATTACATCCGCGGCAGCGTGGCGGTCGACAGTATCGAAAAGATGATGTGGAAAAATGGCTGGCAAACTACCATTCCAAAATAGACTTCTTTTTTGATCGGTTCCTTAAAGAGGCGAACGCCTCCGTCCCAATCACAATTGAAGAAGTGATTTGGTTGCATAATCTCCGCAACGAGCTATACCACTCCGGTAATGGACTTGTGCCGGAAGAGCACAACCTCGTAGCTGCGAGAGCGACAGTTCTTTCTGTCTTTTCTACTTTGTTCGAAGTGGACGCCGAAGCAATGATTGATCATCAGGTTTCCACGTCCACAGTGTCCTCGAATGCCAATGAAGTTCTCTCTCCGCGAATGACTTTTTTGGAACGATTTATCGAACTTGAAAAAAGCATGAGTGCATTGTTGACGGTCTTGGGTGTGCCCGCGAGGGGAGGTGCCGGGCAGCTTTGGAAGGCATTTGCACGCGAATGCGGGCAAATTCCAACTGGGCTGACAAGTTCGTTCGAGCAAGCACTCAAGGTACGTAATGCTATGGTGCATGGCAATCCCACCGGTTTGGGTGATGAGGAACTGATTCGGCTCAGCGCCGAAATAGCGAAACTTAACGCCTTCACGACGGCCTACGCGTTTTCCCTTGATATTTTCCCAGAGCTCGCTAGGAAATATCGGAAATGGCTGCGTCCTGAAATCCGCTCGGTGCGGGTCGTACAGCGAGGCGGAACAGTTTTCCTAGAAATTAATAGTCGCAAGGAGGGGTTCACAGATGAACAGGTGACGCGCACAGATCTTGGATTCATCGCGTCCGACAGCGGACCACTGTTTATGCCTGACAGAACGGCACAAGAAAACGCCGCACGGTTTGTCGATCTACTCGATCCATATGATTTGATCAACTGCACTGATTTGTTTACGAGCGATGGAGCTGCCGAAATAGCTAAACAGTTTGAGGGTCGATGAAGTGATTTCAATAAGTCAGCACAACCGGATGAAACACCCGTTCTAGGGAGTTGAGGCTGTCGAGCGGGGCACATCTGCGGCTGCGTCGATGCGACGGTGGATGTAAGACACGAGAGAGAGCAAGTCGAGCGCATCCTGCTCCCTTAGGCGAACTTCAGGCCGAGGATCTGGGCGTACTCTTTGGCTTGCTGGAGTCCATCGCCCGGGTGCGCGCAGATTGATTTCGCTTCCACGACCGCAATCGGAAAATCATGCCGGTACCGAAGCAGGTAGTCCAAACGCTTCTGGGGTCGCCGCTTTACTTTGGTGCCTGCGACCACAATGCGGCCATCGGTGAAACTCTTCTGTTCGCTTATTTGGTCGTCCGTCCATCCGGCAGCGTAAAGCTTCGGGAGGACGTACCGACGGCATGTGTCCGCTTCGGTGAGGAAAGCCATGTTGAAACTTTGACTAAACGGCTAAGGAGGGCATGATAACAAAGCCCTGGGGGAAGAAAGTAACCCCTTCATCCTAGCCCGAATCCCCAAATCCCGCAAAAACCGCCCAAAGCGCGATTCCGCCCTCCATATATATAGGTCAGCTCTTCTTTACCTTTTGTGATCCCAATCACGCCACAATGCGTTCCTCAGCCTTCGTCAAGTCCGGACCTATTCCAAATCCCGAACAAGAACCACAATTCCGCGCCGCGGGGCGCAACCTGTGATATATGTGCCTTCTTCCCCCAGGGGCCCCCCAATCTTGACTATCCGCACCTAGCTGGTAGCGTTACAGACGAAAGCAATCAGTACGAGATCTTATGACCCAAGGAGCTCACTTCTTCAAAGCGGACCTCCATACGCATAGTCCTGCATCCCTTGACCATGGGGATAAAGGGATAACGGCAAAGGACTTTGTTAACGCCGCACTCAAAGCGGGGCTGGATATAGTTGCCATAACAGATCACAACTCTGCCGCTTGGTGTGACGCGATTCATAGCGCTGCCAAAGGAACATCGCTGACTGTATTACCTGGTGTTGAGGTCTCGACTCCACACGGGCATATCCTCGTACTTTTCGACGTGGCCACGGCTCAAGCAAAGATCGATGACTTCCTTTCGCAGGTCGGGATCGGACTGGACCAGCGTGGCAAAAAGGAGGCGATGTCGGCGGACGTTGAAACCGTTCTTGAAAAAGCCACAGCGTGTGGTGGACTAGCCATTGCGGCGCACGCTAACAGCAGCAACGGACTATTGCAGGTCGGGGCGCCGGGGCAATTTCGGATCAGGGTGTACCACCAAGAGGAATTGGCAGCCCTCGAATTCACCAAGCAGGTGGACGTTGAGAAGTTCGCCCAGGGCAAGGTGAATCCATATAAGCCAAAGGTCTGCGTCCAGGGCTCTGATGCGCACCAGCTCAGCGAATTGGGTAGGCGCTTCACGTTCTTTAAGATGGACGGTGTCTCTCTCGATGGTTGAAGCAAGCCTTGCTCGACTATGAGGTGAGGGTTCGCTTCACTTGGAACCTGCACCCAGTTTCTCATCCACATATCAAATCTCTCACGGTCGATCAAGGATTTTTTGGCGGAGCGACATTCAACTTTCACGCCGAACTCAATTGCTTTGTGGGCGGACAAGGAACCGGAAAGTCGACTGTGATCGAATTGCAGCGCTACTGCTTCGATGACATTTCGCCGATTGCGGAAATCGCCCAAGATACGATGAGCAAAATAAGTAAACTAGTGCGTGACGGCGGGACGGTAACAGTCCACTACCTCGACGTAGATGGCGAAGAAAAGATCGTCCAGCGTGAAGTGCAGCCCTGGGAGACACAATCTGAAGTTATGACCCTCGATGGAAATAGCTCTGCGTTACTGACCAAACCTGTCTTTTTCAGTCAAGGTGAACTTGTAAGAATTGCTGGCAGCCCGATCGCTCAACTTGATCTCATCGACCGCTACATAAATGTGGACTCGTGCAACTCAGCAGAGAAGCAGGCATGTGAAGCTCTTACCGTGAATGCGTCAAAGCTCCAGCAATGGATCGCACGTGAACAGGAGCTGGAAGAAAGCATCGGAGCTTCTGATACAGGCCTCAAAGCTACAATTGCTAAATGCCAGGTCCTGGAAAAACACCTGAAAGAATCGATACTCAAAGACTTCCCTAAGCTCGAGGCGGAGAAGCGATTTCTGGACGAGATGAGTGAAGGTTTGACTTCCATCCAAGAAGCTGTGGCTGAGTCCGTCAATGCAATTGACGTGGACGAGTACTTGCCGCCGCCCTTGGCATCGGACTCATTGAATTTCAAGACATTAGAGTCGGCAAGCCGCATTGCGGCGTCACTTAAAGTTGAAATGCAGAAGATCGGTACTGCATTCAAGAAGGTGCTTGACTCCAAGGCGAAAGAGATTGCAGACCTGGCCAAACTATGGAAGCCGATTTTCGACAAGGCGAAGGGACAGCATCAAAAAGTCTTGGAGACAGTGGGTGCCGAAAGTGTTCGGAAAGCCGAGGCGTCCCTTCGAAGCTTGTCTCAGCGAGTAGACACGCTGAGGGCCCAAGAAAAGGAACTGACAACGCTGAAAACCAGAATCAGGCAGGGGCAGGATCAACGCAAGCAGTTAAGAGATCGGCTCCGTGCGGCCAGACGAACACGTTTCGGACAAAGGAAAGCAAAGGTTGCGGAATGGCAGGAGCTGTTCCAGAACAAGGTAACTATCGACATCGAGGTGTGTGGGGATCTTGACAAACTGGACCAGGAAAGGCGCGCGGCTAAATCGGGGGGCTCCGTGGTCGCCATAATCGAGTCTGAGAAACTATCTTCCTACGGCAAGTTCTGTTGGGCAGTGTCTTTGCGTCCGGACTTCCAGCGCGATTTTGCCCTATCAGCCCGCGGTGCCTACTTGTTTCGCGCAACGCCCCAAGTAAGCTTTGCGGATCTGCGGTTTCATGGTATCGGTAACCCGTTCGTGACGATTGTTTCGGAGGTCCCAGGTTCCAGAGATGACGACAAGATCGTGCTTGTGGTCACGCTCTACCCCCGGTCGTCTAAACCGATTCTGCATGACCTTACAGTTATGCTTGATACGCGGGTGGATTGTTTATGAAAACAAAGCTGCTGATTTCGCTTGTGTGCTTTGCCGTCCCGTTTTCTCTCCCGGCACAATCAGGAAAGCTTTCGCTCTCCGGTCGCGTCCTCGATCCCGCCGAGATTCCGATTTACGGAGTACGAATCGAAGCCTATCGAGACAATCGGAGTACGGGAAATCCGGTGACCTCCAACAGGAATGGCGATTATAAAGTCGAGTTTGACTCGGGATCGCCTATCGATACCGTACGATACGACCAATCCGACTGGTATCCGGGCACAGTCCAAAATATTTCAGGCAAGAATAGCCACACAGTACACAAAGTATTGTATCGGCGCGGTCATAACCTTTCAGCATTCGAAGCTGAGGACGTGGTGTGCGCCTTCGAACGAATTGCCGAAATTGACGTCCAGAACAAAACTACAGAAACGAACCTGAAGGAGTATAGGTACCGAGAAGCGCTGGATGAGATCGAAAAACTTTCCTTGCCGCCGGAGTTGAGAGAAAGAATCAAGCAGATCAGAAAAATGTACGGAATCTAGCTCGCTTTAATCCAGAATTGCCCAGAATCAGTCGGACCATGGGTTTCAGGCTCTCCTCAGGGGTCAGTCATCCAAATCAATCCGAACCGTGAGAAGCTCGGTCCCGAAGAGACGTACGGCGGCCGCATTCTTGGCGCTGCCGCGTACCTGACCGGCGAGCCACCGCTGCCGCTCGCGCGGATCATCGTCGGTGAGCAGGTGTGCTGTGCCGGTGTGCCACCGAGCGCGCAGTCCGTCTCGCAGCTTCAGTCGCACGTGCGGGTTACGCTCCATATTAAGGACGTATCCGGCCTTCATGCCATGCTCTGCCACGATCCAGAACTCGCCGCCGATGCGTCCGTTGCCTACTGGGGTACGGCGCGGCTTTCCGCTCTTGCGCCCAATCGTCTCAAGGAGCGCATACCCCGGCGCCGCCAGGCCCACCGCAAACACCAGCTTAATCGGCGGGTTGAGAACGTATTTTTGCAGCGCGTGGACAATCCGACGTTTCATTGTGCCTTCTTGTCCGGAGGACATCCGATACCAGAAGACGTCTCCACATGCGCAATCACCGCCCCAATCATATCCGCAAACGTTGAATCCGAATTCCACGAAACATCAAGGACTAGCTTCCCATCCTCGCGTGCACCCAGAATGGGCGGCTTGATAAACACCCAAGGCTGGTACTTCGGATACGTATCCATGTCTGCGGCAACCGATACTCGATACTCCACGCCGGATCGCGCCACAATGCCCCGAAACCCGAAGAACGGCGCCTCCGCAAACGCCCGGAAGAGCGAGAAGCGTTCCTCGACAAGCCGACACTCCTCTCGCCAGCGCTCCGGCAGTCCTGGAATAACGTGGAGCCACATGTTGTCGGGGCAGTCGGTCAATCCTTCCTCCCCGGCGCCATCCTCGCAACAAGACTTCCGATGACCTGCGGCTCATGTTCCCCGGCAGAACCCTCCAGCGTGTAGGAGCGCTCAAATCCATTCGGCCCGGCGATCTTCATTTCCCATTGGTCGTTCCCCTGGGAGCCGACAATCGACACCCGCCAGTCCCCGGGCCGGTCCGCGAGCACATGCTCAATCACCGCCGCAACTTCGCGCTGCGATGCCGCCTCTCCCGTGTGGTGCATCTCCACCAAAACCGCCATATCGCTCGAAAATATCACCGCTTCCTTGGTACGGCAAACCCCATTCCACGATGCCAGGATTTTGACGACAGAGTCACCCTAGCGGAGTATGATCGGGGCCTATGGCGATACCGGCTGCATCCCAGCGAAATGACCCCAAAGCTTGAGCCACCTAATCCACAGACTTGCATGAGGAGAGACGATGAACTTTAAGCAAGATCGGTTTCGCACCGCAGTCGTCGTGTCGATTGTCGTCTTGATCACTACATGCTCATGCAGCAGATCCACATCGGGGAATCAGACATTACCGGCTGAAGGCACTTCCCAGTCGAACGCGAGCGCAGCGGCCTATATCAAATCCCATCCCGAACTGCAAGACAAGATCGTCGTCACGGTTGTTGAGAACCCCAATGCCAAGCTGCTCTCCCTCAGTGCGGAGGTCGTCGCAACATCAAACGAACTTAAGGCTCAGAAAGCCACCGGCCGGAAAAGTGATGCCGAGACTAAGCTCATTGAAGCGTTGGACAGATTCAAAAGGGATTTTCCCGACACCCCCGACCTAGCCGCGCGCCACGAACAAATTGCCACCGTAGGAATGGGCTGCCGGACCGATCTCAGCAATCCGCCGTGTGGAACGTGGGGCATAGACGGGATAGCAAAGTGCATGGATGGAGATGCGCGTTGTGCAGAATTCCATGTCGTTGCAATTCCCAAGGGCGCACGCGTTGTGAACGTCACCTATGAAGCTGCCGAAGTATACACACCCAGACTCAACGGCGCGTTCACTATACCGATGCCGAAAGGTTACGAAGATTGGAAGAAATGCGATCCGAACACCGGCACGTGCGCCTTGCCTGCTTGCAAATGGGAAGGGATGTCGTCCGGTGGGGGAACGTTCAAGAATTGGTCTGACGCGGGACTCCGCAAGGCAAGAACTGTGGTGTCCTACATACCGGCACCCACGAAATAACCTATGGCGATACCGGTCGCATATAGGAGCAAGCGCGGCAACCCCAATTGGGGCGGCCCATTCCGCCCACTCCAGTTCTCGCCACTGAATTTGAACTCCGGGTGAAACACCTGCAACTCACGCCGGAGACGTACGTCTCGTCGGCAGCACTCCGCACCTGGTGCGAGCGAAATAAGAATCGAATCTACATCCCCGAATGGCTACTTGCGGAGTGGCGCCTCACCGTAGATCCAACCTTCAGCGGCGCCGCCTAACTCCGCAGGTGCTTGAATTCATTGCCATCCGAGACCTAGGACAGTTCCGACT
>Ga0209517_10002449_pt1 | contig 26123 bp, 28 predicted proteins | sample PeaSoiMetSII2010_FD_187695 | JGI IMG/M metagenome (GOLD analysis project Ga0209517, IMG submission 187695) | Peat soil microbial communities from Weissenstadt, Germany - SII-2010 (SPAdes) (version 2) | ecosystem: Environmental > Terrestrial > Soil > Wetlands > Peat | place: Germany... | reverse complement strand
ACGTCGACGGCCCGCCACATCATCTGCTCGCGATTGATCCTGCGCAGTAAGGGCTCGCTCATGCCCAGAGCTTACCCCGCTTTCTAACTCTGTCAATTAACTTTGTGGATGGTTTTTTCACAGCTTCGTTTTTCGAGATGTGGGTGTTACATCCGCCCCTGAACCTGAAACGCAATTGACAGCGCCTCCCATCTCACAAACAATAAGCCCTATAGCCCATTTCAACTGGAGATTAACCTCTTATGTCTGAAGGCGAACCGACCGTTTACCACCCCGAGCCGCAGAGCAACGTCGGGAAATGGATTCTTATCGCGCTGGCGGTTGTCTACGTCGGTGCGTCAGCATTTTTCATTTACGACCAACACGGCAAGCTGCAAAAGGTCACGCAAGATCAAACCGCCAGCCAACAACAGATCGGCGATCTGACCAAGCGCATGCAGTCCGCGGAAGCCGATTCGGAGACTCTGGCGCAGCAACTGGGTATGACCAAGAAAGAATTGGCAACGCGTGCGGCCGCGTTGCAACATCAGCAACAACTCGCGTCGGCGCGCATTGCGGCCCAGGCGGAGGAAGAGAAGAAAGATGTGGGCGCCGTTGCCGGCGAAGTAGGCAACGTGAAGACCGACGTCGGTGGCGTGAAGACCGATGTGGCCGCCACCAAGGCGTCGCTCGAGGCGACCATCGCGAAACTGCAAGGCACCATCGGCGATCTCGGCGTGCAGAGCGGATTGATCGCCAACACGCGCAGCGATCTGGAAGCCCTCAAGCACAGGGGCGACCGCCAGTACTACGAGTTCACCTTATTGAAGGGGTCCCACCCGCAGGCGTTCTCGACGGTGGCGTTACAGCTGAAAAAGACCGACCCAAAACGCGGCAAATACACCCTGAACGTGACCGCCGACGACAAAACCATCGAGAAGAAAGACAGGAACCAGAGCGAGCCGGTGCAGTTCTACACCGGACGCGAGCACATGTTGTATGAACTCGTGGTCTGGACGGTGGATAAGAACAGAATCACCGGCTACCTGAGCACGCCGAAAAATGCTCCGATACCGATCACGGCGACGCCGCAGTAAGGAATCGGGTCATCGGGTGATCGAAAGTCAAAAGCTCTTAGGATTTCAGGTTTTAGATCGCCCGATCACCCGACGACCCGATGCTGTTATGGGTGCGTCATCTTCTCCGGCTTAACGAGCAAATCGAATTCCTCGCCCGTAAGATATCCCAGCTTCAACGCCGCCTCGCGCAGGCTTGAGTGCTCGACGTGCGCCGTGTGTGCAATCTGCGCCGCCTTGTCGTATCCCACTTTTGGAGCGAGCGCCGTGACCAGCATCAGCGAATTCTTCACGTACCAGTCCACCTTGGCACGATCGACTTCAATGCCCTTGACCATGTACTCCACGTAGCCTTGGCAGGCGTCGGTGACCAGCGTGACCGAGTGCAGGAAGTTGTAAATGATTACTGGCTTGAACACGTTGAGCTCAAAGTTGCCCTGCGATCCGGCGAATCCTACCGCCGCCGTAGCTCCGTGAACCTGCACGCAGACCATAGTCATAGCTTCGCATTGCGTGGGATTAACCTTGCCCGGCATGATGGACGATCCCGGCTCATTCTCCGGAATCGACAGCTCGCCGAGGCCGCACCGCGGACCGGACGCCAGCCAGCGAATATCGTTGGAGATCTTCATCAGCGAAGCGGCCAAGGTCTGCATCGCACCTTGCGCAAACACGATCTCATCGTGGGCGGAAAGCGCGGCAAACTTGTTGGGATGCGAGCGGAAGGGAAGTGACGTTAATTCCGCAATCTTCCTGGCGGCGCGTTCGGCAAATTCTGGATGCGTGTTCAGCCCCGTGCCTACTGCCGTCCCGCCAATCGCCAGATCGTAAAGCCCGTCGAGCACCTGCTCCAGCCGCTTGATGTCACGGTCTAAGAGACTGGCCCAGCCGCCAAATTCCTGTCCTATGGTCAAGGGCACAGCGTCCTGTAGATGGGTGCGGCCAATCTTCACCACGGAGTCAAATTCCTTCGCCTTGGCCGCAATCGCATCGCGCACGGTTTTGATCGCCGGAATCAGCGCGTTCTTCACCCGCTCCGCCGCCGCAATGTGCATCGCCGCCGGAAACGTGTCGTTCGACGATTGCGACATGTTGACGTGATCGTTCGGATGCACCGGCTTCTTCGACCCCATCTCGCCGCCCGCAATCTCGATAGCGCGATTCGAGATGACCTCATTCACGTTCATGTTGGTCTGCGTGCCCGAGCCCGTCTGCCAAATGCGCAGCGGGAACTGGTCATCCAGCTTGCCGGCAATGACTTCGTCGGCGGCCTGCGCAATGAGCTTCGCTTTGTCAGAAGGGAGTTTGCCCAGATCCTGATTCACCAGCGCGCAGGCCTTCTTGAGCGTGCCGAAGGCGCGAATCAGCTCAGGAGGCATGGTGTCGCGTCCGATGTTGAAATGCAGCAGCGAGCGCTGCGTCTGCGCTCCCCAGTAAACATTGGAGGGAACTTCGATCTTCCCCATGCTGTCGGATTCGGTGCGGGTCTTCACTTGGGTTTCGGTGGCGGGTTCGATAAGAGTAGTCATGATGGAATCTCCTGTGCGTCGGGCGCTGGATCAGTGGGGGAGACCCAAGTCCTTCGGCAGATATGAGGAACCGAGTATTATACGGCGGCATGAAAGGCACACATACGTCTTATGGACAAAACCCGAGGATGCGACAGTCGGCGAGCACCGTTCACGGAAAGCGGCCAGACCCGGTCTTGAGGATCAGCAAAAAATAAATTTGAAAATCGTGTCACCCGTGAAGCGGCAAAGGCGGGATTTTTGGCTGAATGTTTACTACCTGGTACCGATACCCCCCTCCCCCTGGTCCAGTGGAATCATTGGGTTAGAGGGAATTTTTTGCTCTGGTCTTTGAAGAATAAGGACTTATATCAAAGTATTCCGGAATAAGGACTTAGAAGTTTCGCTCGACTGCGATGCCGTTTCGTGCCGAGGGAAATGTCAAGTCCCCCAATCAATCTCAATTATCAAAGAGCCTCTACCGTGAGGCGGACACACCGCTGGTGGGTCCCATCGGAATTTAATGATTGCGTCTGCGCGGGTGGATGTATGTGCGGGCGGTCACAGTCTGATTGTGATGAAAAAGGCGAGTCATCAATTCGCGGCAGGAAGTTTCGCAGGCCCAAGTCTCGAAAAGCGCGAGACGTGGGGCGCCCCCGGCATCTATGGTGCGGGAGAAGTGGGCTACCCGCCCATGGTCTGCCATCGAGGGCGTGGCCACCCGCCAAGCGTTGGCGTTGGTAAAATATAAGGTCTCGGCAAGTCAGATCCACGCGGAACCCCAATGAAGAAGCTTTTCACAGAGCGCCATGGCATGAACGAACCACGCGTCAATGAGGAGCTAGACGCTGATCTGACGAAAGGCCTCCTGACCGTCATTAATGCCAAGATCGATGAGAATTTGTTTGGGGAGGCCTTCTCGGAGGAATGTCCCGACGGAGGGAACAGGAGCATAGGCTGTGACCTCGAGAAACTTAAAGCCGGCCTCGCCGCCTACAAGGTCATTTGGCCGCGCGGCTGGCCCGACGAAGGCGGCAGTTGGCCAAGCGATCCTCAGCTCTTCGACCTGATCGAGCTTCTCTATGAGCATGCTGGTTTGCCCAAGGCCTATGGGTTTCATTCGTTCTTCGGCCACAATCACGTCACCTACGACCAAGCCGAAGGGAGAGCTAAATTCGACCGAGACATCAACAGGTTCTTCGAGCGGAATGGGCTGGCCTTCGAGCTGAGGAATGGTGAAGTGACGCGAATGGCGCCCAGCGGTCTTCAGGAGGCGCTGGCCAGCACTGTGTTTAGGACCCGCGATGCTGACCTGGATCGTCTGCTCGAAAGCGCGCGCGAGAAATTCTTGAACCGTTCTTTAGAGGTACGGAAAGAGGGTCTTGAAAAGCTATGGGACGCCTGGGAACGTTTGAAGACAGTGGAGTGCGGCAAAGATAAGCCTGCACAGGTTAAGGCCATCCTAGACAAAGCTGCCAAAGAGCCGATTTTCCGCGAACGTTTGGAAGGCGAGGCGCGGGAACTGAACTTCATAGGCAATAATCTGATGATCCGACACACCGAGGTCGGCAAGCCACCCATCGTGGAGAGCGAGCATGTCGATTACCTCTTTCACCGAATGTTCGCAATGGTCCGGTTGCTTCTGAAGTCCACCGGTCGCGGTGGCTAGTAGTCGGTTGGCGTGGTACGCTTCGAGCGAAACAGGAGTCTCCGCTCATGTTCGGCTTGCCAGTAGAACTTGCAGGGACAATCATCGCTGCCGTCATTGCCGCCGTCATATCTCTGGCCGGGTTAATCATCAGCAAAGAGAACAAGGTGTCGGAGTTTCGCCAGGCATGGATTGATTCACTTCGAGGGGAAGTTGCAGCGGTCATCACGCATGCCCACGCTATTCATGGAGCGTGGCTAGCGAAGTTCCCGAACAGCTCGGCTCTGTGGCAGAACACCAGAGAAGATTTCGTCAAGCTCAACGAAGCCTGGGCGAAGATAAAACTCCGGCTGAATCCCAAAGAAGACTCGTCTATCGCCATTCTTCGGGCATTGCAAGAACACGAGGGCCTATTTCCAGGCGACGGCACTATCCCAGACTTCAGCAAGCTAGGATTGGCCGACCACAAGTTGTTGGACTGCACGCAGGTGGTTCTGAAAGAAGAGTGGCGTCGGGTTAAGTTTGGTGAGTACTTCTACCGGGCGGTGACGGTGTTCGCAGCCTTGCTGGTCATCGGCGGGATGTACCTGCTGTTCAAGTCGTCCACGCCGTTCTTGTCGCTCACAGGCCATCGAAACGAATACCGGGTCGTTGGGCGTACCGACAGCTACGTAGACAAGCAGGGCCGAGAGGTGTCTGACCAATCCTATGACCACGAGGTGGTGCATCTGGTGCTCAGTCATGACGGACACAAGATTTATGGCTTGTGTGACCTGAACACGCTTGACAAGCTCGACCCAAATGCAAGTTGCGGATTGCGACCCCTGAGGAACTACGAATGCTTTCTCGGAAGAAGTGATGTCATGAAGGCTCCGATGCCCCTGAGCGACTTGACCTGTGCAGATGCAGACGGACGCAAAGTCTACGTTTACGTGAACAAGGAAGAATAAGCGCGGCACTGGTCAGACTCTGAACTAGCGATTACTTGTTACGGTCCCAGACGGGGCGTTTGACGTCGTTTGCTTTCTTGTAGGACATGCGCAGTTTGCTCTCCTGGCGATTAGCCTCGGCACGGTCGACGGTTTCAGACCACGGCGGGTGGGCCACTTTACCGGGAAAGTACAACGCGGGGTTTGTCTTTGGTAGCCCGAAATAGCTGGGGGTGCGCCGCTTCTCGCGCTTTTCGGGAAATGGCCCTCACTTGGGGATGACGCTATCTCAGCTTTGTCTTAATGCTGCTAATCCCGCGTTCAAGTTCCTTCACGTCTTTTTCAACGGCTCGTGAAAGCGCATAGATTGCTTCGGCGAGCTGTTTGATGGCTTGGTCATGTGGCAAATTCGCAGCAGTCTGGGCGGAAGCGCGTGCTGAACTATAAGACATTTTCTATTCCTTAAAATCTAGGGCCCGTGATTTTAGATTTTTTTTAAAAGGCCGTACGATGTTTTCGGCTTTTTTTTAAAAAAGAAAGGTGCCAGGACGAGCAGTAAAGAGACGATGCTTTTTACTAGGTCGATTTCACTAGAAGGAATATGGGGTAGAGTCACAGGAATATTGAACTCTTGGACGATGTGGAAATGTGATAACTATCTTGATTCCCCGGGTGCGCATAACACCAAAAGTTGCCCGCAGCCGTCGCGCGACCTTGCCCACATATTCGCAAAAGACAAAAGACGCGAATGTGTGGGGCACCCGGCCAGAACGGCAGCATCTAATACGTAGTCGAGGTTCGACGGAGAATTCCTGCCACAACAATCCGGTGCTCTTCAACATGGAGATCGTAGATGATGCGGTAACTGCCGACACGACGACGCTACGCCGCAGCCTGTCCTTTGAGGCGCTTGATGTCGCCGCGGAAGGGATCTTGCTGCATCGCAAGAAGAGCATCCTTAACGCGCGCCTGTTCCTTTGGCGGCAGTTTTTGAAACTCTTTTTGCGCGGGGCCGGTGATGTGGAGATTCCAGGTCATTGAGGAATTGAGCCAATGATAGCGAATCCCCCCGTCGAAAAGCGGCTCGTCCACGACGCAGGGCGGCGAGTTCGGCTGGGGTGGGCTTTACGGCGGGATAGCGTTCGTCGAAATAGGCGCGGAGCGCTTCGCGCACCAATTCGGAGCGGGTGCGCGACTCTTTCTTCCGTACTTCCTCGAACTGCCGCACCATGGCGGGAGGGAGCGAAATGCTCATGATCTGGGTGGTTCTCATGGGATTGTGCGTATGACCAAGTAATACTAGATGTTAGTATAGCCGGCGGACGACTGTTGTCAAGCGCCGGTCGCGGCTTGCTTTCCAGAGGGCTCGCGAACTCAAAAGGGCCAAACCGAGGCCGAAACAATGAAGAAAAAGAAAACAGTTTACAAACCATTCGACGCGGCGGCGTATCTCGACAACGATGCGGTCATTGCGGAATATCTTTCGGCGGCTGCCGAAGACCCAAACCCCGAGGTATTCGTCGCCGCGCTCGGCGACGTGGCGAGGGCAATGCTTACGAAGTTGAGATCGTGGACTATCACTAGAGGCATCCATGGCTAAGCGCGAAAAACTTCTTCCTCCCATCCATCCCGGCGAGATTCTGCGCGCCGACTTCATGGAACCGCTCGGCCTGAGCATGAATCGGCTGGCGCTCGATCTCCGCGTCCCGGTGACACGCATTGCCGAGATTGTCCACGAGCGCCGCGGCATTACTCCAGATACGGCTTTGCGGCTGGCTCGGTACTTCAATACCAGCCCGGGCTTTTGGCTGAATCTTCAGTCCTCGTACGATCTCGAGGTGGCGCAGGACAAGCTCTCACGCACCATTGAACGGGAAGTTCGTCCGTCCACTTTCGCGGCGGTGAATGCTGCGTCCTGATCCAATCGCACTAAGAGCGGGCGTTGCAGGTTACGCTGAGCCCAACTAAATTAGGTGCGAGAATTGGAGCTGAACATGAAAAGGTCCGTCCCGGTCAGCCACCCCACGAAGCCAACACCGGGCTTCGTGGGGGCCCCGGTGGAATCTGCCTCTGCATTCATCGCCTCTGGATTAATCGAAGAGAAGATTAAGGAACTTGGGGACTGGCGCGGGAAGACGCTCGCGAGAGTGCGCGAAATCATCCACGAGGCGGACCCTGAGATCGTCGAAGAGTGGAAGTGGGTCAAGCCGACATCGCCGGGGACTCCCGTCTTTTCCCACGGCGGCATCGTCTGCACGGGAGAGACATACAAGAACGTCGTCAAGATGACATTTGCCAAGGGAGCTGCGTTAAAGGACCCTTCCGGTCTATTCAACTCCAGCCTCGACGGGAATGTCAGGCGCGCCATCGACATCCACGAAGGCGACAAGGTCGATGAGGCGGCATTGAAAAATCTCATCCGCGCTGCCGTGGCGCTCAATCTCAAGGGCAAGAACACGCCGAAGCCCAAGCCAAAGCCCCGGCGAGCATCCCCACTCTAAATTTCGCAAAGAACGCGAAATTTAGAATGGGGCACCGGCCCTTTGGTAGGAATGAGGAACCAAGGATTATAAGACGGGTTCCCCCTCCTATCGCGAAGCGAAGGGCGGGACCGTCCCACGGCACATCATTTCTTCGGCTGGGGCTGGGGCTGGGGTTTCGGCTCGCTGGTGGGAGGAACGATGTTCTTCAGCCGCATGTAGGTGACCAGGTTGCCGTAGTGTTCCACCGTGTGCATGCTGTTGACCGACAGTACGCCCAGTTTCGGTGTGTCGCCTCCGAAGAACTTCACCATTTGCGCACCGGAGGCGTCGGTCATGCCATCGTAGGCCTTGTCGCAGTATGCGAAAGCGTCTTTGAGGGCGGCGATCAGGTCGGCTTTCGAGGTTTTAGTCTGCTCAATTTTCGGGGCGGGATTTTTCTCGCCCAGTACGAGGGAACAAAACAGGTACTGTGCGTCGGCCACGTGTCCAAGGATCTGGCCGTAGCTGCGGACCGCCTCTGTGGGCTTAAAGGTGTAATTCTCCTCGGGCATTTTTTCGGCGGAGCGGAGGATGATGTCCTTCACCCCTTTGTAGACGTCCTTGTTGTAGGCGCTGAACGGATTCTCCTGGGCCAGGGCGATGGCGGCTGGCGCAAGCAGGCAGATCAGAAGCGTTCGCAGAAGTGTTCGCATTGGTATTCCTCCTCAACAACAATACGCAACCCTGGGAGAATAGTTCCAACAGCTTCGCGCTTTCCCCACATCAAAACCCCGGTGCCCTAGCCTCCCCAGAGATCTGATAGGCTGACTCGATAAAGCGGGCACGCCGGTCCGACACAGGCAAGTTCCTTCACATTATTTGATCAAATCGACTTCACCGGAATCGCCATCACATCGTCCACCAGTCCAACTTCCTTCTGCACGAACGGCTCGGCATAGGTGACGCCGCCCATCATGCCGTAAAAGCGGGCCATAGATTCTATCCGTGCGCGAATCTCTTTTTGCGCGGGAAAAATTCCGCTGCCCGCCTGCTGGTCGGTGAACTGAGATTTGTAGGCCATCAACGACGCGAAGCGCGTTTCGAACTGGTCGGTGATGTCCACGACAAACGTAGGCCGCACGTCGCGGTAGAGGCTGGCGTAGATGATTTTGAAAGGACGATGAGCGGAACCTTCCAGCGGCAACTTGGCGAGTCCCGAGATAAAGGCTGCTTCGTAGCCGAGAATCGAGGCCGTGTAGTGGTCGGGATGACGGCCCTCCCAGTAGGGAAGAATCAGTACCCGCGGACGCTGTTCGCGGATTACGCGGGCGACCTTCAAGCGATTCTCCCAGGTATTTTCGACGCGGCCGTCGGGAAGATCGAGGGCGTGGCGCCAGGAAACTTTCAGGATGCGCGCCGCCTCCGCCGCTTCGCTGGCGCGGTCTTCGGCGCTGCCGCGCGTCCCCATCTCGCCTTGCGTGAGGTCAAGGATGCCGGTACGGTATCCGCGCTCGGCCATCGTGAGCAGAGTTCCGCCGCAGGTTTGTTCTACGTCGTCACGGTGCGCGGCCAGGGCGAGAATGTCTAAGGGCATTTTGTAATTTGGTAATTGGGTAATTTTGTAATCTCAAAACCGCCGTGCTGTCGCTCTTAAATTACCAAATTACCCGATTGCAAAATTACAAAATCGCTCTACGCTGCCGGCTTCGTTGTGCGCCGATTCGCCAGCGCGAAGGCGAGGCCGAACATGAACAGTGCGAACAGCACCAGCGTCAAAAGGGACGCGGTCAGCGGGAAATCCCTGGGGGCCTCCGGATACATCAGCGCGCGCAGCGCCTCAACGCCGTAGGTCAGCGGATTCGCGTACATGAGCCAGCGAATCCATCCTGACGCGCCGGAAAGAGGGAAGAGCGCTCCCGAAAGCAGCCACAGCGGAATCAGAAATAAATTGATGATGGCGTGAAAGGCTTGCGTCGAATCCATGGGCCAGGCGATGGCGAAGCCGAGCGCGGTCAGTGCAAACGACACCAGGAACACGGTAAGGACGATCAGCCCGAACGAGGCGAGCGTAAAGTGCACGCCGACCAGCGGCGCGAACACCAGAAAAATCAGTCCCTGGGCGGTGGCTAACGTGGTGCCGCCCAAGACTTTTCCCAGAACGATGGCGGCGCGCGGCACCGGCGCCACTAGCACCGAAAGCAGGAAGCCTTCGTTGCGGTCTTCGATCACCGACATCATGGTGAAAATCGCGGTGAAGAGCACGATCATGACCAGCGTGCCCGGATAGAAATAATTCAAATAGTGCTGCTGTCCGGCGGCCTGTCCGGAACGAAATGAGGTTCCGAAGCCGCTGCCGATGACAATCCAGAATAAGAGCGGAGAAGCGATGACGCCCACCACACGCGCGCGCTGCCGATAGAAGCGCACGACTTCGCGCCACCAGAGCGTGAAGGCGGGAAGAAGAACTCCGGCGGATGCGGGAGCGGTTGCGGGGAAGGTCGCGGTCTGGGTTGACATTGTTTCTAGTCTAGCAGCGTCAGCGGTTCAATGTTTCTGGGCTTTCTTCTTGGCGCTTTCAGTTGCCGGCTGTGCGTCTTCGCTCCAGAAGCGGTGGCCGGTGCGATGGATGAAGACGTCTTCCAAGGTTGGCTTGCTCACGCTTAGCGACTGGATCTCTCCGGGGAAAGCTTCGACTACATCGGGGACGAAGCGATGTCCGTTTTCAATTTCGAGGCGGACGTGGTTGTCCATGACCGTGGCATCGACATGGAACTTCGTGCGAATGCGATCGGCCAAAGTCTGCGGGTCGCGTGCTTCGAAGAGAATTACGTCGCCGCCGATCTCGCGCGTCAGAGTTTCGGGTGTGCCCAGCGCTACCAGGTTGCCTTCGTTCAGGATGGCAAGGCGGTCGCAGCGTTCGGCTTCTTCCATCAGGTGAGTGGTGACGATTACGGAGACGCGCTCCTGATCGCGGAGGATCTGGAGGTATTGCCAAAGGTCGCGCCGGGCGCCGGGATCGAGGCCGGTGGTGGGTTCGTCGAGGAGCAGGACTTCGGGATGGTGGAGCAGGCCTTTGGCGAGCTCGATGCGGCGTTGCATGCCTCCGGAAAATGTTTCCACGCGATCGGCGCGGCGGTCGAGCAATCCTACCCGCGTGAGTATCTCCGTGATTCGCTGCTTGAGCTCGGGGCCGCGGAGGCCGTAGAGGTGTCCCTGATGCCAGAGATTTTCGTAGGCGGTGAGCTTCGGGTCGACGCTCTGGGCCTGGAAGACGACGCCGATGTGGCGGCGCAGGGCTCCGGGCTGGCGAACCGCGTCCAGGCCAGCGATCATGGCGCTGCCGGAAGTCGGGACCATGAGCGTGGAAAGAATGCGGAAGAGAGTGGTTTTCCCGCTGCCGTTCGGACCGAGGAGACCGAAGAGTTCGGCGGGGCGAACGTCAAAGGAGACGCCGTTGAGCGCGATGCGATCCTGGTAGCGATGCACGAGGTCGCGAACGGCAATGGCAATGATGGGCTGGGCCGCGGCCTCGGCAGGCTGGGCGGGAGCGGGAACGTCGATAGCAGATGAGTTCGGAGTCACAAGCCATTTTACGCCGGGAATGATCGGATCATCATCCGAGGGCCCATCGGGTCATCGGGTGATCGAAAAACCAAGCCCTCGCCGGGTTTAGATGACCCGATGACCCGATCATCCGATGACCCGATCCAAAGCGGAACCCTATGCGGCGACCGTGCTCTGTCCGGCGACGCGCTCCTCGAATGCGACGGGGACGTGGCGCCACACCTGGATGGCTAGAACAACGGTGGTTGCCAGAAGCAGCGCTCCGACGGCGACATGGACCACGGTCGAAATCACCATGGGCAGTTCGGGCTGCTCGACGTCTCTTCCCCACATGACGCGCGTGATGAAGGCGAGAAAGCCAAGGCAGAGTTGCGCGACCATCAGGCCAAGCATGGCGATTGCCGGACGGCGGACGGCGTCTACTTGTGAGTAGACGGAGATGGCGCGAACCGCAGTCCAGGAGAGGACGATGGCCACAACGCCCGCGTTGATGACGTGCGGCCACCAACTCATGCCGTGATGGCGGAACATGGCGCCGAGAACCAGTTGCACATAGAGCACAAAAATCGAAAGCAAAGTCAGAGTGAAAAGAGCGGGGCGGCGCTGGTCGAATTCCGCGCGCGGCTGCTCTTCCACCCAGCGGGGGCCGGTGAAGACCGCGATCGCAACGGCGATGCAGAAGAACGTCTGGGCCACGGCGGCGTGCGCGCTGGAGATGGGTGCGGGCAGGAAGAATAAAACCGTGATTCCGCCGAGGATGCCCTGAGTGATTACGGTCGCCAGCGCGGCCAGGCCCAGAAGGCGCAGCCAGCGGCGCTTTTCGACGCGCCAGGTCCAGACGGCCAGAATAATCGTAAGCAGCCCGATGAACTCCGCCACCATGCGATGGCCGTGTTCGTACTTTATGCCGCCCACCATCTGCGGCATTTTGTAGTAGGAGCCGAAGCTCGTCGGCCAGTCGGGGACGGACAATCCAGCGTCATTGCTGGTGACGAGCGCTCCGGCGACGATGAGGACCAGAGTGGCGCAGGCGGTGAAAAGGGCGAAGCGGTGGAGTCCGCGATGGTACGGAATTTCGATGCCTTTCAGAATGGCCCCCAGGGGAAGCGAGCGGCACAGCATCGCCCGGCATGTTTCCCGAAACGCAACAGTTTACCACCGCGGTAAGGCGCGCCTCGATTATTGCGGCTGTTTAGCTGCGGCCGCGGATCTCTGCGTTTCCATCGCCTGAATAATGGCGTCGGCGAATTCCGAGGTGCCGGCGGTGCCGCCCACGTCGCGCGTCAGTTTGCTGCGGTCGCGGTAAACCTCGTCGATGGCGTTGCGGATCTTGAGAGCAGCGTCGTGCTCGCCGAGATGGCGCAGCATCAGCAGCGCGGATCGCAACACAGCGGTGGGATTCGCGATATTTCTTCCGGCGATGTCGGGTGCGGAACCGTGCACCGCTTCAAAGATGGCGCATTCGTGGCCGAAATTCGCGCCGGGGACCAGGCCAAGTCCGCCGACCAGTCCGGCGCACAGGTCGGAAAGAATGTCGCCGTAGAGATTCTCCATCAGCAAAATATCGTATTGGTAGGGGTTCATCACCAGTTGCATGCAGGTGTTGTCGACGATGTGCTCGCCGTATGCGATCTCGGGATACTCTTTCGAGATGGCTCGCGAGCAGCGCAGAAACAATCCATCGGACATCTTCATGATGTTGGCTTTGTGGATGGAATGGATTTTCTTGCGCTTGTTCTTGCGCGCATACTCGAAGGCAAAACGCGAGACGCGAGTGCAAGCCTTCTCGGTCATGATCTTCAGGCTCTCCACCACTCCCGGGACGACTTCGTGTTCGATGCCCGAGTAAAGCCCTTCGGTGTTTTCGCGTACTACGATCAAATCGATCCCTGGGTAGTGCGTGGGAATATGCGGCAGGTTGTGGATCGGCCGGAAGTTGGCGAAGAGTTCGAAGCGCCTGCGGAGCTCGACGTTAATGCTCGAGAAGCCGCCGCCGATGGGCGTAGTCACCGGTCCCTTCAGTCCGACGCGGGTGCGCTCAATAGACTCGGAGAGTTCTTTCGGAATGTATTCGTTGTATTTCTCAAAGGCTTCAGCGCCGGCGGCGAAGGTTTCCCATTCGAACTGGACGCCGGTGGCTTCGAGTATGCGAACCGTGGCCTGGGTGACTTCGGGACCGATTCCGTCGCCGGGGATGAGGGTTACTTTGTGTGAAGTCATTGAATCATTAAACCGATTGAGTCATTGAATCATTGAGACATTGAATCATTTAACGCCATGCTTCGACGTCCGCAACGACGCCCCGAAGATCTTTACTAGCTCGTTGGCTTCTTTCAGCAGATCTTGCGTCCTCGCCGGACTAATTACTCCTGTCTCGCCTAAGAGTTCGAGCCAGAAAACAGTTTCATCCGCCTCTTCGACCACTATACCCATTCTTGCAATGAACTCGGCCTGCGAACGGGCACGACAGACCGCGCGATAGTTCGCACCCACCGAGGTGCCGGAGCGCAGAAGCTGCTTTCCCAGAGTTTGCGCGTCGGGAGAGCGAGGCAGAGAACGAAAGAGGTTTACGATCCGGATCGCAAAACTCTTCGTGCGCCGCTTCAGCTCCGTCGCTTTGTCAAGAGAGTTCATGGAGCTATTGGATCATTGAGGCATTCAATGATTCAATGCCTCAATGATTCAATGACTAAATTAGGTCTTCGCGGTTTTGCCCTTCGGTTCGGGCGCGTCCTTGGCCTTGAGCAGGTCTTTTAACTCGGTCATGAATTCCTGCACGTCCTTGAAGTCGAGATAGACGGAGGCGAATCTTACATAGGCGACTTTATCGTAGCGGCGGAGGCGATTCATGATCAGCTCGCCAATCTCGCTGGTCTTGCGCTCGCGCTCGGCCGACTCGATGACGAAGCTCTCGGCCTCGTTGACGATCTGCTCCAGTTTGCCGATGGGCACCGGACGCTTTTCGCAGGCGCGCATCAGGCCATTGAGCACCTTCTGGCGGTCAAAGCGCTCGCGGCGGCCGTCTTTCTTTACGACCATGTACGGAATTTCGTCGATGCGCTCGTAGGTAGTGAACCGCTTTTCGCATTTCAGGCATTCGCGGCGGCGGCGAATGGAATCCGCTTCCTTGCTCTCACGCGAATCCACGACTTTGTCATTTTCAAACCCGCAGAAGGGGCATTTCATGCTGGGCGCTCAGAGGTACCGGTAAATTGTAGCAGGGAGGTGCGGGGCCCAGGTCTCAGGTGTCAGGTCTCAGGTCTTAGGAAAACCGAGCGATTACGATTTTCCTAGAACCTAAGACCTAAGACCTAGCTCGTGGTCTCGGCTGCCTCGACTTCTTCGGCCTGCTCGGACTCGGCGGACAGCTTGCGCAACGACAGGTGTTCGTGATGAGAGAACAAGAATCCGACGGGAACGACGGCGACAAATGTGACCAGCCACAGCATGATGCCGCAACTGACCGCCAGTTCCTTGGGAACAATATGAAAGACGTGGTCGAGCGCGCTGATGGTCGCCAGTTGGGAGCCGCCGCCGACCCCTGGCAACTGCACCATGGACCCGATCATGCTGGCTCCCATAAGAAGGAGAACCTTCGTGGCGCTCATGTCATGCATGGGTGCGCCGTAGGCATGCGTCACTTCTTTGTAGGCCAGCGCGATCACCCACCACATCAAAACCGACACAGCCGACAATTGGAGGAATGCGACGGGTCCGTGGATAGTATTTAGGCCGACGGTAAATTCGCGAATCTTTTGCGCGATGCGATGGCCCAGATTCTCGGCCAGATGGGAAAAACGATCTTCGACCCACTGGGCAATTCGACTTCCGCGGTAGGAAAACAGCACCGTTCCCGAAAGCAATCCGAGTACGAGCGCGATCAGCGCGAATCCTACGAGATGAACCCAGTGCCTGACTTCCGGCGGAGTGGTTGCGGCCTCCGTAAACGCGCGGAGCTTCGAGGGCAGAAAAATGGCGGACACCATCAGAACCGTGAAACCGCCAATGTCAAAAATTCGCTCCACGGCCCACACCGCCACCTGCGAAGCGAAAGGCAGGTTTTGACGGCGTGCGATCAGGTAAGGGCGAATCAGTTCGCCGGCGCGGCCGAGCAAGGCGAGCCCGGTGAATCCGATCATGGTGGCCGGGATCAGCCCGAGGATGGACGCTTCCTTGCGCACGGGTCGAAGAAAGATTTTCCAGCGAACCGCCCGCAGGAAATAGGCCAGGTAGATGTACGCCACCCCTTGCAGGATATGACGCCAATTCAGGCCGAACTGAAACAGCCGGGCCCAGTCGAAGTGCTGCCAGGTGCGGAACTGAAGATAGACCAACACGGCCAGCACGACGAAGACAACCGCGTACGCTGCGTATTTTCTCTTGTTCATGCGTTGCGAAATTCAATTTCGGAACTTCAATTCGGAACTTCAATTCGAAGAGAGGCACAGCTGTGGTGAGCACAGCCCCACTTGAAGGTAAATGAGGAACTCCGAAGGGTCAACGCGGAGATTGCGCGGCGACCGTGGTGGAGGCGGGTTTCGGAGCGCCGGGTTTCATAGTGCTGGGTTTCAGACTGGAATGAGCGGCGCTCCGGGTCTTACTGGCGACCTGTTTCTGTTTCGCCTCTTTTTCCTGGGCGATCTTCTTGGTGTTGTACTCGTGCACGATGCGCGCCACGTAGGCTTGGGTTTCGCGAAACGGCGGTACGCCTCGATACTGCTCGACGCGCTCGGGGCCGGCATTGTAGGCGGCCAGCGCCTTGACCAGATCGAAATTGTAGCGCTCCAGAAGTTCGCGCAAATAGCGGCTTCCGCCCGTGACATTGGCTTGTGGATCAAAGGCATCGTTTACGCCCAGTTGATTGGCGGTGTGCGGCATCAACTGCATCAGTCCGCGGGCCCCTTTGGGGGAAACGGCATGCGAGTTGAATCCGCTTTCGGCGTGAATCACGCTGTTCACCAGGTCGGGATCGAGATGATAGGCGGCGCTGGCCGAGTCGACGACTTGATGGAGAGCGGGCGCGGATAGTGCAGGCAAAGAGTGTGACGGGATGGACCTAGGGACAGCCGCCCCCGGCTGTCCAGCGGGTGCCGGCAGCGGCAAGGACAAAGACGGAGACGAAGACAGATCTTTTTCGTAGCCCGTGATCTCGGCCGTGGGCACGTCGGTGAAACTGGAATCGTCGGCGCCGAAAAAGAGGCGAGTCGTTGCTCCCATTACTAGGCGATGCTCGTGCCGAATGCTAAAGCCGTTGCTGAGGATCGCCAAGTCGGCGGCAATCGCGGGACGAGACAACAATGCTATGGCGACCACGCAAAACAACGCGGCGTCGGCGGCTTGGGCCGCAAGTTTCGCGGTCCGGCCCGTTGTTGATCGTCTTCTTCGAATCATCACAAGCTGCTCACGATCGCCGATCCCAGACTCACTGGTCCGCTAGCCTTGTCGACGCCCAGAGGTTCGAGCGCTTTTCCGTACAGCACGTGCTCGATGGCGGCAGTTACGCCGCTCCCGGCGTTCGAGCGGGTAAGCTTCCAGCCGCGGCTCCGCAACTCTTCGGACGCATTCCCCATGATAAAGGGGTGGCCGGCAAAGGCAAGCATTTCAATATCGTTATAGTTATCACCAACGGCCATGACCTCGTCGCGGGTAATGCGCCGGTAATTGGCCCAGCGTTCGAGTGCGTGTCCCTTGGAACAGCCGGCGTTGAGCACATCGACAATGGAAAGATCGCGGCCCGGGTACTCGGTGCGCAAGACGGTGATGGGCAGGCCGCAGCTTGCGAGGAGTTGCAAGACCCGCTGCATGCGCGCCACCGGTCCGCAGAACATGGCCTGCACGGGGTCGGTGGTAAGCGCATTTTCGAGTGGAACCACGAATTGCATATACTGCTTGTTCTTTTCCAGCCAGCGCTGGATGCTGGCTTCCAGTTCGTCGAGACGCTCGATCACGATGGTGCCCTCACCATCGCTGTCAAAGGTTAGAACCGTCTGGCCTCGAAATTCTTGCATCAAGCGCAAGAGTTCGCGGCAGGTTTCTTCAGGCAACAGGTCGCGGTGGAAGGTTTCTCCGGCAAGCGACCGGGTGACGGCGCCGTTCGAGCTGATCAGCCAGAGATCGAATCCCAGTTGTTGCGCGATGGGCAGGGCAAAGGTGTGGCGGCGTCCGGTGACCAGGATGACCTCGATGCCTTGCGCGTGCACGCTCCGGAGGGTGGCCAGATCGGTCCCGGAAATCTGAAATTCCGGGTTGAGCAGGGTACCGTCAATATCAATGGCAACGAGGTGGACGGAATCGGCGGGCACAGACAATCTTACCATTGCGGTGGAGAGCCGGGCGCCCCGCCCGGCTGGACGGGCGAGACGCCCGTCACTCCACCTGCTTGCACTTATGCGACAATCATTCCCCACGGAGGCCATCCATGAAATCAAGATTCCTGCTGTTGTTTCTGACTCTGCTGCCCGTATCTCTCCCTGCCCAGCCCGCACCCGAAACCGGCAAGCCCTTCGTGATCGAATACTATTACAAGGCCAAGTGGGGACATGCCGACGAGTTTCTGCAGTTGTTCAAAAGGAACCACTACCCGCTGCTGAAGAAGCAGGTGGAGATGGGCCGCCTCCTCAAAGTTTGGATGGACCAGCCGCGCTACCACACCACCGAAGACGGGCGCTGGGACTATCGCGTGACCATCGTGTTCAAAAACTCGGCGGCGGCCAATGAGCCCTTCGACGAAGACGCGCTGAAAAAGCAGCTTTGGCCCGACCAGGCCACGTATGCGAAGGAAGAGCAGCGGCGATTTGAAATCCTCGACGCACATTGGGACCTGCCGATCAGGACCGTGGATCTGGATGGGAAGTAAATGAACGCCGCCCGCGATGCGCGAGATCCCAAAAAGATCAACCGCCCAATGCATGGTAGATGCCATTGAAGTGGTTTTCCAGCGGATTCAGGCGCGCGCGTTTGCAAAAAACTCAGCCGAGCGAGAACATACTTGGTTTGCATATATCCCACGGTTCCTACAAGGAAGCACCCAAAATATGGCGAAGGTGAAGGCAGTGAAGAAGGCTCAGAAGACGAGCGTCGAGGTTACGTCCGACTGGGCTAAATCCGACGAAGTGATGTCCGCAAGCAGCGCGCCGAGCGGCGCCGGGCACGACGGCGCGATCGAGCCCGCCAAGGGCAAGCTCGGCGTGATGATTCCGGGCATGGGCGCGGTGGCTACGACGTTTGTAGCGGGCGTCGAAGCCGTGCGCAAAGGAATTTCGCACCCCATCGGCTCGCTCACGCAGATGGGAACCATCCGTCTGGGGAAGCGCACCGATGGCCGCTCGCCGAAGATCAAGGATTTCGTCCCGCTCGCCGGTCTCAATGACCTGGTGTTCACGGGCTGGGACATTTTCGAAGACAACATGTACGCGGCCGCCCGCAACGCCGGCGTGCTGGAGCGCGACCTGCTCGCCAAAGTGAAGGGACGGCTCAGCGCCATCACGCCGATGAAGGCCGTGTTCGATCACAACTACGTCAAGAAGATCGACGGGCCGAACGTGAAGAAGGGGAAGAACAAGCTGGACCTGGCCGAGCAGCTTCGGCAGGATATCCGCGACTTCAGGAAATCGAGCAAAGCCAGCCGCCTGGTTACTATCTGGTGCGCTTCGACCGAGAGCTTCATCAAGCCCACAGCCGCGCACCAGAGCGTGAAGGCGCTCGAAAAAGCGATGAAAGAGAATGACGAAAACATCGCGCCCTCGATGGTGTACGCCTACGCGTCGCTGATGGAAGGCGTGCCGTTCGCCAACGGTGCTCCGAACCTGACCGTGGACATACCGGCGATGCACGAACTCGCGCATGAGCGCGAACTGCCCATCTGCGGCAAGGATTTCAAGACCGGCCAGACTCTGCTGAAGACCGTGCTGGCTCCCGCTTTCAAGGCGCGCCTGCTCGGCTTGAGCGGATGGTATTCGACCAACATCCTGGGCAACCGCGACGGCGAGGTGCTGGACGATCCTGGGTCGTTCAAGACCAAGGAAGAATCGAAGCTGGGGGCGCTCGAGCACATTCTGCAACCGGCTTTGTATCCCGAGCTCTACGGCAATATCTTCCACAAAGTTCGCATCAACTATTACCCGCCGCGCGGCGACAACAAAGAAGGTTGGGACAACATCGATATCTTCGGATGGCTAGGCTATCCCATGCAGATCAAGGTGGACTTCCTATGCCGCGACTCGATTCTGGCCGCGCCCATCGTGCTCGACCTGGTGCTCTTCCTCGACCTCGCGCAGCGCACACCCGAGCTGCGCCGCCTGGGCATTCAGGAATGGCTAAGCTTCTACTTCAAGTCGCCCATGACCGCTCCGGGACTGTATCCGGAGCACGATCTGTTCATCCAGTTGATCAAGCTGAAGAACACGCTGCGGCACCTGAAGGGCGAAGAGCTGATCACGCATCTAGGGTTGGAGTACTACGATTAGCTTGTGTGGCGCGGGCGCTCTCGCCCGCGTTTCTTCGCATCGGCAGCGCATTGGAGGGGCTCAATGGTCTGATAGTCGAGCATATCGGTCGACTCTGCATTGAGCCCCTCAGCTGCTTGATTGATTCGCTCCAGGTCATCCTCACGACAGCACTCCCACGCTTCCGGTGGTTCAGTTGGGGATTCGATATCGCCCACGATCCGGATTATGCCTTTCAGTCGACCGATGAAATCGGGCTTCACTTTATCCGCCGGAACACGCGTTGCGACTGGCTTTCGGCTCTTGCTGATGACTTGCGACTTGGGCCTAGATCGCACCTTTTTCACAATCTTCTTCATGGATCGATCATAGCAACCATGGTGGTCTCGATACACCCAATCTTAGTGGCACGATAGAATCTTTCGATGGCTGGCAAGAAGTCCGAAGCTGGACACAACACGCGCTACGTACAACTGCAGAAAAACTACTGTTTCGCCTGCGGCAAGAATAACCCCGACGGCATGCGGCTGCGCTTCACCTACGACAAGGAGCGGGGCTGTTTCGTCTGTCGATTCCGGCTGAGCAAGCGCTATACGGGGCCGCCCGAACACTGCCACGGCGGCATCATCGCGACCATCCTCGATGAGGCCATGGGCAAGGTAAACAAGCTGCGTGACGTAGTGGCTGTAACTTCCGAAATTACCGTGAACTACCTGAAACCGGTGCCCCTGAGGCAGCCGCTGCGGGTGGAATCGCGCGAGGTGAAGGTCAAGGGCCGGAAGCACATTAACATGGCTGAAATCCTGAACGAAAAAGGCGAAGTGCTGGCGCGCAGCCGGGGTTTGTTCATCGCGATCGATCCGCACCGCATGTTCGCGCGATTTGTGGAGCGCTAATGCCCACGTAGGGACAGCCGCCCTCGGCTGTCCGCGGGGCGAAGCCCCGCCACTCTTGCGCACAAGAATGCACGAACGAGACCAAGGCGAGCTGCCCTCGCCAGGACAGCCGGGGGCGGCTGTCGCTACGTGTTCGCGATAGGGGTACCGCGAATCGCTGACCGGCTGTAAAATGAGCACAGGGGCGGGAAGCGCGGAGGTTCCAGCGCGTCCTTCTCGGCCGCGCTCCGGCGCGCCGGCGATTCCATCGCTATCCTTCACGATTGCAGAAAAGAGTAGAGCCATGTCGCAAAACAATGGACACAACACCAGCCTTCGTCTGAAAACCGGCCTAGCCGAAATGCTCAAGGGCGGCGTCATCATGGATGTCACCACCGCGAAACAGGCGGAGATTGCCGAGCGAGCCGGCGCGGTCGCGGTCATGGCTCTGGAGCGCGTCCCGGCGCAGATTCGCGCCGAGGGTGGAGTGGCGCGCATGGCCTCCCCAAAGGTGATTCGCGAGATCATGGCGGCGGTGGATATTCCCGTCATGGCGAAGTGCCGCATCGGCCATTTCGCGGAAGCGCAGATCTTGCAGGAAATCGGCGTCGACTACATTGACGAGTCCGAAGTGCTAACCCCCGCCGACGAAGCGCATCACGTCGACAAGCACGCGTTTACTGTCCCCTTCGTCTGCGGCGCGCGCAACCTGGGCGAGGCTTTAAGGCGCATCGCCGAAGGCGCGGCCATGATTCGCACCAAAGGCGAGGCGGGCACCGGAGACGTGGTGCACGCCGTCCGCCACATTCGCCAGATTGTGCTGGAGATGAAGATTCTCACCGTGCTCGGCGAAGAAGAGCTCTATGCGAAAGCCAAGGAGCACGGCGCGCCTTACGAACTGGTGAAGATGGTGGCGCGTGACGGCAAACTGCCCGTGCCCAATTTCTCGGCGGGCGGAATTGCGACTCCGGCGGATGCATCGCTCGTGATGCAATTGGGAGCAGAGGCGGTATTCGTCGGCTCCGCCATCTTCATGAAGAATTCCTCCGAATTCGCCGAGCCCGCAGAAGCCGAGAAGCGCGCCAAGGCAATCGTGCAGGCAGCAACGCACTTCAAGGACCCTAAAGTGTTACTTGAAGTCAGTGAGAATCTGGCGGGCGCCATGAAGGGGCTGGCGGTGTCCACACTTGATGAAGCCCACCTGCTGCAGACCAGAGGATGGTAGTGGGTGACGTGGCGCGGCTGTTTGAATGGGATGGGACTAGGATTTTTCCAGAATCTTCTGAATAGCCTCGAACTGAGGTCGGACGTTTGCGTTAAACGCGATGGATACGCTCAAGGAGGCCATCGCTTCGGCCGCTCGATCTTCGCCGTCCAGCGCCGCCAACATAATACCCACCGGTATGATGCATACGCCCCTCCCCACCTTCGTTCCGGTGGGTACGATTCAAAACTTGCGGCATTGTTGTACGTACTGGAGGATGCCGCTGCGGTGCTTCCTAATTGCATCTCGCAATTCCTGCAATCCTCCTAGCTTCGCGAAGGCTGCTGCCCTCGCCCGCACCTCAATTATCGAGGCGGGGGCTGGCCCACCCTTTCACTCATCTCAACTCCCGAGGGTGCCCCGTCCTTGTGTCTGCGTTCTTTGCAGACACAGAGCCTGCCCTGAGCGAAGCCGAAGGGGCGGGGATTTTGACTCCCTATCCCCACCACGACTCTCATCCGTTCTCTCTTCCGCGACTCAATTTCCACCACTCCTTCAACGCCTGAAACATAGTGGCGAAAAACTACAGCCGCTAGAATGTCCTCACGGTTCTTCCGGATTGTGAAAGTCAAAGTCCCCGCCCTGTCGCAGAAAACGCGACAAGGGCGGGGCACCCGCCGACTTCTGAGAGAACATCGCCCCGCAGAATTGCCGGATGCCCAGGTTTCGCGGTTTTCGAAACGTGGGATTCCACGCACGAAGATCACTGGGAATCGACATCGTCCCGATTTGAAACACGTCCGGAAAAATTGTGGTCAACCGTCTTGCTATATCCCCCCGCCATCGCGGAAACTCCGTGCAGGGCCCGTGGTGTAACGGGAACATAGCACTCTGTCCAAGTCGCAGATGCGGGTTCAAATCCCGTCGGGTCCATTCTCCCTTCTTCGTGGAGGATGGCACCGAAGGCTTCAATACTCTGCTGAAATTCGCCAACAACAAAAAGGAAGCCAGCAAAGCCGACGCCGCCGACAAGCAGGCCGGCGCCGGCAACCAGAAATTACAGCTCGTGAACAAGCAGGTTTAGGTCATTCATTCTCTCCGGGGAGACAACGATGAAGTCCAAGTTCCAGTTTCGCCTCCTGATGGCACTCATGGGCATGCTGCTCGTGTGCTTCCTCCAGGCGGGCGCCGAGGACAAACCGCCCGCTTGCGCAAAAGGATACAACCCTGATGGAACACCCATCCCTCAGCCCTGCAATGGCATCAGCGTCGGCGCACCCAAAGTGTTCGACAATCGCACTCTCACCCTGATGCTTGAGTCCCTGAGCCAGGCGCTGCAAGCCCAGCAGCAAAACTACATCGACCAGAAAAGCGTGGCGGCCGCACTGGCAAATATTCAAGGATTTACTCAGACCGAAACCAGCACCAACCTAAGCCTCACCGCCACGCCCACGCCCGCCACCGACGTGAAGACAACCCTGAACACCGGCAACGTGAACGCCAGTGGCACTCCGTTGCCCAACACCTTCCAGCGTCAAACGGATGTCAATCGCGCCAGCGTCACGCCCCAGGCCCCCGCGCTCGACACCGCCCCTGCTTTTCAGGGATTTAGCCCGACTTACGGCAACAGCGCCTCCGACCTGCTCAGCGACCAGGTCAACCTCACCTACCAGATCTTCAATCTGCGGATGATCCTCGAACGCTCGCTCTCCGACCGCTTGCTGTCCAACGGTGTGACCCGCCTTCAGGCGGTGCTGGGATTTAACGTAACCCTCGACCCGCCGCGCACTGCCAATGACGCGGTAGCCGTGGTTGAGATCACTTTGACCAGTAAAGATGAAAAGCCCGTGTCGCTCGTTGGCCTGATGCCCCAGGAGAAGACCTACAACGCCGCGGCGCTAAGCAACAAATCGAATGCCTTCGCCGGCTCCGCCGTAGTCAGCAGCTTTCAGGTCGGATTCAGCGCCCGCAAGCGCAGCCAGATCTTCTATCTGTACCGCGATACCGACACGATTTCCTACGAACGCATGACGGGGGATCCCAAGACCATCGTTTTCGGCTGGATGTTCCGCCCCCTCCTTGGAAGGCGTTCCATATCTCCAGGCTTACGGCAGCTCTTCGCCATCATGGCCTTGCCCAACGTCGATTGCACCATCGCCGGTGCGGAAAAAGACAAAGGCGGCAACTCCTGCACGGCCAATCTTAGTTCGACGATCCGAACCTACTGGAAAAAATATGACCGCGCCACCCTCACCTCTTTCGAATCTCAGGACGCCAACCGCGCCACCCGCTTCTGGTACGGACTCTCCCTCGGCCTCGCCAAGCCCCAAGTTTTCGACGACCACAAATATGAAAACACCGCAACCTACTCTCCGCTGGTTGTGGAGTCGAGCGCGACTTACCAATCGGAACTCACGCCTGCCGTAGACTCCGTTGAGTGGCGTCCGATCGGAGCTAAGAATGTCATTGTTTCGGTAAAGGGCAACAACCTCTTTACAAATACGCAGGTGGCCATCGGCGACAAAATATTCGCCAAACTCGAAGATGGGCTGATTCTTAAATCGAATCAGGGATTCGATCTGGTGGCACCGTTAGATGCACTGGTGAATGGGCCTGGAACTGTAATCGGTCGCTATGGCGTTGGCGTACCGCTCGTTCAACCGACTGGGTTTCCTGCAGGTTTCAGTGAGAATGGAGTCGAATTCGCGGAGGTCCTAACCCACCCTTCCCTAGCGGGGCAGCGTAAGATTGAAATCAAGCTTCGTGGAATACCGAGCCCCGAGGCCGCTAAAGAAGAACGCGACGCTCATGAGCGTTTCTTGAAAACTCACTCGAAGCTGGAGGCCGTCAAGAACAAGCTCGCGGCGGTGGAGGAGGCAACTCGAGCTCTGCAGTCAGCCAAAGGCCGATCTAATTTTAAGTCAGCTCAAAAGAATCTGGACGCGATTACCGCCCAACTAGGCGACGCAGCGACTTTGAAAGCGCAGGTGGAGGCCGTAAACGGCGAAGTCGATGAGGCAAAGAAGCAATTTAGTAGCGCCCGCATGGACGTCGTCAAGGTTTGGCGTTTGAACGGCTCCCAGGACCTAACCCGCGCTACTCCCGTGATCTCCGTCAACGGTAAGTCTCTGGAGATGCCCTACTATCAATCGCCCGATAAAGATGGTGTTGAGACAATCCAAGCCAACGTCCCAGATTCCGATCTGGCGGACGGAGGCGGGTTGGTAAGAGTCTCGTGGCCCTTTTACCCAGCGGACAAATGGACGGTATCGACAAGGATTTCCAATCCTGACGACGATTTTCAGATTACCCGCATCAGCCAAAAGAGTATCCTCATTGGTCGTGTCGACGGCCCCAGCTTCGTCAACGGACCGGAGGTTGCCGACCCAACTTCCGCCTGTTGGAAGCTGATCGCCGGCGACACCGAATTGCCCCTCGTTACCTCGGCATGCCACGCTGAACCTGCGCCCAAGGATTGCCAGAAAAAGGCCAAAGACGACGCCTGTACTCCACCGCCGCTCGGCCCTATCTCCGACTACACCGTCACTGCGACCGTCGCGGGCCTCCCGGACAAAGTTGTTCTCGTTGCCCCCAGCGGCGCCGTCTACAACCTCACCGTCCCCCCGCTCAAAGCCAAAGACGACAAGACCGTCCCCATCGAACTCAAGCAGTACGACTCGCAGTGGATCGAAATCAAATCGTCCGAACTGACTACCAGTTCAAAGGCCGACTCGGGTTCCGCTACGGCCACCGGCTCCGCCGCCGCGAAAGGCGCCAAGGACTTCAGCGGGCTCACCGCCGTCGAAGCCAACAACGGCCCCGTCAACTACGTCTTACCCGAGCCTGACCCCAAAGTCCTCGACGAAAAGACCAAGCTGCCTAAGCCACCCGCGTCCATCAAGGTCGAAATCACGCGCGCTCTCACCTCCAAGCCCGGCACAGTCGACCTCGCGTTCCTCGCCGGCAAAAAGTTGATCGGTACCCGCCAGATTCACATCGCCCAAACCGAATGGGGCAACAAAGGAGACAAGTAAATGGCGAAACAACATCCCACTCCCGAAATGGTCAACGACTTGGCCAAACTCTTCAAGAAACACAACTGGTCCGGGCAGCCCATTGGCCTGGCAAGCGAGCCTGTCAATTTGGAAGCGATGGCGTCGAATGACGCCGATGACGACCTTTGTCCCGACGGGAGCGAGCCCCAGTGGGTCAGCTACAAACTTCCCAATGGCACCTGGGCCCAGAAGAAGATGTGCCTTTGACAATCCCAGCTTCACTTCAGAACCTTAGAGCCGGCCGTACTGATCCAAGCTCCGCCGCAGCCGAACCGTGCCTTCTCCCGGTTAATAGGCAAACCGGAATGAATTCTGTCTTAAGGTCGCGCCATCACACGAGCTAACGGTTTTGCGCGCCCGTCACAAGGGTTAGTGAGAA
>Ga0209517_10002448_pt1 | contig 26147 bp, 22 predicted proteins | sample PeaSoiMetSII2010_FD_187695 | JGI IMG/M metagenome (GOLD analysis project Ga0209517, IMG submission 187695) | Peat soil microbial communities from Weissenstadt, Germany - SII-2010 (SPAdes) (version 2) | ecosystem: Environmental > Terrestrial > Soil > Wetlands > Peat | place: Germany... | reverse complement strand
TTCGCTCGCAGCCTTGAAGAGCACAATCGGAACGTGGCCGCCTATCGTCGCTCGCTCGGCATCCGGTAACAGCCGAAGTCCAAGATGAGACTCCGTTCTCCGGCCTACCCTGGCGGTTTTCCCCTGTGGTCCTCTGTGCCTGCCCTGAGCGAACCCGAAGGGTCCCCTGTGGTTGCAGCTTTTTCTGGATTTCACTCCCGCACGCTGCACGTTTTTCATCACAAATAACCTGTGACCGCCACCACAGACCCGTGAGCGAGCTGGGCGCGATAATCAGAGCCTGATGGGGCAGTGAAAACGCGTGCCTATCTCCCAAGACGGCCCTCGAAGCTGCCCCAAAGACATTTTCATCGCTGTTTTTCGAGCTAAGTCCTTATTCCGGAATATTTTACCTATAACTCCTTTAAACCCAAAGATTTTGCGGGAATTTCCTCCTAACCCGATGATTCCAATAGGTAAGGGGGGAGGGGGGTAGTAAACACGGGTTAATAACTCATGAGTAAATAGGCAAGGTATAAAAGGAATATTTAGGAATACTTAGGATTGAGTCAGGCGCCTGGAAGCTGGCCGTGTGAAGGCGTGCCCTGACACGAACCGTGCATGCACACACGCTCCTAAGCGCGGAACGCTGGGCTGCTTTATACTAATCCAATACCCACGCGGAAAGATTTTTCCCAGGTACTGGCATAGGAATGTCTCGCTCCCATCTGCGCCTGTTTTTGCTTCTATTTCTGTCGGCGGCCGCCTTTCCGCTAAGCGGATGTCTGTTCCGGACCCGTTCTCTTGACCGTCAGGTCTCCGACCGGCCGTTGAAGGCTGCGACTCAGCAGGAGCTGATCGACTACGTCAACACGCAGGCCTCCAGCATTCAGTCCATGCAGGCGACCGTGGACATAGACTCCTCGGTGGGAGACCCGAAGAACGGCCGGATCACCGATTACAAGGAAATTCGCGGCTACGTGCTGGCGCGCAAACCGGCCATGCTGCGCATGAAGGGCCTGATGCCTGTGGTACGGAACACAGCCTTCGACATGGTGAGCGACGGGAAGGAATTCAAGCTATGGATCCCTCCGAGGAATAAGTTCGTCGTGGGCTCGAACAATGCCGACAACTACCAGCCCGACAAGCGGCTGGAGAACATGCGGCCGCAGTACATTTACGACGCGCTGCTGCTGCCAGAAGTTGGCCGGGAAGAGATTGCGGTGCTGGAAAACGGCTATGAAATCGTCCTGGACGCAAAGAAGCATCGGGTCGAACAGCCCGATTACAGACTGCTGGTTATCCGACAGGGGCCTCAGGGCCCTTATCTATCCCGCCGGATCGAGTTCAGCCGAACCGACCTGCTGCCGTACCGGCAAAGGATCTATGACCAACAGGGAAACGTCGCGACCGACGCCACGTACCAGAATTACAAAGACTACGCCGGGACAAGATTCCCGAGTACGATTAAGATCGAACGGCCGCGGGAGAGTTACGACTTCACCCTAAACATGGTCAAGCTGGAAATCAATAAGACGCTGATCGACGACCAGTTTGCGCTGGAGCAGCCGCCTGGGGCTGACGTGGTGCACCTTGATCAGCCCAACTCTAGCCCGGCGAAAACGGCGGATGGCCAAAGCAAGTAGCTCTTAATTAGTCCTCTCGAAAAGACATGATGAATCGCATGATCGTCGGGAATTTGGTGCATCGGCCGGTGCGCTCGCTGATCAGCATTGTGGCGGTGGCGCTCGAAGTAACGCTGATCCTGCTGATTGTGGGACTCTCGCTCGGGATGCTGCAGGATCAGCGCACGCGGGCCGAGGGCATCGGAGCAGATGTGATCGTGATGCCTCCGGGATCGTCTTTTATTGCGGGACTGACGGGCAGCCCGATGCCGATCAAGGTGGCCGGCATTCTGGCCAAACTGCCGCACGTGGAAAAAGTCGCCCCGGTCATCACCCAGGTCTCAACCGCAGGGACACTCGAGATCATCACTGGAATCGATCTGCCGAGTTACGAGAGCCTTTCCGGTGGTTTCCGCTATGTGAAGGGCGGTCCGTTCCAGGGTCCGAATGATGCGCTGGTCGACGATCTTTTCGCCCAAGCCAAGCACGCCAAGATCGGGGACAAGATTGATATTCTCAACAACAGTTTTCGAATTTGCGGCATTGTCGAACACGGCAAAGGAGGGCGTAAGTTTCTCCCTCTCAGCACCATGCAGGATCTGACCGGGTCCAAGGATAAGGCCTCGGTGATGTATCTCAAGCTGGACGATCCGGCCAACGCTGACATTGTGGTGGATGAGATTAAACACGTGCCGGGCATGGAACGCTACACCGCGAGTTCGATGGCCGCCTACCTTTCCATGATGTCGCCGACGAACTATCCCTACCTCTCCACGTTTCTCCAGGTGGTGATCGGGATTTCGGTGATTATCGGGGTCCTCGTGATTTTTCAGGCAATGTATACGGCGGTGATGGAACGCACGCGGGAGATCGGCATTCTAAAGTCGATGGGCGCGTCGAAGCTATACATCGTGAATGTGGTGCTCCGGGAGACGGTGGTGCTTGCCTTGGGGGGCATCATGTTGGGTGTCGCCTTCAGCCTCGCGGCACGCGCAGTGCTCGCCCAGAAACTGCCCCTGCTCCAGGTGATTGTGTCCGGGGGATGGATCGCGCGGGCTGCCTTGATCGCCGTGGCCAGCGCCATTGCCGGCGCACTGTATCCGGCGTTCAAGGCGGCGCAGAAAGATCCCATCGACGCGCTGGCGTATGAATAGGGGTGTCCATCCTCCCATTTCGCTTTTGATTCGCCGGGCCTTGAGGATTTCTTTCTGCTCCAAATTTTCCTTATAATTTTCCTCGCAAATCGCAGGAGAATGCACGATACTGCCCCGTGAAACTGTCCGTGCTATAATCACGCGCCGTTACGCAAAAGCAGTGCAGTTTCGCGGCCGGTTGTCCTAATTCAATATTCAGGAGGAGATATGCACTTCGATGATCCGACTCTCTACGGTCGGGACGATGAGACGGATGAGTACGCTGACAGCGGCGCCTACGGCGAATCGCTGGAAGAGGATCTGGAAGAAGAGGAAGAAGAGGAAGAAGAACCCGTTCTCGTAGAGGAAGACGACGAGATCCAGACGTTGCCACCTGTGCGAGAACCTGCGCCTGTAACCCCATCGGGTGGCGGCGGCGGCGAGAGCGGACCCGCGAAGAAGAAGGCGCCGGCCAAGAAAAAGGCGGCCAAGAAAGCAGCCAAGAAGCCGGCGAAGAAAGCGGCAAAAAAGCCGGCCCCCAGGAAAAAGGCTAAACCGGTCAAGAAGAAAGCGGCGAAGAAGCCGGCGAAGAAAGCGGCAAAGAAAAAAGCTGCCCGCAAGAAAGGCCGCCGTTAGCGGTTCAAACTGGCAGTCCACGGTAAATGATGGCGGAAGCCCGACTCTCGCTTTGGCTTCCGCCGTCCCACTTACTTACGTTTATTTTCCGTCGGGCACGATCGCTTCCGCTTCGATTTCCAGCAGCATCTCTGGAGCAACCAGGGCTGTGATCGCCATCATGCTGCTCGCGGGACGAATATCGCGGAAAAACTCTCCGTGCGCTTTTCCCACTCTTTCCCAATCCGCAATGTTGGTAAGGAACACGCGGGTGCGGACGACATCTTTCAGTGAAGCTCCCGCGCGCTCCAGCGCGCGTTCAATGTTCTTGAGGGTCTGGACCGCCTGCGCATAGGCATCGCCCGCGCCAACGATTTTGCCGTCGGCTCCGGTTGCGGTTGTACCCGCAACGTGGACGAACGCACCTACGCGAACTGCACGAGAGTAACCGACAACCGGCTCCCATGGCGTTCCGCTTGAAATGTTGATTCGCTCCACTTCGCCTCCATTTTTGTGCCGCATCGTGTAAATAGATTCAGTGAACCATGTAGATAGGTTCGGTAAATCATGTAATTAGATTCATTGGATCAGATTTTTCGATCTCCGAGGGAGAATTTAGCAGTCGTATCCCCTGGCTGCCAATAAATACATTCAACCCCTTGCCTCGCGCGGGCTTCTAACCAAAGGAGTGGCTCGATTGGGTACTTGCGTTAGATCCCGTTTCACGGTATCTAATGCGCACTAGGTTCTATTCCGATGGAATCAATAGGGGGCAGATAGGATAGGAAGGAAGGAAGGAAGGAAGGAAGTGGGGCCAATGGAGATTCCGGAGACGCATCCGCTGCAACAGTTGTTTCTTGAACTGGTCGGCCGCCATTATGCCGAGGAGATCGGAATTCGCGATCCGCAGGTGGTGGGCTACGTCGCACATCTGCTGTCGGAGTTTTGCGATGCGGAGCAGCTGTTGAAAATCCGCAATTCCGCGGGGAAGCCCTTGAACGATGTGGGCGAGATGCTGATCGAGTCGGACCCGATCTACGGACCGGCTCCCTCGTTCGACCGCGAACGCCAGGTCCGTAAGCACATTGGCGACTTTACTTTGTTCTACGCCGGCATGTTTCCGGAGAGCATCAATCACTATCGCCTGCGCCGCCAGCGGGTCGAGAGTTTCGTGGATTGGGTGAAAGCTGGGAAAGAAAGCTACTACATCGTCTCGAAGTTCGAACACTTCGAATACGCCAAGGTGGCGCCGCTGTTCGCGCAACTCTCCCAAAGATTTGAGCAGTGCGTGTACGGACTGAACCTGGTGAAGAACGAGCTTGAGGTAATGCAGCACCCGATTGCACGAAGAACGAACGAACTCATTATGTAGGATTGCAGAGGTGAGAGGTCAGATTGCAGAGGTGAGAGGTCAGATTGCGGAGGTGAGAGGTCAGATTGCAGAGGTGAGAGGTCAGATTGCAGAGGTGAGAGGTCAGATTGCAGAGGTGATGTGAGAGGTCAGATTGCAGAGGTGAGAGGTCAGATTGCAGAGGTGAGAGGTCAGATTGCAGAGGTGAGAGGTCAGATTGCAGAGGTGCAAACCGGTGCGTCGTGAGTCTTGCATTTTTTACTTCTGCAATCTGCAATCTGACCTCTCACCTCTCACGAATCGTCTGCCGACGATCTCAAATTTCCCTTCCAGCACAATCTTGATCGCTTCGGTGTATGCGATGTGTTCCTGCTCAAGAATGCGTGCCGCAAGAGTGTGCTCGTCGTCGGAGTCCAGCACGGGTACAGTTTTCTGCACGACGATGGCGCCGTGGTCTAGTTCCTCATCCACCAGGTGCACCGTGCAACCTGACACCCTCACACCATAGGCGAATGCCTGCTGCTGCGCTTCCAGGCCGGGAAACGCAGGCAGCAAGGATGGATGGATGTTGAGAATCCGCGCCGGGAACTGCAGCACGAACCAGGGCGAGAGCAGGCGCATGTAACCGGCGAGGCAGACGAGATCGACTTTGCTGTCGAGGAGCGCAACGACAACTTCGCGGTCGTGTTCCTCGCGCGGTTTGCCTTTCGATGAGATGACAAGTGCGTTGAGGCCTCGCTGGCGCGCGATTTCAAGACCGAGAGCATCGGCACGGTTCGAAATCACGACTGCAATGTGCGCATCGGGAATCCTGCCAGCCGCGATGCTGTCGGCGATGGCCACAAAATTGGAGCCGCGTCCGGAGAGGAGAATGCCAAGATTTTTCATAGGACAACATTATTCACCACATAAGCACGGAGACACGGAGAAAATCGGAGAGCGGGACAATCTAGAGCTAAGAGCTAAGCGTCTAGCTGAACATCACCTTGCGATCGCCCTTGACGATGCGGCCGACACTGTAAAATTTTTCCCCGGCGCGCTCCAGCAGCGTCTGCGCTTTCTTAAATTTCTTGGCGGGAACCACGATTAGCATACCGAGGCCCATATTGAAGGTACGAAGCATTTCTTCCTCGGCGACGTTGCCGAGTTTCTGGAGATGTTCAAAGATGGGCAGAACCGGCCAAGTGCCGAGTTCGATCACGGCCGACGTGCCTTTAGGGAGCACTCGGGGCAGATTCTCGGTGATGCCGCCGCCGGTAATATGCGCCAGCGCCGCGACGCACTCGCCCGCGATCATCTTTCGAATAATCGACCAGTAGCTGCGATGGGTTCGCATGAGTTCGTTGCCTACTTTGTTCTTGATCTCGCTGACAAAGGTCTCGGGAGAATAGCCCGCGATTTCAAAGAGCAGTTTGCGAGCCAGGGAGTATCCGTTGGTATGCAGGCCGTTGGAGGGCAAACCGAGTACACAATCCCCCACCTGCACGTCCTTGCCGCTGATGATGCGGTCGCGTTCGACCACCCCGACAATGAATCCGGCAAGATCGTACTCGCCTTCGGGATAAAACCCCGGCATTTCCGCGGTCTCGCCGCCGATCAGGGCGCAGCCGTTATGCTTGCAGGCTTCGGCGAGGCCGCCCACAATTTTTTCCGCGACCTCCGGGTCCAGCATGCCAGTGGCCAGGTAGTCCATAAAAAACAACGGCGCCGCACCCTGCACCGCGATGTCGTTTACGCAGTGATTCACCAAGTCGCCGCCAATGGTGTGGTGCACTTTCATTTCGAAGGCCACTTTTAATTTGGTGCCCACGCCATCCACGCTCGAAACCAACACCGGATCCACATACTTCTTATCGACTGAGAACAATCCGCCGAATCCGCCAATCTCGCTCAGCACTCCCTTGGTGAAAGTTTTGTGGGCCAGATACTTGATGCGTTGCTTGGTGCGGTTGCCACGATCAATGCTGACACCGGCATCAGCGTAGGTGATGGAGTTGCTTTGAGCGTTGGGATTCTGGGCCACGTTTTCAGTCCGTCATTGCCGGGGCGGAAAGATCTGGTGCCACCGAACCGGAGGAAGCATTTCAGGCGCAACAAATTCTAGCACGTCTGGAGTTGCCTCCGGCGGGACGGGGGCGGCAAAAAGAAAAGCTCCGACCAGGGCCGGCGCCGAAAAACGAGAGAGGATGCGAGCTTATTTCGCTTCGTCCTTTTTCACCTCGTCTTGCTATTTCCAAGAGCGAATCGGCGCAGACGGTCTAGTGCGAGTCCAACCTTTCGTCCCGGAAACAAGATAAGCTTTCGCGTTGGCAATCGTTTCGCGGCGCCGGGTGTGTTCTAATGCTTGACGTTTGATGCTGGACGGTCAACGTTTTAGCCAATGCGCGCTGCCGTCATCTTCGGGTTGGGAACCTCACCGGCAGACTTGAAGCCGTTTCAAGCCAGCTCTCCAACGGAGTGGCTCCAGGGACTGCCCGCCTCTTCTAGCGACGCCGATGCCATCCTCATCTTTGGCGGGGACGGCACTATTCACCGTCATCTCCCAGCGCTGGTGCGGCTTCAGCTTCCCGTGCTGATCGTCCCGTCAGGCAGTGGAAATGATTTTGCTCGCGCGCTGAACCTGCGCTCGGTGCGAGACTCCTGGCGCGTCTGGCGTGATTTCGAATCGGGGAAAATTCGGGCGCGGGCAATTGATCTCGGGGTCATCGTTCCGTCCGCTTCGCCGGAGCGCGAGCACTATTTTTGCGGCGTCGCCGGATGCGGTCTGGACTCTGCCGCCACTCGGCGCGCCAATCAGATGCCGCGCTGGCTGCGTGGACACGGCGGCTATGCCCTGGCGCTATTGCCGGGGCTGCTCAAACTTCCGGCTTTTTCCCTGCGGCTGACGCAGTGCAATAGCACGCAGCTCAGGGGCAAGGATGGCGCCGAAGCCGAAAGGCTCACATTGCTCGCCGCATTCGCCAACACGCAGTTCTATGGCGACGGCATGCGCATCGCGCCGGAAGCGGATTTTGCCGATGGCAAACTCGACATCTGCCGCATCAACACGCTGAATCCCTTCAAGCTGCTTTGCATGTTTCCGACAGTGTACTTCGGACGCCATCTCCTTCTGCGCGAAGTTGAGTATTCGCGGGCGGAACGAGTCCACGTGCAGACCGAGACTCCGCTCGAGATCTATGCCGATGGAGAATTTGTGTGTGAAACGCCCGCCGAGATTTCCGTTGCCGCGGGTGCGATGCGAGTGATCCATTCGCCGCGCTAGAGCGGGTTCAGCGTTGCTGTATCGCGCTCGTGTGGGGACGGGCGTAGTTCGGCAGCCGCCAGTGGTCACAGCAACTATGGGTTCGCTATATCGTTCGGAGGAGTCTTGAGCTCCTAGTGCACTCGCCCGTAGCGCGCATCGAGCGCAATATTCAGTTCGAGTACGTGAACGCGCGGCTCGCCCAGGAATCCCCATTGTCGGTTCTCGGAGTTCTCAAGCACCAGACGCGCGACTTCAGCTTCCGGGATCTTGCGTTCCGAAGCCACACGCCGAATCTGAAACTGCGCCGCCGCTGGCGAGATATCCGGATCGAGCCCTGAACCGGATGTCGTCACCAGATCGACTGGGATAGGAGTGCCGGGATTCTCGGCTTGCAGCTTGGCAACTTCTCCATTGACGCGAGTAATCAACTGCGAGTTGGTCGGGCCCAGGTTCGAGCCGCCGGAGGCAGTGGCATCGTAGCCTGCAGCGCCCGCGGCCGATGGCCGCGAATGGAAGTAGCCCGGCCCCGAAAATGGCTGCCCTATCAGTTGAGAGCCTATTACCACTCCGTCTTTCCCGTAGATTAACTGGCCATTGGCCTGTTTTGGGAAGATCAACTGCGCGAGTCCGGTCACCACCAGAGGATACAGAACTCCCAACAGGACCGTCGTCGCGATTGTCATAAGTACTGCTGTGATTAGATTTTTCTTCATTGTCTTCTCTATACCAGCTCTATATCAGCTTGATGCCGGTGATGAACATGTCAATCAGCTTGATGCCGATGAACGGGACCACCAATCCACCAAATCCGTAAACCAGCAGGTTCTGCCGCAGCAGGGATTCGGCGCTCATCGCCTTATACGCGACCCCTCGCAGCGCCAGCGGAATCAGGGCAACAATGATGAGCGCGTTAAAAATAACGGCAGAAAGTATTGCCGACTGCGGCGTCTGCAGCCGCATGATGTTCAGCGCATTCAGCACCGGAAATGTTCCGGCAAACATTGCCGGAATAATCGCGAAATACTTGGCCACGTCGTTCGCAATCGAGAAGGTGGTGAGCGCTCCGCGCGTCATCAGCAGCTGTTTGCCTATCGCCACTACCTCGATGAGCTTGGTGGGATTCGAATCCAGGTCCACCATGTTTCCCGCTTCTTTCGCCGCTTGCGTGCCGGTATTCATGGCCACGCCCACATCGGCTTGAGCCAGCGCGGGCGCATCGTTGGTGCCGTCGCCGGTCATGGCAACCAGTTTGCCGTCGGCCTGCTCGCGGCGAATCAGATCCATCTTGTCTTTCGGAGTCGCCTCCGCCAGGAAATCGTCCACGCCCGCCTCGCGCGCGATCGCCGCCGCCGTCAGGGGATTGTCGCCGGTGATCATGACGGTCTTGATCCCCATGGCGCGCAGTTGATTGAAGCGCTCGCGCATCCCGCCTTTGACGATGTCCTTCAGGTAGATCACGCCCAGCGCCCGCTGATTCTCGGCGACCACCAGCGGTGTTCCTCCGGAGCGCGAGATCTGTTCCACGCTCGCCTGAATCTCGCGCGGCAACGATGTGCCGAATTGGTGCAGGTATTTGGTGATGGCATCGACCGCTCCTTTGCGAATCTCGCGGCCGTCCAGGTTCACGCCCGACATGCGGGTTTGCGCGGTAAAGGGGACGAACACGGCTTCGTGCGAAGCCAGTTCACGGCCGCGCAGGCTGTACTTCTCTTTCGCCAGCACAACAATCGACCGGCCTTCCGGCGTTTCATCAGCGAGCGAAGAGAGCTGCGCGGCATCGGCCATCTCAGCCGCCGTGATCCCCGGCGCGGGAATGAACTCCGCTGCCTGGCGGTTGCCGAGAGTGATCGTTCCCGTCTTATCGAGCAACAGCGTGTTGACGTCGCCGGCCGCTTCCACGGCGCGCCCGGACATCGCAAGCACGTTGTGCTGCACCATGCGGTCCATACCAGCAATGCCGATCGCGGATAACAGACCGCCAATGGTGGTCGGAATCAGGCAGACCAACAGAGAGACGAGCACAAATACCGTCTGCGGCGATCCCGAGTAAATCGCGAAAGGCTGCAACGTGACCACAGCCAGCAGGAAAATGATGGTCAGGCCCGCCAGCAGAATGTTGAGCGCGATCTCGTTTGGAGTCTTCTGCCGCTCGGCGCCCTCGACCAAAGCGATCATCCTGTCGAGAAAGGTCTCTCCCGGATTCGAAGTGATGCGGACTTTGATCACATCGGAAAGCACGCGCGTACCGCCGGTGACCGCCGACCGGTCGCCTCCGGCTTCACGGATCACAGGCGCGGATTCGCCCGTAATTGCAGACTCATCCACCGAGGCAACGCCTTCGATGACTTCGCCATCGCCCGGGACGAGTTCGTTTGCGGCCACCATTACGATATCCCCGGAGCGCAGCTTCGCACTCGGCACGGTTTCTATCGTCCCGTTCGCCAGCAAGCGCCGGGCTTCGGTTTCAGACCGAGCTTTGCGCAGCGTGTCTGCTTGCGCTTTGCCGCGCCCCTCGGCCATGGCCTCCGCAAAATTCGCAAACAGCACGGTGAACCAAAGCCAGAGCGTGATTTGCAGGTTAAATGCGAAGCTCTTTTGCTCGCGGAATAACAGCAGGGTCGTCACCACGCTGCCCACCTCGACCACGAACATGACCGGATTCTTCATCATGGTACGGGGATCGAGTTTGACCACGGAATCGACCAGCGCCCGCCGGATGATTTTTGCGTCCCACAGGCTCTTGCTTTTCTTTTCTGCCATGTCTTACCTCAGAAGTCTTACCTCGGAAAGTTCCGCCTCAGAAAGTTTTCCCTGCCATCATCAGCAGGTGTTCAAGTACGGGTCCCAAACTAAGGGCCGGGAAAAATGTTAGCGCTCCCACGATCACAATCACCGACACCAGCAGAACGGTAAACAGGGGCGTCGTCACCGGGAACGTGCCCGCCGAAGCGGGCACCGTTTTTTTCTTCGCCAGGTTGCCGGCAATCGCCAGCATGGGAATGATCATGAAGAATCGTCCCACCAGCATCGTGAACCCGCCCGCGGTGTTGTACCACAGCGTGTTGCCGTTCAATCCGGCAAACGCGGAACCGTTGTTCCCCGCCATGGACGTGAACGCGTAAAGGATTTGGGTCAGGCCGTGTGGACCCGCATTGCTGATGCTCGAGGTGCCAAATCCCTCGACCGATGAAATGCCCGTGAGCACCAGAATGATCAGCGGGAAAACCAGGGTGACCAGCATCGCCATCTTCACGTCGTAGGCTTCAATCTTCTTGCCCAGATACTCTGGCGTTCGCCCGACCATAAGCCCGGCAATGAACACCGCCAGCACCACGTAGACCAGGATGCCGTACAGCCCCGCGCCCACTCCGCCAAAAACGGTCTCGCTGAGCATAATGTTGACCAGCGGCACCATCCCGCCCAGCGGAGTAAAGGAATCATGTGCGCCGTTGATGGCGCCACAACTCGCGTCGGTGGTGACGGTGGCGAACAACGCAGAATGGGCGATGCCAAAGCGCACTTCTTTGCCTTCCATGTTGCCGCCAGGCTGCTGCGCGGTGGCGTGTTGGTCAACCCCATGCAGCAGAGGATTGCCTCTGGCCTCGGCCCAGTAGGCTGTCGTAGCCCCGCACAGGAACAGAATCGCCATCGCCGCCCAGACCGCCCAGCCATGACGCTGTGACCCCGTCATTCGGCCCAGCGTGTAAGTAAGACCTGCCGGGATCGCGAAGATGGAAAGCATCTGCAGAAGGTTGCTAAGCGGGGTGGGATTCTCAAAGGGATGGGAGCTGTTGGCATTGAAGAATCCGCCGCCGTTCGTGCCCAGCATCTTGATCGCCTCTTGTGAAGCCACCGGGCCCTGCGCGATGGTCTGATCAGTCACGGTGTCCATCACCGGCTTGCCATCTTGGCCGACCACCGGCTTGCCATCCGTTCCCATCTTCTGGACCTGTTGCGGCTCAAGCAGCTTTGCGGTGTCGTACGGCTTCAGGTTCTGCACGGCTCCCTGCGAAACTAGGAGCAGCGCATAGACGATGCAGGCGGGCAGCAGCACCCACAGGATGGAGCGGGTCATATCGACCCAGAAATTGCCGATGGTGCCTTTTTCCTTGCGCGCGATGCCGCGAACGAATGCGATCGCCAGCGCAATCCCCACCGCCGCCGACGCGAAGTTGTGGTAGGCCAGGCCAGCCATTTGCGTGAGATAGCTCATGGTGGACTCGCCCGAATAGTTCTGCCAATTCGTGTTGGTCGTGAAGGACGCGGCAGTGTTAAAGGCGAGTGCCTGAGCGACCGCCCCGAACTTCTGCGGATTCAACGGCAGGAACTGCTGCACCCGCTCGATCAGATAAAGCAGCAGCATGGCGGCGCCGCTGAACAGCAGCATGGAGAAGGCGTATTCCGTCCAGCGCATCTCGTGTTCTTCATCGACTCCGGTCACGCGATAGAGCAATCGCTCAATCGGCCGAACCACGGGATCGAGAAAAGTGCGCTCATGGCGGAACACTTTTGCCATGTACGCGCCGAGCGGCTTGGTAATCGCCAGAAGCACAGCCAGAAATACTACGATCTGCATCCAGCCATTGGTTGTCATTTCAGAATTTCTCCGGTCTCAGCAACGCATAAAGCAGGTAGACCATCAAACCCGCACTTACAATCAGCATGATGATCGATTCAGCGTTCATAGTGATTTGTCCTCAGGCGATTTGTCCTCAGCGGATTCGATCGCAGAACTGCACATAACCCAGCGATAGCAGGAAGAACGCTATCGTGACCACGACAAAGATCAGGTCTTGCACACAACCTCCTCCAAAGTGCGGACTAACTTTTCGTCACGATCAAAGCTTGACCAGCATAGCCAAGTTCAGCCGGTTCTCATCCTTGCGGAGATCCGCCTTCCACCCGAAAACAAGCCGGTGACTTGTGCCACCGTAGATTAGACAGGATTCTTCATAAGAAAGAGGTAAACAGTTCGGAAAGAAGTCATAAAGAAAAAGGGTACTTCCGGCTATTTAGTAGCTTGGGGCGCCTGATCGAGGCCGCGGCAGTGGAAGTAAATCGCGTGGACGAATCCTCTCCGTTAGCTTAACGAAGGAACGCGCTCTCCACTTCCAGCTGGGACGGGACATGACGGTCTCCCGGTTTTCTTTGTACGCGCAGGTCTGACCCACTACACTTGAGCGGATAGAGCCATGAGGAAGAGCCTGCCGTTGATGCTTCGCCACGCTATGTATAACCTGCGTGGCGGCTTTTTGATTCGCCCGCTCACCATCGCGCTGGCGCTGGGTTGCGCGGGCGCGTTTCTGTCGTGGTTGGAAGAGGAGTTTCCGGTCACCAGCGCCTGGGTGCCGACTGTCCTATTCCCCTCGCACGCCGACCCGCAAGTCGCCCAGGTCATTCTGGCGGGCATCGCCGCCTCCATCATGACGGTGGTGTCGATCGTGTTCGCCATCCTGCTGATGACGCTCACCCTGGCATCGATGCAGTTCTCGCCGCGCATCATCGTCAGCTTTTCCAGGGACCGCGTGACGCAATGGACGCTCGGTATCTTCCTCGGCACTTTCTTGTACTGCCTGGCGGCGCTTCCGGCGTCGCGCTCGCTTCCTCACCCCTTCGCGCCCGTAGCCACCGTCCTGGGTGCGATGGTGTTGGCGCTGGTCTGCGTCGGTTTGCTGCTCTTTTTCATTCACCACATCTCGCAGGCCATCAGTGTCAATCACATCGTCAACAGAATCGCGGAAGAAACAGAAGCCGTGATCGATGAGGTTATGCCCTGGCCGCACCGGCTGAACTACCTGAAGGATGCGGAACCGCTCCGGTCCAACCCGAGCGAGGTGGCCGTCTTGAGCGAGGAGTCTGGCTACATTCGTTTCGTTGATACGCGACGACTGGTCGCCCTGGCGAAGCATTATCACGTCACTATCCGCGTTCTGCGTCGGGTCGGCCACTTCGTTCCGCCAGGAATTCCGCTGATGATGGTCTCAAAGGGGAACCGTCTGTCCCCCGAAGGAACCGCCGAACTGCTGGCCGTGTTCGACTTCGGCCCGACCAGAACGTTGCAGCAGGACGTGGAATTTGGCGTCCTGCAGATTGTCGATGTGGCGTTGAAGGCGATCTCGCCCGCCGTCAACGACCCCACTACCGCTGTCAACTGCATCGACCAGTTGAGCCGCATTCTGATCCGCTTCGCGTCCCGAGAGCCGCCGGAGGATCTGCTCTACGATCCGCCGGGCATCGTTCGCGCCAGCATTGGATGGATCCACTTCGAGCGCCTGCTGGAGGCAGCCTTGGAGCAGATCCGCATGTATGCAAAGACGGACGTGGCCGTCAGCTTGCGGTTGCTGCGAGCCCTCGGTGACATCGCCGCTTCGACGCCCGATGCGGAGTTTCGCCGGATACTCGTCGAGCGGGGAATGCGGACAGTGGCAGGCTGCGCCGAAAAGCTCGGCGAAGAGGAACTGAAAGAGTTGCGCGCTCGCCAGGCCTCGCTGGAGAGCTTCACCGCGATCTCGCAGCCATAGATTAGAACGGAGGGGCACACCGCAACTGAGACCAAGCAGAACCAGCAGCCGACTTCAGTCTAACCGATCATCGCCGGGCTCGAAGCGATAGCCCACCCACGGATCAGTCACAATGTAGCGCGGGGAATTTGGCGACGGCTCAAGCTTCTTGCGGAGGTTCGCTACGAAAACGCGCAGGTATTCAACCTGCTCCGTGTTTTCACCACCCCAGACCGCGCCCAGCAAGGCGCGATGCGTCACGACTTTGCCGGCGCGGCGCGCGAGATACGCGAGCAAGTCAAATTCCTTCGGCGTGAGGTGGACGGCGCGGTCCTTTACAAAAACACTGCGGGCTCCGGGATCGATCTTGAAGTCGCCGGTTTCGATCGGCTCCAGTTCCGAAGCTTCTGTCCGCGTGCGGCGAAGGTTGGCGCGGACGCGCGCCAGGAGTTCACTCATGCCGAACGGCTTGGTCACGTAGTCGTCCGCGCCCGCGTCCAGAGCCTTGACCTTAGTCCGCTCCTCACCCCGCACCGAGAGCACGATGATCGGAATGTGCGTCTTCGTCCGCAGCTGCCGGCACAACTCCAGTCCGTCCATGTTGGGCATCGCCAGGTCGGTGATGACCAGATCCGGCGACCAGTCTTTCATGATCTCCAGTGCAGCCTCGCCGTCGTTGGCCACGCGAATGTCATATCCGTGGCTGGAAAGAGACGTCCGCAGAACCCGCGTGATCTGCGATTCGTCGTCCACCACTAGGATGTGTTTATGCTCCAAAGTTTATGCTCCAACGTGTCCAACCAGCCGGGTTCCTGCGTCACGATGTGCACGTCCATCGCCGGGGCGTCGCCCAAAACTGATGGATCGCCTAAAGATAGAAATATCGTTTCCAAACCCGCGTCGTACCCCTCTACAAATACGTCAACAAACCGATAGACAACTCGATGGGTGGGTCGAGCGAGCTGTTTCGCTCCAACGAAATCCAGTTAGAACAGCTCTGCATCGCCTTCTCCCCCGCTGAACCGCTCCTCTGCTTCGCTCCGGACAATCTCGCTTGACGATTCCGTACTTCAAATGTCTCCAGACTCATAAATATGAGTTCTCCAATGCTCACATCCAAGAGTCACACATCTCGTTCAGCTACAGCTCACTTGTGCCATCGTGGATTAGACAGGATTCTCCATAAGAAAGAGGTAAACAGTTCGTAAAGAAGTCAACGAGGTTCCCCTGGCAAGCCAAGTCTGGCATTACTGGAATTCTCAACGACCAAAGAACGGGAAAACTGCCTTATGCTGATACTTACAGCGCAATGAATCCCTGCAAGCTTACTTGGGCGCTCCGTCGCCGAAGCGTTCTCTTTCTTCTGCCGACAGTCCCCGGCAGCCAAATCGCGAGATTCATTTCGCGTGTCTCCTTGCATCGGCCTTCTTCAACACAGAATGAAAGACAGAGTCGGAACAAGAATCCGAGCGGGGCTCAGAACTGCCCCTCCCATCGAGATCGACGAAGACGATCTGGTGGCCCAGTCCGCTGAGGTATCGCTCCAGTGTCCTTTCTCTCCTCGACCACCAGCGCTTTCGGTCGCCGATGACGACCAAAGAATGCGGGCGCAAAATCTTCCGTAAGCTCTCGTTTCTGTCGCGGCAGAGCCAAAGGTGTATGGTGATTTCTTCCGCCTCGATCCCTTCTTCGCACACGAGGCCATAAAGCTGCCGTTGGAGGAAGTCGGTAGAAACGGGAGGTTTGTCCAGGGGGAATTGGAAAGGAACGATCTGCGCCTTTACCAGAGCAATGCGGGCTCTAAGGTTTGCAGCCAGTTTTCCAGCAGTGCGTAGAGCAGCGAGAGTTCCTCGGTCGTTCGTCGCGACAACAGTTACGCGCAGGTTGGGACGGTCTGAGCCTAATTCTGTGTGGCCCTGGTGCGTGCACCCACCGGCGCGGATGGTAAGCACGGCTGACCTCCACGCAACGGAATTGAAAGCCTTCCGCCTCGACTCCATTGGAGACGAACAGACATAAAAGTGGCACAAAAAGACTGTAAAGCTTTCATCAAGAGTGCTATTGAGAGGGTTTGGCTTGGCGATTCCTGCGTTGGCATTGGCAGCTCTATTTGGCCGTCAGAGAAGTACCCCTTTTTCGTCGGGAACTCTTTCGACTCATTCATTTTCGTTCGGTGTCCTACTCACAATGTGCTTGATAACGACGGTGCCTTTGAGCTATCTTCCTGCCTTGGCTCTCGGTCCCGTCGTGGAGTGATTGCTCTTCGGAAGATAAAAGCGTTTGAATTTCGCATCGCGCACGCTCGCCCCGCGCCCTACCAAGCTCCGTTCGCAACGCGACATTAACTTGTGGCGGATCCCGCTGCAGCTCTCGCTCGCAGCAGTCGCGCTGTTTGGGATCACCCTGATTCCGGACATCCTCGACAAGTATGGCGTCATTCACATCCCGTCGTGGTTGACGATGGGCAGCATCGACGACGCACGCGCGATTCTGTCGGCGATGATGGGCGCGGTCGCGACCGTGCTCGCGCTGATTTTCTCGGTCGCGCTGCTCGTGCTGTCGATGGTCTCGACGCTGTTTGGCCCGCGCCTGCTCTACCGGTTCCTGCAGGACTGGGTCACCCAGGTCATGATCGGCATGTTCATGGGCACGTTCGTGTACCGGCGTTGCGTGCGTCGACTGGCTCACCGATGCACTGCTCACGCTGGCCGGGCGGCCCCCGCTCGAGGGAAACTGGTATGACACTGGCAGCCGACTCCGGGTCTGGATGCCGCCGGTGCGGCTCGAACGCCTCGCCAAGCTCGCGTTCGATCAGATCCGTCAGGCCTCCCCGACGACGCCCGCTGTACTGATCCACCAGCTCGAGGCGATCCGGCGGCTGGCACCGCGACTTCCGGATGCCTGCCGTCAAGAGCTGTCGGATCAAGCGGACGCGATCCTCGAAAACCGCGAGCTCGCTGGTCGCACTCGATCGTCGCGACCTCGATGCGGCATGGCACCGGGCACACACCGCTCTCGGAGCGCTGCCCGGCCGTCGAGCTACGAGCAGGAACACGTCCGCATAGCCCCGCTCTCCGACGACCTGGGGCTCGTCTCTTGATCTGCATCATTTGCTCGCAATTTTCGTGCTGATTCCGGTCATGCAGAGAGCCATCGAATGCTCGGAAGCAGTTCGCGAGGGCGTTTCGGAACGTGTTGGTCTCGCGCCTAACTAACCCCAACCGCGTTTGGCGCTCATCGCTGTTTGACTTACGCCCGATACTCCAGCCCGGAATCTGTAGATTTCGGTACAGCGTCAGACTGCAGTTTGCACGGCTTGAAGCAGTGTGTTTTCGGCGTGGGCGAGAGTGGGTGCAACCGAGGATTCTGGTACAGCCCCTCGTGGTCAGCAAGGTATACCCGCCTGACCACCAAGAACCCGATTTTCTCAACCAATCAAATCACTCACTTGCGGCTGCTGCGGAAAGACCCTTTTGGACTACCGGGGAGGAAAGGGCTCAGGAAGGTTGAAATGGCGCGACTTGCGCTTTCCCGTGTGCGATGCCCTTCAATTTGACATTGGTCTGTGGCGCTCCTAGCATCTGGTGCCTGAGGGTGGAACAAGGGTTGCAACAGAGGCCCGTTGAATTACGCCCAACTGATCGGCTCAAAGCGGGGATTATGGAGGAATCTATGCGATCTCGCCGTGTTGTCGCCAGCGTAGTAACGCTGTTCTGTGTGTTCTTGCTCTTCCAACTGCCTGCCGATGCATGGGACCGCTCTCATGCGACCACGTTTGCCGTCCTTCCGCCCGGCAGTGCTCATCCCGAGGGGATCACTACCGATTCGAAGGGAAACTTCTACGTTGTCACTTGGGACTACGACCACCCGGGCCATCTCGGACATCTGGTCGTCTTCTCCCGCGACGGCAAGTTCCAGCGCCGGGTCGAGATTGCCGGGGCCTCAAGTCGGCTAGGCGATATCAGCTTTCAACAAGGCACGGGCGACCTGTTGGTCGTTGATTACGGCGGCAAACAGGTGCTGAAGGTCGATCCCATGACCGGCGCGTCGTCCGTCTTCACCAGCATTCCGGGTGAGAAGGCAGCGCCCAACGGGATGACCTTCGACAAAAAAGGGAACATCTACCTCACCGACTCGTTTCAGGGGACGGTATGGAAGACGGGTCCTACCGGGGGAATGCCCACGCCTTGGGTCAAGACCGATTTGCTGATATCCCACGGCTTTCCCCGTCTGGGCGCGAACGGACTAGCGTTCGACCGTATGGAGACCGCTCTGTTCGTAGGGAACACGGGTGACGACACGATTGTTCGCGTGCCGGTGGTGAACGGCGAAGCTGGCCAGCCCGAGGTATGGGTCAACAGCATCAATGGTCCCGATGGAATGTTTTTCGACGAGGAAGACCGCTTGTGGGTGGTCGCCAATCAAGCGGATGAAGTCGTAGTTCTCGATAAGACCGGAAAGACGGTCGCGAAGCTCGGCGACTTCGAAGGTCTGGATGAGCAGGGTGCGCCGCGCGGCCTTCTCTTTCCTGCGGAAATGACGAAGATCGGCGACTATCTCTACGTCGGGAATCTGACGGTTGACGTGCCCTATTTCAAGGGCATAGCCCAGACGGGAATCAGCCAGTGGGCTGCGCAGGCGAAGGCGTACAACATAGTGAAGATACGGATTCCGCCACTTCCCAAATAGGAGGATCGAGGAAAAGGAGTTCCCAGCTTTTGAGAGTACACAGCGCCCTCACGTTTGCGCGTCCTTGCCCCTCGTTGACTTCCCATCGCAGCACCCCTAACATTTCCGCCAATGAGCACTCCCTCCCAATTCGTCGGTCAGACCATTTCACACTACCGCATCATCGAGAAACTTGGTGGCGGGGGCATGGGGGTGGTGTACAAGGCTGAGGATGTGAAGCTCGGGCGGCGGTTTGGGCTCTCAAGTTCCTGCCTGACGAGATTGCTAAGGATGCGCAAGCTCTAGCACGCTTCCAACGAGAAGCGCAGGCCGCCTCTGCGCTGAATCATCCGAATATCTGCACCATCCACGAGATTGATGACCAGCACGGACAAACCTTCATCGCGATGGAGTTTCTGGACGGGGTGACGCTGAAGCATCGCATTGCCGGGCGTCCTCTCGAAACCGAGCTTATCCTGTCTCTCGCTATTGAGATTGCCGATGCGCTCGATGCCGCCCACGCGGAAGGCATAGTCCACCGCGACATCAAACCCGCCAACCTGTTTGTGACCAAGCGTGGGCATGCCAAGATTCTGGACTTCGGTCTTGCGAAGGTTCTCTCGCCCAGTTCGTCCAGCCCTATGGCGCTGGTGAATACGCAAACCGCCTCCATTGATGAACAGCTAACGAGTCCGGGGACGATGCTTGGCACCGTAGCTTATATGTCTCCCGAGCAGGTTCGGGCGAAACCGTTGGATTCGCGGAGTGATTTGTTTTCCTTCGGCGCGGTGCTATATGAGATGGCGACCGGAAGAATGTCCTTTGCAGGCTCAAGCTCAGGAGAAATCTGCGGAGCGATCCTGCACCAGAAGCCCATCCCGGTGTCGCAACTCAATCCGCAGCTTCCGTCACAATTTGAAACGATCATCGACAAGGCATTGGAGAAAAATCACGATCTGCGCTATCAGCACGCAGCCGACATTCGAACGGACTTGCAACGGCTGAAGCGGGATTCGGAGAGCGGGCACATTTCTGCGGCAAGCTCAGGCACGGCGGTGGTAGAAGCTCCTGCGGCTGGGCTGGGGAAATTCTTTAAAATCGCGTTTCCGGTTCTGACCGTCTTGCTCATCGTCTTTCTTATTGGAGGCATTTATTACTATCGCTCTCGGCAACAGACTGGGCACCGCCTGACCGAGAAAGACACCATCGTGCTCGCCGACTTCGCCAACAGCACGGGCGATGCGGTGTTCGATGACACGCTGAAGACGGCGCTCAACGTCTCCCTGCGGCAATCGCCCTTCCTGAATGTGCTCTCCGATAGTGAGGTTGCGAAGACCTTGCAACAAATGACCCGTCCGGTCGGCACGAAACTCACGTCCGAAGTGACCCGCGAACTTTGCCAGCGGGCGGGAAGCAAAGCCTATATTGCCGCATCGATTGGCAGTCTGGGCAGTGAATACGTACTGGGGTTGAAGGCGATCAACTGCCAGAGCGGAGACACTCTGGCCGAGGAGCAGGTGACGGCGGCGTCCAAGGAGAAGGTGCTGGACGCGCTGGGCGAGGCTGCGTCCAAGCTGCGCACTGAGTTGGGCGAATCGCTGGCCACGGTGCAGAAGTTTGACGTTCCGCTGGCAGAGGCCACCACGTCTTCGCTCGAAGCCCTGAAGGCGTACAGCCTTGGAGTGAAGGCGAGTAACGAGAAAGGCTCCGCCGCAGCCCTGCCTTACCATCAACGTGCCATCGAGCTTGATCCGAATTTTGCCATGGGCTACAGGGCAGTGGGCGACGACTACCACAGTCTCGGCGAGGTAGGGCGGGCCAGCGAGTACTTCACCAAGGCATTCCAGTTGCGGGAACATGCCAGTGAACGGGAAAAGCTGGCGATCACAGGAAACTACTATCGGAATGCAACCGGAGAACTGAATAAAGCGGCCCAGACATTTCAGGAGGAGATTGAGAGCTACCCACGAGACTCCGGAGCACATGTCGATTTGGGCTTCGTGTACGAAGAGCAGGGACAGTATGAGAGGGCTGCGGAGTTGGATCGCCAAAGCCTCCGCCTCACCCCGGATAGTTCTGCCCCCTACGTAGGTCTTGGCAACAGCCTGATCTCCTTGCAGAGCTTCAATGAAGTGAGGCAGATCATCCACGAGGCGCAGGCGCAAAAACTGGATAATGACATACTCCACAATGCTCTCTACGCTCTTGCCTTCCTCGGGGCGGATTCCGACGCGATGGCGGTAGAGCAACAGTGGTATGCGGGCAAGCCCGATTACGAGAATGAGGGCCTTGGGCTGGCATCCGACACTGAGGCGTATGGCGGTCATCTGGGCGAGGCCCGGGAACTGACCAAGCGGGCTGTGGACTCCGCGGTTCGGGCTGACAGCAAGGAAAATGGGGCGATATGGAAGGCGAATGCCGCTCTCCAACAAGCAGCTTATGGCAACACCACAGAAGCCCGGCAGTCAGCAGCAGAGGCGTTGAAGCTGGCTCCCACGAGTCAGGGCGTAGAGAGCGAAGCCGCGCTTGCGTTGGCCATGGCAGGCGACACGGCACGAGCCGAGTCCTTGGCCCAAGACTTGGGGAAAAAGTACCCGCTGGACACGCAGATGCAGACGCTCTGGCTGCCTACGATTCAAGCACAATTGGCTCTGGACAAGAAGAACCCGGCTTCCGCCCTGACTTCCCTGCGAGCTGCTTCACCCATCGAGTTGGGGCTAATTACGTTCGTCGCCAATATTTCCTGCCTCTATCCGACGTATGTACGTGGAGAGGCTTACTTGGTAGCCGGACAAGGCAGTGCTGCCGCCGCTGAGTTTCAGAAGATTCTCGACCACAGCGGGATCGTCTGGAACTGCTGGACGGGAGCATTGGCGCATCTCGGAGTAGCTCGTGCCAACGCCTTGCAGTCGAGAACTTCGCAAGGAGCGGATGCCGACCTCGCCCGCAGTCGCGCCCTCGCCGCCTACAAAGATTTCCTCACGCTCTGGAAAGACGCTGACGCCGACATTCCGATTCTGAAAGAGGCGAAAGCAGAATGCGCGAAGCTGCAATAGCTTTTGATCTGCGATTGACCTCTGTCCAAATCCGACCTAACATTTCCGCCAATGAGCACTTCCTCCCAATTCGTCGGTCAGACCATTTCACACTACCGCATCATCGAGAAACTTGGCGGTGGCGGCATGGGTGTGGTGTACAAGGCTGAGGACACTCGGCTGCATCGCTTCGTCGCCCTCAAGTTCCTGCCGGAGGATGTTGCTCGCGACCCGCAGGTACTCGCCAGATTTCAACGCGAGGCCCAAGCTGCCTCCGCGCTGAATCACCCCAACATTTGCATGATCTTTGATATCGGAGAGCAGGATGGGAAAGCGTTCATCGCCATGGAGTACTTGGACGGGGTGACGTTGAAGTATCGCATCGCGGGGAAGCCCATCGACACCGATGTTTTGCTCGGGCTGGCGATTGACATCGCCGACGCACTCGACGCCGCTCATACCGCTGGGATCGTCCACCGCGACATCAAGCCCGCGAACATCTTCGTGACCAAGCGCGGTCACGCCAAAATTCTCGACTTCGGTCTGGCGAAGGTCATGGTCACAGCCAGTTCTTCGAGTACGGTACTAGCGGCTGGCACGCAGACGGGCTCTATCGATGAACAACACTTGACCAGTCCGGGAACGGCGCTCGGGACAGTGGCCTACATGTCGCCCGAACAGGTGCGCGGTAAGGAACTGGATGCCCGTACTGACCTGTTCTCGTTTGGTGCTGTTCTCTACGAGATGGCGACCGGAACCCTGCCATTCCGAGGGGAGACTTCCGGGGTGATCTCCCACGCCATTCTGGATGGGGAGCCGACGCCTGCCGTTCGCCTGAATCCTGATCTTCCACCCAAGCTGGAAGAGATCATCAATAAGGCGCTGGAGAAAGATCGAGACCTGCGCTACCAGCACGCTGCGGATATGCGGACCGATTTGAAGCGGCTGAAACGGGAAACGGAATCACGGCACGGGGTACCAGCTAGTTCTGGCACGGTGATGGCAGCGCAGGAGGTTGGGCTTCCAGCGGTAGTCGCTTCACCGCCACCTTCCTCGGGGTCGGCTCCTGCCGTCATTACGTCATCTTCATCGGCTGGCGTGAAGGTCGCCGAAGTTCCTGTAGCTGGCAGGAAACTCTGGAAGGTTATGGTTCCCGCCGCCGTGGTACTTGTCGCGGTTGCAATCGCGGGAGCGTTCTATCTCCGCTCGCGTTCAGCGACTCCAACGACGAAGGTTACGCCGCTCACGGAGAAAGACACGGTTGTGCTGGCTGACTTCGACAATAAGACAGGAGATACCGTCTTTGACGACGCGCTGAAGCAGGCGCTCGGAGTGGAACTGGAGCAGTCTCCGTTTCTGAATGTTCTATCGGACAGAAAGGTCAGCGAGACCTTGCGGATGATGGGTCGCCCGACGAACGAACGCATCACGGTGGATGTGGGCCGAGAGCTTTGCCTGCGAACGGGAAGTAAAGCCCTGCTAGGCGGGGCGATATCGAGCTTGGGCAGCCACTATTTGCTAGCCGTGAACGCGGTAGCATGCAACAGCGGAGACACCTTAGCCAAGGAACAGGTCGATGCCGCCAGCAAAGAAGATGTTCTGAAGGCCTTAAGTCGAGCCGCCACTAGTCTTCGTGCCAAGCTGGGAGAATCGCTGCCCTCGGTACAGAAATTTGACGTTCCTATTGAGGCGACGACCTTCTCCCTCGAAGCCCTGAAAAACTACAGTATGGGTATCACAGTGGGGCGCGAGAAAGGGGACGCTCCCAGCATTCCGTTCCTCAAACGAGCCATTGAACTCGATCCTAATTTTCCCATGGCGTATGCCGGATTGTCGGTACGCTACGGGAATCTTGGGCAGCCGTCGCTTGCGCTGGAATATGCAACCAAGGCGTATGGGTTGCGCGACCGGGTAACGGAACGGGAGAAGCTGCGTATCTCTGCGACTTATTTTAGGGCCACGGGAGAATTGGAGAAGGAGTCGCAGACCTACGAACTGTGGATCGCAAACTATCCTCGTGATTTCGTTCCACATGGCAACTTGGGCACGATTTACTCTTCCATTGGGCAGAATGAAAAGGCTCTCGCGGAATATCAGGAAGGGGTGCGGCTTGCGCCTGACAATGTGGTTGGGTATGGCAATCTGGGATCGACCTACTTCGGCTTGAACCGACTGGATGAGGCCAAAGCTACGTTCGATCAAGCAATGGCACGCAAGCTGGACGACGGAGGGCTCCGTGTCGGCATGTATTCCTTGGCTTTTCTGCGGGGCGATTCCGCTCAGATGGAACAGCAGGTGGCTTGGGGTGCGGGCAAACCCGGAGACGAAGACCTGCTGCTCTCGGCCCAATCCGATACCGAGGCCTACTACGGACGGCTGAGCAAGGCGCGGGACTTTTCTCGCCGGGCAGTGGACTCGGCGGTTCGTGCAGACTCCAAAGAGGCGGCTGCTCTGTGGCAGGCGAATGCGGCGCTGCGCGAGGCGGAATTGGGCGACACCGCATCGGCGAAGCAGGGCGTCACGGCGGCTTTGGCGCTGTCTCCGGGGCGGGATGTAAAGGAGGTAGCAGCCCTCGCACTCGCTCGCATTGGCGATACGCCCCAAGCGACAGCACTAGTTGGGGAATTGCAGAAGAGCTACGCTTCGAACGCCCTGTTAAAGCTCTACTGGCTGCCGACCATCAACGCCGCCATCGAACTCAGCAAAGGCAATTCATCGCAAGTTCTTGTGTATCTTGAAGCCGCCGCGCCTTATGAACTGCAATCAGCAACAACCATCAATTACTTGTACCCGGCGTATGTGCGTGGCCAAGCCTACCTGCTGGCACATAATGGAACTGCCGCAGTCGCTGAGTTCCAGAAGCTGCTGGATCACAGGGGCATCGTTCTGAACTTTGTGACGGGCGCATTGGCTCATCTCCAACTCGGTCGCGCCTACGCGATGGCAGGTGACGCCGCCAAAGCAAAGAGTGCATACCAAGATTTCTTCGCGCTCTGGAAAGACGCCGACCCCGACATCCCCATCCTGAAGGAAGCCAAAGCCGAGTACGCGAAGTTGCATTAGCCGTTTCTTCCCCAAGACTCTGATTGACCCTTACCTATCATTCAACCTAACATTTCCGCCAATGGCTACGCCGTCCCAACTTGTAGGGCAGACCATCTCTCACTACCGCATCATCGAGAAGCTGGGCGGGGGTGGGATGGGAGTTGTCTACAAAGCGGAAGACACCGAGCTTGGTCGTTTCGTAGCGCTCAAGTTCCTGCCTGACGACGTTTCCCAAGACCCTCAGGCTTTGGAACGCTTTCGCCGGGAGGCACGCGCTGCGTCCGCCCTGAACCATCCAAACATCTGTACCATCCACGAGATCGGGAAGCACCAAGGGCAATCCTTCATCGTCATGGAGTTTCTGGACGGGCTGACGCTGAAGCACCGCATCGCCGGGCGTCCGCTGGAACTGGAAGTTCTTCTTCCCATCGCCATTGACATTGCCGATGCTCTCGACGCCGCTCACGCTGCGGGCATCGTCCACCGCGACATCAAACCTGCAAATATCTTTATTACTAAGCGCGGGCACGCCAAGGTGCTCGGCATTCGTGCACATTGCAGGCCTCTGTAACGTGTGCGGTGCGACGACCGCTTCGGAAACACCGTAGGTAAAGCCCCTTAACCCGGGTAAGAATACCGACATGGAGAATTTCCGACTTAAAGTTTTTCGAGCTGTGGCCAAACACCTGAACTTCCGCAAAGCAGCGGAGGAACTCTGCCTGACCCAGCCTGCCGTTACCCTGCAGATCAAAGCTTTGGAACAGCACCTTGGAGTTCTGTTATTCGACCGCAGTGGTGCTCGCATCTCGCTTACCCCTGCCGGCGCCATGCTCCTGAAATATGCCCGCAAAATCGAGCAGTTGGAAACAGCGGCGCTGGCAGGCTTGTCACAGCTTGCCGGCGAGCAACGGGGCGACTTGCGGATCGGCGCGTCGTTGACGATTGCGCAGTA